>Ga0105046_10013808_pt1 | contig 12490 bp, 8 predicted proteins | sample MAT03_FD_78385 | JGI IMG/M metagenome (GOLD analysis project Ga0105046, IMG submission 78385) | Freshwater microbial communities from Lake Fryxell liftoff mats and glacier meltwater in Antarctica - MAT-03 (megahit assembly) | ecosystem: Environmental > Aquatic > Freshwater > Ice > Liftoff... | reverse complement strand
TATGCCGGCGGCAAGGTCGACGCCGTGATCATGCGCGTTGCCGACGTGCAGCTGTCGTTTCCCGCGATCCTGATCGCATTGCTGATCGACGGCGTGTTTCGCGCGGCGCTGCCGCGCGAATCGCACGGCGAAGTCGCTTTGCTGGTGATTGTGCTGGCGATCGGCTTCTCCAACTGGGTGCAGTACGCGCGCACGGTGCGCGGCTCGACGATGGTCGAGAAGAACAAGGAATACATCCAGGCGGCACGTGTGATCGGCATCGCGCCACTGGCAATCATGCGACGCCATCTGCTGCCCAACGTCCTCGGCCCGGTGTTGGTGCTGGCCACGATCAACATCGCTACGGCGATCCTGACCGAGGCCACACTAAGCTTCCTGGGCGTGGGCGTGCCCCCCACGCAACCGTCGCTCGGCACGCTGATCCGCGTTGGCAATGACTTTTTGTTCTCCGGGGAGTGGTGGATCACCATCTTTCCGGGGCTGGCACTGGTCGTCATGGTGCTGTCGATCAATTTGCTGGGGGATTGGCTGCGCGATGCGCTCAACCCCAAGTTGCGGTGAAGGTGTCGATGACCGCTGCCGCTGCGCCCTTGCTGGCAGTCGAAGGACTCCGTGTGGAATTTCCCACGCGCCGGGGCACGCTCGTCGCGGTCCATGACCTCTCGTTCGACATTGCGCCCGGCGAAGTGCTGGGCGTAGTCGGGGAGTCCGGCGCGGGCAAGTCCATCACCGGTGCCGCGATCATCGGACTCATCGATCCGCCCGGGCGCATTGCTGCAGGCGAAATCCGACTGGGCGGCCGCCGGATCGACAACCTGCCCTATGCGGAAATGCGCCGCGTGCGCGGCCGCGAGATCGGTGCCATCTTCCAGGACCCGCTGACCTCGCTCAACCCGCTGTATACGGTGGGCCGGCAGTTGATCGAGACGATTCGCACGCATCTCGACCTGAACGAAGCCGCCGCCCGGCAGCGCGCCATCGATCTGCTGGAGGAGGTGGGCATTCCCGCAGCCGGTCGTCGCATCGATCACTATCCGCACCAGTTCTCGGGCGGCATGCGGCAGCGGGTGGTGATTGCGCTGGCGCTGGCCGCCAAGCCCAAGTTGATCGTCGCCGACGAACCCACGACCGCGCTGGATGTGTCGATCCAGGCGCAGATCATTGAACTGCTGAAGCGGCTGTGCCGCGAGCACGGGACTGCCGTGATGCTGGTGACGCACGACATGGGCGTCATCGCCGAGACGGCCGATCGTGTGGCCGTGATGTATGCCGGGCGCATCGTGGAGATTGGTCCGGTGGCCGACGTGATCCATCGTCCGCAACACCCATACACGGTGGGTCTGATGGGGTCGATTCCGTCGATCGTCGATGACCGCGCGCGCCTGACGCAGATCGACGGCAGCATGCCGCGGCTGACCGCATTGCCTACCGGCTGTGCGTATCACCCGCGCTGCCCGCAGGTGTTCGCGCGCTGCCGCGAAGCGCGACCGGAGTTGTTCCCGGTTGGCGCCACGCGTGCGGCCTGCTGGTTGCTTGAAGTGCCTGCCATTGCGTCGTCCGGAGCGATGGCATGACGGATGAACTGTTGCGCATGACCGATGTGGCGCGCAGCTTCGACGTGTCGCCGCCCTGGCTCAATCGCGTGTTCGAGCGCAAGGGTCGCGTGATACTGAAGGCCGTTGATGGCGTCGACCTCACGATCCGCAAGGGCGAGACGCTGGGACTCGTTGGCGAATCCGGGTGCGGCAAGTCGACGGTGGCGCGTCTGATTGTCGGCCTGTACGCCCCCACGCGCGGCACCATTGCGTATGAGGGCGTGACGATCGCCGGCGCAGGTGCCAGTCGCGATGAAGCGGCGCTGCGGCGCACGCGCCGCGGCATGCAGATGATCTTCCAGGATCCCTATGCCAGCCTCAATCCGCGCTGGCGCGTGGCCGACATCGTTGCCGAACCACTGCGCCTGCACCGCCCGGACCTGTCCCGGCCCGACATGGCCGCGCACGTGGCGGCACTGCTGGAGCAGGTGGGGCTCGCTGCGGCCGACGGCACCAAGTATCCGCATCAGTTCTCGGGCGGGCAGCGCCAGCGGATTTCGATCGCGCGCGCGCTGTCGACCAATCCGTCATTTCTCGTCTGCGACGAACCGACGTCGGCGCTGGACGTCTCGGTACAGGCGCAGGTATTGAACCTGATGCGCGACCTGCAGCGCCGGCTGGGACTCACCTATCTTTTCATCTCGCACAATCTGGCGGTGGTGCACCACATCGCCGACCGGGTAGGCGTGATGTACCTGGGACGTATCGTCGAGCTTGCGCCCACGCGCGAACTCTTCGGTACGCCACGCCATCCGTACACGCGCATGCTGCTTGACGCGGTGCCAGACCTCGCGATGACGGGTGTGGCGCGCACCGCGGTGGCCGGCGAAGTCCCCAACCCCCTCGACCCGCCCTCGGGCTGCACCTTTCATCCGCGTTGCCCGTGGGCCAACGCGCGATGCCGCGAGGAGAACCCGGTCCTGCGGCCTGCCGGCGGCGCCGAGGTAGCCTGCCATGCCGTGCAGGAAGGCCGGCTTCCGCCACGCCTGGTTGCGGTCGCGGCCCGCTGAAATCCGCGCCGGACATCCGCGGGCAATCCGCTATAATTCGGGCCGGTCGCCCACCTGCACGGCGGTCATTCCCCGCCGCTGCGTCCGCAGGGTAATTCGCCTGCCGTCGCCGCTGCGTTAACTGCTCAACTGCCCGCGACCTATCCCTTGCGCCTCAAAGAAATCAAGCTTGCCGGCTTCAAATCGTTTGTCGACCCCACCGCCATTGCCACGCCCGGCCAGCTGGTCGGCATCGTCGGCCCGAACGGCTGCGGCAAATCCAATGTGATCGACGCCGTGCGTTGGGTGCTGGGCGAGTCCAAGGCCTCGGCACTGCGCGGCGAATCGATGCAGGACGTCATCTTCAATGGCGCCGGCGAGCGCAAGCCGGTCGGCCGCGCGTCGGTGGAACTGCATTTCGACAATTCGGCCGGCCGCATAGGCGGCCAATGGGGCCAGTACGCCGAAATCTCAATCAAGCGCGTGCTGACGCGCGACGGCGACTCGACGTACTACATCAACAATATTCCCGTACGGCGCCGGGACATCCACGATCTGTTCCTCGGTACCGGGCTCGGGCCACGCGCCTACGCGATCATCGAGCAAGGCATGATTTCGCGCGTGATCGAAGCCAAACCCGAGGAGTTGCGCATCTTCCTCGAGGAGGCCGCGGGTGTGTCGAAGTACAAGGAGCGCCGCCGCGAAACGGAAGGCCGCTTGTCCGACACCCGCGAGAACCTGTCGCGCGTCGAGGACATCCGTAACGAACTGGGTAATCAGTTGACGCGCCTCGAAGGCCAGGCCGAGGTCGCAACACAGTACCGCGACTTCGAAGCCCGGCTGAAGCGGTCGCAGCATCTGCTTTGGTACGCGAAGCAGCAGGAGGCAGTTCGCGCCAAGGATCGCCACACCGCTGACGTCACGATGCTGCAGGTAGTCTTCGAGGCCGTGCAGGCCGAGCTCCGTACCGCGGAAGCCCGTCGCGAAGGCCTGCGCACCGAGCATTACACGGCGGGCGACGTGCTGCACGATCGGCAGGGCGCGTTCTATGCGGCCAACGCCGAAGTCACGCGGCTCGAACAACAATTGGGGTTTGCCCGCGAATCCGAGTCCCGGATCGCGCTGCAGGTCGTAGCGCTGACGGAGGCCCTCGGCACGCTGACCAGCGAGGACGCGACGCTCGCCACCAACCGCGCAAACGCGCAAACGCAGCTCGAAGGCGCCACGACGCAACGCGAGGTTGCTGCGGTGGAGGAGCGCGCAGCCATCGATGCCGTGAAGCCGCTCGAGGCCAACGTGGCTGCCGTAGCTGCCGCACTGGCCGAGTTGCAGCAGGGCATTGTGCTGATCGAACAGAGCGTGCGAGTGGTCGAAACCCGCCGCGACGGTGCCACGGGGTCGCTGCTGCGCCTGCAGCAGCGGCGCGAACGCCTGGCGCAGGAACTTGCCGGGATGCCGGTGGCGGCGATCGATCCGGTCGTCGAATTGACGGAACAACTGACGCAGGAAAACCAGGATCTCGCGGGCAAGCAGCAAGCGCTTGCCACGCTGCAGCAGTCGGTGGAAGCACTGCAGGTGGCGCAGCGCGCCAGTACAGATGCGTGGGATCGTGACAGCAAGCGGCTGGGCGACCTCGATGCGCGCGCGCAGGCACTGTCCGCCTTGCAGGACAAGATCGGCCACGGCCAGGATATTGATGGCTGGTTGTCCACGCACGGTCTCACCAAGGCACGCCGGTTGTGGCAGGTGCTGGACGTGGACAAGGGTTGGGAAGATGCGCTCGAGGCGGTGCTGCGCGAGCGTCTGAATGCCATCGAACTGGCGCAGCTCGATACGGCGTCATCGTGGGTAGGTGCTGCCGCACCGCCGCGCCGGGTGGCCGCCTACGCGCCGGCGACCGCCCGTCAAGCTCCGCATGCTGCCATCGACACGCTGCTGGCCAAGGTGCATTGCAAGAGCGATACCGTCGGCCGACTCGTCGCCGATGGTTTGCACGGCGTACGCTGCATGCCAGACCTCGAGCAGGCGCTGGCCGGACGCAGCGCCCTTGGCGCCGGTGAAACGCTGGTGACCCCTGGCGGGCATCTCGTCTCGGCGCAAGGCGTCACGTTCTTTGCACCAGATGGCGACCTGCATGGGGTGCTCGCGCGGCAACGCGAACTCTCCGAACTCACCGTTGCGCTGGTCGGTGTGCGCGAAGCGGCCGCCACGGCGCGGACGCACCGCGACGCGGTGGAAATCGAACTGCGCGAAGCCCAGCAGACCTATCACGCCGAAGGTCTGGCGGTGGGCTCGCAGCAGCGCCGCGTGCACGACCTCGAGCTCGAACTGTTGCAGTTGCAACAGGCGGTGGCGGCGGCGCAGACGCGGCGCGAGCAGATCGGTGCTGAAACTGCTGAAGTAGCAGCGCTCGAAGCCCAGGAAGCCACCGGCCGCGACGGCATGACCGCCGAGATCGCCAACCTGCAATCGAAATTGCACGACGAGTTCGCGCGCCGCGATGTCGAGCGCTCGGGCCGCAACGAAGCCGAAGTGGCCTTGGCCCGCGGCCGCGAGCGCGTCCGGGTGGCCGAACGCGCGGCACAGGAAGCCGGCTTCGCCGAGCGCAGCGCGCATGAGCGCATCACCGAACTCGAGCGCCGGCGCGTGCAGCTGGTCGAGCAGGACCGGCAGCACCGTACGCAACTCACCCAACTCACCAGCGAACGGGCGGCCATTGACTGGACACCCGTCGAGGCTGCGTTGCAGCAGCAGTTGGGCCAGCGGGCAACCGCCGAACAGGCATTGGCCGCGTCTCGCGACCACCAGGAAGCGCTGGCGGTAGCATTGCGCGCTGCTGACGAAGCCCGCATGGCCGCAGAACAGAAGGTCGAGCCCGCGCGCGCCAGGATCCTCGAGATGCAACTGAAAGAGCAGGCCGCCGACCTCGCGTGCATCCAGTTCACCGAGCTACTGACGGAAGCGGAGGCCGACGTCGCGGCGCTGCCCGAAGCGCTGAAGGCTTGGGGCGCGGCGCGCACGTTGCCGGCCGAGATCGAACGGCTGACCAGCGCCATCGCCGGACTGGGCGCGGTCAACCTGGCGGCGCTGGACGAACTGACCGAAGCGCGCACCCGCAAGGACTACCTCGACGCGCAGGCCGCCGACCTTGCAGAAGCGATGGCGACGCTCGAAACGGCGATCCGCCAGATCGACCGCGAATCACGCGACATGTTGCAGCAGACCTTCGACACGGTGAACGCCAACTTCTCGCGCCTGTTCCCAACGCTCTTCGGCGGTGGTCAGGCCCGACTGGTCTTGACGGGCGAGGAAATCCTCGACGCGGGCGTGCAAGTGGTGGCGCAGCCGCCAGGCAAGCGCAACACCTCGATCCACCTGCTCTCGGGCGGCGAAAAGGCCCTCACTGCCATTTCACTTGTGTTCGCGCTGTTCGAATTGAATCCGGCACCGTTCTGCCTGCTGGACGAAGTGGACGCGCCGCTTGACGATCCCAACACCGAGCGCTTCTGCAACATGGTGAAGGAAATGGCCCGCGAGACGCAGTTCCTCTTCATCTCGCACAACAAGATCACGATGGAGATGGCCAGCCAGCTGGTGGGCATCACGATGCCGGAACCAGGCACGTCGCGTGTTGTGGCGGTGGACATTGCCGAGGCACTGTCGCTGGCCGAAACCGCGGCCTGAACCTGGCCCTCCTTCATCATGTTCATGGGCGCCGGCCGCGGTCGCGCTATACTTCTCGTCCATCCATGGTCAATCCCTCTCCACAGGCGACCTGAATGGCGATGAGTCCACTGCAGCTCGGCCTTATCGTCGCCGGTATCGTTCTGGTCGTCGGCGTCCTCATCTATAACTGGTGGCAGGAGCGGCGCGTGCGCCATGGCATCGATTCGGCCTTCCGCCGGGCCGATGCCTCTATCCCCACTGTAGAAAATGAGCCCGTGACCCGCGTCGAACCGACGTTGCGCGGCGCCGATGGCGACGACGATGGAAAGCATGACTTCGCGGCCTCCTCGATCGCGACCGCCTCTGCCGGCGCGGTCCCCGTGTATCGCCCGCCCGCGCCCGCGCCGGATGAGGGCGATTGGAAGCCGCCGATGGACATCGTGGCGCGCGGTCCGGTCGAATCCGCGACGTACGCGGTGTCAGCTACGGCCGCGCCGATGGGTGCCGGTGGCGTCGCGATCCGCCAGCCCGACCCCGACATCGAATGCATCGTCAAGTTGCAGCCGGCGCGACCGGTCGGTGTGGGTGCGCTGGCCGCCGGCCTGCATGCACGGATGGGCAAGCGCCTGCGTTGGTTCGGCCGCGCGATGGCCGATGGTCCGTGGCAGGCGCTCGCGTCCGATACGCGTGGCGAGTTCGTGGAACTTGCTGCCTGCCTGCTGCTCGCCGATCGCAATGGCGCCGCCAGCAGGCCGCAGCTCGATACCTTCGTGCGTGTGCTGGGGGAACTGGCACCGCTGCTGCCCGCCGCAATGACGGTGCCGGACGTGAGTGCTGAAACGGATCGCGCGGAAACACTGGACCGCCTTTGCGCCGACGTCGACGTCCAGATCGGCCTCACGGTGCTGAAGGGCGACGCCAACGGCATCCCGGGCACCAAGCTCCGCGGCGTGGCGGAGGCCGCCGGCTTCCGCCTTGCCAGCGGCGGGCGCTTCGAATGGGTCGATGCCGATACGGGGCACGTCCTCTATACGCTGCAGAACGTCCGCAATGAACCTTTCACCGTCGATACGCTGCGGACATCCGCCACCAATGGCCTCGTGCTGGTGCTGGATGTGCCGCGGGTCCCCGATCCGCCGCGCGCTTTCGACCAGATGAAACTCGCCGCCAAGCGCATGGCCCACACGCTGGCGGCCGAACTCGTTGACGACAACCGGCGGCCCCTTGATGATGCGGCACTTGCCGCGATTCGCAAGCAGGTCGAGGCCGCAGGCGAAGCCCTCAACGACTCAGGCATCGAGCCGGGAAGTCCGCGCGCGCTGGCGTTGTTCGGGGCCTGATGGGTAGGCGCGTGGCGGGCGGTGATGCCGTCCCCGCGGCCGCCGTGGCGCGGGTGCTGTCGCTGCGCGTTGAACTTGCCGAGCACAATCGCCGCTATTACGAACTGGACAATCCGACGGTCAGCGATGCTGCCTACGACGCGCTGTTCCGTGAGCTGCAGGCGCTCGAAGCGCAGTATCCCGTCTTGCAGACCCCCGAGTCGCCGACGCAGGCCGTCGGCGGTGCGCGTGCCGCGGCCTTCGCGCCCGTCCTCCACCGCGTGCCGATGCTTTCAATCCGCACCGAGACCGATACCACGGTGGCCGGTGCGGTCGATTTCGACGCGCGGATCCGCCGTGACTTGAAACTTCCCGACGACGCGCCGCCAGTGGCCTATATGGCGGAACTCAAGTTCGATGGCCTGGCCATCAGCCTGCGCTACGAGCACGGCGCACTTATCGTCGCCGCCACGCGCGGCGATGGCGAAACGGGCGAGGACGTCACTGCCAACATCCGGACGATCGCGGCGATCCCCGCCACGCTGCGCGGCAAGGCGCCGCCGGTGCTCGAAGTGCGCGGCGAGGTCTACATGACGCGCGCGGATTTCGCGCGCCTCAACGAGCGGCAGGCGGAGAGCGGCGGCAAGCTCTTCGTCAACCCGCGCAACACGGCCGCGGGTGCCGTGCGCCAACTCGACGCGACCATTACCGCCACGCGCCCCCTGGCGTTCTTCGCCTACGGCATCGGCGATCATGACGGCTTCAATCTGCCTGCCACCCACAGTGCGCTGCTCGATGCGCTGGCGGCGTACGGCCTGCCCGTCAACACCGACCGCCGCGTGGCGCATGGCGCCGCCGAGCTGGCAAGTTTCTATGTCGATGTGGCCGTGCGGCGCAATGAACTGCCGTTCGAGATCGATGGCGTCGTCTACAAGGTCGACAGCCTCGAACTGCAGCGCGCACTCGGCTTCCGCACGCGCGAGCCGCGCTGGGCCGTCGCGCACAAATTTCCACCGGAGGAAATGTCGACCAAGCTGCTCGCCATCGACGTGCAGGTGGGCCGCACCGGCGCGATCACCCCCGTGGCGCGGCTCGAGCCTGTGTTCGTCGGCGGCACCACCGTCACCAACGTGACGCTGCACAACGAAGACGAGATCCGCCGGCGCGACCTGCGTATCGGCGACACCGTGATCGTCCGGCGCGCCGGCGATGTGATTCCGCAGATCGTGCGCGCGAACGAAACCCTGCGTCCACGCGGCGCCCGCGAATTCACGATGCCCACGCATTGTCCAGAGTGCGGGTCGGCCGTCGTCCGGCTGCCCGACGAGGTGATCGCCCGCTGTACCGGCGGCCTCGTGTGTCCAGCGCAGCGCAAGCAGGCGCTGCTGCATTTCGCCAGCCGCCGGGCCATGGACATCGAGGGCCTCGGCGACAAGCTGATTGACCAATTGGTGGACGCGGGCATCGTGCATTCGCCGGCGGGGCTCTACAAGCTGGGACTTGCCCAGCTGGCCGTCCTGGAACGGATGGCCGACAGAAGTGCCGCCAACATCGTGGCTGCCATCGACAAGAGTCGCGACACCACGCTGTCGCGGTTTATCTTTGCGCTGGGCATCCGCCATGTCGGCGAAGCCTCGGCCCGCGATCTCGCGGCGCACTTCGGCGCGCTCGACGCGTTGTTGGCCGCCACCGAAGCCGACCTGCTGGAGGTCAACGACGTCGGCCCGGTTCTGGCCGCGTCGATCGCCCGGTTTTTCGCCGAACCCCACAACATCGAAGGCATCGAACAATTGCGCGCGGCCGGCGTGCGCTGGCCCGAAGGTCCGCCCCGGCGCGCGCCGGTGGGCGGCTTTGCCGGACTCACCTTCGTGCTCACCGGCACGCTGCCCACACTGTCGCGCGAGGACGCCAAGGCAATGATCGAGGCGGAAGGGGGTAAGGTGGCGGGCAGCGTGTCGAAGAAGACCCACTATGTCGTGGCCGGTGCCGACGCCGGCACCAAGCTCGCGAAGGCCGCAAGCCTGCAGGTGGCCATCATTGACGAGGCCCTATTCCAGCAACTGTTGGCGCAAGCGCGCGCCGGATCGAAAGCACCATGAAACCCATCACCAAGGCCGTATTCCCCGTCGCCGGTCTCGGCAGCCGCTTCCTGCCCGTGACCAAGGCCAGCCCGAAGGAAATGCTGCCCATCGTCGACAAGCCGCTGATCCAGTACGCGGTGGAGGAGGCCGCCGCCGCCGGCATCACCGACATGATCTTCATCACCGGCCGCAACAAACGGGCGATCGAAGATCACTTCGACAAGGCCTACGAACTCGAAACCGAGCTTGCGCTGCGCAACAAATCGGCGCTGATCGAGGCCGTGCAGGCAGCCACCCCGCGGGGCATCAACTGCATCTACATCCGGCAGTCGGAGGCATTGGGCCTCGGGCATGCAGTACTGTGCGCCGCGCCGGTGGTCGGCGACGATCCGTTCGCCGTCATCCTGGCCGACGACCTCATCGATGCCGACGTGCCGGTGATGAAGCAGATGGTGGATGTCGCGGCACGCGAGAATTCGTCGACGATCGGCGTGATGGAGGTCCCACCCGAGGACATCGGGAGCTGGGGCATCGTGGAGACGACCACTGCAACGACCGCCAACTCGCGCGTGGCAGCGATCACCCGCATGGTGGAGAAGCCGAAGCCTGGCACGACATCGTCCAATCTCGCCGTGGTCGGCCGCTACGTGCTGTCAGCCCGCATCTTCCATCACCTCCGCACCCTCCCGCCGGGCGCGGGTGGTGAGATCCAGCTCACCGACGGCATCGAGAGCCTGTTGAACGAGCAGCGCGTCGTCGCCTACCGCTTCGATGGCCGCCGCTACGATTGCGGCCGCAAGCTGGGCTACCTCGAAGCCACGGTCGACTTCGGGTTGAAGCATCCGGAAACCGGCGCGGGCTTCGCCAAATTCCTGGCACAGCGTCGCTGAAGCACCTGTCGTGACCCTCAACGAGCTGAAGTACCTGGTGGCCGTGGCGCAGGAGCGCAACTTCGGCCGCGCCGCGCAGAAGTGCTTCGTCAGCCAACCGGCGCTGTCGGTGGCGGTGCAGAAGCTCGAGGAGGAACTCGGCACCAAGGTCTTCGAGCGGGGCAAGAACGAAGTGACGATCACGCCGGTGGGCGAGCGCATCGTCGAGCAGGCGCAGCGGGTGCTGGAAGAGGCAGCCCGCGTGCGCGAGATCGCGCAGTCCGGCCGCAACCAGCTGGTGGGCACGCTGCGGCTGGGCGTCATCTACACGGTGGCGCCCTACCTGCTGCCGGACTTGATCCCCGCGCTGCACGATCGCGCGCCGCTGATGCCGCTCGATATCGAGGAAAACCTCACCGAAAACCTCGAGCAGGCGTTGAAGTCGGGCCGCATTGATGCCGCCATCGTGGCGCTGCCCTTTGCCCCGCCGGGCCTGATCACCGAGTTCCTGTACGAGGAACCGTTCCAGGTCGTGGTGCCGTCAACGCACAAGTGGGCGAAGCGGAAATCGGTCAGACCCGACGAGCTTGCGGGCGAACACACAATTCTTCTCAACGTCGGGCATTGCTTCCGCGACCAGGTGCTGGAATCGTGCCCCGAACTCAATCGCGCCGATGCGCACGTGCCGCGCACCAATTCGCTGGAGACGGTCCGCAACATGGTGGCGTCCGGCCTCGGCATCTCGGTGCTTCCACGCGATGCTCTGACGCCGCGCTACCATAGCCGGATGGTCGTGCCGGTGCCATTCGCCAATCCCGCACCCACGCGGCGCGTGGCGCTGGCGTATCGCCGCAGTTTCCCGCGGCCTGCCGCCATGGCTGCGATCCACGAAGCCGTGACGGTCTGCCGTCCCCTTAATTTGTAGACGCGGTGCAAACCGCATCTGCGGCGTACCCGCGTGCTGGTCGCGGGTGTGTTTTCATCGGTCGCATCACAACATTGGAGCAAGCATGATGGAGGATCTCAACGGCAAGGCGGTGCTGATCACGGGCGCGTCCACCGGCATCGGCGCCGCCGCCGCACGGGCGTTCGCCGCCGCGGGCAGTCGCGTCGTCGTTCATTACAACGAAAGCCGGGAGCCGGCGGAGGCGCTGGCGAAGGAACTGGAGAAGGGCGGGGCCACGGTGCTGCTGGCGGCCGGCGACGTCACCAAGGAGGAGAACGTGAAGCGCATCGTCGCCGAAACGATGGCGGCCTTCGGCCGCATCGACGTGCTGATCAACAATGCGGGCGGCATGCTGGGGCGCATCAAGATCGAGGACTATACGGCCGCGCACATCCAGCGCGTGATCGACCTTAATGTCACCCAGGTAGCGCTCTTCATGCGCGAGGTGGTGCCCATCATGCGCAAGCAGAAGTCCGGCAATATCATCAACGTGACGTCGATTGCAGCGCGCAATGGCGGCGGCGGCGGGGCGGTGCTCTACGCCGGTGCCAAGGGCTTCGGCTCGACGGTCACGCGCGGCTGGGCGAAGGAAGTCGTCGGCGACAACATCCGGATCAACGCGGTGTCGCCCGGCGTGATCACCACGCCATTCCACGACCGGTACTCGAATGCCGACCAGCTGAAGGCCATGCAGGCCACCATCCCGATGAATCGCCTCGGCGGCGCGGAAGAGTGTGCCGGCACGTTCCTGTATCTCGCTTCCGACGCGATGTCCGGCTACGTCACCGGGCAGGTGATTGAAGTGAACGGCGGCCAGTACATGCCGTGATCGACGTCGCGACGCATGCCGCGTACCGGTTCCGAACGCTGCCGCGGCATGACGCGCGCTGCGGGACCGGCGAACAAAAAAATAGGGGTTACACTTGCGCGTAACCCCTTGGTTCAGTGTGGTGGGCATTGCTGGGTTCGAACCAGCGACCCCTCCCGTGTGAGGGGAGTGCTCTACCGCTGAGCTAAACGCCCCG
>Ga0105046_10013804_pt1 | contig 12493 bp, 6 predicted proteins | sample MAT03_FD_78385 | JGI IMG/M metagenome (GOLD analysis project Ga0105046, IMG submission 78385) | Freshwater microbial communities from Lake Fryxell liftoff mats and glacier meltwater in Antarctica - MAT-03 (megahit assembly) | ecosystem: Environmental > Aquatic > Freshwater > Ice > Liftoff... | reverse complement strand
TTGGGTGACGCTCATCGGCGGACGGCGTGGATTGGCATGGGGTTGGCTGCAGACAAATGACTGACGGACGCCGGCTGAGCGGGTACGATGTTCTGCGGCTCATCGATCACCAGCAGATACTCGGGGAACTCGCCTTTGGCGCTGAACGCAGCCCCATCCGCGCGCGTCACGCTGTTGGCATCTTCGGCGTTGTCGTCGAGCCAGAAGCTCAAGGCAAAGCCTTCGCCGTGGCGCAACAGCACGATCTCGCGCAGGCGGCCTTCTCTGAAGCGTTGCTCGTCCACAGGGGCCAGCGGCAGGTTGAAGCGCATGCGCCCGTCCAGCGTGTACAGCGACGCCTTGCCCTCTTTCAGGCTCAGGGTGTGGCGATCGAAGTAAACCGGCGAATCGGGCAGAAAGCGCAGTAACGGCAGTGGCTTGCCCGCCAGCTTGCTGGGGTGGAAGGGGCTTTGGGGATGTTGGTAGACCAGCCTGCAGGCCCTGGAGACCGAGTACACCGCATTGCAGATCATCTGTGAGCCCATCTGCGGAAAGCGCTGGCGCATGTCGCGATAAGTCTGGTGGTGGAGGGCCACGCGGTTCCAGCATTGCGTGCGTTGCGCGACGGGGGCCAGGGCATTGCATACCGCTGAGAAAGCCAGCTGCAGATCGACGAGCTTCGAGAGCTGGTCGGGGCTGCAATGCAAAGGGATCAGGAGCCGCGTATTCATATAGGAACTGGATGATATCAGTTCCTATATGAATAGTCTGCCGTCTGTCGCTGCACTACGACAGTGAACACACGATGCAAATCGCAACACACCATAAAAAAGGCCCGCTCCAGTGGAGCGGGCCCTTCAGGATGTCGGCAAACATCACCCGCGCGAGCGGGTGATGAAGCAACTCAAACTCAGACGAAATTGTCTGCGGTCAGGGTCGACCACAGCGTATCGGCCAAATCGATCGTACCGGCCAGAACGGCAGAAACGTTGTTGATGCCCACGGGATCGGTGATCGCGTAGACCGTGCCGACGTTGGTCAACGTGTTCACAGCGATGTAGACCGCAGTCTTGGTCGCACCAGTGGTGGCACCACTGTCCGTGTACAGCGCAAGCACTTCGGCCAGTGTGTCGGTCGCCACTGTCTCTGCATACACACCCAGCGATCCGTCGGTGTTTGCAGTGACAAAGAGGATGCCGCCGACGGCAGGCGCTGGTCCAGCACCCACGGTTTCCAAGCCGCCCGCCTTGGTGCCCGTGACACGCAGATTGAGCACATCCCCACCGTTGGCCAGCAAGCCAGCCTGGAACCACACGATCGTGTCGTTGCCGAAGGCCAGACCGTAATTCACGGTGTCAGTGCTGTTCTCGGTGGTGGTGAGTCCACCGTCGGTGGTGCCCATCACGATCACGTCGTTACCGGCACCTGGCGTGACGGTGTTGTCGCTTGGCGTGATACTGTCTGCGCCAACCAGGTCAGTGCCTGCGATGTTGCCGAACCTGGCAACGTAGTCACCCTTGGCATCAAACTGCACTTTACCGTCGGCCAACAGGGCTTGCAACTCGGTATCGGTCGGGGTCGTGTCCGAAGGGTTCAGTGCCGTGTAGGCGGCGCGCTCATCGGCCAACGTCAGACCGGTGGTCACGATGTAGGCCGTCAAAACAACACCCAGGTCGGTCACCACCTGATCGCCGTCGATCAACGACTTGACCACCAGCGAATACAGCGGGCCGTCTTCAGCGACCAGCAGCTTGCTCAGGACTGCGTCGTTGTTGACCGCAGCCTTGATGGCCTGGTTGACGTGCAGATCGGTCGGACGATAGACACCCAGAGGCAACTGGACCGCTGCAGTCAGACCTTTGTAGGTGACGGTGATGGTGGCGCGATACAGACTTTCCGTACCAGGAAGGGCGATGTTGGCACCGTAGTTGTTGTTGATCAGGTCGGACGCGATGTTGTTCAGGTCGCGTGCAGCAACCGGACCCACCGTGGCTTGGTCAGCGGTACCAAACACCCAAGTGGCGCGCTGGCCGACGACTGGGCCGGTGGTGCCGTTGGTGTTGGTGATGCCACCCGTGCCAAAGCCAACGACAACCTGCGCACCCGTGTTGTCCAGATACACCGTGTCGGCGCCATCACCCAGCAAAATGATCATGTCACCCGCACCAGGCGTGCGAACGGTGTCGTTGCCGGCGCCCGAATCGATCGTGAAGTTGGCGAGCGCCTTCTGATGCAGATACCAAGCCTCAGCCGCAATGCCGCCATCCAGACCGTCGTTGTTCGTGGAAGCCATGCGGGCAGTGATCGCGTCGTTGCCGGCGCCACCGTTGATCCTGAAGGAGAAGTCTTCGCGACCCGGCTGGATGGTGCTGTTGCTCGAAACGATGGCCTGCTCGACCAGAACGTTCATCGTGTCGTTGTTGCTGCCACCCGAGTAGATGAAATCAGCGACTTGCGTCGTCTTGGTGACGATGGACGTGTTGTCGCCAGCAGGGTTGGAAGCGGTGTCGGAGAGCAGGATGTACTTGCCAAACGAGGCCGTGGTCACCTCGGCGTCGAACATCACGCGGCCCGTCATCAATGAACCGTCGATCAAACGAACATCTGAGAAACCCCAGTTGTTGTGTTGAGCAAGAGCGCCAGGCAACTGCTCGGTGTGACCCGAGTTGAAGCCGCCCAAACCCCCAGACACGTGGTTGTTGCCGAACACCTGCACGTCACCGGCCGTGGTGCCGTTCTTCAACTGCACTTCTTTCAGCCAGTTGTTGGTGGAGTTGATGGTCGCCAGCTTGCTGGTGCGCTCGACGGTGATCTCGAAGCGGTCGACGCCCCGTGAAGGCGAGGTGTCACCAATGGACAAGCCACCAATCAGCAGGTCGCCGCCATTGCTGCCACGGCCCACGTCGTCCAGGATCACCGTGCTGGTGACCAGGTCGTCGGTGGTGGTGGTGCCGGCGCGCTGCGCGGTGTGCAGTGAAGAATCACCAGGCACGCCGGCGGATGCGATCCAGGTGCCGGTGGTGAAGGTCGCGCCGGTAGCCGACAGAATGATCTGCGTGCCATTGACTGGCGTGCCCAGGGAGTCCACCACCGTGAAGGTGGGGCCCAGGGCAGCTGTCACACCTGCAGCGGTGGCCACGGGATTGGCAGCAAGAGCAGCCTGGATGGCAGCCAACAGGGCCGGGAACGTCTCGGCCGCCTGGATCGCGCCGCCGCCTGGGGGGTCACGCAAGGCGACCAAGGCGCCGTTGACCGAGAAGCTGACGCCGTCATACGGGCTTTCCAGCAATGGATTCAGGCCAGCAGCGGTGCTGCGGGTGTCCAACACTTCCAAGATCAGCTGTGAACTGGTGGTGCGGTTGGCGATCAGCGAGGGCTGGTCGAAGTACACGCCAAAGTCGACGTTGCCTGGATCGGACTGCACAAAAGCAATCGTGATGTCTTTGGTGATCTGGCTCGGCGCGATGCGCACGTCCTCGATCATCACGTCGGCGCGGCTGTTGTTGGACTCGTAACGCAGCTCGCCGGAAATGCGCTCGGCATCGATCAGCACGCGACCTGCGCCTGCGACGTTGTTGTCGCCAGTATCAAATGAGCGCGACTGACCACGGATGACGATGTTTTCAACGCCCGTCGTGATCGGCGTGACAGCAAAGCTCTGGCTGTTGCCCATGTCGGCAAACAGCGTGTCGGTGCCGGCACCGCCATTGATCATGTCACCGCTTTGCAGCGTGTTCGAGTTGTTGAAAATGTATGCGTTGAAGGTGTCGTTGCCAGACGTGCCGGTGATGCTGTCACGATCGAGATCCAGCTCAAAGCTGGTCATGGATGGCAGGTCGCTGATCGGGCCGTCCAAGGTGCCGGGGGTGGAGGCATGCGCCACAGCGAGCGCGACCTTGGCGTTGAAAGCCGTGGCGGCAGCGCCGTACACCGGGTCGGCGGTCAGGCCAGAGAACAGGTTAACGATGCTGGCCAGGGCAGCGCCACGCTCTGCGTCTGGCACGGGGGCCAGCTGGCCGACGATGAAAGCCGCACCGTTTGTCGCAGCTGCGCCAGTCAGGCCCAGGTTGGCGACGACGATGGAAGCGATGGCAGCATCGGAAGTCGAAGCGTACGACTCATTGAATGCTGAATTGATGATCGGGGTGAGGTTGCCACCGTTAGCGTTGGCTTGGGCCAACACTGCGTTCATGGTGGCGTTGCCCAGTTTCAAACCCCAAATTGATGCTGCTGCGCGAGCAACGAGGGTGTTGTTAAAAGCCATTGATGGAGCTCCTAGTAGGTTCTAAAGACAGGTTCTGAAGACAGAGATTTCTTTGCAAAGAAATCGAGGGTGAGTGACCGCGTCTTGCTCACACTCGACTCAGCGCCCGCTGGTTTTCTGCCCTTGGAGGGCTTTGTTGGCGCTGAACCGAATGAAGTGCATGGACTGATCATCTGTCGGGAAGTGTGGCCCGGGCTGACTGACAGCGATGTGATGGCCATCACAAGGATCACACATCCTTGCTGGCCGTCGCACCGTTGCAACGCCTGAACCCCGACTACCTATGACAGCGGAGATTATGACACCCGGTTTGCGGGGCCAAGCGCCACAAAGGACCGCAGAAATACCGCAATAGGGCGGGCTGCGTGGCGCTGTTACAACAACCCTGCGGCCAGGCTGACGATCACCAGGCCCAACGCAACCCGCCGTAGAGGCTCTGCGCCCGGTAGTCAAACAGCGGCAGGTTGCTGCGCTGGTGGGCCGACTGCCATTGCAACAGCAACTCCAGTCTGTAGGCGCTGTTGCCCCACGGCAGCGGATGCGCCAAATCGATGCTGGCTTGCGTCAGGCGCAGTCGGCGGACGGCGTTGTCCTGCAGCAACGGGCTGTAACCCGTGCTGTCAACCGAAGCGCTGCGCCGGACGGTGGCTTCCAGACGCGTGCCCCAGCCCAGGGTGCCTGTCAGACGCAGGCCGTAACTGTTCAGACGCTGGGCGCCGCCTGGCCGATCTGCCGATCGGGGCCTGTCCCGCCCTTCGCGGGCAATCACCGTGGCGGTCCAGTCCTGGGCCTCGTCCAGGTTGCAGCTCAAGCTGAGGCCGGCGCCGTTGGCGCCGGCGTCCAGGCTGTCTGTGCGGGATTGGGTGCGGCCTTCGTCGTCTGCACTCAGCCGCAGCCTGCACGGGCCCAGGGCTGCGTCTGCGCCCAGGCTCAAGCGCTGCAGGCGGTAGGGCTCACCCAGCTTGCCCGTGAACCAGGCGCTGCTGACTTCGATCTGGGCGCGGATACCGTTCCAGCTTTGGCTGGCGTTGAAAACCCACTGCAATTGCTGCCAGTCGGTCTCGTGCTGCGAGGATGCAGACCGGGCACTGGCCGAAAGACCCGACCTGAGCACAGTCGACTGGGTCGGCGCGTAGGCCGCCTGGAAGGAGCCCGAAAGCAGTGTTGCTGCGCCCCTGCGGGGCTGACTGCTGACCGGTAGCACCAACGGGCCTTCGGGAACGGTCAAGGTCAACTCCGAGAGCCGGGGGGAGCGGTCGAGGTTGTCCTCATAGCCGGTGACCACACTGGCATCTGCTGTTGCGCCCCAGCGGCTGCGCTCCGGCTGGCCCAGTCGGACATCAGGCAACGCGTAGAGAGATGGCAGCTGCGGTGGAAAGAGCCTGGAGCGCAGCGCAGGTGGCAGGTCTGCTCGCCCGCGCCAGGCCTGGCGCAGCTCTTGCAACGCCAGCGGCTGGCCCAGCTCGGCCAGTACCAGCGCCAGGCTGGCTTGCGTGGCAGGGTTGTCAGGCTCGAGCAACAGCGAGCGTTCAATCCAGATCAGGGCCTGTGAGGGGTCACCTTCTTCAAGCAACAAACCACCCAGCAACCCCAGAAAGGGTGCGTGGTCGATGCAACTCTGGCGCAAGGCTTGCAAATTGAACAGCAGCTGCCTGCGTGCCACCAGCGTGGTTGGCCAGGTGCTGCGGGCCAGACTGTCACACGGATTGCTTGGGGCTGCGCTGGCACCCGCTTGCGCCAGCGCCGCCACTGGCGCGCGGCCTGCTTGCGCCAGCGCTGGTTGCATCGTGAACAAGCACAAGGCCGCCGCTGCCAGCACCGGGGTGAGGTGGCACCTTGTGTGCCGGCCGTCAGGCGCGCCGCTCAGTTGACCCGTTGAGGCAGCATTGCCCTCACCTGGACGGCAAATGGCGACAGGGCCAGTGAAACCGCCCCAGCGCCCATTTGAGGCGCTAGGCAGCGGCCAGCCAAAGTTCACGCGCTGCGGCGCCTGAGCCCGGAGATCGACCCCAAAATGGCTGAGGCTGAAGTGCCTGCGGATCCGGCGCGCCGGTTGTCGCCCCAGCGGGACCAATCGGCCGCCTCTGCCGCATCACCGGCCTTGTCAAGCGGCGCAGCAACGCTGTGCGCCCAATTGGAATCCACCGGAGCCAGATCAGCCCATCCGACCGGTGCGAACAGCACGTAGTCTTTGCCCAGACCCTCGAGCAGGTAGGCACCCAAAGGCTCCACAGCTTCGGCGGGCAGAGCCGCAGCCAGCTGCGGGCCGACCAGGATCGGAATCGAGAGATCTGCGGTCATTTGTTGGATTCTTTTGGCAACACTCATCGGCTCACCCAAAGCTGCGTGCGCTCTGCGCCTCGCCGGACCGAAAGACCCGACGATAGCCGACCCGCTCTCCACACCCACGCCCAGCGCCAGTGGTTGCATCTGGCTGGTCTCCGACACCGGGTGGCTGCTGGCCAACAGCGCCCGTGAAACCTGCAACAGCTCTCTGGCAGCAGCCACCGCGCTGTGCGCATGGGCGTCGCCTTCGGGTTGGGCGGTCCAGATGGCCACGATCGAATCGGCCACGACATTCTCGACCACGCCGCCGTGCTTCTCGACAACTTCCACCGCCATGCAGCAATAGGCATGCAACAAGGCTGCCACCTCTTGCGGCTGCGCGTGGCTGGCCAGCGCATTGAAGTTGCGGATCTCGGCGGCCAGCACGGCGATCTTGCGTGGCTCGAGCTGCAGGTTGCCGCTGGGCTCGGTGGCCATCAGGCGCTCGGCCACTGGTGCCGGCAGATAGGCGCCCAGGTGGGCCGACAAGCGCTCGCGCTGGGCGCGCACCAAAGCGTGTTCAACGGTGGCCAGGGCCACCGATGCCAACAGCGCAAAAACCACCAGCGGCCACCACGGCAACCACAGGCCGGCGTTGAAGGCGCCGACGACGCCGAGCAGCAACAGCATTGCCAAGGCCGCACCCAGCACAGGCAAACGTTTGGCGGGCACCACGCGGCTGCTGGTGGCAGCGCCCAGCAGCAGCAGCGTCAAACCAGCCATCACCAGCGCCTGGGCCAGCGGCCACAGACGGGGGGTATACGGAATGCTCTGATCCAGCAAGCCCACGACACTTTGCGCGTGTACTTCGAGGCCCGAGGCCACGGCACTCAAAGGGGTCGCGACCGTGTCGCCAATGCCGAAGGCCGAGGCGCCGACCATCACGATGGCGCCACGCAACAGCCCCAGATCAGCTTCACCGCGCAAGACCTCGACAGCCGAAACCGATGCAAAGGCTTGCCGCGAGACCCCATAGGGCACGCGGATGTTGCCTTGGGCGTCCAAGGGCACCAGCAGGCCAGGCAGGCTTTCAGAGCTGAGCCAGGCGGGTGGCGACAACAAGAAGCCAAAAGGGCTGCCGGCAGAAGCTGCAGATGCCGCGTGCCAGACCCAATCAGGTGCCGCCGTCATAGCGGTAACAGCAGAGGCAGCTTCGGCCGATGCGGCGCCAGGCGCCACAGGATCGGCCAATGAAGCGCGCCACAACGTGGCGAGCGCCAGGCTGGGATAGACACGGCCCTGCTGACAGATCAGCGTGGGGACATGGCGGATCACACCGTCGGAGCCGACCCGCGGGGTGATGTGCCCGACGACGGGATTGGCGCGCAGCAGGCTGGGGGCCGTACCGTAGTGACCATAGGCCTGCGGGGCAGATGCTGGGCAAGCCGCCGCAGACATGGCACCTGCCACCTCGCCAACGTCTGGGTTGACGCCGGGGTCGAGCGAAAAAACCTGGGCCACCACGGGGTGGATGGCTTGCCAGGCAGCAAGCAGCTGCGCATCGCCTTCGCGAGCATCAGAGAACGCGATGTCAAAGGACTGCACCCGCACCTGCGCTGCCTGCAACTTGTTGGCCAGCTCGGCCATCGTCTGGCGCGGCCACGGCCAGGGCCCCAATTCGCGCAGGCTGCGTTCGTCGATGTCCACCAGCACGACGCGGCGCTCGGCGACGTCGCCGGACTTGACGCGCCACAGCAAATCGCCCAGGCCGTCTTCCATCCGCTGCACCGACTCGGGCGCCCAATGCACCGGCAGCACAGCCACCAGCGCTGCAAACAGCAAAGCGACGGTCCGCAGCAACCACGGATGTTTGCGCCAGAGTTGCATGGGTTTGGCCGTCAAGGCTTCAGCCAGCGAGCGGGTTCAGGGACCGATGAAGGGTTGGGTCAGGGCCCGCCCCACAGCGTGCGGCCTCTGAAAAGGCCCCCTGCCGCGTCGCGGGTGAACAGATAGCCGGCCTCTTTGCCGTCCAGCGAGACCGCGCCCGAGATGTACTGATCGGTGTCACGCAGGGTGAAGATGCCATCAGCGCGCATGCTGCCTGCCATGCGCAATTCGCCTTTGACGCCGGAGGCAGACGCCATATCCAAGGCTGAAGCAAAAGTGCGCCGCGAAAAGTCGATGGTCAGATTGGCGCGGCTGATGACGGCGGACTCAGTTTGCGTCCCCGCCTCGAATGCCAGGCTGGCGCGGTTGAGCCGGAATTCGACTGTGCCGCCCAAGGTGGACGGAAACAGCTCGCCCGGCACCGTCTGATTGCCCCGCCACAAGCAACGCAGGCTGTCGCAGGTGGTGACGTGACGGCCCGATTGCACCAAAGTGAAGAACTCGGTGACATTGTCTTCAGGAGTGGTTGCGAAGGAGTCGTAGCCCCAACGCATTCGGGCTGCCGAGTCGGGCAGTCGGTTGAGGTCGGGGATGTTGACTGTCGCCAGCGTCAGCAGGTCAGCCGCTGCGCGGTCATTGCCGCGGCTGATCTCGGCAGCCGTCGGCTCGGCAGCACTCAAACCTGCTGCCCTCATTGCAGCCAGCGAAGCGGCTGGGAAACCCACCAGCGTCTCACTCGGCACCTTGCCAGCCACCGCCGTCACGTCCACTGCCGGCAGGATGCGGGTGGCGTATTCGCCGGGCCGCACCTCGGCCATCAGGCGGCCCATGTCGGCGGACAGTTCGCGCACCTCGGCGCCAGCGCAGGGCCCGAGGCCGCTGGCGGCACAGTTGCCCCCCAAGGCAGCCACCACGATGGTGCCGTCGGCCACGGTGGCACGCATACCGGCCGGGTCGGTGTGGACGATGAAGTCGGTGCCACGTACCCCAATGGCCGCAATCGGCGTATTGAGACGAAAGCGGGACTTGTCCAGATCGGTGGCAGCGCCGGAAATCGACCGCGCTGCGCCTTTTTCGACCCGCAGGCGGATCTCGTTGTCCTTCGGTTTTTGAACGTCGAACTGATAAGCCTGCACCTGCAACACGCTCTCAGGCCGCACGCTGATGGCCGCGTTGTCCACAAACCGCATGTGAACATGCCCGTTGGCGGAGGTCTCGATCCGGTCGCCGACGTGAATGGCGCTGCCGCGTTGCAGCTGCACCTGGGCACCGTCGGCACGCACCACCCAGGCGTCACCGATCAGCAGGCTGACGCGGCCAACCTCTGCAGCAGGCGTGGCCCAGGCAATGGCCGGCAGCGCTGCCAGCGCGGTCAGCGCGACAGGGAGAAGCAGCGAGGCAAAGGCGCCCAGTCCAGTCGTGATCGACACTGAGAACGAAGCCGAGACCCCGGCCGATGCCGCCGGCCGGCGTGAGCGGGCGGCAGGGCGTTGAAGGATTCGATCAAAGGACATTTGTAACTCCTGTTGCATCAGGCACGGCCGAGACCAAGCTGGCTTACACCTGTACGGCCGCAAAGGCAAGCCGCAATGAAAAAGCCGCAGCAGGCCCATCAGCCAGAATGCATCTTGCACCGATTCAGGCCGCCTGGGTGTGTTCTGCATCACAAGCCCGAGGCATTGTTGAGGGCAAAGTCGCCCGTCCATATGCCCGTCCATATGCCCATCCTGATCCCGATCCTCCAGGGCCTGCGCCTGTTTGACCAGCTGCCCATTGAAAAAATGGCGCAGCTCTCTTGTGTGATGAGCGAGCGGCGCCTGGAGCGGCGCGAGGTGGTGATCAAGCGTGGCGAAGAAGGCGCGGGCCTGGGCTTTGTGATCGAAGGCCGACTACAAACCGTTAATTTTACGCTCGACGGCAAAGAAGTAGGCACTGACTTCATCGAGAACGGCGACTTTTTTGGCGAGCTGTCGGTGATCGATGGCCGGCCGGCACCCGAATACATCATCGCCGTGGCCCCTTCGCGCATCACGGTGCTGGATCGTGAGCTGGCGCGCGAGCTGATGTTTTCGACGCCTGCCGGCGCCGAGGCGGTGGCCACGCGCCTGGCAGAGCGCATGCGGCGCGCCGCCAGCCACCGCGCGCTGTTGTCGCTGCCCAGCTCGTTTCAGCGCGTTTGCGCCCAGTTGATGATCCTGGCGCAGCGGCGCGGTGCCGACGGCATCGTGATCCACCTGCCGCCCACGCACCAGGAGATCGCGATCATGGTCAACACCAGCCGCGAGACGGTGACGCGCACGCTGCAGTTCTTGCAGACGATGAAGGTCGTGGCGCGTGACGGCAACGATCTGCTGGTCAGTCAGCCCGACGTGTTGAAGCAGGCGGCGGACGGCAAGGTCAGCCCGAGCAAGTGAGCGCGTGCTTCGGGGCAACCTGAGCAGCTTGGTACTCAGGTACCCATTGCTTGAGCAGTTGGCGAGCGAGCGCGTCGTCGCCGTCGGCACTGGCACCCAGTGCCAACAGGCTCTGGCACAGCGCACGCCCACCTTCGGGCTGCTGCTGCAACCGCGCCAGCCGCAACAGGGGCACGGGGGTGGGCAGGCTCTGGTCTTCGTCGGCCAGCAGCTCTTCGAACAATTTCTCGCCCGGCCGCAGGCCCGAGAACACGATCGGGATCTCTTGCGGGCTGTGGCCGGCCAGGCGGATCAGCGTGCGCGCCAGGTCGACGATGCGCACGGGCTCGCCCATGTCCAGCACAAAGACCTGCGCCGTCTGGCCCATCGCAGCCGCCTGCAGCACCAGGCGCGAGGCTTCGGGGATGGTCATGAAGTAGCGGATGATGTCGGGGTGGGTGACGGTGACCGGGCCACCCTTGGCGATCTGCTCCTTGAACTTGGGGATCACGCTGCCGCTGCTGCCCAGCACATTGCCGAATCGCACGGCCATGAAACGTGTCGCCGGCCAGTCAGTGGCCAGCGCAGAGACCACCCTCTCTGCCGCGCGCTTGGTGGCACCCATCACGTTGGTGGGATTGACGGCCTTGTCGGTGCTGATCAACACAAAGCGCTCGGCACCGGCTTCGGCCGCGGCCAGCGCTGTGTGCAGGGTGCCCAAGGTGTTGTTGCGCAAGGCCGCCCAGGCGTTGTGCTCTTCCATCAGCGGCACATGCTTGAAAGCGGCGGCGTGGAAGACCACTTGCGGGCGCCAACGCTGCAACGTGGCGCGCAAATGCGGTAGATCCTTGACGTCACCCATCAGGCGCACCAGCGGCAACTGAGAAAACGACTCGGCCAGTTCTTGCTCGATGGCGTAGAGGTTGAGCTCGCTCAACTCGTACAGCACCAGCCGGGCCGGCCCGAACGCGGCCACCTGGCGGCACAACTCGCTGCCGATGCTGCCGCCGGCACCGGTGATCATCACCGTCTTGCCGTGCAACGCACCGCGGATACCGGCCTGGTCCAGCTGCACCGGCTCGCGGCCCAGCAGGTCTTCGGGGCCGATCTCGCGCAATCTTTCGATCGTGCTCTTGCCAGTGCGCAGCTCTTCGACGCTGGGCACCGTGACCACCGGCAGGCCGGTGCTGGCGGCCAGATCGAGCGCGCGACGGCGCTGCTGCGGCGTGGCTGCCGGCATGGCCACGACGATGTGGGTGGCGGCGCCGCGCACCGCCGCGTCGGTGATGGCCGCCAGCGGGCCGAGCACAGATGCGCCGCCCAGACGCGCGCCACGTTTGGCGGGGTCGTCGTCCAGCAGGCCCAGCACGATCCAGCCCTGCTCCTGGATGCCGGCCAGCAACAGCCGGGCTGCGGCGCCAGCACCCATCACGATGGCGCGCCGCACATCTTTGTCACCCCCCGTGATGCGCGCCCGCGCATGCTCGTACAGCATGCGGTAGGCCATGCGACTCAAACACACACCCATCAGCACGACCACCGGGTGCAGCGCCAGCACGGCGCGTGGCACTTTGGACAAACCGGCCGCCATGACCACCGCTGCAGCCACCCCGCCCGCCAGCGCGCAAGCCCAGACCAGCCGGCGTACCTCGCCAAAGCCAGAAAAACGCCACATGCCCTGGGGCACCTTGAACAGCATGAAGGC
>Ga0105046_10013802_pt1 | contig 12494 bp, 10 predicted proteins | sample MAT03_FD_78385 | JGI IMG/M metagenome (GOLD analysis project Ga0105046, IMG submission 78385) | Freshwater microbial communities from Lake Fryxell liftoff mats and glacier meltwater in Antarctica - MAT-03 (megahit assembly) | ecosystem: Environmental > Aquatic > Freshwater > Ice > Liftoff... | reverse complement strand
TCGGGTCGATTGTGTCGTCGATACCCGATTCTGGCGAAGATGAGTCCGAACTCGAAGAGCAGGTAAATCGGCGCTGCGACAAAGAGCATATTGAATGGATCAGGAGTCGGCGTGATCAGTGCAGCCGCGATCAAAACCATAACGGCCGCATATCTTCGGGATGCCGCCATTCTTTTCGGTGAAACGATACCGAGGCGAGCCAGGAGGAACATCAAAATCGGCAATTCAAATGCAGCGCCCATGCCGAGGGCAACTTGTAAGTAGAAACTGTAAATACTCCCGGCCTGCGGTGAGTAATCGAAGGTATCGCTCATAAATGTCGAGAGGAAGGCGAACGCTCTGGGAATTGCGAAGAAGAATGCGAACGAAGCGCCCATTAAAAATAGGATGACCACAAACGGCAATGAGCCGTAGACGAGCCGCTTTTCTTTGCGGGTCAAACCTGGTGCGATGAAACTGAAGAGTTGATAAAAGATAACCGGGAGTGCAATCGCGACTGCGATGTACATCGCAATTTTGAAGAAGTCGGTGATGGGTTCCGTCGCGTCATTAACGTCGAACTTTTCTACGTTCGCTGTCTGTTTGACGAGTTCGAGAGCAGGTTTCGCGAGCAATAGCCCGATGAAGAACGCAACTCCGATCGAGATGCACGTTTTCCAGACACGCGATCGGAGCTCCTCAAGGTGCTCCGAGAGTGTCATCTCTTCAAATATGTCTACAAAATCCTCATCCGGGGTTTCAGGTCCCTTGGCAAAAGGATTTCTGATCTTTGGTACGTGAATTGAGCGAGCCATGTACGATGCTCCAACGACTTCTCAGAGTCGGTACTCGTGCGGCGAACGCTTGCATTCGCACTTCACAGACCGAGTCTTCTCAGTCGTTCAGATTGTTGGGGTGGGCCAAATGCCCACCCCGCCGGGCACGCTCTGACGGTGTTGTCACCATCAATCGGATGCGACGATGATCGCTATCCGGTAGCGTCGCCCTTAGTTCGAATGCTCTTCGATGAAATTGACAGCGTCGGTGACGGAACGGATATTCTCCGCTTCCTCATCTTTGATCTCAATGTCGAATTCCTGCTCCATCGCCATGATGACCTCGACGAGGTCGAGCGAATCGGCATTCAGATCGCCGATGAACTCCGCCTCCATCGTCACTTTCTCTTCATCGACGCCAAGCCGCTCGGCGACAATGCTGCGGACTCGCTCGTAGACCGATGCCAACCCAACCACCTCCGACGTAGCAGCGCGGGCCGCCTACCGTCATCTTCCTGATGCCCGTACCTTTTGCAGCCTGCAAAAGACGAACAACAGTCTTACCCGATCGAACAGATACTCTCAATCCTTCGAACGCAGATCACTATGATCTGACGGTCAGCGATATTCGAGAGCTTCGCGCGTGATGATACACGACGCCCAAATCGCAAACCAATCCCCGGACGGAAAATTCACCTGACCAGCCTGCCTTTAGGTCGCATCAGGACGTTGATGTGGCAGGCTGGTCGTCTGATTTCGGACGTTCGGCGTTGATCCTAGAGAAGACCGTGCCAAGCACTCCGTTGACGAATTTTCCGGAATTGTCTCCACCATAGCGCTTCGCCAAGTCGATGGCTTCGTTGATCGCTGCCTTCGGGGGCACATCCTTTTGATTGAGAAGTTCGAAAATGGCCACGCGCAAAACGTTGCGGTCGACTGGTGGCAGCTGAGCGATCGGAAAAGCCGGGGCCGCGGCCGAAATGTACCGGTCGATCATTTCGTTGTCGACCTGAATGCCATGAACCAGCAGCGCGAGATACTCAAAGGTATCGTCCGGAGTCGCATGTTGAGCTCTGGCTCGCGCCAGTACCTCATCTGAACTGTGATCGGTGACGTCGACCTCGTAGAGAACCTGTAGTGCCAGTTCCCGGGCTTGATGTCGGCGGGTATTCTGAGGAGAGCGGACATCACGCCGAGGTTTGCTCCGACCTGTTTTCGCCGGAGCGCTCTCCGCCGGAGTCGCCGATTCAACATTGGGTGTCATTTCGTTTTCGTCCATCATTCGATCAGCAATTCCCGGATACGATTGTCGCCAGTTACGCTCGTGAGGGCGTTCTATCGCCTACCAAGTCCTCATCATTTTAGAAACGTATTCAGTCGATAGTTCCAGGAGAGCTATCGCCGCGGGGCGACAACAGTTGTCGCTCGAGAAATTCGGGAATGAAGCCAGTGTGAACTTCACCTTTGGCGAATGCTGAGTCTGCCAGGATGAGACGATGGAAACTGGCAGTTGTCGTGACTCCTGTGATGATCGTTTCAGCGAGTGCGCGATCGAGCCGTGCGATTGCTTCCGTGCGATCCCTACCCCAGACGATAATTTTGCCAAGCAGGGAGTCGTAGTGCGGGGGAACCTTGTATCCCGCGTAGAGATGTGAATCGACGCGGACGCCCGGTCCGCCGGGTGCCAGATATGTTTCGATGGTGCCGACGCTCGGTGAAAAGTCATTGGTTGCGTCTTCAGCTGTCAAGCGAACCTCGATTGCGTGCCCGTATGGTTCGAGCTTCCGCTCGTCAAGCTGGAACGGTTCGCCGGCTGCAATTTTGATCTGCGCCGTGACGAGGTCGAGACCGGTGACAAGTTCCGTCACCGGGTGTTCGACCTGAATTCGCGTGTTCATCTCCATAAAGTAAAAGTGGCCGTCGCGATCCAGCAGGAACTCGAGCGTGCCGGCGCTGCGATATCCGGCGGCTTTTGCACCCTTCACAGCTGCACGAAGTAATGAGTCCCGCACCTTCTTATTGAGATTGGGTGCAGGAGCCTCTTCAAGGATCTTCTGGTGGCGACGCTGAAGTGAACAGTCGCGCTCACCGATCGCATACGTATGGCCGTGATTGTCAGCGAGTACCTGTACCTCGACATGCCGGGGGTGGTCAAGATAGCGCTCGATGTAAACATCGCCGTTTGCAAAAGCCGACTCGGCCTCCGATTGGGCGACAGGCAGCATTCGGGTGAGTTCGGCGTCGTTCCGCGCGACTCGCATGCCGCGACCGCCACCGCCCGCGACGGCTTTGATCACGACTGGATATCCCACCCGTTTTGCAGCCTGTCGGGCCTCTCCGAGGTTCTGGACGATCCCTTCGCTACCCGGAAGAAGCGGCACGCCGGCATCGCGCATGACCCGTCGGGCCTCTGCTTTGTTGCCCATCTTGGTGATGACTTCGGCCGAGGGGCCAATGAAAGTGACGCCCACTTGCTGACAGATATCGGCAAGGTAGGCGTTTTCAGCGAGGAAACCGTAGCCGGGATGGAGCGCATCGCAGCCCGTCACAAGAGCGGCGCTTATGATCGCAGGAATGCTGGTGTAGGAACGCGAGGCTGCAGCCGGACCAATGCAGACTGCCTCACTCGCGAGTCGAACCGCGAGTGAATCCCGATCCGCGTCGCTGTATGCGACAACAGCAGGTATGTTCAAATCTCGGCAAGCCCGCAGTACCCGGAGTGCGATTTCGCCTCGATTCGCTATCAAGATTTTTCGGAATTGCGCCATCGGTTAGGGTTCCCGTTTCCGCTATGCCATGAAGAGGCCGCCGTCGACGGTCAGCACATGTCCGGTTATGAAGGCGGCATCTTTCGAGGCTAGGAATGCGACCGCACCTGCGATATCCTCCGGTGTTCCGAAGCGGCCAAGCGGCGTGTTTTTCAACAGCCCGTCTTTGAGTTCCTGTGGCAGGACATCGGTCAACCGCGTTTCGATGAACCCTGGTGCGACCGCGTTGACGGTAATACCGCGCGATCCGACTTCTTTTGCCAGAGATTTCGTCATGCCGATCAGACCGGCTTTGGCGGACGCATAGTTGACTTGACCGGCATTGCCGACAAGTCCGACAACCGAGGTCATATTGATGATCCGACCGGTTCGGGCACGAAGCATGGGGCGAATCGCAGCTTTAGCGCAGAGGAATGCGCCTTTCAGATTCGTGGAAAGCACCGCGTCCCAATCATCTTCGGACATTCGCATAACCAGGGTGTCGCGGGTGATTCCGGCGTTATTAACCAGGACATCGATCTGTCCATAAGTGCTCATCGCAGTTTCGATCATAAGACCAGCGCCATCAGCGGTCGAGATATCGGCGGAGATCACTGAGACTCTGCGGCCAGTGGAACCAAGCAACGTTCTGGCCTGTTCGGCCGCTTCCTCGTCGCCACGGTAACTGATAAGAAGATCAGAGCCGTCGGCCGCCATGCGCTGCGCGATTGCGAGCCCGATTCCGCGAGTTCCGCCGGTGATGACGGCGATCTTTGCCCCTTCAGCCATCGAATTTCCTCCTGACAGCAGAACGTGAGTCGGCTGGTTACGCTCCTGCAGCTGCGACGTGACCATTTGACGCGTGGGTTGAAGTGATTTTGCGCTGAACCCCGGCGGTTCCCCAGCGTACGACACCCGCAGCCCACGCGAGGCCTCCACCGAAGGCAACGAAGACGAGATTTTCTCCCTCGGTGAGTTTGCCGCTCGCTTCGACCTCGCAGAGCGCGATCGGAATGGTCGCTGCCGACGTGTTGCCGAACCGATCCAGATTCATCCAGACCTTGTCTTTTGGCAGGTCCAATCGCCTGGCGGCCGCTTCGATGATACGAGCGTTTGCCTGATGAGGAATCAACATGCCGATATCGGAGAAGTCCAGACCGGCTTTTTCGACCGCTTCAGCTGCAGCATCCCCCATCACCCGAACGGCAAAGCGAAAAACTTCATTGCCGTTCATCTGGAGATAAGGGCGGTACTCCGGAAAAATGCCAGCGGACTCGGGTACGAATGCACCCCATCCAGGAATGTACAGGTGTTTGTTGCCCGCGCCATCTGCACCGAGCACGGTCGAGAGCAACCCTCTGGGTTCTTCAGTCGCTTCTAGAACAACTGCGCCAGCGCCATCGCCGAAGAGCACGCAGGTGGTGCGGTCGGTGTAGTCGACAAAGCGCGTCAGCGTATCGGCACCAATGACAAGTACGCGGTTGTAAAGGCCCGATTGAATGAACTGATTCCCGGTGGCCAGCGCGTAGACGAAGCCTGAGCACGCGGCGCCGAGATCAAAAGCGCCCGCATTGCCGCCGAGTTCAGCTTGAACAAGACATGCCTGTGAAACGAGAAATTGATCGGGAGTACAGGTGCCAACGATGATCAGATCGATGTCGGTTGCCTTGAGACCGGCCCGTTCGAGTGCCTGACGTGCAGCAGCGACCGAGAGTGACGTGGTGCTATCGCCTGGACCGACGACGTGCCGTTCTTTAATCCCGGTTCGGCTGACGATCCACTCATCGGACGTATCGACCATCCGCTCAAGCTCGGCGTTGGTCATCACGCGCTCGGGAACAGCCATGCCCCAACCGGTGATCGCCGCATATCGCATGATCGAACCTCTCAAGCGCCGGTATCGGAACAGCGGAGTTTCCGGGGTTCCACCCTGCGCGGGTGTTTCCAACGGTCACGTAAGCAGGTTTAGTGTGACGCGGAGGAGGGGGTACGCGCAACGGTCACGAGAGCAAGACCCACCCTGGTGACCGTTGCCGGAACGCGATTTACTCTTCGCGGCGCTTGCGCTCTTCGATCTGGATGACCTGTCGGCCGTTGTACCAGCCACAGCTCGGGCACACGTGGTGTGGGCGCTTGAGCTGATGACAGTTGCGACAGTCGACGAGGTGAACCTCGGCGATGAAGATGTGGCGACGGCGATTGCCCTGCCGATGGCGGCTAATACGCTGTTTAGGAAGAGCACCCATGTTTCTGCTCCTTATCGACCGCTATGACGATGAGTCGTCGTCCAGCAATTTTGCGAGGGCGGCGAATCGATCGTCACCCTCTTCATCGTCCCCGGACTCGACCACATCTGGCCCCGGGCATCCATCTCCGCACGCCGGCCGCATTGGGAGCGCCACAAGAATTTCCTGGCGCAATGCTTCGGCGAAATCGAGTTCATGATTTTCGTTGATCGCGAAACGCTCGTCGTCTTCGCTGTCGGTTGCGACTCCGATTCCCGTTTTTAGATCGACCGACTCGCGAAATTCCTCGCTGAAGTCTGCCGCAAACGGTTGCTCGTACAATCGCAAGCACCGCTGGCACTCTAGAGTTACTACCCCTCGTGCCCGAATGCTCGCAATGATCTCATCGCTCAATCTGGTCAGTTTCACCGTTCCGGCGACATTGACTGCCGCAAGATCATCATCCAGCGAAAACTGATCCACCTTGAGTGGATAGAGCCGCGTCGATCCAACAGGTTCCTTCAGCAAAGCAACGACGTTTACGACCGTGTCATTGTGAAGGTTCATTGCGTCCGCCGCGATGTTCAACGATTCGCCCGTGCCTCTCAAATGATTGGAACGGACGCGGAAAAATGCGCCGGAGTAACCCCCAGCGCAACATGCGGAGTATAGGTGCAGTCCAATAGGGCGTCAACTTGGAGCTCTTGGCAAGGAAGGTTCCCAATTGGCAAATTCTATGCCCAGAGAGGCGGGAAATAGCTATCGACCTGCGCATCAAGCGTTGAGTACGGTGCCTCAGCGCCACCGGGAATCGCTGCTCGGTAGCACCGAGGCTCCGTACCCCGTCGTTCTTTCCGCACCAGTTGTGTGAGCGGTACCTATCGCTGGTCGCTCTTAGATGCCGAAGAAATCCTCGATCTCGAACATTTATCGTTCACGGGGGTTTGACAGCACATTTTTGTTCGGTAGTATTTTCAGTTTTTCATGCCACCCCTGAGCCAGCCGTAAATCAGCAACGCGAAGCCCTCAGCCGAATCGAGCCCCATGTGGTTCACAAGATTCACGACAGCAATAATCTCAGTAGATTCTGACTCTCCTTACCAATTCGTGGGATTTGAGGTTCCGTGCGATTATCAACCGTCTTTGATCTTGAGCGCGGGAGAAAATTCGAAAACTCTTGTATTCAGAATGACATTCGGATTACTGGCTTACGGAAAATGTCCACGGAGACCTTCTCGAAAACTAGCGGCCGACGTTGTCGCGGGCGATGTTGAGCGCCAGGACTGTTTCCCGGACGGCTTTATCGATCAGGGCCAAACCGTCAGCCAGCGCATCCTCAACGCGGTTGAACTGGTCGATCGCATAGACGTCAATTTCGCCGAACGCGCGCTTTCGGTTTTCTTCCGATGTCTGGAGGATAAGTTCGCTTTGCTGTCGAGCCTCGTTTAGCAGACCTTCGTTGGAAACAACGTACTCTGCCTTCTTCTTGGCGGAATCCAGGATCCGACTGGCGTCGTTCTGTGCTTCCGCGATGATGATTTCGCGTTCGCGGATGACACGCTGTGCCTGCTTGATTTCGCGCGGGACGGCGATTCTGAGTTGATCGACAAGGGCGAGAAATTGTTCTTCCTCGACCATAACGCGACCGCTGAAAGGGACCCGTTTCCCGACACCGACCAACTCCTCGAGTCGATCGACGAGATAGAGGATATCAACCGTTCCATCCTCATTCGGATCACCATCGTCGTACATGCGTTGCCTCGTTGTGTCTTTCGTCAATCGTTCGCGCAGGATCTGATCAACACTTAAATTGTCGCAACCGAGCTGTTCGTCGTCGGGCCCCACCCGATCGATCATCCAATCAGCGATTGTCGCAGTCGAGCCGTCCGGAGGTCAAACCGGACATTAATTGTGCGTCGTATTGAATCGCGTGTGGAGAGCGGTCAACACCCCGTCCGGCACGAGTCCACGGAGATCTCCTCCAAGTGAGGCGACTTCACGTATGAGACTAGAGCTGATGAACGAATGGCGCGACGACGTCATGAGGCAAACAACCTCGATCTCAGGAGCGAGATGGGCGTTCATATGGGCAAGTTTGAACTCGTATTCGAAGTCGGAAACCGCCCGTAACCCGCGAACGATCGTGTTGGCGCCGCATGCTCTTGCGTAATCGACTGCCAGACCCGAAAAGCTCTCGACGGTGATGTTACGAACCTCCCGAAGGGCCTGTGAGGCGAGTTCGACTCGTTCGTTGACGGGAAAGAGCGCTCCTGGTTTGTCCGACCGTGAGTAAACCGCAACGATCACCTGGTCGAAGAGGCGGGCTGCTCGCTTCGCAAGATCTACATGGCCGAGCGTAATCGGGTCGAAACTTCCGGGATAGATGGCAACGGTCATTCTGTGTTTCCTCTTCCCGCGTCAACAGCGTCCGAAGATTCCTCTTCGAGTGGGGGTGGGTCTATTTCATAGATCGAAACGCAACTATCGCCGTGACAGCGCTCACGCAGACGCTCGAGTCTGCCAGCAACGTCCGGCAGTTCGACTCTCGGAGAGTGCCCGATCGCGACAATTGTGCCGGATTGTACCAATGACGAGGCCGCAAGCCGTTCCAGTGTTTCGATGATAGCGGGATCGGCGTAGGGAGGATCGAGAATGACGAAATCGTACGGTTTTTCCCGACGGTTGAGATAGGAAGCCACCTGCATATTATGAACACGACTCATTTCAGTGAATTTTGTATGGGCGAGATTCGCTTTCACCACAGCACAGGCAGCAGGACTTTGATCGACAAAATCGGCCCATGATGCACCCCGTGAGAGTGCTTCGATTCCAATGCTGCCGGTTCCAGCATAGAGATCGAGCACACGTTCGATTTCCACACCCATCGAAGCAAGCATGGAGAAGAGCGACCCCTTGATCTTATCTGCCATTGGTCGAGTGGCGATGCTGGGCGGACCCTTGAGGTTGTGGCCCCTGGCAATTCCGGCGATAACGCGCACACGGTGCTCCTGTCGACTACGACGGCAATGGATCTGTACCCGCTGTTGACCAGAGGACAATGACTCTTCGTTTCAATTCGTGATGATCGAGTTGTCCCAGGGTTGGGTCGACATTGACGATTCTTTCCGCCACTTCTCTCGCTTGATCCAGCAAACGAGTGTCGAAGCTGCTGTCCAGCCAGGACATCTCCGGCAGGCCACTTTGCCGCGTTCCCAGGTAATCTCCTGGTCCTCTCAATTCAAGATCCTTTTCGGCAACCACGAAGCCGTCATTGGTTTCGACCATGAGGTCGAGCCGGGCTTCGCCGTCCGCTGAACTCTCGTCTGCCAGCAGGAGGCAGTATGACCTGTTGCCACCCCGTCCGACCCGGCCCCGGAACTGATGAAGTTGAGCGAGTCCAAACCGGTCTGCCCCTTCGATGATCATCACGGTGGCGTTCGGTACGTCGATTCCAACCTCTATCACCGAGGTTGCTACCAGGACATCGAACTCTCTATCACGAAAGGCAGTCATGATCCGCTCTTTTTCGCGTCCAGCCATACGGCCGTGAAGGGTCGCGATTCTGAATTTCGGGAAGACTTCGAGCTGCAATCGCTCAGCTTCTTCCACCGCCGCCTTGGCCTCACTGGTATCCGATTCTTCCACCAGCGGGCAGATTACGAAGACCTGGTGACCCTTTGCGACCTCCTGCCGAACGAGCTGGTACGCGAGCGAGCGCTCCGAACCAACATATCGATGTGTTTCGATCGGGATTCTCCCGGGTGGCAATTCATCGATGATCGAAACATCAAGATCGCCGTTCAGGACAAGATTGAGTGTTCTTGGAATAGGCGTCGCGGTCATCGAGAGCACGTGAGGTTGGGCCTCGACGACACGAGTAGGGAGGTATGAACGCTGGCGAACACCAAAACGGTGCTGCTCATCGATAACGGTCAAGCCAAGGCGAGCGAACGAAACCTGATCCTGGATCAAGGTGTGGGTGCCAACCAGGATGTTCGTGCTGCCGTCTGCAACCAGAGGCAGCAGCTCACGTCGTTCCTTTGCCCTGGTGCTTCCCGTGAGAAGTGCAGATCTGGGACGTAGCTCCTCTGGGAGCCCTTCGTACAGTTTGACGAAATTGACCGCATGCTGTTCCGCAAGAATTTCCGTGGGCGCCATCACCGCGACCTGATATCCCGCACCGACCGCAAGCAGTGCCGCCGCCGCGGCCACTGCTGTTTTTCCACTGCCAACATCTCCCTGGAGTAAACGGGCCATCGGTTTTCCGAGGTTGTAGTCATTGAGCACCTCGTCGAGCGCTCGCCGTTGTGCATTCGTCAGCCGAAATGGCAACTGCTCCTCGAACTTCAACAAGAGGTCGCGGTCGACCGGGATGCTCACCCCTCGTGACGAGGTTCGCTTGTTTTTACGAAGCATCAAACCAAGTTGCAAGAGAAGTAGATTGTCAAATGTGATTCGGCGATGCGCATCTGCCAGTTCGCCCTGGTTTCCGGGATAGTGGAGATGCTCGTAGGCGCGATTGATATCGACCAACCCCTGCGATTCACGGATCGATTCAGGCAACGGTTCGACGATCGCACTGAGGGTGGCGTCTAGCGCGGCGCGGGTCAGCGACCGCATCGTTTTCTGAGCTATACCGGCCGTCAGTGGATAGATGGGGGTCAATCGACCGGTCGAGAGTGAGGGACCGCCGACAATCTCCCACTCCGGGCTGGTGAATGAGGGGGGGCCGAACCCGGAATCGAGCGTTCCGCTGACCGCGATTTGCATTCCCGCACGAAGTTGGCGCGCGATGTAGTTGTTGAACCAGGTGACTTTGACCCAACCTGTTTCATCGGCAAGCCGGACGGTCACCCGCGTGACACCGTGTCCGGGATTCTCCTTCACGTCAAGGATTTCGCCTCGCACAGTGATTTCGCCGCCTTCACCGAAACCGAGAATGCTCCCGATCGTGATCGTTCGTGAGTAGTCGATATGGCGGCGTGGGCTGAGGTTAAGCAAATCGATGATTTTTGTAACGCCGAGTTTTCCGAGTTTTTTGGCAACTGCCTCGCCGACGCGAGGCAACTCTGTCACCGGCGAATCGGGTCGCGTCATTTTGGACCGGGTCGTCTTCGGGCCAGCCTCCGGTTTTGGAGAGGGTTTGACGGGAATGCGCGACTCCCGGAGTTTGCCAATTTGCTGTGTGCCAGGTCGATCAGGTTGAAGATCCGGCGAGAGTGCCTTGATGCACTCCGCAAGAGACTTGAGCTCTTCCTTGCGGCCCTCGGTCGTGAGTTCCCGATAGTTGCTAAGACGCGAGATGACTGTTTCGAGTTCGGCGGCCGCATGTTGAGTAGCAGCGAGATCCCTGAGCCGCTGAATCGCCGGTAATGCCAACATTTCGATGACACGCCCGTTGAAACCACTGCGCCATTCACGGCGCAGGGCATCGAGGGCGTTTTCGATCAGATCCTGCTGATTCCCACCCGCAGAAGGTGGTGGTTGGCGGAACGAGGAACTCACGAGTCAGTTTGTCCTTGGCGGGTTGTGCATATTTTGAAATGGTGGGTGCAAATTTCTACTCGCGACCGTTCTAACGAATTGAGCTGGGGTCAGTGCTGTTGCTGGTAACCACGCTCCGTGGTAGCATAGGCGGTCGTTGCAGCGCCGTCCATTTGAGGCGATGCGCTCGGTTGCGCCAATGGCCAAATCGGCAGCAACACCAGTAAGCTTGATATCTAAATCCCGGTTACCGGGACGCTGAAAGGGAGTGCCCTGATGTCCGGAACATGTGAAGTTTGTGGAAAAACAACGACCTTCGGCCACAATGTCAGCTTTTCAAAGCGCAGGACGAATCGCCGTTTCGGCGCAAACATCCAGCACAAGCGCCTGACGGTGAATGGCGTGGCGGTCCGCCTAAACATTTGCACACGTTGCATGCGCACCCAGATGAAATCCGGCAAGGGATAGCACCTTCCAGTTCACAGTTTTTCGAGAAGGGCGGCCAAATCGGCCGCCCTTTTTTGCTATTGTCTCTCCAGAGCCATTCGAATTTCATGCCTGACTATTGACAACGTTTGTTTGGCTGTTGCTCCCTCGAGCGCACGTTTCGCAGCGCGACCACCGATGTTGCCGAGTGCCCACGCCGCGTGGCTTCGCACTAATTCGAGGTCATGTTCGTTGAGCGTTTTCGTCAATGCCGGCACGGCCCCTTCTCCGCCGATGTTTCCCAGGGCGACTGCCGCATTGCGGGCGAGTCCAGAGCGTTTCGTGCGCAGCACCGCGGATCCCCGAAAGACCGACCTGAACTCTGCTTCGGTCATGTTCAGAAGCCACTCGAGTCCGGGGAATGCCCGGTCGAGGTTTGCCGGGCGAAAATCCGGATCGTCGACAATGCTGGCCGCGCCTGTATACGGGCAGACGTCCTGACATACGTCGCACCCGAAAACCCAATCGCCCAGTCTGCATCGCAATTCAATTGGAATTGCCCCGCGTTGTTCGATCGTTTGATATGAGAGGCATAGCGGTGCACTGACCACGTATGGGGCGACGATTGCGCCGGTCGGGCAGCGGTCGATGCAGATCGAGCACCGACCGCAATTCCGTTCGAGAGATGGCTCAGGTTCGAGTTCGATGTCGACCAGCAGATTGCCGAGCATGACCCAGGAGCCGTGTCCGGGGACGATGAGGCAGGAGTGCTTGCCGTACCACCCGAGTCCTGCCCGTGCCGCGGCCGCACGATCAACGATACGAGCTGTGTCGACCAGAAACCGCGCTTCGATGGT
>Ga0105046_10013801_pt1 | contig 12495 bp, 13 predicted proteins | sample MAT03_FD_78385 | JGI IMG/M metagenome (GOLD analysis project Ga0105046, IMG submission 78385) | Freshwater microbial communities from Lake Fryxell liftoff mats and glacier meltwater in Antarctica - MAT-03 (megahit assembly) | ecosystem: Environmental > Aquatic > Freshwater > Ice > Liftoff... | reverse complement strand
GCCAGCTTGCGGCCCGGCACGAGTGTTCCCGGTTTGGGATCGGGCGCGTCGGATTCCAATTCATAGCGATTCGCCAGGGTCACCCCCTTCGCCAACGCCAACGGTGCCCCCACCCCGCCAGCCACGCCTTCTGTCATGGCCATAGTGGCAAAATCCTCGCCAAGCGGTTCGCCCACGGCAACCGCCGTTTTGAGGGCCACGCCTTCCCATTTATCAAGGCAGGCTTCGAGCGCAACACGGAATTCCGACGGCGTTTGAAACCGAAAATCCCGGTCTTTTTCGAGGGATTTTTTTAGCACCTCAATCATCTCTTTGGGCTGGCCCTGGAGCTTTTCCAAGGGCGGCGGCGCATTGAGATGCTGCATGAGTAGACTCGCAAATGTGCCGGCAAACGGAGCCTGACCCGCGAGCATATACCATAGCGTGACGCCAAGGGAATAAATGTCCGAGCGGATATCGAGGTCGCGTTCCTCGAGTTGCTCCGGACTGGCGAAATGCGGGGTGCCAACAAAACCCGCCATCGTCAGCGTGGGGGCGTCGTCGGTTTTGAGGACGTTTTTTGCGAGCCCGAAATCGATCACTTTCACCCGAACTTCGTCCTCATCCTCAATGATCATGATGTTCGCCGGTTTGATATCCCGGTGCACCAGATTCTCCCGATTCGCAGCCGCCAAAGCCCGACAACCTTGAATGGTGACGTTGCTCGCGAGTCTCGGGGTCATGGGGCCTTTGGTTTTCAGCCAATGGTCGACCGTTTCGCCCCGCACAAATTCCATTGCATAAAAAAAGGTGTCCCCTTCAAGGCCGAGTTGATAGACGGTTGCGACATTCTCCTGAATAATCCGTGCCGCCGCTTGAGCTTCGCGTTTGAAACGTTCCCTCGCCACTTCGCTGTCGAAATATTGCGCATTGATGACCTTCAACGCGACGTCACGCCCCAGAATCGTGTCGCTCGCTTTATAGGTAATCCCCATGGCACCGCGTCCCAATTCGAAAAGGGTGCCATCCTCACGACGATTAACTTTGTAATGTTGAAACGTGTCCATTTTGCCGCTGCTCATCTTCCCGAACGACCGCTTTGCTCATAGGAAAAACCCGTAGCAGATCACCAGGACGCGTGCAGACTAGCGCACCGCGGAAAACTGGCAAGGAGCAAGCACCGCATGGCGGCAAAACGAGGGTGCAGCTTTTTCCTAAAGATAATATGATCTGCTTAGTGAGTTTTTGACGTCTGATCTTCCGGCGCTTTCTCCAAAGCCATTTGATATGCTCTCATCTCCGGCCCGTTATCTGCCTCGCCCGGTATTTCCATGGTGAAAAGCTCCTTCTCAATAGTTCCCAACGCCCCATGACATAAACACGTCCAATCCCTGATAGACTAAGTCCTTTTATTTTGTATATCGGTCGTCTGACGGCGGTGACGGCTTTCTATCGCTCGTCCGAAGCTGGAGAAAATTCTATCGGATCCCCTCACGCGTAAGCCGAGTTCCCGTAAAAACAGGAGCAATTTTCCCTTGTCAATGGCAGATCGCATTTTCAATGAAGCGTGCCTCACCAAGGGAGCTTCTTCAACTTTGATGTAGCGTACTTATAAAAGACGCGCAAACATGTTCTGGTCTTAACCGACTTCCGCTTCCATGGTAACGCGCTTATTGAAACCTCCCCGCCCACGGTGGCTTCGAACGCCGGATCGCTTTTAGGTCCCGCCGATCTGCCTTCGAAATCTCCCAAAAACCTCTGTCGCCAAATTGCGCGTTGAAACTGCCCATGAGAAATGGGTGTGATTGAAAGTGGGTCCAAAACAGAACATCTCAATCGCTTACCCAAGCCAACGGACCGGACAGAGCCGGTCCCTCCGTTTTGTCAGCACACGCGTGTCTGTGGAGGGACGACCTCTGTGTCGTCCGCGTTTGCCGCTCAACGGATCGGACAATCGGGGTCTCTCGTTCCGGCACCACTTTCAATCACACCCAAGAGAAATGGTTCCCCTTAAAATGTATTCCTTTTGCCACAAAAAAGGAATACATTGACTGCGTGTCCGACACTTACACGATTAAAACTGCGCAACAAAAGCTCTCTGCCTTGGTGGAGGAAGCCCAAGACCATCCCGTCACGATTACCAAGCAGGGGCGGGCTGTGGCGGTGCTGATATCGATCGAACGGATGGAGGCCATCGGCGAAACCATGGAACTCTTGGCCGATCCAAAGGCAATGGCAGCGATTCGTAAGCATCGCGGGGGCAAGGCAAAGTATCATGATGTCTCGGCGCTTGATAAGATATGATTACCGTCCGGGTTCAAGAGGAAGTGGTGGACTATCTTCGTCGATTGGCCCCGCAGCCCCGTCATGCGCTACGCCTGGCCATCAAAAACCTGGCAAGTGAAGCTGGGGACATCAAGGCACTCACAGATGAGTTGGAAGGCCTCCATCGCCTGCGAGTTGGTTCTCACCGGGTTCTTTTCGAATATCAAGTCATCGCAGATGGTCGCGTAATAACTTGCGTATTCGCTGGTCCTCGCAAGTGGATCTATGAGGTGTTCCAAAGCAGGTTGCTTGAATGATCCCGCCGCCAGTCTCGATCATTTTGGATGTTGGTTTGGGAAGCTTTCGTACTTTGTGTGCTTCCCGAGCCGAAGGCGTAGACAAAGCCGGTCCCTCTATTTTTGACCCACCTTCAAGCACAGCCCGAAAGGCGCGCAAACAGGGTGCGGTCTCAGGCGACTGCCACTTCTTCCGCTTCCGTCGAGACGGGATAGCCCAGGGTGCGCGCCAGATTTGCCACATCGGCAAACAAACCTTCGCCTTTAGCGTGCCAGGGAACTGCGCGGTCCAGTGCGGGAATTGGTTTGGTCGAACGGCGAAATTGCGGAGACCGCTGAAATCCCGGGTTGTTTCCCCATTGCGCTCCGATTGGGCCCATCGCGGCGTAAGGCGAATTTTCGGGATGCAGCATTTCCGTCAATGCCGCCTCATCGCACGGGAGGCCCAGCCAGGTGCAGAGCCCGGTGAGGACAGGTTCGGGTTCGCGCAAGAGGCTCTCGCCCACAAGGCGAAACTGCCGTTCCTCAGGAATTTTTTTGAGAAAATCCAAAATCAAACGTTGCGTGCGTAGCCATTGCACCTGGGGTTCGATGCGGGGCGGATAGAATCGCGCATCGAGCGAACGACTCGCCACTAATTGCATGAAGCCTTGCGGGGCTTGGATCATCGAATTCCCCTGATCAATCGGGTTGCGTAACAAATACAGAAAGCGCGCTGCGGGAAATGCCTCGACGATGCGATCCAAGACCTCGCGGCGATTGGAATAGATCGGGCTCTTGTCCACCAAAACCAGCGGTGCCACGCGCTGGGCCAGCTCGTGATAAATCGCACTCGTCGTGTGTTCGCGGCGTTTGTTGATCCAGCGCCACGCCGTTCCCACCGTCTCGACCGTTTGTTCGCCAACATACAATTGCGACACTGTGCGCACCAGCCCGTGGATGAGAAATTGCCGCTGATCCGTGGATCGCTTGCACAAGGCGTCCAAGGTCGCGTCTGCAAAAAGATTCACCTCTGGCAGCCCATAGGCCCCGGGATTTTGACCCAGCATCGCGCAGACCAGCGAGGTGAACGATCGTGGCGAAGCCAGAATAAATAAGGGAGCCGATGTAGCAGACGCCATTGGCCTTACAAAACCGCTCCTATCCTCTGGAAGCAATGCAATTTCAAGGGGGAAACCCAAAAGAGAGTTTCACTGTGACATACTCCGGATGCACCGCGCCGGTCCGCGTGCGAATCGTGAGCGGCGGTTCCGCCCAAGGACAGTCGTGCAGTTCCACCGGCAGATCCGATTTTTGCATCATGACAAAAAGCCCCAGCAAAGGCGGCGCATCCTCGCGCAGCACCACGGGTCGCCAACGAAGAATGCACAAACCCGCTCCAGCCGCTGCTGCCCGCACCCGCGCATGTTGTTCCCCGGGTTGAATCGGAAAAACGCATGCAAATACCCCGCCCGCCGCCAAATGAGGCCCTGCGGTTTCGCAATAATGCGCGATGTTTCCCCGCATCTCGAAGCGGCACGCGATTTTTTGCGGGTGATCACCTTCCGCTCCACTGCCCGGTGGAAAATAGGGCGGGCTGCCCAGGATTAAATCAAACTGCTCGTCCTCACGCAGAACTCCGGCGTCGCGGAAATCGCCGTGTCGGATTTCGTAACGCTCCAGCAAGCCGTTCCAGGCGGCGGATTTTCGCGCGAGCCGCACACTTTCCTCCTGCGCCTCCACGGTGACTAATCGCGCACCCGGCATCCGCCATGCCGCGATCATGCCGACCGTGCCGAGGCCGCTGCCGAGATCCAGCACGGTGCGGGCGGTCGGACACGCATTTGTCCCATACCATGCGGTGAGGACGTCGTCGGTCGAAAAGCGATGCCCGTTGCGCAATTGAAACAAACGAAAATAGCCGCTCAAAGCATCAAGCGTTTCGCCTTCTTCCGGTTGCGGACCCTTGCCCAATGCGCCCGGAGGAATCGGCCCCGATTTTCTCCAACCTTTGAACATGGGATCTGCGTGCGACATTTCTTAAACGCGACAGTAAATTGGTTCACAGGACCAGCGCATTTTCTAAGAACTGCGGACTCTGGTAAATTTCTCGCATAAGCAGAGGACGACTGACAAATTCCCAGGATGGCCTTCATCGAAATTCATAATCCGTGGAATGGCGAGTTGGTGGGACGTCTCCCGGAAACCACTGCCGAAGGGGTGGCAAGCGCATTGGAGGCTGCTGTTGCCACGCATCCGAAACACCGCAGCACCGCACTTCATGAGCGGGCTACCTGGCTGGACGCCACCGCTGATTTGCTGCAAAGCCGCTTGGAAGAAGGCGCGCAAATTATCCGGCGCGAAGCAGGCAAACCGATTACGCTTGCGCGCGGCGAAGTGACCCGCGCCGTTCAGACCTTCCGACTTTCGGCGGCGTGGTGTCGCACGGGTGATTGGAGCCGGGGATTTGAAATGTCGGCGACTCCGCAAGGCGTCGGTTATCGGGGATGGGCAAAGCGCGTGCCGCTCGGGTTGATTTTTGCCATCACACCGTTCAATTTCCCCTTGAACCTGGTTGCGCACAAAATCGCGCCTGCCATTGCCACCGGCAACACCGTCTTGCTCAAACCCACCCCGCGCACGCCTTTGATCGCCGTGTGGTTACTCGATTTACTGCGTGAAGCGGGTCTTCCGGAAGGCTGGATCAGTCTGCTAGTGGCTCAGCCTGCTGCTTGCGAAGCGCTCTACGACGATGCGCGGGTGCCAATGCTGAGCTTCACCGGAAGCGCACCGGTGGGCTGGGGTTTAAAAGCGCGTTGTGCAAAAAAGCGGATCACCCTGGAGCTTGGCGGCACGGCGCCGTTGATCGTATGCGCCGATGCCGAGTGGGAAACGCGGGTGGCTTCCGTAAATGCGGCCGCGTTTGGTTACGCCGGACAATCCTGCATCAGCGTTCAACAAGTGTTTGTGGAAAGCGGAGTGGCTGCCGCATTTACCGAGGCCTTGGTCGCGCATGCAAAAACCTTTCCCACCGGTGATCCCGCCCTGCCGGAAACACTGTGCGGCCCGATGATCGACGCCGCCGCCGCAGATCGTGTGGAGCGCGTGGTGAAATCCGCGTTGGAAGCCGGAGCCGTTGCTCTGCTGCAACCCCGTCGCGAAAGCCCGACGATGCTCACCCCGGGTATTCTTACCAATGTGCCATCAGACCATGCGCTGGTGGACGAAGAAATCTTCGGTCCGATTCTCGTTTTGCAAAACATCGAGCATTGGCGCGAGGCTGCTGCCATGATCAATGCTTCACGATTTGGTATTCATGCCGGGATCTGGACGCGTGACCTGGCAACGGCAGAATCCGCATTTCAAGAAATAGAAACGGGCGGTGTTTTAATCAACGAAACGCCGACTTTTCGCACGGAAAATTTGCCTTACGGTGGTGTGCGCGAAAGTGGTTGCGGTCGTGAGGGCATCCCTTGGGCTTGTGAAGACATGACCGATTGGAAGTCGTGTGTGGTGCGGGTTCAGGCATAATTCATCCCCTTTTTTTCAAGCCCTTCCTGATTGCTAGTCGCTCACAGTTGAACAGCGGATTCCGCACTTTCCGATTTGCAGCCGTGCGGGAAAGTGCGTTCACTGGTTCCCATGGTCGAAATCGTCCCCGCATTTTCTTATCCTTCCTGTGTTGCGCTTCGCAATGATGACGTCGAATTGTTGATCACCACGGACGTCGGTCCCCGCGTGCTCGGCTATCGGTTGCTGCCAGATGGCGGCAGTCCGTTTAAAACTTACGAAGAGGAACTTGGCCGGGACAATGAATTTGAATGGCAGATCCGCGGCGGGCATCGGCTCTGGATTGCTCCGGAAGAACGCTCTTTGACCTACATTCCAGACAATCGCGTAATCCGCTGGGAATCGCAGCATCCTCTGCATGCGAGTTTCCGCAACGAACCCGTTGCGCCGTGGAATCTGGCGAAAATTCTCTCGCTCACTTTGGATCCCACGGGTTCCCGCGTCACCGTCTCACACCAGATTGTGAACGACGGCGATCTGTCGATTACCCTCGCTCCCTGGGCGCTGAGCGTCATGGCTCCTGGTGGTTGCCTGCTGTTGCCACAACCGCCCCTGGGCGAGCATCCGCGTGATCTGTTACCAAACAGAAGTCTCATTATTTGGCCTTACAGCGATCTTTCCGACCCCCGGCTTTCCATGGGCACGCGGTTTATCCGGCTTCAGCAGCAAGCGACTGAGTCTGCCACCGTGTTGAAATTCGGGACTGGCAGTGAATTGGGATGCGCGCTTTACGTGCTGGGAGATCAGGTTTTCTTCAAAACTTTCCCATGGAAATCCGGAGCAAATTATCCGGATCAAGGATGCAATTTTGAAACATTCACTGATAACGGGATGTTGGAGGTGGAATCACTTGGTCCCATCGTCCACCTCGCGCCCGGCGAAAAAGTGGAGCACACCGAAGAATGGTTGCTGCGAAAACTGGATATCGTGCCGGATCTGGCCGACGAAAGCGCCTGGCTCGCCATTACCGAAAGTTTAAAAGAAGAAGTCTCGAAATGAAAAACACACTGCTCGCGTTCATCGCACTGCTGGCGATTCCGTTCACCGGATGCCAAACCACCACCCAATCAAGCTCGGCCCGTGGCGGAATTGAAACCGTGGGGCTCGGTCTGAATTACTCCGCTGTCGCCGGCAATATCGCGGCAGAACCCGCGGGCAATTATTTCATTGGCCGCCGGTATTACATGGAGAATTTTTATTACTGGGGCTACATCCGCAAGCCAGGCCAGCCCTGGCGCGAAGCGCGTCTTGTCATGTTGAACGAAAACCGCAAACTCACCCCGGATCGCGCCGGGGGTAAACTCGGCACCGACCACAATTCGGAATACAAAATGGCCGGATATTTCTCGGGTGACACCGTGTATGAAGCCGCCAGCAACGCGTTCTATCCCGAGTTTGTCGTGACCGACATGCAATTGGTGTCCACCAATCCGCCGTCATTATTCAACGACAAACGCATCGTGCGCGGACAGCGTCCCGATCTTTGATGACCGATGCCAGTCGTTTGCAGGCGCTGCACCAATTGCGTGCGGCCTTGTTGCAATGTCGGGCTTGTCCGGCCATGCAGCCACCGCCCGTGTCAGGGCTTGCCGTGCTCAGTCCGGTGGTTTTGGTAGGCCAGGCTCCCGGTGCAAAGGAACCCGTCGTCGGCAAGCCATTTGCGTGGACCGCAGGAAAAACTTTGTTCCGTTGGTTTCAAGATGCTGCCGGCATTTCCGAAGGGGATTTTCGTTCGAAAATTTATATGGCTGCTGTGTGTCGCTGCTTTCCGGGCAAACTGCCGCAGGGCGGTGATCGCGTGCCGGACGGCGGTGAAATCGCGCGGTGCGGGACATGGATGGAAAAAGAATTCAGCCTTTTGCAGCCGCGTCTTGTGCTTCCGGTGGGCAAACTCGCCATCGCCCGCTTCCTCCCTCCTGCTCCTCTGATCGAGCAGGTCGGACAGATTTTTTCCACGACCGCTTTTGGGGTTTCATGCGATATCATTCCGCTGCCGCATCCCTCGGGGGCTTCTCCGTGGCATCGCATGGAGCCAGGGCTCACTTTGTTGCGACGCGCCCTGGATTTGACCCGGACGCATCCGGCCTTTCAACAGGCGATGCGTTTGCCTTGAATACAGGGCCGAAATCGTGTCTCTTGGTATCATGCTGAAAACAAAAGAAGTGACGGTGCGATTTTTGAATGATGACGGCACGGCCGGCGAACCCGTGGCGGTGGGGAAGGTGTCGAAAACCGAGGAGGAATGGCAGGCCTGCCTGACGCAGGAACAATTTCGTGTCGCCCGCACCCACGGCACCGAGCGCGCTTTTTGCGGGGTATTTCATGACAACCATCTCGACGGGGTTTATTGCTGTGTCGGCTGCGGATTGCCTTTGTTTCGTTCCAATACCAAATTCGAATCCGGCACGGGTTGGCCGAGCTTTTTTCAACCGGTCGCCGAGGAAAACATCGGGATCACCCGCGATTCAAGCTTCGGCATGGTGCGTGAGGAGGTGCATTGTAAACGCTGCGAAACACACCTTGGCCACGTCTTTCCAGATGGCCCCGCTCCGACGCGCTTGCGGTTTTGCATCAATTCCGCCGCGCTGGATTTCCACGAGAACGGCACGCCCATTCCGCGCGAAAAAAACTGATCACGGCTGAAGCAGTCGCAACAGCATGTCGCCCGCTTCCAAAACGCGACCGGGCAACTTTTCCGATTCTCGCGTGACTTCAGCAGCCACGGCCCCCGCTTTATCCACCGTGCGTTTGGCGATCGCCGCCACCAGCCTTACGGTCAGATCTTCTTTGGGATCTTGAAGGGTGCCACTGATTTGCACGAGCGTGACCCGATAGCGGTCGTGGACTTGTGTGAAAACCGATTCTTCAACCCCCGGCAACCACTGCAAACTGCGCGGCGTCAATCCGGTCGCGAGATTGCCTTCGAGCTGATTGCCGCGAATCGTCAGGTCGCCGCGAACTAAGAAAAGCCCTTCGGCTTCAACATGCAGATCGGTGAGTTTGAGTTCGCCCTCCCGCCAGAAATAGTTGGCGCCCGCCCGCTGCAAAGGCAGTCTGCGAAATTCTGTAAGCGTGGTGAAAAGCGCCAGTTGATCCAGCACCGGCAGCGCCGTGATGACCATGCTGCGGCCTTCCGCCTTGCCTTCAACTGTGACTTCTCCCTCTGCCGTGCCTCGCACGTGCGCCGTGCCTTCCATGTTGCCGCTGATCCGTGCTCGCCAATCCGGCACCAGAAAGGGTTCCAACGCAATGCCTTGAAAATCCAAGCGCAAATCCAAGCGGGTATTGTTTTGGAAATCGACCTCGCCCGTGGCCTTCACCCGGCCCTGCCCCACAGAAAGCTCGGAACTGATGATCGACAGGCGGTCATCCAAAAACCGTGCGCTTGCCTCGCGCAAATCCGCCACGGGCAATCCCGGCTTGTGAAATTTTCCACCCGCCGCCCGCACATCGATCCGATCCCCGGGAAACTCTATGGTAAGCGCCGTCTTTTCCAAAGATCCCCCGCTCTTTCCAGCCGCACCCCAACGCACGGTAAATTCCCGCACCACCGCAGGCCCGGCAACAACCCGCATCGGCAGCCATTTCACCCAGAACGGCGGCGGTTTCATCTCGACGACCGGCGTCGGGTCCACCATCTTCGGCAACAGCGAAGTCGCGCGTTTGCTTGCGTCGATGTCCAGCCGCGCTACTTCCACATTGCGCAGCCCCCAGTGCCAATGGCCGAATCCCGGCGGGTCAATGCGCATCCGCACCTCGCTGGCCACGGCCTCTTGAAAATCACCGTTCGCATTGGGAACCACACGGATTTCCCCTGAAAAAAGCGAATCATCCGAACGGCGCAAGGGGAGAATGGTGACCGTGGCGTCGAGTTTTTTGCCGAGTTGTTCCTCCACAATCGCGCGGAACTGCGGGCCGAGCATAAACTGGCGCAACCACGGACCCACCATCAGCGCGGCACCGAGCACCAAGGCAAAAACCAATAGCACAAGCACCCACAGGGTTCTCATCCAAAAGTTGGGGGATTTTTTTCGCGACCTTATACGCGTCATTGTGTTCACTCTAGGGACCAGGCAGGATCATGCAAACACGCATCCTGTTTTACCCCCCTATATTTTCCTGTGCTGGAACTCTCTCAAATCTCTGTTCACGCCGATCACCGCGGCACGGTTCTCCTTGAAGACATCGCCTTCCGAACCGGTTGGAATCATCTCTGCGCGGTGCTTGGCCCTTCCGGTTGTGGAAAAAGCACGCTGCTAAAAGCGATTGCCGGCGTCATTCCGATTGATGACGGACATTTGTATTGGCGCGGACGCGACCTTTGCGATCGCGAGGCCCACGAGGAATTTGAACCCGGCGAATGCGGCTACGTGCCACAATTCAGTATCGCTTACGAAGAGCTGACCGTGGAGGAAAATATTGAGGCCGCACTTCGTTTGCGCCGGGCCGGGATGCGTCGTCACGAACAGGAGGAAGCGGTGGAGGCGATCCTCGATGAAACCGGGCTCGCGGATCTGGCGGATCGACGCGTGGGCCTGATCTCGGGCGGGCAACGTCGCCGCCTGAGTCTCGCCATGGAATTGACCAGCCGTCCCGCGATGTTGCTCTGCGATGAGTTAACCAGCGGGCTCGATCCAAAAGCGGAGAGCGACATGTTGAAATTGCTCGGCGGTTTAGCGCGCGATGGAAAACGCGTCGTTCTCAATGTGACCCACTCGCTCCAACACCTGGAGCTCTACGATTCTGTGCTGGTGCTCGCCGAAGGTCGCGTCGCCTACCACGGCATGCCCGCGCATTTGTTGCATTATTTTCAAATCGAAACCTTCGAAGAACTTTACGACCAACTAAACAAACGCAGCGCAGATGCCTGGCATCGTTCCTGGCAGAAACACGGCGAAACGTATTACCGGCGGGCCGGGGCAAAAAATCCGGCGTTCGCATTTGAAGCGAAAGCCCCGAGTGTCGAGCGCGCGGCTGATCCGGATGACACTTATAAACCGCGGCTGGACGACTCTGATCCGCCCCCGGTCGAAGATGCGCCCACCATCTTAGCTCAGGAACCCGCTCCGTCTGCCGATCCAGAAGAAGCCTGGGGCAATGCACCGGGTGTGCTGGGTCAAACGGGTATTCTGCTGGGACGCCGTTTCCGCATTTTCCTCCGGGACCGCGCACAGCTCGCCATTCAGCTTGCGATGCTTATTGGGTTTCCTCTTTTGGTCGCCATTTTCGCGCTGGATGGTCTGCCGCAGATTAACAACGCCCCCATGGAACTCGGCGGCGTGCTCGAAGCGGTAAAAGCGAATGCCGATCTGCTGCAAACTGCCACGACGGTCGGGGGCTTGATTTCAGGACTGGTGATGTTTCAAGTGATCCTGCTCGCGTTGATGGGCGCCAACAATGGCGCACGCGAAATTGCAGGGGAACGGCTTATCATGGAAAAAGAGAAATTAGCCGGCCTGAGTCCCGTGGCCTATGTGCTGAGCAAAATGGTGTTCACCGGAATCATCGCGGTGATTCAAGCGGCAGCGATGACCTTGATCGTGCAATATGTCTGTCGTTTTGAAGGGGACGTCGTGCAGCGTTTTGCCGTGCTGGCCCTGGTGGCACTTTCGATGACCTACGTCTCGCTAGGAATATCAGCGCTGAGCAGTTCGGCAGAAAAAGCGTCACTGCTCGCGATTTATTTTGTCGGATTTCAACTGCCTCTCTCCGGTGCAGTTCTGGCCTTGCCCGCGCCGCTGGATGTGATCACCCGCCCTTTCATCGCGGCTTATTGGGGTTGGTCGGGCGTGTTGCAAAGCATGAAGGAAACGCGCTTTTACGAAATGGTGGACGTTGTCAGTCAGACGGCGCTATCGGGTTTGCTGGTGTGTATTTGGTTTCTTGCGCTTCAAGCGCTGGTCGGCATCGTGATTGCGCTCATCGGCAGCCGTCGCGTGCGTTGGGATTAGCCACTATGAAAAGCCATCGACAGGAACTCACCTTTCAAGTGCCGAAACGCCGGGGCCTTTTAAATATCACGCCCGATGTGGAAAAAGCGGTGCGCGCCAGCGGCGTTCGCGAGGGGCTGTGCCTGGTCAACGCCATGCACATAACCGCCAGCGTATTCATCAATGACGATGAGTCGGGATTACACGCAGACTTTGAAAAATGGCTGGAACGGCTTGCTCCCGAGTTGCCTCATGCGCAATACGCACACAACGGCGCGGAAGATAACGCCGACGCCCATTTGAAAAGGACGATCATGGGACGCGAGGTCGTCGTTGCCATCACGGAAGGTCGCCTGGATTTCGGCCCATGGGAGCAAATTTTCTATGGTGAATTCGATGGCCTGCGCTTAAAGCGCGTCTTGATCAAAATTATCGGCGATTAAAGGCATCTTGGGGTCGTGGCATACGTCATGCAG
>Ga0105046_10013800_pt1 | contig 12495 bp, 8 predicted proteins | sample MAT03_FD_78385 | JGI IMG/M metagenome (GOLD analysis project Ga0105046, IMG submission 78385) | Freshwater microbial communities from Lake Fryxell liftoff mats and glacier meltwater in Antarctica - MAT-03 (megahit assembly) | ecosystem: Environmental > Aquatic > Freshwater > Ice > Liftoff... | reverse complement strand
CGCGAGTTTTCTGTTCGCATCGCTTCGCTCAATAACGATGGGTCGCAAGCCGTCGACGTGGCCGCGACGAGCATGCCCAGCATCTCCAGCACACCCGCGCGCGACACGTGCGACGGCATCATCGCGGCACTGGGCGATGCGATCTCGATCGTGCCATTCCTGCGAGAGACCAGCCACTTCTCGTAACGTGGTCATCCGCCAATGAACCAAGCACCACACGATCCTTCGTCGCTCGCGCCATCACGTCACGCGTTCCTCTTCGTGTGCCTGGGCAACATCTGCCGCAGCCCGCTCGCGCTCTGGGTCGTGCGAGATCTTGCACGCGAGCGCGGCATGCTCGACCGCCTCACGCTCGACTCCTGCGGCACGGGCGCGTGGCACGCTGGCGGCCCCGCCGACTCGCGCAGCATCATGATCGCGCAAGCGCACGGGCACGACACCGATCACGTCGCACGCCAGTTCGAAGCGCACGCCGACGCTCGCTTTGATCTTCTGCTCGCCATGGACCAGACCAACGCCCGCACAATGATCTCCCGCGGCGCATCACCCCAAAAGGTCAAACGCTTTCGCGAGTTCGACCCGCTCGCGGTCAAGGCCAACGACCTCGACGTGCCCGACCCCTACCACGGCGGCGACGAGGGCTTCCGCGATGTGTACGCCATGATCCGGCGAGCAGCAAACGGCTTGCTGGATGGCATCATGTAACACCGATCGGTCTTAGATTTCCAGCAGCAGTCGCCTTGGGTCCTCGATGTAGTTCTTCACCTTCACCAGGAAGCCGACCGACTCGGAGCCGTCGATGATGCGGTGGTCGTACGAGAGCGCGAGGTACATCATCGGGCGCACCGCGACCTGTCCCGAGCCCGTGGGGTACTCGATGGGTCGATTCTTGATGGCATGCATGCCGAGGATGCCCGACTGGGGCGGGTTGATGATGGGCGTGGCCATCAGCGAGCCGAAGACACCGCCGTTGGTGATGGTGAAGGTGCCGCCCTGCATCTCTTCGAGCGTGAGCTTGCCGTCGCGCGCCTTGGTCGCGAGGTCCTTGATCCCCTGCTCGATCTGAGCGAACGACATCGTGTCGGCGTTGCGCAGCACGGGTACCACGAGGCCCTTGGGCGTCGAGACCGCGATCGCAACGTCGCAGTAGCTGTGCTTCTCAATGGCCATCTGACCGTTGTCGTCAACGATCGAGGCGTTGACCATCGGCATCTCCTGCAGAGCGCGCACCACGGCCTTCACGAAGAAGGACATGAAGCCCAGGCCGATGCCGTGCTTCTTCTCGAAGTCGTCCTTGTACGACTTGCGAAGCTCCATGACATTGGTCATGTCCGCCTCGTTGAAGGTCGTGAGCATCGCCGTGACCTGCTTGGAGTAGACCAGGCGCTGCGCGATGCGCTGGCGCAGCGGCGTCATGCGCTCCCGCGTCGCGCCAGCGCGGTTCGACGCCGCCGAGGCAGGGGGCGCGGCCGCCGCCGGCTCGGATGCGGTCACGGCCAGCGCGGCCGTCGATCCCTTTCGCGACTCCACAAATCCGATCACGTCCTGCTCGCGGATGCGCCCTCCCGCGCCCGTGCCACCTTGGATCACGGCGATATCGACGCCGTGTTCCGCCGCGACCTTCTTGGCCAGAGGCGTTGCTCGAACATCCTCGTGCGATGCGCCCAATCCATTCGAGGTCGCTGCCGCAGCCACCGGCGCGGCGGCCACAACCGCCGCGGGGGCGGGTGTCGAGGCGGCGGCGGGTGCAGGGGCCTTCGCGGCCGGGGCCGGAGCGCCGGCCGTTGCCTTCTCATCGATCACCGCGAGCACCTGCCCGATCGCGACCGTGTCGCCGACCTTGACGCGCAGCTCCGTGAGCACGCCCGCGGCGGGCGCGGGCACGCCGAGATTGACCTTGTCGGTCTCGACGCTGACAACTTCCTCGTCGCGCTTCACGTAGTCGCCCGGCTTCTTCAGCCACTGGGCAATCACGCCGCTGGTCACGCTCTCGCCGGCCTGTGGCATCACGATCTCGACGGCCATGTCTGGCTCCCATGGGACGGGACTCTGTCCCGTACACCGTTGCAATCCGCACACGAGCGGCACGGGCCACGCTCGAAAGTCTCAGAAGCACGCTGGATCACGCGCCATCACCCACCATCACGCACCGTCAACCACGCCCAACACACCAGGCCCGCGCCTCATCTCGCTCCCCCAACTCATCGCTTGGCCTTGGCCGCGGCACCCTTGGCCTCAGCGCCACTCGCGTGGTCGCCGTTGGTTCCATTCGCGCCCGCCACGCCCTCGCTGCCGAGGATGGCACTCAGCACGCGCTCCTGCTCGAGCTTGTACGCCTTCTCGCTGCCGCCAGCGGGCGAGGCGCACGCGGCGCGGCCCGAATACGCGAGCTCAACGCCCACCTTCTCGCGGAACGCATCGGCGATGTAGAGGAACGCGCCCGAGTTGCGGGGCTCTTCCTGGGCCCAGACTCGCTTGGCGCTCGCGGGATAGCGGGCGTCGATGCGCTTTGCCAGGTCCGCGTGGAAGGGATACATCTGCTCGACGCGCACCAGGGCCGTGTCGGTCCGCTTCGCGGCGTCGCGCTTCTCGGCGAGCTCGTGGTAGATCTTGCCCATGCAGTAGATCACGCGGATCACGCTCTTGGGATCCGAACCACCCTTGTCGCCAGCCTTGCCAGCGAACGCGGGATCGTCGATCAGGTGCTGGAACTCGCCCTTGATGAGGTCCTCGATCGGGCTGGTCTCGACTCGCAGGAACCTCTTGGGCGTCATGACCACCAGCGGCTTCCTGAAGTTCCGCAGCATCTGGCGCCGCAGAAGATGGAAGACCTGTGCGCCCGTCGTGGGCGCGACGACCTCCATGCTGTCGTTGCCGCAGAGCGAGAGGAATCGCTCCAGCCGCGCCGAAGTATGCTCGGGACCCTGGCCCTCCTGCCCGTGGGGCAGCAGCAGCACAAGCCCGCTCCAGCGGTTCCACTTCACCTCGCTCGACGCGAGGAACTGATCGATGATGATCTGTGCGCCGTTGCAGAAGTCGCCGAACTGCGCCTCCCACATCACAAGGCACTTGGGGGCACCGCGGCTGTAGCCGTAGTCAAAGCCCATCACTGCGTACTCGGAGAGGAGGCTGTCGAAAACCGTGTACGAGCCCTGCTTGCCCGGACGCACGTTCGAGAGGGGGAGGTAGCGTTCGCCGGTCTGCTCATCGCGCAGCGCCGCGTGGCGATGCGTGAAAGTGCCGCGCCGGACGTCCTGCCCGCTGATGCGGCAGTCGTACCCCTCAACCAGCAGCGTGCCGATCGCGAGCTGCTCGGCATCGGCGTGCGCGATCTTGCCGTGCGTTGGAAGGTTGGCGCGGGCCGCGAGGAGGGCCTTGAGCTTGGGATGGACGTTGAAGCCCTCGGGCGTGCGTCCCATCGCCGCCGCGACTTCCTTCAGCGTCTCCATCGAGACGGCGGTCTTGGGCGACTCGAAGGTGTACTTGGTCGTGAAGCCCTTCCAAAGATTCTTGCCGGGGTCGTTGGCGGGATCGACGGGCTGCTTCTTCGCGGCGTCCTGGGCCGCGTCGAGCATCGCGTTCTCGCGATCAACAATCGCCTGGGCCGCGTCGTCGCTGATCACCCCCGCGCCCACGAGCTTGCGCCGATAGCTGGCTGGCACGCCCTGGTGCTGGTCAGCGAGCGCATACATCTTGGGCTGCGTGTAGCGGGGCTCATCCTGCTCGTTGTGCCCGTAGCGCCGGAAGCAGACAAGGTCGACGTAGATCTCGCGCCTGAACATCGCGCGATACTCCGCCACCATCCGCGCCACGGCCACCACGGCCTCGGGGTCGTCGCCATTGACGTGCAGCACCGGCGCGCCCGTGACCTTCGCGACGTCCGTGCAGTAGCGCGAGCTGCGCCCGTCCACGGGATCGGTCGTGAAGCCGATCTGGTTGTTGGTCGCGATATGGATCGTGCCGCCGACGCTGTACCCCTCAAGACCGCTCATCGCGGCACACTCAAAGACCACGCCCTGGCCCGACATCGCCGCGTCGCCGTGCAGCACGAGCGAGAGGATCCGCGTGCGCTCTGTGTCGCCGACCTGATCCTGCTTGGCCCGCACGCGCCCGAGCACGACGGGGTTTACCGTCTCAAGGTGGCTCGGGTTATTGAGCATGGAAAGATGGACGCTCTTGCCGCTGGGGGTGACATAGTCGCAGCTGTGCCCGCGGTGGTACTTGACGTCGCCGAAGCCCAGCCGCTCAGGCTCGATCCAGCTCTCCTCAAACTCCGTGAGGAGCGAGGGCATCTCTTTCTGGAGGTAACACTTCAGGACCGCGAGGCGGGCGCGATGGGCCATGCCCATGATCACCTCCTGCGTGCCCAGCTCCGCCGCGCGATCGGTCATCCAGAGCAGCAGCGGGATGACCGCCTCGCAACCTTCGCCGCTGAATCGCTTCTTGCCCTGGTAGCGCTTACCAAGAAACTTGTCCAGGCTCTCGCCCGAGATGAGTTGGTCAAGGATCTTGATGCGGTCCGCGTCGGTCAGGCGATACGCGCCCTCGCCGCGCTCCAGCCGCGCGATGAAGAACTCACGCTCGCGCGGGTCCTCGGCGTACATGAACTCGGCACCGATCGAGCCGCAGTAGACGGACTCAAGGAACGCGAGCACCTCGCGGACCGTCGCGCTGCTCTTGCCGGGAATCACGGCAATCGAGGTTGCCGCGCCAAGCTCGGCCTCGCTGATGCCATGGAACGAGGGCTCAAGCGACGCGTACCGCGCCGGGTTCCGCCCGAGTGGATCGATCTTCGCGAAGGCGTGCCCCATCGAGCGGTACGCCTGCACGAGCGCGAAGACCTTGAGGTCCAGCTGTGACCCACCAGCCCCACCAGACCCACCAGCGCCCGCAGCCCCGCCCACCTGCGGGCCCTCGCCCGAGAGCGCAAGCTCAAACCCGCGAAAGAAGGAAGCAAGGTCCGAAGGCACACCCGAAGGGTCCGCCTTGAACCGTGCAAACTCGGCCTCGAGGTACTCGGGGTTCCATGCGTTGATCGAATCCGGAGCCGCAAGGAGCGTCGCGGCGGTGGAACGGCTTTGGGCAGAGGTCATGGGCCTTCCCGTGTCTGGCGTGTCTGAAACGGTAAGCGAAGTTGACCCAAACACATGCCAATCATGGCGGGCATTCGGACCGTCCTGACTGTAGGCATCGGCCATAGATCGCCGCCAAGTGCACGGCAAGTGCAAGTGCCACGATCATTCTGGCCGCGCGACGGTTATTCAGAGATCTGGCGGCATGATCGAGGGCTGATCATGGTCGTCGCGAGCCCAAAGCCGATCGCGTTGCCATCGAAGAAACCGGCCGGGAAGCCGGTTCCAAGTTGGATTGGCCATGAAGAGCCTCATCACGCCGCGGCGTACATCCAATGCGCGCCGCACCCACCGTACCGTCAAACCACCAATGCCCCTCATGCTCGCAGAGTTCTTCTCCTCACTCACGCCCGTCGGCTGGACGACGATGGTGCTCTTCGTGCTGGAGTGGGCGGTGCGAATCGCGGTCTCGCTTCGCGTTGTGATGCGGCGCGTCTCGGTTCATACGACGCTCGCGTGGCTCCTCCTTCTTCTCTTGGTACCAGTAGTTGGCCTTGTGCTCTACGGCCTCATCGGCGAGACAGGCATCGGCACCAGCCGCGCACGGCGCCTTGAGATCCTCACCCGCACCAGCGAAGAGCGCGCGATGGCGCTCTGGCGACATCACGAGGTTGATTGGAGCGCACTCGGAACCGACTTCAAGCCCCTCGCCACACTCGCGACCCGCGTCAGCGGCATGCCCCCGATCCGTGGCAACCACGTCGAGCTCTACGACAACGCGACGGAACTCCTGGACCAACTCATCGCCGACATCAACGCATCAACGCTCCACTGCCACCTCCTCTTCTACATCTGGGCCCCGCAGAGCAAGAGCATCGAAGTCTGCGACGCGCTCATCCACGCCGCAAAGCGTGGCGTCGCTTGCCGCGTTCTGGTCGACAGCGTCGGCAGCCGCTCATTTCTCAAGAGCGACATCTGCCGCGCCATGATCGAGGCTGGCGTCATGGTCGTTGGCGCCCTGCCCGTAAATCCCATCCGTGTGCTCTTCGCACGCATCGATCTCCGCAACCATCGCAAGATCGCCGTGATCGACGGTTCCATCGGCTACTGCGGCAGCCAGAACCTGACCGACGAGACCTTCAAGCTCAATACCCGCCCGGGCGTCGGCCCTTGGATCGATGTGACGGCCCGCATGACCGGCCCGGCCGTGCAGGCGCTCCAAACAACCTTCCTCGCGGACTGGCAGCTCGATAGCCCCGAAGAACTCCCACCCCTCGACACCTTCCTCCCAGAGCCCAGCGTCACGGGTAACTCGGTGGTCCACGTCGTGCCCAGCGGCCCCGGCCCAAGGCCCGAGGCGATCCACCACGCCCTCCTCTCGCTCCTCTTTGGCGCCAAGGACGAGATCATCATGACCACGCCGTACTTCGTCCCGGACGAAGCAACGCAGTCCGCGCTGGTCAACGCCTCGCTCCGAGGAGTTGCCGTCACGCTCGTGCTGCCCGATGTGCTCGACTCGCGCCTGGTCGCCGCGGCCAGCCGCGCGTACTACGAAGAGCTGCTGGAAGCGGGCGTCAGAATCCTACATCACCGCGATGGCCTGCTGCACGCCAAGACCGCCGTCGTGGATCGGCGCCTGGCGATGGTCACCAGCGCCAACTTCGACCGGCGCAGCTTCTGGCTCAACTACGAGACCAGCCTCCTCGTGTACGATGAGGACTTCGCTGGCCTGCTTCGATTCATGCAGGCCAACTACATCAAGGATTCCACGCAGATTTACCTCGACGAGTGGCGAGCCCGCTCCTGGTGGACCCGCTTCGTCGAGCAGTCCGCCCAGCTCTTCAGCGCCCTCCTCTAAGCCTTCTTTTAGCACCGTCGCTGCTTTGCGTCCCCCCGACCGCTTTCACCCTGCCCCGCCCTCCCCGCTCAATTGCTGCTTCCCGCCTCTCATGCATCCTCCGCCGCTTCCTTGTACAATCCCCACATCACCGCAGGAGGTTTCACATGCCCTTTCCCCCCCAGTACGCCCGTGCCCGCACCAAGGACATCATCGCCAGCGGCGAGGATGTTCGCGCCCGCGTCCGCTCGCTCACCCTCCAACTCCTGGACGAAGGCATCGACCTCAAGCAGGTCCGCACCGTCGTCACCGAGGTCATGGACGGCGCGGCCGAAGCCGTGAAGACATCCATCCCCGCCTCGCAGTCCAACCATCTTCGCCAGGTCTACGAGGGCCTCTCCGAAGCGCTCGACGCCACCGCGCGCGCGACCGGCGGCGCAATCAAGGAGCTCCAGGCCCGCGGCAAGACCTTCAAGGACAAGGACCTCGCCGAGGCCGCAGCAGGCCTCAAGGACCTTGAAGAAGGTTTCTTCTCGACCATCGGCACCGTCGCGGAGAAGTTCAGCGGCCAGGTCAGAGCCGAACTCACCACGCTCGTTGACGAGACTCGCCGCGCTGGCGAGAAGATCCGCCCCCACGTTACCGAGGCCCTTATTAGAGCCGCCGATGGCAACATGCTCAGCGTCGCTGGTGATGCAGCAACGAGCGCAGGCAAGGTCGCCCGCAAGGCCGCAGTCGCCGCCCTCGCCGGTGCCAGCGGCATCTTCCAAGGCCTCTCGGACAAGGTCGGCGGCTCAGAGAAGACGGCAGCCAAATCCAGCAGAAAGCCCGCGAAGAAGGCCGCGAGCAAGCCCGCCGCGAAGAAGTCAACAAAGAAGCCAAGCCCCAAGCCCGCGGCAAAGTCGGCTTCAAAAAAGGCTTCGAAGAAGGCAGCACCGAAGCCAACCAAGAAGGCCACGAAGAAGCCCGCCGCCAAGCCAGCGAAGAGGGCCGCAAAGAAGAAGAGCAAGCGCTAGTCAGGCATTCGGCGGTCCGCGCATCGTCTGACCCTCCGCGCCCCGCAGGCTCTGAAACCAAGGATGAGTCTCGCGGCCCCATGCCCAATCCCCGGTCCCCAGTGCATTTCAGGCTCAGTGCGCGTTCCTGTGTACGAATCCGCGGAAGATCGTGAGCACCAGGATCTTGACGTCAAAGCCCAGCGACCAGTGCTGCACATAGAACAGGTCATGCTGCAAGCGCTTCTTGAGGCTCGTGTCGCCGCGCAGGCCATTGACCTGGGCCCAGCCCGTCATGCCCGCCTTCACGTGCTGTCGCAGCATGTACCCGCGCCAGTCATCGCGGAATCGCAGGATCAGTTCCGGCCGCTCGGGCCTCGGACCCACAAGGCTCATCTCACCCTTGAGCACATTGAGCAGTTGCGGCAGCTCATCAAGGCTCGTAGACCTCAGCCACGCGCCAAGCCGCGTGACGCGCGGGTCGTTGCGCGCGGTCCAGGTCGCCTCGCCGCGCTCCTGGCTCGCATGGACCATCGTCCTGAACTTGTAGATCTGGAACTGTTCGCCGCCAAGCGACACGCGCCGCTGCTTGAAGATCACCGGCCCCGGCCCGCTCATACGCACGAGCGCCGCAACAACCAGCAGCACGGGCGAGAGAAGCAGCAGCCCAATTGCCGCACCGATCATGTCCAGCAGCCGCTTGAGCGCGCCACCAACGCCCACCATCGGGCTCTCACGCACCGACAGAATCGGCATCCCCTCAAGCTCGCTCATCGTCACGCGGTGCGGCATGTACCGCGGCTGCACATCGGGGATGATGCGGACATCAAGGCAGTACCGCTCCAGCTTTCGCAGAAGCTGCGGCCGCGCCGCCGACCGCGCGTTGGGCAGCGCGAGATACACCGCATCGGGAAGCTCCGCCTCCAGAACCTTGTCCAGATCCGCGAGCCCACCCACCACCGGCCGGCCGAGGATCTCCGTCGGGCCCGTGTTGTGCTCGTTGTGGCTGATGAACTGCGCGACATGGATGCCCGTCCATGAGTTGCGATCAAGCGTGCGGCACGCGATCCGCGCCAGCCTTCCCGTGCCGATCAACAGCACGTGACGCTGGTTGAACCCGCGGCTGCGAAGCCAGCGCAGCACCCATCTGAAGCACACGCGGAACGCGCCCAGACTCAGCGGCAGAATCGCAAGCAGCGAGAGCATCTGCACCCGCGCCGCCTCAACCGACATCGACGCGCCACCAAGCCCAATCCCAAGCAGAAGCGGCTCGCCATTGCGGCGATACAGCTCCTGCCCACCAATCAGCCACGCCGTCGCCGCCATGCCCAGCAGCGCACCCACCGAGGCCTTCACGATCTGGCTCTGCTCCTCCCACAGCGTCTGATCTCGCCGCGGGCGGTAGAGCCCGAAGAACCACATCGAAATGAGCGTGAGCAGCAGGATCGGGACCACCATCGGCTGGCGGATCCACGCCTCCGAGGCCTCCTCGCTCCAGAGTGAAGGAATGGAGCCCTCAATCACCCAGCGCCGCACGCCCCACGCGCTCAGGCACGCGGCGACAATGACAAGCCCATCGGCGATCGAAAGCAAAGCCACAAAGAGCTGATGCCGCTGCTTCAGCAAGGGCGTCTCCAAGTCCCACACGAGTTGCCCAAGGATCCAATTCGTCATCCCTCGCAGGTACGACCCCTCCACATACTTATAGGTCGGTTCAAGCGAGTCGCCCACCCGCAAACATCATCGCGAAACCGACAATGGAGACACTTTCCTTACACAGTCCTGTCAGGCGGCGATCCTTCGGCAATGCGCACGAGCATCTCACGCTCTTCGGGCGTTAGCGACTGCCGCGGCACCACGATCCGCGTCTGCGCGTACAGGTCACCACGCGCGCCCGCAGCGTCCGACAGACCCTTGCCCTTGAGCCGCAGACGTTTGCCACTGTCGGTCCCCGCCGGAATCGTCAGCTCCACCGGACCATCAAGCGTTGGCACCGCCACCGGACCGCCCAGCGTGGCCTGCGCAATGTTCAGCGGCAGATCGGTCCAGAGATCCAGCCCCTTGCCGCTCACGTCGGTCTCCGAAGAGCCGCGCCTGAAGCGCAGGTGCGGCGTGACCTTGATCGTGAGCACAAGGTCTCGCGCGCCCGCCGCGTTCTTCACGCGCACCTGACCACCCTCCTCGATCCCGCGGGAGATCGCGACCTCGATCGTGCGTGTGCCGCCCATGCCGTCGTCCATGCGAAGCGCCTGACTCCCGCCACTCGCCATCAGCGAAAAGGGAATCTCAAGGTCGCGGAGAATCGGGTCCGATTCAGTGCGAGTGCGCCGCCCTCCCGCTCGCGACCCGCGCCCCTTCGCGGCCTGATCGCGCCCGCCCGCGCGCCCCGCTGCCGCACCAGCCGCGCCCGCGCCCCCTCCTCCAAACATCGCCTCGAAGATGTCGGCCATGTCCTCCTGTTCCATGTCCATTGGCGAGCCCTGCCCGCCCGGCTGACCGACATTGGTCCACGAATACGTGCCCGGCCGCGTCGCACCGTTCGATCTCCCGCGGCCCGGCGGCGTCCACCCCGTCTCGAACGCCGCGGCGCCAAACTGGTCGTACGTCTTGCGCTTCTCCTCATCGGAGACGACGTCGTACGCCCGCTGGACCTCGCCAAACTTCTTCGAGGCGTCCGGAGCCTTGTTCACGTCCGGATGAAGCTCGCGCGCGAGCTTGCGATACGCCCGCCGAATCTCGTCCGCGGTCGCGCCCTTCGCAACACCCAGCACTTCGTAATAGTTTCGATCAGACACGCCTGCCATGCCCAACTGTACCGCCCCAGAATCGAGTTTCTGCCGGGGAGCCCCCAACGATCAAAAACAAGCAAGGCCCGGGTCTTTGACCCGGGCCTCGGTAAACGTGCAAAAAGTTGAGAGACTACTTGGGGCTCGTCGGCATCGTCTGGGCCGGAACTGGCTGCGCAGGGACGCCCTGCGGAGCCGCGGGGGTCGCGGTCGGCGGGGGCGGCGGGGGAGGAGGGGGAGCGATGTCCAGCACATCGACATCGAACGTCAGCCACGCGTTGGGCGGCACCGTGCGGGAGCGGTTGCCGCTCGGGCCATAGGCAAGCTCCGGCGGGATGATCAGCCGGCGCGATGTGTCCTTCTGCATTTCCTCCATCGCGATGTTCCAGCCGTCGATCAGCGGCTGGCCCTTGCGATACGTCAGCGGAGTGTTGCGCGTGAACGAAGAATCAAAGATGGTGCCGTTGCGCAGGTAGCCGTTGTAGCTCACCGTGATCTGCTCGCCAGCCTGGGCCTGCGGGCCAGCCAGCGCGCCGTTGTACTCAAGCGAGGTCAGCCCGCCCGGCATGCGCCGGACCTTCACGGGCGCTTCCCACTTCGCAAACTCGTACGAGGTGCCATCGGCCGGACCCCAGACCTGCTTGCCGTCGGCGCCGAAGCCGCGGTCGGAGGTGCGGATGCCGGTGGGCGTCAAGACCAGCTCGCTGGTCATCTCCACTGCGCCGCCGGTGGCGGTCGGATAGGCGTGCGGCGTGCGGGCCGTCATCGTGTCGCCAGCCTGCGAGAAGTCCAGCGCCAGCGTCGCGACCAGGTCCTTGCTCGTGATTGCGTTGAACGTCTCGTTTGCCGCCCAGATGTTAAAGAGGGAGCGGTTGATCCCCTCGGGCGTGCGGAACTCATACGTCTGAAGCCGCGTGTTGCCCCGCACGGTCGTGAGGGCCAGGATTGTCTGGCGGAAGGGAGCGCGGAAGTTGTCAACCCGCGCGACCTCGCAGTACATCGCGTTGGGGAGCCCCTCGATGCGCACGGGCGCCACGCTCATCGTGACATCGAAGGACTCGGCACCCGTGCCGCCGGAGATCGGGGCCGTGGACTTCCAAGTACCAATCAGACGCGAGGCAACCTTCTCAAAGTCTGGGCTCGTCCACTCGCCCGCCCAGGCCTCCATCGCCGGGGCGGGCTCGGCCGGGGCCGCGGGCTGGACCGTCGGCGGCTGGCTCATCGGCGTGACGGTGATCGGCCTGGGTGCCGCGTCCTGAGCGATAGCCTGCCCCGCCATCGAGGCGAGAACGGCCGTCGCAAGCATCAATGCGCCCGGCTTCATCGCGTTTGTACGTGTGATCTTCATCTGCTTTAGTTCCTCAGAGTGCCCGGCGCAACCTCGCGTGGGCCCCATTGCTACTTGTTGATCGGCCACTTGCGGACACATGTTCAGAATCATTCCGGCCCACTCATGCAGGACCGCTCAGGCCAGCTCAGGGAACAGCTTGACCGTCGAGCCGACGAGGTCCTTAACGTGGCTGATCGACTCGTTCATCGAGGCCTGCTCGGCATCGTTCATCTTAAAGGAAATGATCTTCTCAACGCCCTTCGCGCCCAGCACGCAGGGAACGCCGACGAAGAGGCCCTTGCCGCCGTTGGCCGCCTTCACGCCGAACTCATCCTCGCACCACGCGGCACACGGGATCACGCGCTTCTTGTCGCGGACGATGGACTCGACCATCTCAACGGTGCCGGCCGACGGCGCGTACCACGCGCTCGTGCCCATGAGCTTGACGATCTCGCCGCCGCCGACCTTCGCGCGG
>Ga0105046_10013798_pt1 | contig 12496 bp, 7 predicted proteins | sample MAT03_FD_78385 | JGI IMG/M metagenome (GOLD analysis project Ga0105046, IMG submission 78385) | Freshwater microbial communities from Lake Fryxell liftoff mats and glacier meltwater in Antarctica - MAT-03 (megahit assembly) | ecosystem: Environmental > Aquatic > Freshwater > Ice > Liftoff... | reverse complement strand
TGATTATTGGAATAGTCGCCACCCGCCGACGCGAGTTTATTGAGATTGATCGAACCGACTTCTTCACTGTGAACCGAGGGCGCGTTCACGTTGAAGCTAAATCCCCAGTGGCGAGTATCGATAAAGTCGGAATTAATTTCGTTCTCAATGTCGATGCGGCCAGAATCCTTATAAAGCGTGATGGCCGTCGAGTGCTCTAGCCCTGCCTTACTACGGGCCAGCAGAGTTACTGAGACGGGTCCACTGTTCTCAAGGCGAAGTTTCTCCCCAGAGTCGATATTGGCAGCCAAGTCGTTTAGCTTAAGCCCATTAATGGAAGCGGCCAATTCTGTATTGGATCGGCTCTTGTCGATCATACTCTGAATGGCTCCGTCCTGATCCAGTACAAGCTTTACAAGATCGTTCTCCATTGTCGCGTTGTCATCACCGCTGACAATCGCGGCAGGAGGCGGAGAAAGAATGGCTCCACTTTTCGAACGAATTTCGAATACGTTGTAACCTGCGGCCGGGACATCTGATGCAAGAATACGTAGATTCGATTGGTTGTGTAGTTTCACAAATTGATGTGGCACATCCAGTCCCGTACTGAGGTCGTGCACGCTGACGCCGAGTTGATCGTTGTATTCAAAGTCTGCGAATTGAGTCCGCGACCATCCCAACGGATTCAGCACAAAAAAGCGTTTTTTATTTTCCGGGTTTGGGATCATCAAACCCAGTTGATCGATCGAATCACTTTGAAGAGTCAACGCATACTCTTCCATTATTGAAGCCAAGCCATCCTCCCATTGAGCCCGCTTCAACCGCGAGACGGGACCGTCGGCAGTCCAGTTGTGTTCCCAATACAATCCCAGGTTATCGAACGCTTGATCGCGAAGTGCGATATGCGAATCCATAAAATCAGGATTTTTCAAGCTAACCAAAGTGGCCAGCAATTCTGCCGACCGAAGATTTTCGACGGCTCTTTTTGCTCGCGCGGAGGTCTCAGACATTGATGCCGAGTAGAGATCCCATTCGTTGCCGTGAGTTACAGATTGGCTAGTTAAGCCGGCTGCGTATTTCGATTGGAAATCTTCGAAGAAATCGCTTTCGTTGGAAACGATGACTTGCCGTTTTGAATTGGACTCTCTTTGTGCGACGACATGAAAATGATCTGTTGTCGGATAGTTCTTTGGATCCGCGGTATAGGTCTCGCCGGTTTTACGATCAAGCGCGTCCCAGCCGAAACCGAAGGCCGCACGGACTTCGTAGGGCGATTGCATTCCAGGGCCGCGATACCGCCCAAGGAAAGTTGGGTCCGAATCGAGATAGTGAATCGCACCGATTGGATCGAACGCTTCGCTATAGCCTCCGCTTTGTTGGTTCCCTGGCGTTACAAGCGAATGCCATTTCATCAAAATCCGCTGCCCATCGTGCCCTGTCCACCAGTAGATCTCGTGAGGTCGATTGGTTAGATATTTAAAGTCGAACTTAGATGCACAACCGCACACGCCTCGCCATGAGTACTTGGCTCCTGAACCAGCAAAGAGCGATGAGAGACCAAGCGGCAGCCCCTGATTTTCCATCGCCACCGCCATCGAAATTCGAAGGTGATGTCGTCGCTCTATGCGCCCCGCGTAATACATGCCTCGCAGGACCGCTTCGACCGGTTGGCCGCCATAACATGATGCGAGCGAATTGAGTGGAACGCTGATCGAACCTTGCTTGACCGCTTCTATCAGTCGTGCAAATTCGTCTGGTGATTTCTTCAGTTCATAGGTTCGCATCCAGTAGCTGCCATCACAGTTGAAACGATGGCGATAGGGCGGAGGGTTCGCGGATGTCTCGTTGACTAACCTCAGATGCCAGTCCAACATGTCGACAAAGACTTTTGAATAGGTATCGGCATCCGCCGTCCACATGAAATCAGTATGGTCGTCGTTGGCGATATAGATCTTGGTTACTTGAGCCAACAAAGAATGGCTGTCAAAGACGAGACAAAACCAGACGATGATCACTAGGCGACGCGTCGTTCGAAATTTGCACATGCGTGAACTCATCATGTTCATAAGAATCGATTCTGCAATTAGGGGAAGATGACTGGATTTCGAGCAGTCAAAAAAACTTTAAGGGACCCGGATCCCACTCTTAATTAGTGTTCGCATTGCGCTAATTGCGGTGAGATCATTGCTACATAGAATCGCTGTTGGAAGCGGTCGGCTAGCTAGCAAGTTTAAGATAAATGACTTACCGCTCGGGACGTCATTATTGCCGATGACGATTCGTGGCACGATCTCCAGTTCTTCGAGTACGGATACAACACAATCACGATATGCGACATGAGAGGCTCGGCTTTGAGGCCCTGCGATTAAGGCGAATTTGCGATGCTCTAAATTATACAGATAGTTCACCGCCGCGCTTGTTCCCTTGCGATAGTCTACACGAACAATACTTTTAAGGAGTTCAGGTTTACCACCATCTAAAAAAACTGAAGCAATGCCTTGCTTCGTAAGACATTCCGCCATGGATGGATCGACTCGTGAAGTCATCACTGCCACACCGGGTACTTTGTTCTCGATCATTTTGCGAAAGGTATCTTCAGTTCGTTTCAGGTCATAGTTAGTTGTCGAAAGAAGCATTTCATAGCCCGCTAATGTTGCAGCAGATTCAAACGCCTTAATTAATCCTGGGTAGAAAGGGTTTTCGATATCCGAGATCACTAGTCCCAAAAAATTGCTTCGGCCACGCGCTAGTCTTCGGGCGTCCGAGTCGCGATGATAATTCAGCTCACGAATAGCCGTCCAGATTTTTTCCTGAGTTCCTTTGGCAACTTTTTTTGTTCCGTTTAAAACATGCGAAACCGTCGACTCCGAGACACCACATCGCGCCGCAACGTCGCTCATTCGAGAGTTAGAACCACTGCTCATATGTGTCGTTTCTTTCCTTAAAAATTCAAGCCAATTTCCAAATAGCATTATACCTGAACCATAAGATTTAAAATTGAATGAAAACCATTGGTATCGATATTGGCGGAACTGCACTGGACCAATCGACTCACGTCGCGGCACTATCCACAATCCTCATACGCTCCCGACATGGGATGACTGCGATATTGTGCAATCGCTGGAGGATCATTTTAAGGTTCCCGTTCGCTTGGAGAACGATGCTGATTCTGCTGCGATGGGCGAGTTTCTCTTTGGTGCTGGTCGCTGCGCTAATCCACTAGTGATGCTGACTTTTGGAACGGGTATTGGTTTCGCTACGATCGTCGATGGCAAGATACTACGCGGAACAAGTGGTTCGCATCCCGAATTAGGACACATACCGACAGATTCCGGCGGACCATCTTGCTACTGTGGAATTGACGGATGTTTTGAATCGATGGCTTCCGGCACCGCCATTGAACAAGCTGGTCGAAAAATCGGATTGATGACAACCCGAGAAGTGTTTCAAGCATACAAATCTGAACATCACAGACAACATCGCGATGCACGTAAGATTATCGACAATGCCTTATTTGCAGTTGAACAAGCAGCATGGAGTATCGCCCACTCATTCGTACCCGAGCGAATATTACTGGGAGGTGGAATGATGGAAAATCATTACGATCTGTTCGCTCTAGCCATCCGGGATTCCTTGGCACGCACAGTCATGATCCAACCCAACTCGATCGAGATTGCGTCAACAAGACTGGGCAATTTAGCCGGAGTTATCGGAGCTGCAAGTTTGGTCATGCATCATTCCGAATCGTTTGATTTCGTCTCATATGAGGCGAAGCCCTTTGAGGATTGGAGGAATAAATGATTGAGCAGCTTTAATTCAAACTAAATCACAAAGAGTAGTTTTACTGCTGAAACAAATGGCAGTTATCAACGTCGGTTTTTGCAAAAAACGATCGTCGTGGAAAAAGAAATCGGAAATTTTCTTGTCGTTCTTATCGCCTATCCTTTTGGCGAATCAACGCCGATTCGTTGCGGACGCTATCACGAACAAGTATGGATTTCAAGCTTGTTGTCTTAGGAGTTAGCGATTTTCACGTTCTTAGCCCGGAGGGCGAAACATGACCCGACAACGACCGCGTTGTGTCGCCCGCTGGGCTTGTCTTTTCGCTTGCTTTCCAATACCGGTGGCTTACGCCACCGGCAGTTCTTATATCGCCCTCTGGGCTGAAGACTACAGCGATGCTGGAATATTTTTCGAGTATGAAAAAACGCGGTCAAGCCCAATGATTTAGCGGTCCAGAGTTAGCCCCAGTTGAGTGCGGGAACCGTGGCAAACGCCAAAACGGCCAATCTACCGAAAGACTCCTGCTCCCGTGCTTATTACCAACGAAAGCTACGTTTTCTTTCCTGCGAAGGAATTCCTCAGTAGCCAACTCAATGAATGGCTCACGGCGAATCGTCTCGGGATTGCGAGTCCAATCATACGATTCCAACGTAGCTGGTTCATCTTGATTTTAAGGCGAGTGGCAGACTGAAATCTACCTGCCCGAGATACGGATGGGAGAGTGAGGCTCCTGCCGAGCTTGGCTTTGGATCGGCAGGAGCCTCTCCCTCCCGGTACAAACCATTCTGCCGCTCGCCTAAGTATCTCCAGATACTGGAGAATCTTCGCTCGGTGGTTGGTCGGTTCGAACGGGTAGTATTTGGCCAAGCAACCGCCAGTGCGCACAGTAACGATTATTGGCATAGTTTATAACGAACTTCGCCGAAACAAGCCGGTCGAGAAGCTGGGTCCGGCATTGAGCGAGAGGTCTCCTACTCTTTGCCGCTGGCTTTTCTCAGGAATTTTGACCCCCTTCAAGAAATTCGTCTCGACAATTGTTGTTTAAACAGCTAATTCCCGGTATTCTTTACGGCAGCTTTTGGTGGTCGATCGCACATCCAGGATTATTGTCGTGAAAACAGCAATGCGAAAATTTGATTCCCTGGAGCAAGAGGCCTATTTGGCAATTTGGAGAACTTATGACCGGCTTCGAGCGATCGAAGAGGCGTTGTTTTCGGAGTGGAACCTTTCGGCTCAGCAATATAACGTTTTAAGGCTGTTGCAATCAGTAAGCCCGCAGAAGATCCCAACGCTTAGCCTCACAAAACGGCTCGTGTCGCGCGCCCCGGACATCACTCGAATGTTGGACAGGCTCGAGCAAAACGGCTGGATTGTACGAGAACGATCCGAGGAGGACCGTCGAGCGGTGTTAGTTGGAATCACAGGAACTGGCCTAGAGCTGCTGAAGCAACTTCGTAAGCCGCTGGAGCAATGCCATCAGAAACAAGTGGGACATATGTCGGTAGTAGAACTGAAATCACTTTGCAACTTATTGAGCCTCGCTCGTCAACCTCACGAAACCGAAGACGGTTTTTGGAAATAGATCGACGAGATAACAACGCACAGCAATTTTGAATTAGGAAAACCATGATCACTTCATCCGAATCGGTAGATGTCATTGTCATCGGGGGCGGCCCGTCAGGGTCTGCGACAGCGACTCTTCTCGCTGAACGTGGCTATCGGGTGACCGTTTTCGAACGAGAACATTTCCCTCGCTTTCATATTGGCGAGTCGATGATTCCGTATTGCTATCCAATGGTCAAGCGTCTTGGAATGCTCGACAAGATGAAGGGTAGTCACTTCACTAAGAAGTACGGCGTTCAATTTATTAATGAGCATGGGAAGTTAGCGGAGCCATTCCGCTTTGGGCAGTACGATCCTCATGAACGCTCCCAGTCGTGGCAAGTTGTTCGAAGTGAATTCGATAAGATGCTCCTAGACAACGCAAAAGAACGAGGAGTTATTGTCCATGAAGGTGCTCGCGTCCTCGATGTTTTGTTCGATGGAAACCGAGCTCATGGCGTGAAGGTGAAATTGGAAGGCGAAGCCGAGAAAGAGGTTCATGCTCAAGTTATCGTGGATGCAAGCGGGCAATCGTCGATCATCATGGATCGAATGAATCTGCGCGAGTGGGATCCGGTTTTGAAAAAGGCGGCCATATGGACCTATTGGAAAGGAGCTTATCGCGACCCTGGTATTGATGGCGGAGGAACCGTCGTGATTCAGACCGAGGGAAAAAAGGGATGGTTTTGGTACATTCCTCTACACGATGACATTGTGAGTGTTGGGGTTGTTGCAGGGCATGACTATTTGTTCAAAGATCGCCTTTCGAAAGATCCCGAGTCGATCTATATGGAGGAAGTCGCACGCTGCCCTGGCTTGCAACCGCGGATAAAGGATGCGACCCGTACGACCGACTACAAGATGCAGAAAGAGTATTCGTACAAGGCGACTAAAGCTGCTGGAGACGGATGGGTATTGGTAGGGGATGCATTCGGGTTTCTTGATCCTCTTTACTCATCCGGTTTGATGCTTGCGTTAACTTCGGCGGGTATGGCTGCGGATTCAATAGCAGACGCACTCGACTCAAACGATCCGTCGGAAGCAAGGCTACGAAGCTGGGAACCAGAGCACGTCAAGGCAATGACGCGAATGCGATTCTTGGTTTGCGCGTTTTACGATGGATTGAACTTTGGCAAGTTAGTGCGTAAGTTTCCAGATAAGAAACATTTGATCACAGATGTCTTGATTGGAAACCTTTTCAATGATGAAGTAGATCAATTGCAAGAGATGATCGAGGAACTCAAAGCAGAAGAAGCGATGGCGGTAGGAGTTTAGCTCTTTCGCTTTGCTAAGTCTTCCAGCAACAAACTGGCCGTTCGACCACTGGCTCCTGGTTGAGCGAAGCTTTTAGCCAGTTTGTGCAAGGCAATCTTCTGGATTTGGCGAGCCTCTTTACTCCGCAAGAGTTCGCTCATGGCGTGCTGGGCCTGATCGACTGCGATCATCGATCTTCCAGCACCGAGAAACTCGGGCATTATGGTTTCACCCGCTATCATGTTCGGCAAGGTCATACTTTTGAGACGAGTCAAAAGTTTTCCTAGGACGTAGGTTAGGTTGCTGACATGGTATAGAACTACCGTGGGCTTCTCACGTGCCATGAGTTCTAAAGAGACTGATCCGCTTTTGGTAAGAACGCAATCCGATAGCGTGATGATTTCGCTAGTCTTGGCTGAGAAAAATTCGATTGGAAGGTTTTTGTCAATTGCTGGAATCTGCGAGCGACACCAATCGGCATGCTGGTCCTTGAGAGCCGCAACCAGGAATCGGACCATCGGGAACTCCTTATGCAATCGTCGGATGATTTCCAATTGCAGCGGCCAAATCCGATGGACTTCATGTTGACGCGACCCAGGCAGCACTCCAACTTGAAGTGACTGTGGCTTGTTCCATTGTTCGATAAAATCTTGGGCAAGTGGTTGTGAATATACGACATCAAAAAATGGATGCCCAACATAGTCAACGGCTACGCCACGCGATTCGAACCAAGTCTTTTCGAATGGAATGTTGCATAAAACGCGATCTACATACTTACGAATCTTTCTGATTCGCCAACTGCCCCATGCCCAAAGCTGAGGTGGAAGATAGTAATAAACAGGCAATCCGTATTTTTTCGCTCGCTTGGCTATGTGCCAATTGAAGCCAGGAAAGTCGACTAAAACTACACCGTCGACTAGCCCACGCTTGAATATATCTTCCGCGATATCCGCGACACGAAAAAACTCGCGTAGCTTAGGCAGTACCTCTGCAAACCCAACGACAGCAAGAGTGGTTAAGTCGAAATCACTTTCAAGGCCAGCCTCGACCATTTTTGTTCCCCCAAAACCTCGGGTTACGATCCCTGGGGATTGCTCCCGTAGAGCGCGAATGAGATTGGCTCCATGAACATCTCCGCTTGGTTCTCCGACGGAGAAAAACAACCGATGCGATGAACTTAGTAGGTTGTCGGATGTTTGCATCGAACCTTTTTCTAGAATGACAATGAGGGGCGGCTATTTAACTGATTTCTCTGATTTTGCTATCGTATCAAAGATTGGTTCGAGTAGGGGGGCGATAGCAAAGTACGTCCCTTCGATTGTAAGGTGATTGATATCGCTGTAGATAAGGACATCTCCCTTATGCAAAATTGTTCTTTCGTTTGAATCAAAGAGAGATTCATCCGCGTTAAGTACTGAGACAAGCGTCGATTGGAGTGAACTGAAGACTTGATTCACTCGACGTTGTCTGGCAAGATGCGTCTGCTTACTAATTCCTAATTGCGTATTTGGAATCCAGCCCCAAGTACGTTCGGCAATAAACTGGCGATGACGATAATTGCTTCCTTGCTCGGGAACTTGTGGAACAATATAAACATGTCGGCCAGCTGTCGTAAGTCTGTTGCAAAGCTTGCGAATGGACTGCTGGAATACCGTGAAGGCTACGTCCGTTGATTTCGTTGAATTCATATTGTCGTAAACAAATGTTTGCAATGGATCGGTACCAAACAGGAGGTCGTACTTATTGATTTCCTCCACATAGCTTGCCCATCGGGCAATCAAAAAAACATGTTTGATATCCTTTTGTTCGATCAAATCCAGCACGCCCTTATTCCATTCCATCAAATCTCGGTTCCATCCATTCATTGTTTCTGGCAATGGCGGACTGGATGACATGGCTGCAGCAAACCCAGAAAGGCCACGTCGCTTGGCTAGCTCCCCCATCATGGGCATGTTCACCGCAGAATGACTATCACCCCAGACAATAAAGGACCTTACGGGATTATCAGGGGCACCCAGCACAGGTAGGTTACCAGTTCGAATCGCCTCAATTTCGGAGACAGGAAATGTCTCTGGCCGTTCACCGTTTGCAAGCGGATTTCGATTCGGGAAGCCCTCGAAGCAGTAGACACACAATGAGATTCCAATAATCGATAACCATCCGCAGAGCACTGCGACCCAAAGCGAAGTTTGAGTCGCCAGGATTTTTCGATATCGGATTGGCTGTTCGATTAAATGATAAGTCACCCAAGAAACTACCAGTGTCGCGATAAGCACGACAATGGTTATAGATGTGCTCAATTGTCCGTCGGCAGCGTATCGGGATATCGATAGGAGTGGCCAATGCCAGAGATAGAGAGCAAAGGATAGCTTACCAAGATAAACCAGCATCGGATGAGACAAGAAGCGTCCGAGGAAGGTCAAGGAATTTTCGTTACTGATCAGAATCAGCATCGTTCCAGCAACTGGGAGAATAGCGGAGAAGCCAGGAAATGGCGTTTGCCGGTCGTAGCCAAAAACCCCAACACAGATAGAAAGTATCCCTAAGATCGCCATCGCCTCCGCTACGATTTTCGGTGTCCGTCTACGATTGCACACGACCAGTAGTGTACCTGCAAGGAGCTCCCAGGCGCGAGTTGGTAGTAGGTAAAAACACGCCGCTGGCGAAGCGACAACAGTCATACAACTCAGAATCAATGAGGCTATAGTTCCTATGCAAATCACCGGAACAAGCCATCGACGGTTCCATCTATGAATGCCGAGCAAGAGGAAAGGTAGCAAGATATAGAACTGTTCTTCGACAGAAAGCGACCACGTGTGGAGCAGCGGTTTCCATTCAGACTCTTGGTTAAAATAGTTCCTATCTCGCCAGAAAAAGAAATTGGACCCAAAGAAAGCCTGAGCGATCGCAGACTTCGCCATTTGAATATAGTGGTAGGGCCTTAGCAGCCAGTACCCCATGGCTAACGCGCCTAGTGTCATCGCAAATACAGCTGGAATGATTCTGCGGCAGCGACGTTCCCAAAAATTGGCTAAAGCAAAGGTTCCTTTATCGACCTCTTTAACTATCAATCCGGTAATTAGAAAACCGGAAATCACAAAGAAAACATCTACACCAACGTAGCCTCCAGGGCACCCAAGTCCGGTATGGAATAGTATTACCGCAATGACCGATATGGCCCGAAGCCCATCAATATCTGGTCGGTATGGACTTAAAGAAGACCTGGAATTTTCAGTGGAAGCGAAGTTCGGCATACCGAAAGTTGGATAAATGGTAAATGAGAGCAAACTGAATGCATGTCGAAAAGGCTTCTCCAATGGGCTTCGATAATAGCAATTCACTTGCCCCGAAGTAAGAGACTCAGGTATAATCAGTTTGCTTGGTGATTTGGTACAGCAAAAAATCATGGTCGGCCTCATAGCGAAAGTCGTCAAGACTTTCGGTTATCGCCAAGCAATCCGAAACTCTTGACGAGTTTCGTTACTCTAAAATAAAGATGTAATTAAGCACTAGCTTCGATTTTTGCGGAGGGGGAATTTTTAGGAATTGACGAAATGATCCATTGGACCACAGAAAAAACGAAGCTTTGGCGATGGGTGGTCCGGTTCGTGCGGCAGTCGTTCAGGGCCATTCGGATTTCGGGTACTTTTCGAACTAACAATTTCCGAATTAACAAATGGGGCACTCGACGTCAAAACAGCCTTTTGACACTGGAGATACTCGAGTCTCGAGCGATGCTTGTTAGTGAAGGCTCGTTGTTTTCCGTCGATCGCACTGTTAGCACGGCAGGTTTGCTTGGTGCGGTCTCGGCAGTGGCTCAGTGGGGGGATGGAACGCAGACCAATCTAACAGTTGCCAACGCTCCTGCGACTGGGCCGATCAAAGTAACTTTTAATTACTCGTTGGACTCAACGAACTTTTTCGGTTCGGCTGAGCGTAAAGCGGTTCTACAAGCAGCGGCTGATATCGTTTTTTCTAAATACCGTGATGTTCTGGCCGCAATTACGCCAACTCAGACCAATACATGGAAAGCGGTTTTTCCAAATCCAAGGACAGGCGCACAGCAAATAGTTAACGGCGGCAACATTGCAGCAAACGAAATCGTAATCTATGTCGGTGCTCGTGATTTACCAGGTACAGAAGTCGCAACTGCCGGACCTGGTGGACTTTCCTGGAGTGGCACCAACGCTTGGCGCGATGCAGTCACTGGTCGAGGTCAGCCGGGCGCCTTAGGGACCACGCTTACCGACGTCGCACCTTGGGGCGGGTCGATGACGGTAGATCCGACGATCAAGTGGCACTTTGGTTTAACAACGACCGGCCTGGACGCGGATGAATATGATTTTCTTTCCGTCGTTAGCCACGAGTTCATGCATATCTTGGGATTTGGAATTCCTCGTCCTGACGTAACAAGTAGCTGGACAAGACTGGTGAGCAACGGGACGTTTACAGGTGCTAACGCTAGGGCTGCCAATGGAGGACAGAACGTTCGGCTATCGAGCGATTTATCGCACTGGACCGAAGGGACACAAAGTAATGGCCAAGAAGCGCTGATGGATCCGACGATCAACAATACGGGGATTCGAAAGCTACCTACACCGCTCGATATCGCGGGTCTGCAAGACATCGGCTGGCAGCTCATTACGCAGCAAGCCCGAGTCACAGGCTCAAAAATTTATGCCGACGATGGATCCTATCCAACAAGGCTTACGATCCGCGGGGCATCCGCGGGGCAACTAATAGTAGATCTTGGAAGCACCTTAGTTACTAACGTAGCACCGATAATTACGAACACCGTAGCCACAAAAACTGTCCGCGTTAACACCCCACTCTCGATCACTGATATTGGAACCTTCACCGACCCAGGTTTTGGGAGCACGGAAACCTTCCGATATGAAATCAATTGGGGCGATAACCGACCCAATAGTGGATCACTCAGTACGGGGACAGCGACGATTGATCGAGCCGGTGGCGTAAATACTCTTACAGCCGGTTCATTCAACGGTTCGCACACGTACACTTCAACTGGCACCTACACTGTGACATATCGCATAATCGATGATAACAGTGGATCGGCGCAGAGAACTTTTTCCGTTCAAGTGCTCCCACCACCGGAGATCCGATTAAGCCTCAATACGACAAGGATCAGCGAAACTGCCGGTGCAGCAATACTTACCATCGATATTGTAGGTTTAACTAACACCGCTCCGGTCACTGTCAACTTACTTAGTAGTGACACGACCGAAGCTATCGTTATCGGCTCCGTTGTTATCCCTGCTGGAAGTACGCGAGCTACCGCTGCTATCAGTGCGATCGACGACGCTTTGCTCGATGGAACGCAAAGTGTTAGCTTCACGGCTTCCTCTGGCGGTATTGCCTCGGCTCCAGTGAGACTCGACGTAACGGACGCTGAAACCATCTCGCTTTCATTATCAATCGCGAGCGTTCGGGAAGATGCCGGAGCGGGAGCTGCTATTTTAAGAGTGACTCGTAGCAATACGGACCGACAAGCGGCAGTGAGTGTCGCTCTGATATCATCCAGCACCGTCGTAACGCTACCCGCAACAGTGAGCATTCCTGCGGGGGCTGGATTCGTAGATGTGGGCGTTGCCGTCGCGGATGATTCCATCGTCAATGGTCTTCGGAACGTTATTTTGCGAGGCTCGGCGACAGGCTACATTGGGACCGAGGTATCACTGGGTGTCATTGATTACGAGCCTATTCAATGGGTCTCGGGAGCACTCACTCTGGATGAAGGTACTGGCGTACTGTCGAGATTAATTGATCTTTCTATACCGAGCCCAGCTCCGGCCGGAGGGGTCGTCCTGGCCGTTTCCAGTTCTGTCCCGGGACGCCTTCAGATTCCTGCAACGGTTAC
>Ga0105046_10013792_pt1 | contig 12500 bp, 8 predicted proteins | sample MAT03_FD_78385 | JGI IMG/M metagenome (GOLD analysis project Ga0105046, IMG submission 78385) | Freshwater microbial communities from Lake Fryxell liftoff mats and glacier meltwater in Antarctica - MAT-03 (megahit assembly) | ecosystem: Environmental > Aquatic > Freshwater > Ice > Liftoff... | reverse complement strand
TAGTCGGTGAACCGGTTGAAATGTGCCGCCGCATAGGGGGCGGTCGCCGCCCCGGCCAGCACCGACGACAGCACCAGCGTGAACAGCGGGATCACCCAGCGCGGCAAGCGTTCACGCAGCACCGCGCCGTCGAGCGCATTGAACCCGGCAATCAGCGCCACGGTTGCGGCAAACGACATCTGAAACCCCGGCTCTGCCAGACTTTCGGGCTGCCACAGCAGGATGATCACCGCCGCAATCGCCACCGACCGCAGGGTCAGCGCGCGGCGGTCCAGCAGGATCGCGCCCAACATCACGGCGACCATGATGAACGCGCGTTCGGTCGCCACATTGGACCCGGACAGCAACAGATAGAACCACGCGACGCCCAGCGAGATCACTGCCGCCACCTTGCGACTGTCGACGCGCAGCGCCACGGGCGGGATCAGCGCCACGCCGTAGCGGATCAGCGCAAAGGTGAACCCGATCAGGAAGGCCATGTTCATGCCCGAAATCGCCAGCAGATGCGCGAGGTTGCTGTCGCGCAGCGCCTGCACCGTGTCCAGATTGATGCCGGACCTGTCGCCCGTCATCGCACCCGCCGCAAAGGCCCCCGCCTGACTGGGCATCGCCGCGCGCATGCCTGCCGCCATCTGGCTGCGCAGACGGTTGATGAGTTGCGTCCCCGCCTCTGCCTCGTCCCACAGCAGCACCGGGGTTCGGGTATAGCCGACAGCGCCCAGTCGATCGAAATAGGCCATGCGGCGAAAATCGAAACCGCCAGGCTCTGCGGCGCCTTCGGGGGCGGAAAGATGGGCGGTCAGAATCACCACCTGGCCGGGTTGGAATGCAGCCTCTTCAATGCCTTGCAACGAGATGCGCACCCGGTCGGGCGTGCGCGAAGGTGCTGTGCGGTCCAGCACCACCCGGTCCAGCGTCAGGCGCAGCGCGTCGGATTGCGAGCGGTCGATCCCGACGATGCGGCCCTGGACCGGGCCGTAATAGCGGAAATCCAGAACCGGCGCTGTCACGCTGTGGCCCCGTATTCCGGCGGCCAGCGCGCCCACGGCCACGCATCCGACAGCGATGATCAGGGGATGGGCCAGCTCTGGCCCCCAACGCCAGAACGCCCCGGCCAGACCAACCACCCCAGCCAGTGCCACATAGGCCATCGGCCCCGGCTCCGCTGGCCAGGCGAACCATGCCCCGACGCCAAAGGCCAGAAACACCGGCAGCCATGGGAACAGCCGCCCGCGCGCCTCGGCCAAAGTTTGCCATGGGTGAAAGCCCCACACCTTGTCTTGCCCCCTGCGAGTGCCTATTGCTGCGGCCAAGTCTAGACCCAACGTGGTTTCCAAAAGGTTAAAGTCAGCATGACCGAAGCGAACCGTCAGCGCCAAGTCGTTACCCGCTTTGCCCCATCCCCCACCGGCTATCTGCATATCGGCGGCGGGCGGACGGCCCTGTTCAACTGGCTTTATGCGCGGGGGCGCGGCGGCAAATTCCTGCTGCGGATCGAGGATACCGACCGCGAACGGTCGACCCCCGAGGCGACGGCCGCCATTCTTCGGGGCCTTGCATGGCTGGGGCTGGACTCGGACGGCGCGGCGGTCAGCCAGTTCGACCAGCGCCACCGCCATGCCGAAGTGGCGCATCGGATGCTGGCGCGCGGCACCGCCTACAAGTGTTTCAGCACGCAGGAAGAAATTGCGGCGTTCCGGGCCGCGGCAGAGGCGCGCGGCAGCTATGCGGTGTTTCAAAGCCCGTGGCGCGATGCCGATCCCGCCACCCACCCCGATGCACCCTATGTGATCCGCATGCTGGCGCCCCGGACAGGTGAGACGGTCATCGACGACACCGTGCAGGGCCGTGTCGTCATTCAGAATGATACGCTCGACGACATGATCTGTTTACGTTCTGATGGCACACCGACGTATATGCTGGCGGTGGTGGTCGATGATCATGACATGGGCGTCACGCATGTAATCCGGGGGGATGACCATCTGAACAACGCGGCCCGCCAGACGATGGTTTATACCGCGATGGGATGGGAGGTTCCGATCTGGGCCCATATTCCGCTGATCCATGGGCCGGATGGCAAGAAGCTGTCGAAACGCCATGGGGCAGTAGGGGTCGAGGAGTATCAGGTCATGGGCTACCCGGCGGCGGGAATGCGCAACTATCTGACGCGGCTGGGCTGGGCGCATCTGGATGCGGAGATCTTTACCACCGAACAGGCGTTGCAGATGTTCGACCTTGGGGGCATCGGGCGTGCCCCGGCGCGGCTCGACTTCAAGAAGCTGGAAAACACCTGCGGGCATCACATGGCGATGGCGGATGATGCCGCGCTGCTGCATGAATTGCGCGGATTTCTGGCGGTTTCGGGCCGGGCTAATCTGACCCTGCGTCAGGCGGAGTTGATGCTGGCGGCGATGTATTGCCTGAAAGACCGTGCCAAGACATTCCCCGAACTGCTTGATAAGGCAGAGTTTGCGCTGGCTTCCCGGCCTGTGGTGCCCGATGAGGCTGCGGTGAAGGCGCTGGATTCGGTATCCCGTGGCATACTGAAATCATTGACGCCGCAACTGCGAAATGCTCTCTGGACGAAACCCGCGTTGGAGGCCATCCTGAATGCGGCTGCAGCGACGCAGGGCATGGGCTTCGGCAAGCTGGCGGCGCCATTGCGGGCGGCCTTGGCAGGACGGACGGCGACGCCATCGGTCTATGACATGATGCTGGTGCTGGGCCAAGACGAGACGATTGCGCGGCTGGAGGATGCGGCGGCTTGACCGCCCTCTCCCGGCCCCATGGCCCCGGTCGGGGCAACTGACGGCTGACGCAGCCTTGGCGCGGGGCACCCCCCGGACTGCAAGGCGCACCATTGGGGGACGACAGATGGCTGAGACCAACAGATCCGCGACGCTGACACTGGACGGCAAGACCTATGACTTGCCGGTCCATTCGCCCACGCTGGGCCCTGATGTTCTGGACATCCGCAAGCTTTATGCCGAGGCGGATGTATTCACCTACGATCCGGGCTTCACCTCGACCGCCTCGTGTGAAAGTGCCATCACCTTCATCGACGGCGACAAGGGGCAGTTGCTGTATCGCGGCTATCCGATCGAACAACTGGCGGAACATTCCAGCTTTCTGGAGGTCTGCTATCTGCTGCTCTATGCGGAACTGCCGTCCGCTGCCCAATTGGCCGATTTCGATTATCGCGTGACGCGGCACACGATGGTCCATGAACAGATGCACTATTTCTTTCGCGGGTTCCGCCGCGACGCGCACCCGATGGCCACGTTGGTGGGCGTGGTCGGCGCGATGGCCGCGTTTTATCATGACAGCACCGACATCAACGATCCGTGGCAGCGTGAGGTTGCGGCGATTCGCATGATCGCGAAGCTGCCGACGATCGCGGCGATGGCCTACAAGTATTCGGTCGGCCAACCCTTTGTTTACCCGAAGAACTCTCTGTCTTATGCGGGCAACTTCCTGCACATGTGCTTTTCGGTGCCGTCCGAAGATTACCACGTCAACCCGGTGCTGACCAAGGCGATGGACCGGATCATGATGCTGCATGCCGACCACGAACAGAACGCCTCGACCAGCACGGTGCGGCTGGCGGGGTCGTCGGGGGCCAATCCGTTTGCCTGCATCGCCGCCGGCATCGCCTGCCTCTGGGGTCCGGCGCATGGCGGGGCCAATCAGGCGGCGCTGGAGCAGTTGCGCGAGATCGGCACCGTGGACCGGATCCCCGATTTCATCAGCCAGGCCAAGGACAAGACGTCGGGCATCAAGCTGATGGGCTTCGGCCACCGGGTCTACAAGAACTTCGACCCGCGCGCGACGGTGATGAAACAGTCCTGCGACGAGGTGCTGGACCTGCTCGGCATCCACGACAACCCGTTGTTGCAGGTCGCCAAGGAACTGGAACGGATCGCGCTGGAGGATGACTATTTCATCTCGAAGAAACTCTATCCCAACGTCGATTTCTATTCGGGCATCATCCTGGAGGCGATGGGATTCCCCACCGCGATGTTCACGCCGATCTTTGCGGTGTCGCGGACGGTGGGCTGGATCAGCCAGTGGAAAGAAATGATCGGTGAAAAGAACCAGCGGATCGGACGACCGCGCCAGTTGTACATCGGCGAGCAGGAACGCGACTACGTCGAAGTGGCCAAGCGTTAGGGTGATGGGAAGAGTCGGCGGCCCGTGATGCGGGCCGCCGGTCTGGCTTGATCATCCGCGCCCGTCAAGCGTGGTCAGCGCGCGATAGGTCTCGGGGCGGCGATCACGGAACAGGCCCCATGTCGCGCGTAACCGGGCGATTGCGTCCAGATCGACCGTGGCGGTGATGATGCCTTCGGTCGCGCGGTCCGCCTTGGCCAGCAGTTGCCCGGTCGGATCGCTGATGAAGCTGGACCCGTAGAACGTCACCGCGACATTCCCCGCCGTTTCGGTGCCGATCCGGTTGGAGGCGACGACGGGCAGGATATTGGCGGCGGCGTGGCCGCGCATCACGGCCTCCCAATGGGGGGCGCTGTCATATCCCGGCGTCGCGGGTTCCGACCCGATGGCGGTAGGGTAGAGCAACACCTCGGCCCCCATCATCGCCATCGCCCGTGCCGCCTCGGGGAACCACTGGTCCCAGCAGATGCCGGTGCCGATCCGGCCAAAGGCGGTGTCCCAGACGCGGTAGCCGGTATCGCCGGGGGAGAAGTAGTATTTCTCTTCATAGCCCGGATTCTGCGGGATGTGGGTCTTGCGGTAAAGGCCGAGCGTCCGGCCGTCGGCGTCGATCATGGCGAGCGAGTTGAAGAACACCGGCCCGGCGCGTTCAAAGAACGAACAGGGCAGGACGACGCCCAACTCGCGCGCAAGCGATTGGAATCGCTGGATCATCGGGTGGTTATCGGCGGGCTGGGCAAGCGCGAAGTGACCGGGGTCTTGGGTGATGCAGAAATAGGGGGCGGCGAACAACTCCTGGATCAGGATCACCTGCGCGCCTTGGGCCGCGGCGCGGCGGATCAGGGATTCCGCACGGTCGGCGTTGGCGGGCAAGTCCCATGTGCAGGCGAACTGGGTGGCGGCGAGGGTGATCTGGCGCATGAGGAGTCCTTGTGAAAGGGCTGGGGGTTTTCCACCCCCAGACCCCCGGAGGATATTTCAAGACGAAAAATGAAGGAAGGGTCAGCGTTTGTGCAATGGCATCGCAAACGGCCAGCGGCGCGGGGGGCGGGGGGGGATGGTCGAGTGCATCCGTTCCGAAGGATCGCGCCCGATGATGCGGCGGTGGCGCAGCAGGAACCATTTGCCATAGCCGCGCCAGGTGCCGACCATCGGGGCTGTCGGATCGCAGGGGAAGCGGTCGCGCCAGCCCTGCGGCAGGGCCAACCCCAGCGTTTCGGCGCGGTCCAGCATCCAGACCAGCGGGATGTTGGACAGAGGCCGGGCTGCGGTGAACCTGCCGATCTGGCCGCCGATATCGGCGTGCGCGCCGCGAAACCAGACCTGTTCGACGTTGCCCGCCCAGCCCTGCGGGCTTTGCCACAGCACAGGCTGGAACACCGCGCGGGTTTCGTTCAGGGCAAGGGCATGAAATCCATGCCGAATCCCTGCGCCCAGATGGGGACTGTGGAAGGCGTTGCGCTTGTCGGTCAGCATCCACAGCAGCGGCAGGCGCAGACCCAGCGCCTTGACCGTATCCCAGACGCCGACCATTTCGATCGGCGCGTCGGGGTGGCAGAAGCGGCGGGCGAAGGCTTGGGACGACGGGCTGTCGGGGGCGATCTTGTAGTGCCGCCACGCCAGCAGGACGCCGCGTTCGGTGGCGTGTTCGCGCCGCACCAACCCTACGCGGTCGATCACGCCGGCCAGGCTGCGCACGGCATAAGCACCGCGGGAATAGCCGATCAGAAAGATCCGGTCGCCGGGGCGGTAATGGCTGGCGAGCCAGCCATAGGCGCGGCGAATCTGGCGGCTGAGGCCCTTGCCCTGCGCCACCGAGATGACATTGCGCCAGCCTTCCCATTGCAGACCGGGTTCGTAATACACCGTGCGATGCGCCGAATGGCCACCTTCGCGCAGGAGGTTGACCAGCAGGCCTGCGTTGGTTTCCTGCCCCGGTTCCAGCGACGACAGGGTGCCGTCGAGGATGATGACATGATCGACCACCCCGCGGACCCGGCCCGGTTTGGGCGGCATCGCAGGCGCCGTCGTGGCTTGCGGGGTGCCGCGCCACCAACGTCTGAAGCGGTCTTGCACCGACATCGGGCCATCCCTGGGCCCCATGCAACAAGGCCATCCGGGGAGTTTACCCCGAATGGCCTTTCTGTCGCGTTTATTTGCAGCGGCGTCAGAGTTTCAACGACAGAACCGTCGCCAGCGCCAATTCGCCAAAGCCGTTGAAGCGGCTGTTGGTCACGGTCGAATAGGACCCCATGCCCTGCCACACCACAAAGTCGCCTTCGGCGAGGTCCGACGGCAGGGCCACATCGCCCGGCAGGCGGTCAACGGAATCGCAGGTCGGGCCGAAAACGATGCGGCCTTCAAGATCGCCTGTCCGAAAGTTTCCTTTCGGGTCGATGACTTGTGTCCGGTCGATCACGCCGATCTGGCCAAACTCGAACATCGCGCCGTACAGCCCGTCGTTCAGGAACACATGGGTTCCGTCGCGCACGGCCTTGACCCGGGCTGCCAGAGCAAACCCGTCGCCGCACAGGGCGCGGCCCGGTTCGCAGACCAGCATCGGGCAATCGTCACCGAACGCCTCGGCGGTGACGCGGCCGATGACGTCGAAAATCGACTCGAAGTCTGGCGCGACGCCGTTCAGCCGGTGGCTGGGAAAGCCGCCGCCGACGTTCAGTCGGGCAATGGTCACACCGGCATCACGGGCGATTTCGGCGGCGACGGTGATGTAGCTGGCCCAGGCGGCCGGGTCGGTGCACTGGGTGCCGGGGTGGAAGGTGATGGACGGGATGAACCCGGCGGCCGCCACGGTTTTCAACAATCCCACCGCGACATCCGCAGTCGCCCCGAATTTCGCGCCGAAGTTGTAGGCCGCGCCCGAAACCGGCAGCTTGAAGCGAACCGAAATCTCGGTGCCCTCAGCAGGAACCATCTCGATCAGCTTGGCCAGTTCGGATGCGGAATCAACCGAGTAGACCTTGACGTCCCGCGCCACCGCATGGGCGATTTCGGCGCGTGAGCGGACCGGGTTGTGGTAGTGGATCGCTGCATCCGGGGCCAGACGGCGGATCAGGTCGATCTCGAACGGCGAGGCGCAGTCGAAGCCGCGCAGGCCGGCGGCGATCAGATTTTCGACGACCTCTTCACCGGGATTCGATTTGACCGCGTAGGTCACCATGCCGGGAAAGCCGTCGATGAAGCGACGGGCGGCGGCTTGAACAGCCTCTGGCGCGAAGAACAGCACGGGGTGTTCCGGCTGTTGATTGCGCAAGAATTCGGTCGGGTTGGTCCATATGGTTTTAGACAGTCCCATCGGCGTGATCCTTTCTGCCAACAAGACGCAGACCCCTTCCCGCTGCTCGAACGACGGGTGGCACCTGCGTGGTTTTTCCAACCAGGCCAGGTGCGTATGAGCCGCCCTTTTCCTGCAACGTAGGATGCGGGATATGTGTGACAACTTCACCGAACAAAACTGTATAAATGCACGAAACCTTGGTTATAATGACGAAAAGACAGGGCAGAATGTATGGATGACCTCGACAGGACGATTCTGGGGCTGCTGGGGGCGGATGCGCGGATGTCGGTCGCCACCTTGGCGCGGCGGTTGAAGGTGGCGCGGTCGACCATACAGGCGCGGCTGGAGCGGCTGGAGACGTCGGGGATCATTGCCGGGTATACCCTGAAGCTGGGCGAAGAGGCCAAGGTAGGGCGGATTCGCGCGTCGGTTCTGCTGACCATCGAGCCTCGGGCGCAGGCGGCGATCCTGACAAGGCTCAAGTCGATTGCCGAGATTGAACGGGTGTTTACCACCTCTGGCCGGTTCGATCTGTTGATGCAGATTGCCGCGCCCACCACCCAGGTGCTGGATCAGGTGCTGGACCAGATCGGGGCGCTGGCGGGGGTGAAGTCGTCGGAGAGTCTGATCCACCTGTCGACGCGGATCGACCGGGCGGTGTGAATTTTCGCGTCGGATACGTGTCGGTTACGCATGCGTCGGGCATCCGGACGCGCAGGCGCTGGCAGGGCGTCGGGTATTCTGATGCTTTCCCTTGGCGCACTGGCGGGGTAGAACCCGCGTCAAAGCCGGAAGGACCGCACCGATGCCGATGGACAAGACCTTTGACGCCGCCCTGGCCGAAGCCCGGATTTCCGCGCTGTGGGATGCGGCGGATGCGTTCGTGGCCGGGGCGAATGCCCGTCCCGGGGCACCTGCGTTTTCGGTGATGATCCCGCCGCCGAACGTGACCGGCAGTCTGCACATGGGCCATGCGTTCAACAACACGCTGCAGGATATCCTGATCCGCTGGCACCGGATGCGCGGGTTCGACACGCTGTGGCAGGTTGGCACCGACCACGCCGGGATTGCGACGCAGATGGTGGTGGAGCGCGAACTTGCCCGCACGCAATCTCCCGGCCGCCGCGAGATGGGGCGCGAGGCGTTTCTGGCCAAGGTGTGGGAGTGGAAGGAACACTCGGGCGGCACGATCATCAACCAGTTGAAACGGCTGGGGGCGTCCTGCGACTGGTCGCGCGAGGCTTTCACCATGTCGGGCAATTTCCCCGATGCGGTGATCAAGGTCTTTGTCGACATGTATCACAAGGGCCTGATCTATCGCGGCAAACGGCTGGTCAACTGGGACCCGCATTTCGAGACCGCGATTTCCGATCTGGAGGTCGAAAACCTCGAAGTCGCGGGCCACATGTGGCATTTCAAATACCGGCTGGCGGGGGGGGAGACCTATACCTACGAGGAAAAGGATGCGGATGGCGTCGTGACGCTGTCCGAAGAGCGCGACTATATCTCCATCGCCACGACGCGGCCTGAAACCATGCTGGGCGATGGGGCAGTGGCGGTGCATCCGTCCGACACCCGTTATGCGCCGATCATTGGCCGGATGGTGCATCTGCCGCTGTGCGACCGTCTGATCCCGATCATCACGGACGAATATCCCGATCCGTTGTTCGGGTCGGGGGCGGTCAAGATCACCGGGGCGCATGATTTCAACGACTACGCGGTGGCGAAACGCGCCAACATCCCCTGCTATCGTCTGATGGACACCCGCGCGGCGATGCGGGCTGACGGTGCACCCTATCCGCAAGCCGTGACGCGCGCCCGCGAAATTGCGGCGGGGTCTGCGACGACCGAGGCCGAAGTCGACAGCCTGAACCTTGTGCCGGAAAAGTATCGCGGGATGGACCGGACAGAAGCCCGCCAGGCTGTGGTGGCAGACATCACGGCGGCGGGTCTTGCAGTGATGGTGGCGCACTCGGTCAAGGACGCGGAAACCGGCGACGTGACGATCACGGCGGTGCCGTATGTCGAAGCGAAGAAGATCATGCAGCCCTTCGGCGACCGGTCCAAGGTCGTGATCGAGCCGATGCTGACGGATCAGTGGTTCGTGGATACGTCCAAGATCGTGCAGCCCGCCATCGACGCCGTGCGCAGTGGCGACACGGTGATCCTGCCGGAACGCGATGCCAAGGTGTATTTCCACTGGCTGGAGAATATCGAGCCGTGGTGCATCAGTCGTCAGTTGTGGTGGGGCCATCAGATTCCGGTGTGGTACGGCTTGGCATTGGATGCCGATGACTTCACCGATGACGAAGGCGACAACGCGCTGGATGAGGTCGAGATTCTGCGGATTCTTGGCGATGGCGGCTATATCGACCGCGACTCGCGCTTCCATTGTGCGCCCGATCTGGCGGGGGTCAGTGAACGGTTCCGCGATGATCTGGCCGCCCTGCCTCGCCCGCTGCACATCGCCCGCGTGGTCGAAGTGGCCGACCGCACAACTGCGATCGAAACGCTTGCCGCGTCCTTGGCACGATATGCGATCGATCAGGACCCGACCCGACTGGTCTATCCGATCTGGCGCGACCCCGACGTGCTCGACACCTGGTTCTCGTCGGGCCTATGGCCCATCGGCACGTTGGGCTGGCCCCAGAACACCCCGGAATTGCAACGGTATTTCCCCACCTCTACCCTCGTCACCGGGTTCGACATCATCTTCTTCTGGGTCGCCCGGATGATGATGATGCAGTTGGCCGTCGTGGGTCAGGTGCCGTTCAGGACGGTCTATGTCCACGCCCTCGTCCGTGACGAGAAGGGCAAGAAGATGTCGAAATCGCTGGGCAACGTGCTGGACCCGCTGACCCTGATCGACGAATACGGAACCGATGCCGTCCGGTTTACCCTGACCGCGATGGCCGCCATGGGGCGCGATCTGAAACTGTCGACCGCCCGCATCGCAGGCTATCGGAATTTCGGCACAAAACTATGGAACGCCGCACGGTTTGCCGAGATGAACGGGGTGTGGGAGGGTCACGCGACCAGCCAACCGCCCACCCCCACGGCAACCGTCAACCGCTGGATCATCGGCGAGGCTGCCAAAACCCGGATCGAGGTCGACGCGGCCCTGGCCGATTACCGCTTCGATCAGGCCGCCGCCGTCCTGTATACCTTCGTCTGGGGCCGCGTCTGCGACTGGTATGTCGAATTCGCCAAACCGCTGTTCGATGGCCCCGAAGCTGGCGAAACCAGACAGACCATGGCTTGGGTGCTGGATCAGTGCATGATCCTGCTGCACCCGATCAGCCCCTTCCTGACCGAAGAGCTTTGGCAGACCACGGGCAAGCGGGAAAAGCTGCTGTGCCATACCGATTGGCCCACCTATGGCACCGAACTGCTCGATCCGGCGGCGGACCGCGAATTGACGTGGGTTACCACGCTGATCGACGACATCCGCTCGGCGCGGACCCAGATGCATGTGCCGGTCGGGCTGAAACTCGACATGCTGGCGCTGTCCCTGACGCCCGAGGCGCAAGGCGCCTGGGACCGCAACGAGGCGCTGATCAAACGGCTGGCCCGGATCGACACGCTGACCCCTGCCGCCCAAGCTCCCAAGGGCGCGATCACCATCCCCGCCGAAGGGGCCGCCTTCGCCATCCCGTTGGCCGGGATCATCGACATCGCCGAAGAACAGGCCCGGTTGCAAAGGGCGTTCGACAAGCTGGCCAAGGAAATCGGAGGGCTGAAAGGGCGGCTAGACAATCCCAACTTCGCCGCCTCGGCCCCCGAGGATGTGGTCGACGAGGCCAAAGCCAACCTCGAGGCGCGCGAGGACGAAGCCGCCAAACTCCGCGCCGCCCTGCAACGGCTGGCCGAACTGGCCTGATTTTCTGTCGACAAATATCCCGCAGGGGGTGAGGCCAAAGGCCGAGGGGGGCGCGAAGCCCCCCTTTTCTTACCCGCGGCAAGCCCCATGTTGACGTCAGCAGAACGGCAATATCCTGACTGAACCGCCTTGCCGAACGCCAGATCGCCACCGCTCGCGCCAAGGGCCAACCCGAGGGGTTGGAAGGCGAGGGAAAACCCCTGCCCGACCGCCCCGGCGACACCTGCATCACCGCAGGCGACGCGCTGGTAATCCGCATCATGGCCGGGGCTGACGTGATCCCCGAAGAGATCACCCTGAAAAAACGGGCCGCCGAACAGTGCGCCCGCCTCGCCACCCTCACCGACGAAGCCGCCCGCAAGGTCAAGGTGGCGCGGCTGGCCGATCTTTAGATGCGTCAGGCGATTGCCGCCGAATCGCGGCGCGCTTTCCTCAGGAACTGATCCTTCAGGGTCGGGCGTAGGGTGCGTGATCTCACGCACCGCTGGTTGGTAAACCCCTTGCCGAGCCACGAAATCCCGCCCAGACTACGGGCATGACCGCCAAACTTACCCCGCTTGCCACCTCCCTGCCCGCGACTGTGCCCTTCGTCGGCCCGGAAACCCAGGAACGTGCCCGCAGCCGCCCGTTCCGCGCACGGCTCGGTGCGAATGAATCACTGTTCGGCCCGTCGCCGCAGGCCATAGCCGCCATGACGCTGGCCGCCAGTGAGGCTTGGATGTACGGCGACCCCGAAGGACATGACCTGAAGGCGGCGCTGGCGCTGCATCATTTCTGTACCCCCGCCAACATCGTGGTGGGCGAAGGGATCGACGGACTCTTGGGCAATCTGGTGCGGCTGTTCGTGGCGCCGGGCGATGCGGTGGTGTCGTCCGACGGCGCCTACCCCACCTTCAACTTCCATGTCGCGGGCTTCGGCGGCATGTTGCACAAGGCCCCCTACAGGGACGACCACGAGGACCCGCATGCGCTGATTTCACTGGCCCGCCGCACGGGCGCGAAACTGATCTACTTCGCCAATCCCGACAATCCGATGGGCAGCCACCATTCGGCATCAGCGGTGCAGGCGATGCGCGACGCCCTGCCCGACGGCGCGCTGTTGGTGCTGGACGAGGCTTATGTCGACCTCGCCCCGCCTGGCACGGCGGCCAAGGT
>Ga0105046_10013791_pt1 | contig 12500 bp, 5 predicted proteins | sample MAT03_FD_78385 | JGI IMG/M metagenome (GOLD analysis project Ga0105046, IMG submission 78385) | Freshwater microbial communities from Lake Fryxell liftoff mats and glacier meltwater in Antarctica - MAT-03 (megahit assembly) | ecosystem: Environmental > Aquatic > Freshwater > Ice > Liftoff... | reverse complement strand
GTTTGCCATCCTGGCCGAATACCGCCCCGATTGTCCCACTCGCGGAAGTCGCGACCGCCGAAGACCACCGACGGCGGTGGCTCCTGTTCGACGACCTCGTACCGCTGTGGGAAGTGGCCGGCGTCGAATCGCGCTCCGTCCTCTGGGCGCGAACGCCCGTAGTAACGCTCGCCGACGCCGACGGCCTGTACGACCGCACCATTCGTGAGACCGATCCGAATCGGCAGGCGTGGCTGGCCCGCTTGTGCGACGCCGTGACTCGGGACGACCCGGCGTCCGTGGAGCGAATGATCAACGGGGCGGCGACCTGCCCGGCGCTCGCCGAAGTGTTCGCCCAGCGGTTGACCCCGGTTCGAATCGATTCCGAGGAGGCCGAACGGATGCGGGCCGAACACGCTGCGGCCGAGCGGACGCATCGCGAGTTGGAGGAGCAGATGCGTGCACTCGAGCGGCCGCCCCTCGACCCGCCGCCGACGGTCCTTCTTGAGCGGCAACTAGCCGAGTTCGAGGCGGGGGACCGGACCGCCTGGACCCGCCTCAACGACACCCTACTGATGCGCCCGGACGGTTCGTCGGTCCACGACCTCGAAGTCGATCTCACCCGAACGCCGGGCTGGGCGGACGCTGCTGAGGAGACTCGAAGGCGGCTCGTGGCGGCGGCGGATGCGTTCGTCGCGAACGAGTCCGCCCATCTCGACGAGTGGATCGACGGGTACGCCTTGCACTGGGACGACTGGGCCGGCTTGCGCGCCCTGTGGCTCCTCTTTCGGGTATCCCCCGACCGCCTCGACAGGCTACCCCGAGCCGTGTGGGTCGAGTGGGGGCCGGTGGTGATCGGATCGCCCTTCGAACCCTTCGTCGGGCGCATCGAGCCGCACGTCGCGCTGGCTCGTCGGGTATACTCCGTCGTTCCGCAGGAATTCGTCGCGACCCTGAACCGCATGATTGACCGTGGTCGCCAGCCGAACGGCTGGGTGGTAGTCCACGATCTGCTGCGCGGGTGGCTGGACGACCGGTTGGCTGGGGTGCTGTTCGCTCAGTTGGAGACTGGTGGCCTGCCCGCGAATGCGCGCCAGTCGATGTTCCAACTGCTCCTCGAACGCTGCCACCCGCCCGCCGTCACTCACTTGGTGGCCGTAATCGAGGGTGTCACTGCGACATCTCGCCAAGAGGCAACGGAGGCCGCCGAACTGCTCGTGCGCTACGCCCCCGTAGTCGGTTGGCCGGCGGTGTGGGCGGTGATCCAGCGAGATGCCGCATTCGGTCGGGACATGTTCCTGGCCATCGCTCACCAGTCGAGACATCCGGGAGGCGTCCCGGGCCTTGCCGACGCGTTGTCCGCGGATCAACTGGCCGATCTCTATCTGTGGCTAGCGCGCGAGTTCCCCCAGGCGGACGACCCGCGCGCTTCCGGGGTGCATGTGACCACGGCGCGCGAGTCCGTCGGCGAGTACCGGGATGGCGTCCTCAACACCCTGTGCGGTGTGGGCACTTTCGCCGCAGTGGGTGCGGTGGAACTGATCGCCAACACCCTCCCCCAGGACACCCGGCTGCGGCGAGCGGTGGAGTACACCCGACAGATCACCCTCGGCAACACCTGGCTCCCGCCCGACCCGGCGCACCTCCGCCGGCTGGTCGAAGACCGGAGTCGCCGGCTGGTGGAGAACGGCGATCAACTTCTCGCCGTCGTGCGGGAATCCTTACGGCGGTTGGAGGCGGAGTTGCAGGGGGACACGCCCTCGGTACCGGCGCTGTGGAACACGTCCAAGAAAAAGAATACGCCGAAAGACGAGGAGTCGCTCTCCGACTTCATCGCGCTCCACCTCCGGCGGGACCTGCGGGGCCACGGGGTCGTGGTCAACCGCGAGGTACAGATTCGGCGGGGAGAGGGGACAGCGCCAGGCGAGCGTACGGACATCCATGTGACGGCCACATGCCAGGCGAATGACCGGTTCCCCGTCGTGAGTCTGATCCTGGAGGTCAAGGGGTGTTGGAACCAGACCCGCGAGACGGACCTCGTGAACCAACTCCGCGACCGCTACCTGCGCGACAACCAATGCCGTCACGGCCTGTACGTCGTCGGCTGGTTCAATTGCCCGCAGTGGGACGCGGCCGACCACCGCGCCCGGCGGGCACCGACGATGGGACTGGCAGATGCGCGCTTACGGTTCGAGGACTTGGCCGCGCAGGCGTCGAGGGACGGTGTGGTGATCGAGGCGTTCGTCCTCAACACCGCCCTACGGTGAGTAGGGGCAGGAGGTGTCCGTCGGCGAGCATGCCTGCCGGGAGATGCCCCGGCACCCAGTTAATCGACTGGTGGCGCATCCTCGTCGAGCGTCACCGCCTCCCGAACTTCCGGTAACGGGTCATTCCTGGCGGCTTCAATCCAACTCGCGACACTCGGCGCGCTGCCGTGCCCGAGATCGGCGAGTACTTTGGCCACCCGCGCCACTTCCGCACGGAGTTGCGGCACGTCGTCGGCCGAGATTTCTCCACCGCTGGGTCCGTCCTCGCCATACCGTAACTCGGCAGCGAGGTAATCGAGGGCGATGAACAGGCCAGACAGGAACTGGCCGTCGGCCGACGGGCCAAGCAGCAGCAGCAATTCACGCGCGCATTGCAAACCCCAACGGAGTACTCTCGGCCGCCTCACCGCGATTTGGGTCCCTACCTCGCGGATGAGATCCAGCGGGATGTCCGGCAGCTGTCGCCGTCCCGCCTGTGTGTGATCCCGTGCAAGCGACACCCACGAAATCAGGCCCCGGAGTGCGGAAATCTGTCGGTCAGGCTCTCGGCTGGCCAGGTCGTGCCGGAGTACCGAGGTAACGGCGGCACCGTCCGCCACATCGCGCACGAGGAGCGTCGCCGGCAACACGGACCCGACAAGAACTTTGGCCTGCCTCAACTCCTCGACGAACTGCACCAGATCCCGGCCGAATCGGCCCGACTTCCGGGCGGACGGCAGGAGGAGGATACGCAGGACGTCCAGCAGGCCGGAGATAAAGCTGTCGAGGACCGGGGCGTCGAATAACTCCATTCCGCCACGGGCGGGTTTCGCGACGGCGTCCGAGCCGAATGTCCTCCACCAGTCGCGGAGCTTGTTGAAGATCGCGACGAGTTCCGCCGCGGTCCATCGAAACCGTACCCCGCCCGCGCGCGTCCGAATTCGCCGTGGCGCGGTGGCGACGATCAGCAGGAGCAGTTCATCGGGGTTCACCATGCCGCCGACGACGGCCCCCGGTTTCCAGTCGAGGATGTACGCCATCACACGCGCCACCCGTTCAGTGTCCGCCGCAGATAGGAACTGTAGCGAGATCCGGAGCGCGTCCGGCCCGTAGACACCCACGGCTTTGGCGGGGTCGTCTTGAATCGTCTCCCAGAACGCCGCGCATGCGTCCCAGACCTCGTCTGGGGCAAGCAGGCCGTGGCGTCGGAGGACGTACATGCGCAGGAGCCCGGCCCTCCGTGGAGGAACATCCGCCCCCCGCACGATGGTCGTCGCTTTCTGGATTGCGTTTCGGAGAGCCGCTCCGGTCACCTGCTTGGCAAATCGGCCGAGGCGGTCATCGAGAGACAGCACGGGATCGGGCCAGTCGTACGGGTTGAGCACCGGGAAGGTCGGCTCGCCGGCCATCGGGAGGGCGAGGAGGCCGGCGAATTTGGCGGAAAGATTGGCGACGGGCGTTGCGTGCGCCAAGGACCGTGCCCACTGTCTGAGCGATCCTTCCAAATGGAGGATCCGAAGGATGGGGATCGTGTGGAGGTGTCCGAGCAACGCCCACTGAGTCTCACATTCGGACTCCGTCGCACGTGCCGCAAGCCGTGACACGATCTCCAGTGCCTGTTGCAATCGGTCTCTTGTCCTCCGCTCGTGAGGCGTGGACGGCCGGAATCCGACTCCGATGTTCGGGAGGGCCTCGCCGATGACTCGCGTGGTCATCGCGATCCACTCCCGCACCTGATCCGCCTCCAGAAGGGCGACGCGGGAGCGGGTCAGGTACTCTTCGACCAGCTTCTTGTCAAGACGGCGGAAGGCGGCGCTTTGGGTCCGCACTGGATCGATGTCGGCGAACCAGCGAGCGATACTGGCGAGCAGTTCAGGGGCGAACGACATTCCAGGAATCGCGGGCGGGGTACCGGTCACCTCGGACAGCCGCAGGCACTGGTAGGCCGGCAACAGCAGCTCTACCGAATTCGAGCCGCCGAAGGACAGAGTCCGGATTGCTGTGTTTGGCTCGAAACCGACCCGGACGGCATCACCCGACTCTTGCGTTGGCGGCCGACCAGAAATACGAGCGCCGAACCATTCGCCGAACTGCCACGGATCGCACTCGAACTGTCGCAGTTGAGCGAACCGCTCCCACAGGGTCGAAGGTTCTTCCGCTCCGCGACGGTCGTGGCTGAAGTGATTCGCGGCATACTCGATATTGCGGGCGAGACTCATCGCCCATCCCTCACGAGAGAGTGCGAAGAGATGGCTTTGCGTGTCGGTCAATCCGCTGCGCAGTCCGCTCAGTGCAGTCGTGACCGCCCGCAACCCGTCGTGGAGGTCCCCCAGTTCGGCGGCGATGCCGGCTTTCCGCACTAACCACATCGGATCTTGGCTGTCATCGGGCCACGCCTTTAGAGCGGATCGCACCCTCGCGTCTTCCATCTGCCCGAGAGCGTGAAGGCATCCCTCGTAGCACCAACGGCACCGGTCATCGTGAGAGAGGGAGTCCAGGCGAGCAAACCGATCAGACCAGACTGCGAACTGCTCGTCCATTCGCTCTTCGCGGTACCATCGGAGCAATTCGAAGGCCATCCCCACCCACACCCTCCCCAACACACCCCAATCGAGTGCCCGGCCTGAGTCGGAGGACGGTGTGATCGCTGTGCCCGGCAAATCCGCGACCAACTGCGGGAATGGATTGAATGCCGTAACAGCCGTTTCCCCCGCCGATGCGAGATCGTTCGAGAGGGGTACTAGGCAGAGATCCAGCCGCCACATGAGTTCCGACAGGATTGTGATGGATCGAATCGGTGCGAGTTGCGGCAAGTGGGCCAAGATGTCCGTGATCCAGTGTTTCGTGTTGCCGAAGACGGACTCACGAATTGAAGCTGGAGCGACCAGCCAGCCGGGATAGCAGGCCCTGTTGTGTTCCCATGTCGCCGCCAACGCCGCGAGGCGATCCGACTCGGAAGACGCCGCGTCCTTCCCGATGTCCGATGGGTAACGCGGCTCAACCCGGGGGGCGCGGACGTCTAGTCGATCAGTGGTACCCGGTTGCGTCGGTGCGGGTGGGCTTGGCCACCGAAGCGGGTCATACGGCCGGGCAGACGCCAGACGGCGGAGGAACCATTCCAAGGCCTTCGCATGGCGAATCGCGTGGTCCGGAAATCTGTCTCGCGGGACGATGGGTGAGAGGTCGATCGGGATCACCCCGCGACGGCCGAGTAACGCCCGCTCAGGATGTGTGAGGCCCAGCACACCGCACAGGTAGATTCGCGGGGCGTATTCCGCCAGTTCGTCCCGTACCCACCCACTCCAGGCGAGGAAGTTGGGGTCGTCGCCGGAGAAGCCGATCAGACACAGGGTGTTCTCGAGGGCGGATTGTCGGACCAGGTTGACGAACGGGGCGTGGCGGCGTGGGTACGTCCGGAAATCCTCCTCGGTGAAGACGAACGGCCCGTTCGCGGGGAACGATCCGTGCAGTTTCACGATGCGGGGGCGGGACGAGGTGGGGATCTCCTCCGGGCGGCGGACGGCAGAGTACCTCCGCCCCGTAACGGATTCGGCGGCCCGTTCCAGTAATGTGTCCCAATTCGTGGTGAGGACATCGGCCCATGGGAGCCGGAGGAGTTGCTCGTGGAGCGGGCCGGGAGTAAAGTCGGAGTCCGGAACCAACGTGCGGATGAGCGAATCCAGTTCATGCCTACCGAAGGCGACGGCGTACTCGTCCGCCAACCGTGTCGAGACACTGATGCTCGCCGCGGTGGCTAGCAGGCGATTTCGCCGTCGCTCGGAGCCGGATCCTTCTGGGTAAAGCCGGTCGATCAAGGCGTTGGTGAGTTCCCACCACATCGGCATCGACGGTTGGCCGGGGTGGCGGGGGATGGCGTTGCGACTCATCCCGGCCCCCACCATCACTGCCGCCCGGCCGAATTCCCGCTCGGTCCAAAGCGCTCGTCCGAGGGCGGCGACGTGAGGAGCGTCCGGGAAAACCGACTGGTGTTCGAGCAACGTCGGAGGCTTGAGCGACTTTCCCATCCGAATAAGGTACCCCGCGGCAGGAGGCTTCACACCGGGCGCACCAATCCCCACTTGCGGAATTCAGGCGGGAGGTGTCGAATTTGCCAATCTTGCCGCCCGGACTGCTGGCAACTCATTTGCTTCGGAATGCTCCTACCACACCGGATCAGGCTTTGGGTAAAGGTGCATGAGGAATGTGCAACTGGCACCATACACGCACTCTGCCGAGCGGTTATGTGACACAGTCCGTGACTCGTATTCTTGTGAGGTGATGTCAATGCCTCTCTCCAGCCGCCTGTCGAAACTCCGCCAGCGGCTCACCGCCGCCCTTCCTACGCCGGCGTTGCCGCTGGTCGTCCTCGCGGCCACGGCCTCGCCCGATCACCCGCCCGGCCGGTGGGTGCGGGCGGATGGGGCCACCGTTGGCGTCCGCCTCGCGGACGGCCAGCCGTTCCCCAAATTGCCCGGCGACCCGCTGGTTATCAGCGGAGAGATCGACGACGGAGAACGACTCGCCGACACCGCCGTGTTCGTTCCGGACACGCCCTCGCGGCGGAGCGCGGGCCGGCGATGAGTTCGAAGACGCGAGGCGGAACAGCTCACGCACCACTCACCCGCCCAGCGCGGATTGGGCGGCCAACTCCAAGATGCGGTCCTCGGGCACCTGTTCCGTGGGGATTAGGTTCCGACGCACGCGAATCGGGGTGATGTCCGACTCGCGGACCAGGTAGAACTCCCCGGCTTTCTGGGCGGCCAGCTTGTCCAGTGCGTCCGGACGCCGCTCCAGCATGGGCTTCAGTTTCTCCAGCGCCCGCGGCTCCTTCACCCGCCCGATCAGCCAGGTGAGCACTTGATCGCGGCAGCGGTAGTCCAGGTCGCCGGGGCTTTGGGTGGCCAGGAACAGCCCGATGCCCGCCGACCTCGCCCGCTTCAGCAGGCTCTCCATCGGCCCCTTCGTCGCCGGCTGCGCGCCGACGGCGGGCAGGTACTGGTCGGCCTCGTCGAACAGGAACACCGCCTGTAACCGGTCGCTCGGGTTCTTCGCCCGCCAGCGGTCCACCGCCAGGAGGAACTGCGACATCCAAAAGTCGATGGTGCCGGCGTCGCCGAGGAACTGCGTGTTGACGATCGCCAGCCGCGTCTTGCCAGCAGGCAGGTGGCGGCCGAGCAGCGCGTCCACGTCCAGCGGTTCGCCCCCTTCCAGCAGCCGCCGGTGTTGGTGCGACAGCGTGAGCAGGTCCTGGCCGAGCTTCTTGAAGTGCTTCTCCTCGTACCCATCGGTCTCGTTCACCAGGGCGTCGTCCAGGTCATTCACCAAGAGCCGCAGCCCCTTCACCGTCACCGGCCGGTCGGGGGTGCGGGCGAGCACCTCGATGGCCTTCTGGAGGATCACCCGCTTCGGGTCGGGCGACTTCGACCGGTACCCCATCATGCCGCCCAGCGCGGCGGCGGCGAACTGCGCGGTCAACTCGCGGTCGGCCGCCGGCAGTTGGGCCAACCCGTCCGGCACAACGGGAATGGTGAGAGCGCGGCCGGCCTCGTTGCCGGGGGTGAACAGGGCGATGTCGAGCGCCGCCCGCAACCGCGTCCGCCGCTCGCCCCGGTCGGCGTCCGGTTCGGCGGTCGTCCAGGCGGTCGGGTCGGCGTACCGGCTCAGGTCGCCCTTGCGGTCGATCAGCACGGCCGGAATGCCGGCGAGCAACAACTCCTCGATGATGACGAGGGCGGCGGTCGTCTTTCCACTTCCCGAACCGCCCAGGAAGGCCGCATGACGGATCAGATCCATCGGGTTCAGGTCCACCGGGGCGGCGGTGGCCCCGCGCGACTCACCGAGGCGAATCGGGGCGGTCGTCGAGGGTGTTGCTGGGGCCGACGGTGGCGGCAGGGGCACCGCCTTGGCAACGCCAACCGGCGGCGGCGGTGGCGTCGGGGGGGGCGGTGCCGGGATCGGTTTGGCGACCAGCCCCGACAGGTCGAGTATCTGCGCCACGGCGGGCAACCCGGACAGCGGCTGATCGGTCTGCTGCCAGAGGGCGAAGCCCGGTTCCACGTGGTGCCGGGCGTGGAACGCGCGGAACGCGGCGATCGCCCGCCAGTCGCTGTCGCTCACCACCAGCTTACGGCCGTTCCCCTTCGGCTTCACCAACTTCGCCAACTCCTCGACTGCCTTGCCGGTCTTCGGGAACCCGGTCGAGCGGACGACGACCGTCGCCACCTCGCCCGTGTGCTTGGCCAGTGTCTGCAATTGAGCCGTCAGTCCGCCGCCTTGCGTTCCCCGGTCGCAAAGCGCCACGTACAACTGATCCACGGCGTTCCCGCCGCGGTGCTGATCGACGGCGATCCGGTGGCCGTCGGGTTGCGCCCCGAAGTACACGTCGTCGGGCAACTCCACCGACACCGTGCGGATGGTGAACGCCAACAGTTCGGCGAGCTGGTCTTCGGTCGCCAATGACGGCTTGAAGCTCGCCAAGGCGTCGTTCCAGCGCGGTCGCCAGGGGAGTAGGTCGGGAACCGGCCCGGTCCCGCTGTCATCCCATGTCGGGTCGTGCCACCCCTGGACTTGACAGGCGAGCCGGTGGCGGCGCAGGTTGTCGAGAATGTCCCGGCTCCGCAACTTGGTCAGCGGCCGGAGTGCGGCCGCGGAGTACGGAGCCAGCGGGTTCGACCGGATTTCCGGAACCTTAAGCTCGTCGAACAGCACCTCCAGGCGGCGGCCGACGAGGTCGAACACCTCCGGCTCGGTGCGGAGACCGGTCAGCCGGACGGGTTGGGGGTCCACCATCAACCGATCCAGTTTCGGTCTCGGCAAGTGGTTACTCGCCGGTACGAACAAGTCTTCCAGACAACCGATCACTACGACCGCGTTGGGCAACCCGTCCGCCACCTCCACCAACGTGTTCACCGCCTGACGGAACGTTTCGCCCTCCTGGGGCGTGTGCCGGTCCAACTCCACGACTTCCTCGATCTGATCCACCAGCAACACGAGCGCGGCGGTATGGACGGCGTGCATCAGCCGGCCCAGATCCCAAATTGTCCGGATGGCCATCTCCGGCTGCGGTCGGGGCACCATGTCGCCGAGCAACTCGCGGTCGAACTTGTCCAATTCCTCGCACCGGAGCCAGCGCATGGCGAGCGCGTGAACCCGCTCGTCCGGGCTGAGCAGGTACAGCACGGCCCGCAGCACGTCCACATGCACGCCCTTGAACCGCGCCGTTTGAATGGCCAGATGGGCCAACCGGTGGACGAGCCGGCCGAGTTCGTCGGCGGTGGCCAGGGTGTCGTCCGTCAGTCGGGCCTTATCGTCCTCGGCGGCGATGTCCAGTGCGTCGAGCAGGCCGCCGGCGAGGCGTTGGAATCCGGTCTGGGCGTGGCCGGGCTTGTACGGATAGTCCAGCGAGTCGATCAGGTAGCCGAGGACGTAACGGGCGTAGCTGTCGGTGCGGGTGGTCATCTGCAGGTATCCGCAGTACCCCGCCCCACGGTCGTGCGCGGCGGCGCGGAACGCCCGCAGCAGGTGGGTCTTCCCGCTCCCCGCTTCGCCGAGCAGCACGAGCGTTTTCCCCGTCGGCGGCAACTCCGGATTCGACGCCCGATCCAGCAAGCGGACGAACCCCTCCCGCGCCGCCGGGTGAATGGACGGCACGTCGAACGGGTCGGCGGTCCACACCTGATTCCCGTGGACGACGCCGCTGAACACTTCCAGCCCGCCCGGCGCGCAGAAGGTCGCCGTTCGGGGGTCGGTGGCAGAGGGTGGGGCGGTGACGACGGCGGGCATGGGTCACTCCGGGGCGATCAAGATGAAGTGGAACGAGGCGTTGAGGTAAACGGCTTCGGACTCGCGAACGTCCTGCGGGTCCATGACCTGCACGAGATCGGCGCGACTGAGGGTGAGGAGGTCGGCCCGGTTCGCCTCCACCAGCTTCGCCTTGAACCCGTCCAGGCCGAGCGGGCGGAACCGCGGCTCGTCCCGCAGCCGCCGCCACACGTGGCTGATGAACACCTTGTTGTCGCCGAACCGGCCGGTCGGGCAGCGGCGGGCCTCGGACCGCACGGTCGCGGCGAAGTCGGCCAGGTCGAACGCTTCATCCACGACCACGGTGGGGGAGGCGGCGGGAGCCGACCCGCCGTCCGCCCACCCGGCGAGCGCCAGCGCCTTCACGTCGAACTTCCCGCTCGTCTTCGGCGCGAGCAGCGCCGCCGGCAAAGCCTTCTCCATTTCCTTCGCGGAGAGGGGTTCGGACTCCGCGAGTCGCTTGCTGAGAATCGCCGCCCGGAAGTTCATCTTCGTCCGTTCGGGGAAGCCCAACAGTTGGCAGGCGAACGCATCGAACACCGCCGACAAGGTATTGGGGGTGCCCACCGGCAACCCCAACTTCCGCTTCAGCAGGATGGCCGCCACCACGCCCGGCTTCTTCAACTCTTTGGCCGGCAGCCCAAGCGCCTTCGACAGCAGAAAGGTGGACTGGATCGTTTGCCACTTGATCTTCGCCGGTGGCTTCGTCAGACCGAGGTAGACCAACGCGCGCTGTCGGCCGGCGTCGGTGAGTGTCTGCCCCGTGGCGGACACGAGGACGGCCTGGCGCAGCGCGGCCAAAGTCGCGTCGAACTCCTTCGCCGTCGGGTGCCGGGTGAAGAACGGCGTCAGGCTCTTCAGGATGTCACTACTACTGGGGGGCTTTTTGACTGCCGGCAGTAGCCGCACCAGGATCAAGTCGGCGAGCGGGCCAGTCGCGCCGGTGGCGGCGGGCGCTTCGGTGGGGATGTCGAGAACGGCAGTCACGGGACCTCCTTGAGTGTGGCGGGGGACCGGCGGAGGGCGACCGCTTCGGTAACGGCCGCCCGGATGGAAGCCAGGTCGCGGTTGATGTCTTCGGCGAGGAACCGCAGCACCAGATACCCGTGAGTCTGGTACAGCCAGTCCTTCTTCCGGTCGCGGCGATATTGTTCGGGATTCAGGTGGTAGTACCCGCCGTCCACCTCGATCACCACCCGGAGCGAGAGCGACACCAAGTCGGCTTCGGCCGGCCGGTTCCCGTGACGGAAGTCGAGTTCGCGGTTCAGTTGGAATAGCCCGGCGGTGGCCGGGTTGTCGTTCAGGTGCTGGTACAGGAACCGTTCGGCCTGGCTGCGAGCGTTGTCAGCGGCGTAAGCATCGGCGGTTTGTGCTCTCGTGGCCTGGACGGTGGCGACGAACGCCGCCGCCGTCTCTTCCGACAGGCCGTCGGCCAGCAACTCGGTGAGGGTGTCCTGGGATGGTGACACTTCCCCCACACCGGCCAGGCGAGAGACCAACTCCGGCTCCGACACCCCGCGAACCGGGACGAACCCCTCGCGCGCCAACGTGCGGTGACGGGCCGCGTCGGGAGCCGACGTGAACGCCAGGTACTCGGTGTCGGACACCGCCACGGCCACGGGCCAACGCGGCACGGCTTCGAGTAAAGGCTCCAGCCCGCGCAACACCCCACTGAGCCAGCCGGGGCCGTCCCAGCGGGCGGCCGGCGGTGTGAACAGCAACGCGGGCCGGCGGGCGTCCGGCAGCAATCCGTACCAGGCGTCCACCACCGCGACCGCCACCGGGCGGTTCGTTCCGTCCGTCACCTCTCGCACCCACCGGGCGGGGTCCGGCGGGTGTCCCAGCACTCGGCCGACGAGGGTGGCGCGAGCGGCCACGGCCGTCGGCGTTCCGATATCCACGGGCAACCGGGGCCACAGGTGCTCAAAATCGTACCGGGTCATCCGACTCAGATGGTCGATGACTTCGACCGACGTACGGGATTGAACGCCGGCCAACCATTCGACGGCGGCCGCGTCAGGGGCTTCCGTGGCCAAAAGCTGTTCCGTCAGCGCCAGGGCGACCTCGTCCCCCACTCCCGCCGCCCGCGTCACCTCTCGCCCGTGGGACTGGTTCCATTCCGACCACGCGCGCCCGACCAACCCCGCTGGCCCGACGAGGACCGCCACGGTCGGGATGCCTTGCTCGCGGCGGGCGTGCAAGGCGTTCAGTTGGCCGATAGTCGTGTCGGGCGAGGCCACCACGGAAGCACTCAAGCTGTTCGAGTCGCCTTCGTTGTCATCTTTGAAATGCTATTCGCACGAACCTTCGCCGAGAAGCAAAAAAAAGGCCAAAGTGGATAGTCATTGAGTTGACGCGGAAGCATCGCGCGATTGCGACAAGACGTGTATGCCCCGCCTGGGCGATTACAACGCCCCCCTTCTCACAAGGTGTCAGAGCCTGTGAATCTTTCGGTTTCGTTGGGCGGTCATCCTC
>Ga0105046_10013786_pt1 | contig 12503 bp, 11 predicted proteins | sample MAT03_FD_78385 | JGI IMG/M metagenome (GOLD analysis project Ga0105046, IMG submission 78385) | Freshwater microbial communities from Lake Fryxell liftoff mats and glacier meltwater in Antarctica - MAT-03 (megahit assembly) | ecosystem: Environmental > Aquatic > Freshwater > Ice > Liftoff... | reverse complement strand
TGTTTATGTCGATGCTCGTCGCTTTCACGATCACTCCTTGGTTGTCGTACCATATTTTAACTTGGGGAACAAATCTCAAGTCAACCGCGGAACCCGGTTCGGAAGCCGAAACGCACGATGGTAGTCCAGAGCCATCGCATGAGGAGGCTTATGACCCTCTGGTTGTCCAGCAGTCGCTCCTTTACCGTTTCTTCAAGCCTTTGATGTTGCCGTTGCTCAAGACACGCTTTCGTGCAGTTCTTTTCCTTCTCTTTATGGGTGTATTAACGGCTGCCGCAATGGGACTCGGTGTTCTTCGCATGGTCCCGCTCAAGATGCTTCCGTTCGACAACAAGAATGAAATTCTATTTTTGCTCGACATGGAAGAAGGAACAACGCTCGAACGCACCGATGCCGTGGTGCGACAGATGGAAGCAGTGCTGGCTGCACAGCCCGAGACAATTAACTACGTGAGCACTGTGGGTACCTCGGGACCGATCGACTTCAACGGAATGGTTCGACACTACTATCTGAGGAGCCGAGCATCACAGGCGGAAGTCCGAGTCAATTTTGTTGGCAAGAAGAATCGTAAGTTTCAAAGTCACGGGATCGGTTTGCGGTTGCGGGACGAATTGGATTCCCTTGCAAAACTAGCGAATGCAAAGATTCAAATCGTCGAATTGCCCCCCGGTCCGCCGGTTCTGGCTTCGCTCGTAGCTGAAGTCTATGGTGATGAAGGGAGTAACTACAGTGACGTTCTTCGCTCGGCCGAAACGGTTGCCGATCGTATGAAACGCGAGCCTGGCGTCGCCGAGGTAGATGACATTCGGGAAGCACCGATTACAAGATTGGTTTTTGTACCGGATCAAGAAAAGGCAGCCTTGTCAGGAATTTCGGTCTCTGACATTTCCAACGTCATTCAAATCGCACTGAAGGGAGATCAGCAGTCGGTCATTCGCGTGGAGGGCGAGCGCAATCCTTTAAAGTTAACATTTCGATTACCTCGCTCGTTGCGTTCAAGTCCCGAGGACCTTTCGCAACTTAGCTTGAAGAACGCCAGTGGACAGTTTGTTCCTTTGCGTGAAATTGGAAAGTGGCAGACGGAGCGAGTCAGTCAAACCATCTATCACAAAAACCTTCAGCGTGTTGCTTACGTTTTTGCGGAATGTGTTGGACGTCCACCAGCCGAATGCGTCATCGATATTCTCAGCGATAAGCAACCTAGCGGCCTTGATTTCGTAGAGGACGCGAAGCCGTATTCACTGGCTCGGCGGACGTTTCTCAACAATGGCAGCGGTATCGATTGGCGTGTTCCAGAGGGGATTATTGTGACGTTTGCCGGCGAGGGTGAATGGAAGATAACGCTGGATGTTTTCCGTGACCTTGGACTCGCGTTCGGAGCGGCCATGCTGATGATCTACATCATCCTAGTTGCCCAGATGGGATCATTCCTGGTTCCCATCGTCGTCATGCTTGCGATACCACTCACTGCACTTGGAGTAATGCCAGGATTTTACATGCTGAGCACAATGCTAAGTCAACCCGTTGGTAACTATCCGGATCCAGTCTTTTTTACGGCGACCGCTATGATCGGCATGATTGCATTGTCTGGTATTGTCACCAGAGACTCCATCATACTTGTCGACTTCATGCAACAGTCGGTTGCACGTGGGCGACCATTGTTTGATGCAATCCTGGAGAGCCGAGTGGTTCGATTGCGTCCCATCCTGTTGACTGCTGGAGCGGCATTGTTGTCTGCAATCCCAATCATCCTCGACCCCATTTTTTCGGGTTTAGGCTGGGCTTTGATTTTTGGACTAATCGCGTCGACACTGTTTACACTATTCGTCATTCCCGTTACATACTGGCTTCTTTACGCTGGTCGAGAGACCAATGCAAAGTAGGACGGGACCATCGTCCCATCATTATCGTAGGATGGGACCATCGTCCCGTACGTTGATTCGTTCGTGACCAATGGTTCCCAACTAAACCTGGGCTTGGTGCGTTCAAATTACATTTAAGCTCGGGACAAATTCCATTTAAGCTCGGGACGATGGTCCCAAGCTACGAACCAAGAGATAGCTTGCAGACTGAATCGCCTTTTCGCATCGCCCTTCTAATCGTCATTCTTTTGACGACTTCGATCGCCATTTACTTTCGACAAAAGGCTTCACGGTCAGGCGAGAAAATTACTTACCAGCGGGAAGGATTGATCTACGCGATAATTCTACGTTTGACCGCCGTATTGCTGTTGATTTTTACGAGCGCTTATTTGCTCGAACCGTCTTCAATTTCCTGGGCCTCTTTTCAGTTTTGGCAGACCGCACGATGGATTGGAGTTTTCGTCGCATTCCTCGGTGCGATTCTTATGGCTTGGAGCTTGTCTGCCCTCGGAAGCAACCTCACTGACACCGTAGTCACGAGAGCGGATTCTGTTTTGATTAAACACGGACCATATCGTTTCGTGCGCCATCCTTATTACTCGTCGACTGCTTTGATCATGGTGGCAGTATTCGTCATGACTGCAAATCTTTTGGTAGGAACCACCAGTCTTATTGTCCTGCTCCTACTCGTTGCTCGTACACCCAAGGAAGAGCACGCGCTTATCGAACGATTTGGCCAACAATACCTTGAATATCAAAAGTCGACAGGCATGTTCATCCCATTAATGGAACAGATTCTTAGCAATCAAAAACCATAGCCTTTCACAATTGAGCTCGTAAGTCGGTTTTTAAATAGGCAACTGTTTCATTCGCGACCTTATGTTTGCGGCTTCGCTGGCCGCCCATACCACCTTTACCGCTACGTCAACTCCGTCGCAAAAGTCACCTCTGTACGCTTACCCTTTACTAGGCGCAATCGGTTGTAAAGGATCAAATTCTGAGTTCTTAACTATCGACGTTACATAGGCTGAGCTCACCGGCTGAGCTCACCGACTGAGCCAGTGTCCGATTTCGAAGGATGCTGCTCGGATGATTGGAATCAAACCTTCAATGTGGTTTGATTTGCTTACCTATTTCTTTCCAAATCATCAGAAGGGTCACTGTGTGAAAAGCAGCAATTCCTAGGTTGCTGACTACGACCGGATTCAGTACCGTAACTGGAACTAGGACAGCGATGTTCAGCGCCAACGCTAGGATGACCATGTTTTTCATTGGGGTTCTACCGGTTGAGTTCCATTCCGTATTCGACAAGATTTTGAATAAAAAGTTAGTGTGTATATCTTTATTTCGACTTTAAATTCATCCATGGTAGTCAAGCCCCTGTTGCAGGATTCCTCAAACTTATAGGGGTAATGAGACCCTCCGGTTTCTCAACGGTGCTACTCTAGCGCAAGTTCCATTTCGCGACCTCTTTGGCTACAGTGGTTACATGAAGATTTAACCAGCCTTGGTTCGACGTCAATCTGCCGCCCGTAACGGATTTGCCATCCGCGTAAGGACTCAACGTCAGATAATCTCAACTGAGTACGGCTGGTTCGCGAACGACCTAGTAGAATGATCGAATAACAAAGTTCCCATTGGAGAGCAGCATGCGTCGCCGAGTTGTAATTAGTTTGTGCGTGGCCAGTTTCATGGCGATCGAAACCACCTCGATGCGTGGCGAAGAGCCGAAGCAAGGTTCCGTGAATCGAGCGGAATTGGGTGGCGACGTCGTTCTAGAAACGGTCTTTATCCCGCCTGGCGAGTTCCTGATGGGGAGCACGCTGGAAGAGAAAAACTGGGCCACGGGTATCGAAGGAGGTGCACAGGCAGGTACGGAACGCGAATCGTTTGAAGGCGAGCAACCTCGCAACATGCAGTTGAAATATGGATTTTGGATGGGTCGCACCGAGGTCACGGTCGGTCAGTTCAGACAGTTCGTCGACGAGACCACGTACGTTACTGACGCGGAAAAAATTGGCGGCAAAACTCAGTGCTTCAACCCGAAATGGACCAACTATAACTTGACGACCATAGTGACTCATCCCTGGGAGCCCATGGAGGGAAAGAGCTGGCGTGATCCAAACTTTCAGTTTCCTATACGCGATAATTTTCCGGTCGTATGCGTGAGCTGGTCCGACGCCCGCGCGTTTGCCGAATGGCTCACCAAGCACGAACGCGCGTCAGGATGTCTTCCTGAAGGTCTGGAATACCGACTTCCCACGGAAGCCGAGTGGGAATATGCCTGCCGCGGCGGGCGAAAGGACAGCAGTTTTTTCTGGTGGGGGAACGAACTGAGCGAAGGCGATGGAAGGTTAAACATCTCGGCCGTCGATTTCCTGCCTGACCGGAAACAAAAATGGCCACTATCCAGCGCCCCATGGAGCGACGGGTTTTCCTTTGTGTCACCGGTGGATCATTTCGGAGAACGAGGCCGCAACGGCTTTGGCATTGCCGACATGTGTGGCGGCGTCTGGGAGGTAATTCTGGACCACTTTGATCCCAAGGGAGGTCACGAAGAGCTGCACACTATCAATAAGAATCCCCGTCCGGTCTGTCGGGGCGGCAACTACTTCGACGTTCCCGGCAACGCCCGATGTGCAGTTCGCCTTGGACTTATGGGGCCCCATTATTCCGACTCCCGGGACGGCTTCCGCATCTGCTTAGGACCACCGCGGGACCATCATTGAAAGGCGAAGTGGAGGTGCAACCTTGGGTGCAACCTTGGGGACACGCGGATTCTTCGGCGAGCATCGTCAATGTTTAATTCGCTAAGGATGCTTTGACAAATAAGTGGGCTATGCTACGTTTCAATTCAAACATCTAACGATTGAACAGTTCGAAGTTGCCTAAAAGGCAATTTGTAAGTGTCCCCTGGCGTTCGTTTGGCAAAATTTGATTGGATTTCAACATCCACCCCTCCCCGGCGTAGCTATCGCCCGCCAACCCTTCCCAAACTTCGTTTCAGTAGGGTTAGAGGTATATGTTGAGCAAGAAGTCTCCTCTAGAGTTCCCTTTTGGGGAGTTTCGTTTCGCCGATTTAAATGTTGATCGCGTTCCAATGGTGCTTCAGGTTGACTGAAGACGATACTTCTTCGACGCGTTCGGGTTACAATAGGGGAGTTGGCTGGCCAAACCGGCACTCCAACAATTCCCCCAATCAATTCCCGCCACAATTCGTTTTTTGACTAAATGGGCTTCTCGCTCATCTGTAATATTCCGATCACGTTAATCTTCTCGTTCCTAGAGATTCCTAAATCATTTTTCGGTTCCTTTGTATTGACATTGGATCAGCCTTCAGCACGTCGAATTCATCTCATGAAAAACTTCATAAAGCACTCGCCAGCTCCCATGAGCAGCCAGTCCCTCACTCGACGAGCCTCCCGACTTCGCAAAGGTCGGATCTGGCCTTTTGTACTAGTCATGGTTCTCATTCCAGTTATTGGCGGATATGTCTGGTACCAGAACAAGGGGGTCGACTTATTCGGAAGTGGCAATGACGATACTCCGATGACGCAAGCTGTGACCGAGGGGGAGTTTGACCATATTGTTGTTGAACAAGGCGAGATTGAGAGCAGCAGTAATAACGAAGTAAAATGTCAAGTAAAAGGACGAGGAACTACGGGCACGCCGATCATCTCCGTGCTCGCCGAAGGCACATTGGTAAAGAAGGGTGACCAGCTCTGCCTTCTAGATAGCTCCGCCCTTGAGGTCGATAATAAAACACAGCGTATCGCTGTAAGCGTGGCCGAGTCGACTGTGATCAGTTCGAACGCCGATGTAAAGCAGGCAGAGATTTCGAGACAAGAGTATCTCGAGGGAACTTATCTCACCGAACGTAAGGCGATTTTAAGCGAAGTTGCCGTAGCTCAGCAAGCTGTTCGAACATCAGAGCTATCATTGGCAAGTGCCGAGCGACTAGCTGCCAAAGGAACCTTGAAATCGCTTCAAATTGAGGCCGAACAGTTTGCCGTACAAAATGCAAGGAACACACTCGATGCGGCTGAAGGAAGACTTCGCGTTCTTGATGAACTCACTAAAGCCAAAATGCTAGTCCAGTTCGACAGCACTATTGAAACATCTCGTGCAAAATTGGAGTCCGATAAGAGCACGCTGGAAGAAGAACGAACTAAACTTTCCGAGATACTTGAGCAGATTAAAGCATGCACTGTTCTTGCACCCGCCGACGGCCAAGTGGTTCACGCAAACAAGTACAGTGGCCGTGGAGGTAGTGCCGAGTTCGTTGTCGAGCCTGGCGCTATGGTTCGAGAGCAGCAAACGATCGTTTTGCTTCCAGACCCTGCGAAGATGCAAGTTCGTGCGAAAGTTAATGAATCGAGAATCACACTCATTCGCGAGCAGATGCCCGTTCGTATTCGTGTCGGAGCCGTCTCGGACGATTTGTTGGGGATGGTTATCAAAGTTAACAAATATGCTGAACCCGGAAATTGGATGAGCAGTTCCGTGAAAGAGTACGCAGCGTTTATTCAGATCATCGATCCGCCACCGGTCATTCGCACGGGCATGACCGCCGAGGTTCGAATCTTTGTCGAGCAACTTCCTAACGCGTTACAGGTTCCCGTTTTTGCTGTATACGAAACAAAGGGGCACCACTTTGTTCTTAAGGAAGAAGCACCGGGGAAATTCAAAACAGTTGAAGTCAAGATTGGAGCAACCAACGAAAAGTTTGTGACGATAAACGAGGGCCTAGCTAAAGGTGATTTGGTCGTCTTGAATCCTCGATCCCATGCAGACAAGATGATTATTCCAGAGATTCCCGTTGTTGAAGACCGAGAAAGATTGGCAAGTGCGGTTGCTTCAGCATCAGCCCTCCGAGCCACCGAATTAGCAAAAGTCTCAAACCCATCAGAAGCTGCTCCCGGCGATAAAACTCGAGGAGAATGGAGTGGCGGCCAAGGTCAAGGTGGTGGCCAGGGGGCTCCTTCAGCAACAGCAATTGTGGCGATGATTTTTCAAAAGCTCGATAAAAACGCGGACGGAAAAATCAGTACCGCAGAAGCTGCCGAGGACGAACGAACAGCGGGTCGATTTAGCGAAACGGATAAGAACAGTGATGGCCAAATAGACCAAGCGGAAATGACAACTAGCATGGCGGCTAGGATGGGTCGCAGCGGCGGCGGACCTCCCGGCGGCGGCGGGGGGCAAGGCAGTGGCGGGCGATCGCGTGATGTTCCTCAGACTGCCCCTCAAGCAACTGGAACACGAAGCGAATAATGATCTCAACTTCCCCGGGAAATCAGCACGCGTGCCGGATTCGCGAGCTGAAAAAAGAATACGTTCTTAAAAGCGAAACCGTGCGCGCACTTCGCGGTGTCACATTCGACGTTCCAGCAGGAGACTATCTCGCGATCATGGGCCCTTCAGGCTCTGGGAAAAGCACCCTACTAAACATGCTTGGGTGCCTCGATCAACCATCCGCGGGAGAGTTGTACCTTGGTGAGGATAATGTTGCAAAAATGTCCGATGATGAGCTTGCTGAAGTAAGGTCGCGACGGATTGGATTTGTTTTCCAGTCTTATAATTTGATTCAGCAATTGACGGTGGTTGAAAACATTCAAGTACCACTTTTCTACCAAGGTCGACTGGGTGCTCGTGAGCAAGCCAGATGTCTTGAGCTTGCGGCGATGGTTGGATTGAGCGATCGGTTGTCACATCGTCCCAATCAATTGAGTGGTGGACAGCAGCAGCGCGTTGCCATTGCTCGTTCGTTAGTAAACGACCCCTACTTTATCCTAGCTGACGAACCGACTGGAAACCTTGATTCACGAACGACCGAGGAAATTCTTCAGTTGTTCCAACGACTGAACGAGGAAGGGCGAACGATAATTTTAGTTACGCACGAGGATGAAGTATCTAAGCGAGCCAAACGCGTCGTACGATTGAAAGACGGACTGGTCCAGTGGGATCGCGCCAATACTCAAAAAGTGCGTGATCATGCCGCAAAATACGCGATCGACAACATGCCTTTGGAAGTTTAATTTAATCATGATTATTTGGCTACGTACTATTCAACTAGGAATCAAAAGTCTTTGGCTTCACCCGTTGCGATCACTCCTTACGGTTTTGGGAATTTTCATCGGCGTTGCGAGTGTGATTTGGTTGCTGGCAATTAGCAAGGGCATTGGCGATGAAGCTCGCAAACAAATTGAAAGCCTCGGTGCGGATACCATCATCGTCCGCAGCATCAAGCCGCCTACCGAAAAACTCTCACCTTCCGGAGTTACACCGTATGGATTGACTCGCGAAGAGTATGACATGCTGGTTGCGACAGTTCCAACGATTCGAAGTGCACTTCCAATTCGAGAGATTCGGCGTCAATTTCAATATGCCGATCGTGTTATCGATGGTCGTATGGTTGGCTGCACTCCGGAATATGCAGACGTTACGAAATTGAAACTCAATCGAGGTCATTTTATTACTGACTCGGAAAACTCGAATTCCGAAAATTGTTGTGTGCTTGCTGCGAAAGTTTCAGACAAGCTTTTTCCAGTCGAAGATCCGATCGGAAAAAGAATCTACATGCCTGAAAGTACCGACTACTTTGTAGTAGTCGGTGTTCTCGAACCCAAGATGGCCTCGGCCGCTATCGGTGGTTCGCTTTCGTCCCAAGATTTTTCAAGCGATATCTACATACCGATTAAGACGCTACAGCAACGTATCGGTGACACGGTTACGACGCGTCGTGGTGGTTCGTTTGAAGGCGAAATTTTGGAACTGAACCAAATCACTCTGCGCGTAGCCAAGGTTTCGGATGTCAAACGTACAGCCGAGTTGATTGAAGATGCGCTTGTAGCACACAACCGTTTAGAAGACATCGCCGTGGTAGTTCCATTGGAGCTTTTGGAGCAAGCTCGAACAACTCAAGCCATGTTCATGATCTTCATGGGAATGATCGCAGCAATTTCACTTTTGGTAGGAGGAATTGGAATCATGAATATTATGTTGGCTACGGTTACGGAAAGGACACGCGAGATAGGTATCCGTCGAGCGCTGGGAGCCAAACGCGAGGACATTGTTAGGCAATTCTTGGTCGAGACGAGCGTACTCAGTATTGTGGGCGGAGTTACTGGAATCCTTTTTGGTCTGTTATGCGGTCCAATCGTTAATCTGACTCGGTATGTCGCCGAGTGGTATTCACCTGAGACCATGCGACAATTGCCAGAAGTAATTAGAACGGTTCAGCCTCAGATCCTCCCAGAATCGATACCTATTGCGTTTTATATTTCATTGGCTGTCGGTATCCTCTTCGGACTCTATCCAGCGATGCGTGCTGCGAAAATGAACCCGATCGAAGCTCTTCGTCACGAGTAAGAAAGTTCAATTTGCGAAAGTAGCATGAATCATCGCTTCTCGCGGACGAGTTTCTTTTCCTAATCCAAATCTTAATCCTACACTGAATCGTAATCGTATTCATAATCGATGGCGTCGCGGCGACTCGATTACGAGCACCATTTCATTGAGCACGAGCACGAAAAATGTGGGAGGCTAACTTGGCCTGATGAGAATGTCCTAATATGAGGCAATTAGGTAAGCTGAGGAATGAATATTTACGACAAAGGAAACCCTTGGAACCATTTTCATTAGACAATCCGTGCTGGTCTAGACAATTCGGAGACTTCACGCTCAACCCCATTGTTGCGATGATCGATTAATGCACTTTAGAGAAGGTTTTCCAGCGATATTTAGAAAATGAGAAAGCCGACCTATCTCAGTTAAATTAGCTGCTCAACCCGTAAACTCGCGATGCATTCACTCCCATCAATCCGTCGATTTCTGTCGGACTTAGGGAAGTCGCTAAACTGTCGATCGACTCCAAAAACCTTGGGTATTCGCTGGCAAGACGGATAACTGGCCAATCAGACCCAAAAAGCAGACGGCTTGGACCAAACGCATCCAAGACTGTATCGAAGTAGGGTTTTAAGTCCTTTCGGTCCCAATTCAAGTGATCCGCTTCGGTAACCATCCCTGATACTTTACAGCTCACGTTTGGAAATCTGGACAGAATTTTGATAAGGCTGCTCCAAGGCTCGATAGTCCCTTTCGCGATTGCTGGTTTCGCAATATGGTCAAGTACAAAATTTTGGCTCGGGAAACTCCTTACCAAATCGATCGCATCTTCCAGTTGATGCCAGTAAATAAGAATATCGTAAGCTAGCCCAAGAGGAGCAAGAGTGGCAATCCCTCTTCGAAACGAAGGACGTTTCATGAAGTCGGGGTCTGCTTCGTCCTGAACGACATGCCGAACTCCGACTATCTTTTCGTTCTGAGCTAACTCTGCGGCTTGGTCAGCGGCTTCATCGGATTGCAAATCGATCCAACCAACGACTCCCTTGATAAACGCATTTTCTTTTGCAAGTTGCAACAAAAAACTGTTTTCAACAAGAGACTGCCGAGCTTGTACAGCGATGCATCCATCCATGTTAGCGGTTTCGAGTTCCAGACGAAGATCCCTCGGCAGGTAGGACCTTTCGAGAACCGAACCCGGTTGTATCCAGCCATACTGTGAAGCACTGTACTCCCAGAAGTGTTGATGCGAGTCGATCCGCATTACGTGCGAACTCCAACGCTCAGTAAGAGGTTCGCCCAAGTCGCTTGATCTGCAGTTTGAATCGTTAGCACGTGATCAGCCGACTGAACTGCTTCGTAGAAATCCCATTTTATGATCGGTTCCAATTCCCCTTGGAAATTCATCTCCTTCAAAATCGCCCGATACTCACTCCAAACAGCCGGATCTTCCTTGAGCGCGTACTGATCCGTTTTATCAATCCCCATGGTATTTATGTGATCAATAGGCAAGATCTCCAGCAAGGGCTTCAATACTTGTGCGACAGTCGGAATACCAGGTGTTAACTGTAAGCAGACCAACTCGCTTTGAGGACCTCTTTTCGAAGAAGCCGGATAGTTACCGTCAGCTATCAGGATTTTTGAATGGTGTCCAGCACGAGCGATAGATCTAAGAATGTCAGGATGGAGTAGTGATGTTCGAAGCATTTTGGTATTGACGTTTACAAAGGAAATGAATTACTGGGAAAACGTAAAGTAGGCCCGCTAGGAAACCTACTTCGAGAAGCTGGCTTGTATCGTTTTGAGTGTCTGTCGAGCGGCCGTGTTGCTATCAGGTGCAGGAAAAACCTCCCCCGACAAATAACCATCATAGCCAATCGACATGAGGGCTTGGGCAATGGGAGCGGTGTCCGTATGCCCGAAACCCATAGCTTGACGATTCGAATCAGCCCAATGGGTATGTCCGATCCAGTTTTTGCCGTTGCGATTGCATGATAGTATCGATTCAGCTAGATCGCTTTCCTCGATATTCATATGAAAAAGGTCAGCCAAAATCAAAACATTATCAAGCGATCGAGATTCGAGCCAATTCGCCGCATCGCTGATTCGAGTAAACAAGTTTGTTTCATATCGATTAAGGGGTTCAAAGAATAGCTTACTTTTATGCTGTGCCCGCGCATATTCACTTAACACTTCTAGCGAATCACCAAGCCGTTTCAAAACTTCTGATCGATCTTCGCCTACTGAAATACGGCCTTGCATGGATCCAATAATGACAGGTGCTGACCACGGCCCCGCCCATTCAATCAGACTTTTGACGAACACAATCGCTTTCTGCCTATTCGACTCGTCATTGGATGTAAGCGACAGTTGATGCACAACCCACCCAGCTCCAGAACCGACAGCAGCCAAGTCGAGTGAAAGACTATCCAGAACTGTCTTGGTCTCCATCGCAGAGACTTGTTTAGCATCAGGCAGAAATAGCTCTACCGCATCGAAACCAATCTTCTTTGATATATGAATATTTTCAAAAAAATCACCATGAAAGACAAAAGGCCCAGAAGCCGCTTGAGGAACGGCACACACAGTGATGGCTGAGCGAAACTTCAAGGCGATCTCCAAAAACTGCAAGGGAGGAGTGATCTTCAATGGTCGGAAAGGAAACAACGTCCGGTCGTAGGCTGGGACCATTGTCCCGTCCGGCTCGCGCGGAACAATGGTCCCATCCTACAAGTCTGCAATTTGGCCCGCGCGGCGTTTAAAAACCATACAGGAACTGTTTCATCCTGAAAAGGCACCCCCACTTTCCAATGTCGCCAGTCGTCCGTTCGACGGAAGCGTTTGGAAGTCGAAACAGCCTCGCCGGGGAGGGGAGGATGTTGTAGTCCAAACAAATTTTAAGCTGTCATATTTTGCTCCCCTTGAAAAACTCGCTTTAAGGCTCGTTTTTCGACTCTCCCAATTTCCTTGGGAGGGTAACGGTGGTGGTGATCATTGAGAAGTCTCGGATGTTTTCCTGTGAAAGATAACTTCTGCTGATGGCTCAATTCATTGCTCGCAAATATGCGTTCTCGCCCTAAAACTCCGCTAGCGTCTGAAGGCCAAAGATAGGTCGTTGCTTCCCCAAGCTGCAATTTGAATTGGTCCGGTAAAGATATATTTGGCAGCCGTAGATCCTATATCACACTTTCCTTCGTACGCTTTAGTTGATGATTGCAATTGTCCTCGATTGGCGTCGACTTGTTGTAAAAATCCGTTACGAAGTGTATCGGACTTCGTTGGGTTGGCTACTGCAGC
>Ga0105046_10013785_pt1 | contig 12503 bp, 12 predicted proteins | sample MAT03_FD_78385 | JGI IMG/M metagenome (GOLD analysis project Ga0105046, IMG submission 78385) | Freshwater microbial communities from Lake Fryxell liftoff mats and glacier meltwater in Antarctica - MAT-03 (megahit assembly) | ecosystem: Environmental > Aquatic > Freshwater > Ice > Liftoff... | reverse complement strand
CAATTAGTATTTGCGATAAATTTCATCAGGCTTACAGATACTCCTTAATCAATAATTACCTCTTTATGAATCGTCGGTCGGCCGTAAACTGCAGCGCCTGTAATAACTCGCAGATTAGGCAGTGCGGAAAAAGCGGCGCTACTGTGGGTGTGTCCGCAGTAGACTAGCGCCTCCTTGTCGGGATGTGCTGCCATGACTGACACTAAAACATCGCCAACGGCTTTGCAGGAAAAAAATGGCAACCAATCAGGCTCACAAACTTTACCCCGATAGAGTGCGGATGCTGCGAACGGGGGAACGTGCGTGACGAGTATGACCTTGTTATGCTTTTCCAATGCTAGAGGAAGAGTCCGTCGAAAGTGCGCTGCCGCTTCGTCAGCGAGTGACATCATGCGATTCAGGCATTCTTGTTTCGTTCGACCGATAAAATCACCGATTAGTACAAAATCGTTTAACTGTACTTCGCTTTTCCAGTAATTACCGAGTCGCCCGTCAGCCCAAGAATCGTGGCCAATTAGCGCAGTAGTTGGAGATATGGATACCAGATCGTTTATATTTAACCATTTTAGGTTAGGACGTGTTTTTACCAGATCAATTAACTCTGACCGGACGTGATCAATCGATCCGCGATAGTAATCGTGATTGCCTAATACGAAATATATTGAACACGCAATTTTATCAGATAACATCGCGAGATATTGCATAAGGGAATCAGCCTCACCTATATCACCCGCAATAATAATTCCGTCAGGCTTTTTCTTAGCAAGTCTGTTAATGAACCGCGCTAGCGTTTGTCCATCGAGAAAATTGAGATGTATGTCGGCAAGCCAAAGAAATTGATTGGGCATATTAAAAAACTCCTCAATTCTCCACTCGGGGTTGAGCGCTCGATGCATTTAGCTTAATTTTTTCAGAACGAATTTCTCTTAAAGATTTTAGGGCGTCCCCATTTTTAATGGCTTGGGGCAGTGGTGGCTACTTTTTTAACAGTTGGGACATTCTTTCTAAAGCTTTCGATATCCTTAGTCCCTATTCCAGATTTCGCGTCATCTGCGCATATCACCCTAAAAAATAATTGATTCAGTTTGTTGAGCTTTACTTTAAAGCCGATCAAGAGAGTGAAGATAGGCTTAGGATTATGCGCTATTTTCGACCTGGAGAATAGTATTTTACTATGCCACGTGGCATCCGATTCTTTAAGTAATCTAGCCTTCCGCTACGTTGAAAATAGGCCCGGTTGAATACAATCTTGTTGGCTATCGAGTATCTTTCTTGTCTCCTCAGAGTGATCTAAATCTCTGTATGGAAACGACTAACCTGCTAGAAGCTAAAGCAACTCATATTTATCCTTTCTCAGCCGAGCGAGTTTTTAATGCTTGGCTAGAACCTAAAGCTGTGGGGAGTTGGATGTTCGGTCCAGCGATCCGTGAAGAAGAGGTAGTTAGCATCGATATCGACGCGCGCGTGGGCGGGGTATTTTCCTTTCTCGTTAATCGCGGCAATCAGGTTATCGATCACATCGGCACTTACAAGAAAATTGAGCGGCCCAACTGCTTAGAGTTTGACTGGGGAGTAAAGGGGATGGCTGATAATTCGCGCGTGAGTGTTACAATTGTGCCGCATGAGCAAGGTTGCAAACTCGATCTCGTTCATTACCTTCAACCAGCTTGGGCTGATTATCTACAGCGCAGTATTGATGGCTGGAGTCAGATGCTTGAAGCGTTGGAGAAGTCATTAAAGTAGGTTTCTGCCGCGCAGAAACCTTAGCTTGTGTTCCAGTATAGTTCTATATACTAATATACTGGGATGTTTGTTTTATGACGCTGCGAATAATCTTCCTTGATTTGAACTCGTATTTCGCTTCGGTTGAGCAAGCTGAACGTCCAGAACTGATGGGCAAGCCTGTAGCGGTTGTTCCAATGTTAGCAGATACCACGTGTTGTTTGGCGGCGAGTTATCCTGCGAAAGCCTGCGGTATAAAAACAGGGACATTGGTGCGAGATGCACGTAAACTCTGCCCAACGATTACTTTTATCAAGGCGGATCATCAAAAGTACGTCGACTATCATCACCGCATCATAAAAGCTGTTGAGCGCTGTTTGCCTGTTTGGAAAGTATTCTCGATCGATGAGATGGCGATAAAGCTTTATGGGCGAGAGCAGGATTTAAATTTTGCAGTAGCAAAGGCGCAAGAGATCAAAAAACGCATTCTTGACGAGGTTAATCCAGCCCTTACTTGCTCAATCGGTATAGCTCCTAACAGATATATCGCTAAGATCGCTAGCGACATGAAGAAGCCTGATGGACTAACCATCATTCACGCTGAGGAGTTGCCGCGTCGTTTGTTTGATCTTCAACTACGAGATTTTCCTGGAATCGGCCCACGCATGGAGAGGCGACTATTAGAGGCACGTTGTTACTCTGCGCGGGCACTGTGTCAAAAATCTTCCGCTGAGCTACATCAACTTTGGGGCAGTAAGTTAGGGGATGACTTTTGGAGATTAATACACGGCGAAGAGTTGGCAGAACGCGAAACAGAGCGGGCCAGCATCAGCCATTCGCGCGTTTTATCACCGGATTGTAGGAACGCAGAATCTGCTTGGGCAAATTTAGTAGGGCTAATTTCGAAAGCTGCTATGCGGCTTAGAGAAGAGGGGTTTTACACGCGCACTCTTCATCTTAATTTAAAATTCCTAAATCGCGGTAGCTTTTCCCGTTTTTACGGAGCTGAAGATCTCCATGCAAACGATACTGCCACTAGCCCTACAACTACTCACTGGGAGAAAAAAACTCGTTTAATGGAAACGCAAGATACCGAATTACTGATAAAAGAATTGGCAGCTTTGTGGAAAGACGCACCTAAGAATAATCTTTTAAAAATAGGTATCGTGCTTGGCTCTTTGGCCCCCGTACATCATGGACAGTTGTCATTATTCGAAGATGTAAAGCAAACAAAGCTTATGATTGCGCTAGATCAATTAAATAAAAACTATCGTAAAAATTTAGTCGTTTATGGTTCAAGCGTCGAGCTAGGTAGAAGCTCTCACGCTCCCATCGCTTTTGGGCATATTCCTGAGAGATATGAATGATTGAATCGCAGATAGGTTTTTGCGCAGCAGAAACCTAGTGCGCAGCCTGCAAAACCAGCATTGCTTTTTGGCAATCAGCACCTTTCGGATCTGACTTACAATCTTGAACCGCTTGTTTACAGATATCTTTAATCATAGAACCCATAAATCCCGCTGCTGCCGCGTCATCGCCGCTCTGTGCCGCCATCTCATTAGCACGCGCGCACTTGCTTGAAACGATATCTGCTGGCGAGGGGGTGCACGCGGCAACTATCAAACACAACGTAGTAAAACGGCCGATAGAATAAGTGATACGAAGGAATTTTTTAATCATGAATCTCCTAAATGTAGTCGCAAAATACGGCATTTTTATCCTACGCGACGGCTAGTATAAAGGGTTTAAATATTCGTCTAAAAGACTGCACAGCATCTCTCACCCAAATATTTAAATTGAAGTCAACCAATCGAAACAAACCGGTTAGTTATTAACTTTGGCGAGATTTCGCATCTGAAACGAATCTAGGGTAAGCTAACTCGCCTTCTATAGACCAACGTCCGCTGATAATCACAGGTCCTAAAAGCGCATAGGAAATTAAATGAATCGTAAACTTGCCAGCTCTAAAACTTTTGAGAAACGCCCATTTGTTAACTTAATAAAGTTAGCGACGCTTATGGCGGCAATTTTTTTCGCACCTTTCGCTAGCGCACAAGTAAATGGATATACCCGCACCGAACAAAATTCTTTCTCATGGCATCCGGTTGAATCGGCGACGTTTATTCCTGTAGAGGCTTTCGATATTGGTAATTATCGCGATGATTTTACCAACGTTCTCATCCCGTTTGCGTTTCCATTCTATAATCAGACATACACGCGGGTATCCGTAAATACGAAGGGCGAATTAATTTTTGGCGAAGGGGAGGTCAATGTTTTCAATACACAATACCCAACCACGCTTTTAGCCGCACCGTCACTAGCGGTATACTAGGATGATTTGGTGAGATCAAGCGCACCGGGAAGCGGAATTTATCGCGAAGTAAAAGGATCGGCCCCCGATAGAAAGCTAATAATTACTTGGAATCAGTTCGCTACTTATATTACCCAAGAGGCGCGTTTTTCTTTTCAAGCCGTTCTGCACGAAAGTTCAGGCGTCATTGAAACAAATTACTTTCAGTTAAATGATCCATCGGTACTAGCTACATCAAATGGCGCTAGCGCTACTGTGGGTATCCAAAAGTCTGCTACTCATGGCCAAACATTTTTTAGTGATGGCAGTGCGTATCCAGGTGCATTACCGGCCGCGATTTCTAATGAATCTTCTTTTATTATTCAGCCGTCAGCTATTAATCGCTGCGCTGCCCTTCTCCCATCAATCTATGTTCGAAACGTCGAGAGTGGCCAGGAGGTTATCGATGCTTGGATAATCGCAGGCGTAAAAATGCCGCCCAATTCTGGCTGCGGGATTGAGAATCGGCCGGCCGCGTTAACCGCAACGCTTGGTTCGTCTACTGTATCTTTGGACCCCGCACCCACCGTCGTGGAAACGGAATATGATGGAGTATTACGCCCGCAATCAGCGGGCTCTGCTAATCTAATAGTTTCAGGAATCTCCGGCGGGCAAGCGCTTTTGCCCGTAACTAAAAACTTATTAGTCTTGCCGAGAGGTGCATTCCTGCCCGCACCATACGAGTGGATTTCTGCAGACAACCTCGAGACTATTGAAACGCTACATGGACGTGACGATGCCTCTGCGATCGTTACGCTCCCTTTTCCTGTGACGATCTATGGCCAGTTGATTTCTACGCTCGCTCCAAGCACGAATGGCCTGCTCGGATTGAACGCTGAGGATGCTTCGCCTGAACGCTTTCCGCTGCCAACCGGGGTTAGCGCAAGTTTTATAGCTCCGTTTTGGAGTAACTGGAATACCTTTGCACCGGATAGCAGGATATCAACTGAAACGCTTGGAATTGCTCCGAACAGACTCTTCGTAGTCTCATGGGAGAACCTTCGAACGGATTACAACTCATCCCCGTTGGTTAACTCGGTTGACCCAGTCAGCTTTCAAGCGGTATTTAGAGAAGGCAACGGGTCGGTTCAATTTAATTATAAAAAAGTCACAATTACAGACGGCATCTTTGCAAGCGCAGGAAAGTACTCAGTCATAGGCGCCCAACATTCAGCGGGCATAGCCGAAAATTATTTTGCGCATGGATTTTTATTTCCCACCAGACTTTCAAGTTTAATAGCTGACCGATCCACGTCGATTTATGTGCCATTTGGCGCATCGCTTCCGGGCTCTGCCGCTCCGACGCCAACGGCCACAAGCACGCTAACCCCAACGGCTAGCCCGACGCCCACGGCAACAAGTACGCCTACAGCAACATCGACTAGCACACCGACAGCGACGAGCACTCCAACTCACACCGCGACGGCAACCCCGTTAGCAACCGCGTTTATTGAAATAGCAGCTACACCCACGCCTTTGCCCGCTGCGCAGCCGCAACTTATTAAAGCCCCGGCAAAAGCGTTGCTGTCAGCTAAGCGTAGAGTCGTAACGGTTAAACTCGCTAAAGCTAGCGGCGCAACTTATGTAGTTACTACAACGGTTACCCCGAAAAATAAGAGAGCAAAGATTAAAGTTCAAACAAAGACCTACGCAAGACGAACCTTTAAGATAAAAGGTCTCAAAAAAGGCGACTCATTAAAACTTACGTATCACTTACGATCTAAACAGGCTGGAGTAAGAAGTTCTTTTGAAAGCACAGCCGCGAAGATCAAAGTTTGATTAACTAGTCAGTACATTTATCCCGAAATGCTTCTTCCTCCTTCGGAGCTTCGGCGGGACAGGCAGGGGCCTATTTGCGAAGCAAAGCGACCTGCGACGAGCTCCCCTCGGCCTGACTTCGGCGATCTCAGTCCAGTCGGGCCGACAATAACTAACTGGTCACAAAAAATAGCTGCGCATTGAGCGGCTGACGAGAAATATGTAGCAGCAGTATGAATTATACTTTACGTCTGGTGCTGATTTAGCTTGATGGAATTAAACTTTGGTGACCAGTTACAAGTTTAATAACAAAATTGTTGACTAATGATGGCGAGATACGGCACCTTCACGTTCATGTTCTGCGAATCGTCATTTTTTTCTTATGTCCCTTTTCTGCAGGGTAGATGGCGACGCTTATACAGTTTCTCGCATCAAGGCGGTTATCAAGTTCGATGCGTTTTGAGGGCAGGTTCTTTTTGGGATAGGCCGTTTTGTTCGACTTCCTTTTAATCAGGGACTTCAAAAAACATACTCACCCAAAAACAAACTCACACCTAAAAAAAACCTTTTTTTCTCAGTATTATTTATTTTTTATTTACAATCGTTCGTAACGGTAAACGTTTACGACGATTCAAATATTCTATCGGGCTTATGATTACTTACGCTCGATTTTTTGATCAAAAAATCAGAAGCCTGCACTTTTAAGGCAAATTATATGGAAACTAATCCCACTACTTCAGCAATTACTAACAATTCACTCCCCACGAATAACGGCCAATCGCTTGCAGAGACGGAGAAAACTATCTCTGTGGCTGCATCATGCGTAGGGACATTTAAAGCACGTGTGTGCTGTGGTGCAACTCTATGTTCGATTGAACTAAACGACCTTGCTACTGAACTTTTTCCACTTTACGCGAGAGCATTTATGCATTCAGATGCAGCTATTTCCGAGCGGGCGGAGGAGTTTCGCACAGACTTGCTCAATCACCTTAGAGATTCCGAACGCATTTTAATTATTGAAGTGGGAGACTACCGCTCTTTAATCTGCGGCAGGACGTTCGAGTCAAAACTTGGCCGAATATACCACCTAGGCGGCATTCTTGTGGATCCCAATCTCCAGGGCAAAGGTTTAGGAGCGGTGCTTCTGATTCAAGAATTACAAACAATTCAAGCTGATATCCTTGCGTTTCATACTCAATCTTCGGCGATGCTGGCGCTGGGGAGCAAAGTGGCGGAAATAAATGCCGATCTCACTGCGGCAGTTGCACCTTATCTTAAACATAATCGTTTAGAGGGGCGGGTTGATAAGCAGCGTTACGGTGGAAAACCGCTATACGGCGATCTTCAAAAAAGCTTAGTTTGGCGGCTTCACAGTGCCAGGAATTGAATTCGAACAGGGCGATGCCATCTTTGCTGCGGGAATAGTAAGAAATTTTGAAGCGAGGCGATAATGGAACGTAGTCCATACACATTTGTAGCTGGTCTTCATGGTAATGAAACAACTCCATACTTTGCACTATGTAGCGCAGGGATTCCCACTATTTTAGGAAATCCTCGTGCCGCATTTGAGGGTAAGCGATTTATTGAGCGTGACTTAAATGCATCATTCGGCTGCCATAAAACGCAACTAATCGAAGAGCGTCGTGCGCAAGAATTATTGCGTTGTATACCAAGCAACAAACCGGTGATCGATTTTCACACATTCTCGTGTGAATCAGAACCGTTTGTGGTGATAGTCGATCGAACGCAAATAGCACTAGCTTCGATGCTCGGAATAAAAAAAATCGTACTGATGAGTCATAACATTAAAGCGGGTTATGCGCTTATTAATCATCGAGTAGGCGTTTCAGTCGAAGTGGGTATGCACGGTTCAGAGTCAGCCTGGAATACAACCTTAAAGGTGATCGAGGCGTTAAAAAACGGCGTGCCAAGCGACACGGCCGAACTGCACGAAGTGTATGGCATCATTGAAGAGCGCATTTCGAGATCGGGTAGCGAATACAAAAACTTCGCCCACCATCCGGATGGATTTATTCCAGTGTTGGCAGGGGAGAAGGCCTACATCCATCCGGGATTAAAGTCCCGGCTTATTGATAATGGATTATCTTAGCTAGATACCCGATTGTGTCTGGGCGCTGACACGAAGGACTGGATGCGTAACACGCTCATCCAGTCTCTCTTTCTTCTATTGCGATTACGATAATATTTGCGGTTTTCCCCAGCCGCTAAGCAGAAGAAAAACTAGAAATAAAACTACTACGATTACGCGAAAGAGTAGGGAGTAGATCTTAAAGTTCAATATCCTCTGGCCTTCGCTATCCCGCATAATCTTATCGGCCAAAGTTACCTTACAACTAAGGCTACCAAAACTCTCATTCCTTGCAGTTGGTTAACCGCTAAACCCCCGAAATCCATGAATTTTTCGATTATTTTGCGAATTCGCAAATTTTCTAAGCAACTTCGCTTAACACTTCGCGATTACTGCGGCGTGCTTAAACCTTTTAAAGGCTTAGGCGTTCAAACAATAATTTTGGAGTTTATATGAAGTATTCAGTATCTATTCTTGTTCCGCTTTTTTCAGTTATCTCGCTAGTGCCAGTAAACGGGGCATTCGCTGCGGAAAAACCCATGGTTGCTTGCATCGCTAAAAATTCTGGCGCTGTAAATATTCGTTCACGCTGTTCTGCCTCTGAACGCAAGCTTTCGCTAGCTTCGTTACAAGTTGCAGCACAAGCCGGTCCAAAAGGTGAAATCGGAGTGCAGGGATTTAAGGGTGATCAAGGGGTTGCAGGTATAAACGGAGTAAACGGCTTAAACGGTATCGCTGGTATCAAGGGCGATAAGGGCGACCGCGGTGAATTAGGATTAGTTGGTGCAAACGGTGTAACTGGTGCAACCGGAGCAACTGGCCTTACGGGATCAGTAGGTGCTCAGGGTCCAATCGGTGCAATTGGCGCAGCCGGTGCACAGGGTGGTCGGGGAGAGATGGGTCCTGTCGGTCCAGTTGGTGCACAAGGTTCAGTAGGTTTAGTAGGTTCAGTTGGACAAACTGGAGCCACTGGAGTTACCGGTGCAACTGGTGCTACTGGCGCAACTGGTCCACGTGGACTTAGTGCATTTAATACGATTCCAGCTGGTACTTCGGTGTACGGTGCAGTCGGGGGCGATTTTCACTCAGGCTCTTCAGCTGGTGAGTGGGGCGCAACGGCTTCGATGATGGGGATTCCTCCAGTAAGTTTTAACAACACTTTGGTTGTTATTAGGAATAACTCCAACGTCGATAACAATTGCGCTAATGGTTCAACTTGTTTGAGTAATGAAGAGCTTAGCTATCAGCAGTATTGTGGTGGCAGTGTTGAAGCGCCAAGTGCTTCGCCAGGTTGGATCTGCATCTATCCGACAGCAGCTGTCAACGCAACTCAGTTACGAGCTCTAGCAGTACCAAACGGAACCGGCTCTTACGGTTTCACAGTGAAGTGGGTAACTGCAACATCAGGTCCAACGATATTCCGCGGCGTGTGGGCATACACAGCTCCGTAATAGGCATCTAGAAAAGTAGCATTAAAAAAATGCAAGCAGGGCGGTTGAGGTAAGATACTTCAACCGTCCTTTTTCTATTGTAGCAATTGATAGCCTGTCGGAGTGGATGTTTCATGATATGCTTTTTAACGTGAACGACACCCGGACAGCAAAATTTGAATACACGGCACGCAGCTATTGGTTGCTTTCATTTTTTACGATTGTTGAACTGATCGTATTAGTAGCGATTTACTTAACTCCCTTAAGTTTTCAGCTGTGGCTTTTAGCGGCTGTGATTTTATTTGTTTCTTTTAATGTGACGACTGTTACCATTCAAGCTGATCGTGAGTTAATAGTGGTCACCTTCGGAATTGGATTTATAAATAAAACTATTTACGTCTCCGAAATTTCAAAGATTAAAATGCGGCCGAATAATACTTTTTACTCGATTTACTCCGGTTGTGCGCGCCAGGCGTTAGAGATTACTGAGCGCTCCGGCAGACGCACATTTATAGGTCTTGGCGAGACGCGCCAAATGTTAGAGTTTTTTAGAGGCCATGCGCGTGGTGAGTAACGAAGTTTTTAACGCTGCAAACAAAGTGAAATGGCACGACGTATCTCATCTGGCCCAGGCTTTAATAGGTGGGGTAGTTCCCCATTATTCTGAGCCACAGTACGATTTGTCTGTGTTACTGCGCTGCGCCTGTGAAGCTTTTAACGAGTCGGAGATTCATCCTGTTGAGCTGTTTAAGGGTTGTGCTGAATTTATAACTCTAGATGCGAATGCTATTTTGCGGGGCGACCCAGCGGCGCGCTCAATTGATGAAGTGGTGCTTGCGTATCCTGGTTTTTATGCGATTGCGCTGCACCGTTTTAGTCATGAATTATGGGAAAAATCGTATTTTTTATTGGCGCGTATGTTAAGCGCCCATTCACATAGTCGCACCGGGATAGATATCCATCCGGGTGCGCAAATAGGGGCCGGGTTGTGCATCGATCATGGTACAGGGCTTGTAATAGGAGAAACTACTGAGATCGGCTGCAACGTAAAATTATATCAGGGCGTGACGCTTGGAGCGTTAAGCGTTAATAAAGGACTTGCAGACAAAAAACGACATCCGACACTTGAAGATAACGTAACGGTTTATGCTAACGCCACTATTCTTGGCGGCGATACAGTTATTGGTAGCGGTTCAATCATTGGCGGAAACGTTTGGCTAATGAGCTCGGTGCCAAAAGATTCTAAGATTTTTTTGCGCTAGCGCTGTATTTTTTTGCGCTGGCGCTGGGTTTTCGTTTTAGCGCTTTTGCCTTTCTATTATTTTTAATATTCCTTTTGGGCTGCTTTTTTGCGGCCTTTTTTGTCTGAGTTTTGTTCATGTAAGGGCCTGCTACAGTGCTAAAAACTCGCGCCCGTTGTTGCGGGGTAAGCTCATTTAATGCAGCGGCCAATAGCCTTTTAGAAAATGCTTGCTCCTCTAACATTATTTGGTGCTCGGCGGTTGTGTGCACAACTGCTTGTGAAACTGCGGTGGATGAATTTGCGGGGGAGGTAAGCGATAATTCCCGCATCGCATGTCTGACAGCGTTTGTGATCGCAACTATTTTAGCGGGGGTCATGGAACGTTTCGCTAGCAGAGAGCGTGAGGACATGCGGGCAAGTTGGCTAAGAGTTATCATCTCTTCAAACGGTGCACGCGTGCCGCTATCCACCCAAAATTTGCCAAGCGGAGTTACGCCGTGAATGGTCAGGCCCTGCCAGACGGCTAGTTCACCTAACGTAGTGGTGAGCAGTTGGTCTTGCGCTACTGAAGAGAGATCTGTTGGTGTTTCGGATTCGGTCGGTGTTAGATCTTCTAGCGGCGTTGGAATAATTTTTGCCAATTGATCGATTATTAAATGCACGTCGCGCGTTGTCAGCCCGAGTCTTGAAAGTTCAAAGGCTGAAAGTTCTGTTAATTGCGACACAGTTAAGTCGGCTGTAGCGCCTGAGATTCCACCAAAATATGTACGGGCTGCAGCGCCGGATAATAACTCAAACGCTGGCATCTCGGAGAATGTTTGCAGATGACTAAATAAAGCATCTGTGGATTTCGTTTGCGTGCTCATATTTGGGTTGGTCATAGGTTTGAAGTTTTGCACGGATTATTATAGTTGCGATATCCAAAAATGTGCCGAAGGCGGCGCTGGGCCAAAAACGTAACGATTTGCCAAGATACAGGGCCGCGGTGTAAAGCTTTAAGCCGCGTAAATTGTTTTGTAACCATCATTTCTACAGCTTTATGACCGCTATTTTGCATTTAAATAAAGACCGTGACCGTTCGGTAAGAAATGGGCATCCGTGGATTTTTTCCGGCGCGGTTAATCGTTGTGAAGGTGCACCGAAGGAGGGCGACTTAGTTGAAGTGCGCAGCAGCTCAGGCGCAATCATCGGGCGCGGATTTTTTGGTGATAGGTCTATTTCAGCGAAGTTACTTACATTTGATGCGCAGCCGATCGATTTAAATCTTTATACGCAGCGCTTAGAGTCTGCTTTGGGTGCACGAAAGGCCGTGGGATTACTTGCGCGCTCCGACTTAAACTGTTTCCGTATCGTGCATGGTGAAGGGGATGGACTGGCCGGGTTGATCGTTGATAAATTTGCAAATATAGCTTCGATCGAGCTGCACTCAAGCGGTCATGTTCCGTTTTTGCCTGATATTACAGCAGCACTTTTAAAAGTTATGCCTGAACTCACCGGCATCTTTGCAGCTGGCGCCGGGCTTGCTGAGCCAACTTGGTTACATGGCGGGCCCCAGGCATCAGTAGAAGTTAACGAGCTAGGGATCCAATTAAATATTCCGCTCATCGGTGGGCAAAAGACCGGTTACTTTTTAGATCAAAGAACGAATCGGGCGTTATTGGCAACGTTTGCAAAGGGCCGCTCGGTATTAGATCTTTTCTCTTACATCGGCGGTTTTGGATTACACGCCGCAGTTGCTGGTGCGGCGCGTGTTGAAGCGGTTGATGGTTCAAAGCCTGCGATTGTGGGCCTAAACGCAAACGCCGCTTTAAATAACGTGCAGATAACTGCTGTAACAGGAGATTTGTTTTATTATTTAAAGCACGGCACAGAAGCTTTTGATTGCGTGGTGGTTGATCCGCCAGCGTTTGT
>Ga0105046_10013783_pt1 | contig 12504 bp, 10 predicted proteins | sample MAT03_FD_78385 | JGI IMG/M metagenome (GOLD analysis project Ga0105046, IMG submission 78385) | Freshwater microbial communities from Lake Fryxell liftoff mats and glacier meltwater in Antarctica - MAT-03 (megahit assembly) | ecosystem: Environmental > Aquatic > Freshwater > Ice > Liftoff... | reverse complement strand
CAACTATCGCCAGATGAAGGCGCTCAACGACGACCTTCAGATGCGCTCCGACTGGGTGCTTCCGATCTGTTCGGGCGGCGAGCGCGCCAAGGACGGCAATGGCGACAAGGCGCACCCGACGCAAAAGCCCGAGAGCCTGCTGTACCGCGTGCTTTTATCCTGCACCAAGCCGGGCGACATCGTGCTCGACCCGTTCTTCGGCACCGGCACCACCGGCGCGGTGGCGCGGCGGCTGGGGCGGCGCTGGATCGGGATCGAGCGCGAGCCCGCTTATGCCAAGGTCGCCGCGGCGCGCATCGCCGCGACGCTGCCGCTCGACGAAAGCGCGATGACGGTGATGGCCGACAAGCGCTCGGCCCCGCGCGTCGCCTTCGGGCTGCTGGTCGAAAGCGGGATGGTCCCGCCGGGGTCGCTGCTGACCGACGCCAAGCGCCGCTGGAGCGCCACCGTTGGCGCCGACGGCTCGATCCTGTGCGACGGCCACGCCGGCTCGATCCACAAGGTCGGTGCGGCGCTGCAGGACGCTCCGTCATGCAACGGCTGGACCTTCTGGCACGTCGAGGTGGATGGGCGGACCCAGCCGATCGATGCGCTGCGGCAGGCGCATCTGACGGGGCTCGCCTGAGCGAATGAAAATTCTCCTCCGCCCGACCGGCTTCGTCGATTCCCCGTTCGGCCATGACGGCAAGGTCGCGCGGCTCGCCGGCGGGCTCAACTGGTTCGCCTCGGTCGAATTGATCCGCGGCGATGGCGCGCGTGATCTGGTCCCGGTCGACGGCATCGAATCGCGGTTCGACGAGGCCATGGCCGCCAGCTGGGCGCGGATCATCGCCCCGCGCGCGCCGCTGACGCTCGGCGCCCGCACCATCCGCCTCGACCAGCCGCAGGTGATGGGTATCGTCAACATTACCCCCGACAGTTTCTCCGACGGTGGCCAGTTCGCCGACGCCCGCGCCGCCGCCGAGGCCGGCGCGATGATGGCGGCGGCGGGCGCGGCGCTGATCGACGTCGGCGGCGAATCGACCCGGCCCGGCGCCAAGGATGTGTGGGAAGGCGACGAGATCGAGCGCGTGATGCCCGTCGTCCAGCAGCTCGCCGCGGGCGGCACCGCAGTCTCGATCGATACGCGCAAAAGCGCGGTGATCGAGGCCGCGCTGGGGGCCGGCGCGCGGTTGGTCAACGACGTTTCGGCACTGACCCACGACGATCGTTCGGCCGAAGTGGTCGCGGCGGCGGGGGTGCCGGTGATCCTGATGCACCACCAGGGCGATCCGCAATCGATGCAGGATGCCCCGCGCTATGGCGACGTGCTGGTCGAGGTGTACGACTGGCTCGAGGAGCGCATCGCGGCGGCCGAGGCGGCGGGGATCGCGCGTGCCAACATCCTGGTCGATCCCGGCATCGGCTTCGGCAAGTCGGTCGCGCATAATCTCGAGTTGATCAACGGGCTCGCGCTGTTCCACGGCCTCGGCTGCCCGATCGTGTTCGGCGCCAGCCGCAAGCGCATGATCGGCGCTTTGTCGAACGAAGCCCCCGCCGATCAGCGCCTCGCCGGAAGCCTGGCACTGGCACTCAAGGCCGCAAGCCAAGGCGCCCAACTGATCCGCGTCCACGACGTCCCCGAGACGGTCCAGGCGCTCAAGGTGTGGCGCGGCCTGCGCGACCAGGCGCTGACTCCGCGGATTGGGTAGTGGGGGCGGGTTTCAGCGCCACGATGATCGGGCCCAGCGGCACCCCGGCGTCCTGCCGCCCCGCCGCTGGATCCCACAATGAACTGACCGATCCGTCGAAATAAAGCGCGTTCTTCGCCTGGAGCCCGTCGCGGAAGAAGCGCGCCAGTTTGCCGAACGACACCACTTCGTTGCTGATCACGAACAATGGCTTGCCGCCTGGCCCGATGCCGACGCCGTTGCGGATGAAACGCGACTGGCCGTCGGCATCGAATTTCGGATGGATCCGGCCGTCGATCACCAGCATCGGCCCCGACTGGGTGGCAAATCCGATGTCCGGCGACATGGCGAACGTCTCGCTGGTGGTGATTCGGGCGGTGCCGTCGCGGCGCAGCAGGAACACGCCATTGGGCTGCAAATGGAAATTGCCCCCGCCGTCGCGGGTGTTGAGCGCGTGGACCTGCCGTCCGTCGACCACCGCCAGCCCGATCGGCCGCCCGTCCTCGTCGAACATCCCGGCATTCATCGCGAACTTTACCTGGTCGGCGGGGATCGTCGTCATCAAATCGGCGAAGCTGCGCAGCGGGGTTTCGCTGCGTGACGCAGCGATCAGGCGGAGCTTTGAGTCGCCCGGGTCGCACACCGTGAAGCGGCTGCCCTCGAACAGCTCGATCCGGCAGGACGAAGTCGGCCATTGCGGTTCGGGCGCGGACGATCCGCACGCGGCGATGAGCAGGAAGGCGAGGGGGAGGGTGCGCACCACGCGACCCTAATCGCTTACGAGTTGGTGTCGATCCCGAGTTCGCCCAATTTGCGGTAGAGCGTCGAGCGACCGATCCCGAGGCGCCGCGCGACTTCGGTCATGCGACCGCGATAATGGCCGATGGCGAGGCGGATCAGGTCGGCCTCGATCTCCTCCATGCTGCGCAAATGGCCGTCGGGGCGCAACACAGTGAGCTGCGGCCCGTCGAGCGCGGCCTCGGCGCTCATTTGTACCAGCTCGCTCGCTCGGTCGCTCTTGCGCCCCGAGAAACGCGACTGGATCGCGATGTGCGGGAAATGCTCGGCGGTCAGCGAGGTCTCGTCGCACCGCACCGAGGCGCGGAACAAGACCCCGGCCAGCTGGCGGACATTGCCCGGCCAGCCGTAGCGCATCAGCACCGCTAACGCGTCATTGCCGATCGACAGCGCGCGGCCGCCATGCTGGTCTGCGATCCTCGCCAGCAAATGCCGGGCCAGCGCGGGGATATCGCCGCTTCGGTCGCGGAGCGGTGGAATCGTGACGCTGGTCGATTCGACCCGCTCGCGCAGCTTGGGGTCGAATTCGGGCCCCAATGGCGCGCTCGAGGTGGTGATCAGGCGGATGTCGACTGAATTGGAGCCGTTGCAGCCGACCGGGCGGACTTCGCCGGTCGCCAGCACCCGGTCGAGCGCGGCCTGCGTGTCGAGCGGCAGCGCGCCGATGTCGTCGAGCAGCAAGGTGCCGCCATTGGCCTCGACGACCTTGCCGACTTTCTCGGCGAACGCGCCGGGGAAGGCCCCCGCGACATGGCCGAACAGGGTCGAATCGATGATATTGGCCGCGACCGCCTTGCAGTCGACCTGGATCAGTGGCCCGCGCGCCCTCAGGCTCGCCGAATGGATCGCCCGGGCAAAGGTCTCCTTGCCCGCGCCGGGTTCGCCGATGACCAGGATCGGCAGGCGGTTGCGCGCCGCCTTGGCCGCGACCGCCAGCGTGGCGCGGAAATCGGGCGCCGCGCCGATCAGTTCTTCGAGCGGCAGGACCGGCGATAATTTCTCCGCCAGCGGCGCCAGTTCGCCCGCCGCTCGGCGGCGGTCGCGGTGCGCGCTCAAGGCCTCGATCAGCCGCTCGGGCGCAACCGGGCGGACCAGGAAGTCATTGGCCCCGGCGCGCATCGCATCGACCGCGCAGGCGATCGAATCGCCGTCGGCCAGCACGATGATCGGCAGATCGGGGCGCGCCGCCTTCAATGCGGCGATCAATTCCGGTCCGGTCGCGCCATTCCAGCCCGACAGCAATGCGGCCCGAACCTCGCGGCCATGCTGGCCCCTGAGCAGGTCGAGCGCGCTTTCCGACATCGCATTGGCCAGGCTCCACCCGGCGCGCGATGCGGTCGCGGCGACCAGCCGCCGTTCGGCGGGATCGCTGTCGATCAGCAGCAGTGATCGAAGTACTTCTTCGCGCATTCAACGGGCCTTTCGTGCCGCCAGCCTAGCGGCGAGGGGTAAAGGGCGGCTTAAAGCCCGCGAGCTTGACGGGGGCCGTCACAAAAGCCTTGGGGGCGTCACAAAAGCGCTTGGGGGCGGGCCCAGCGATTGATAAGACGCTAGGCGAACCATCCATTCGAAGGGGAATATCATGGCGGCCGATACCAAAACGCGCGGCTCGAACGACAAAAACATCACGGTCCATAAACGCGATTATTCGGGGTTCATCAAATTGCTCAAATGGACCTCGGTGATCGTCGCGATCATCTCCGCTGCCGTCATTTACATCATCAGCAATTGAGCGCCGGCGGCGTGAAACTAGCGGTATTGAGAGAAATCGCGCCCGAAACCCGGGTTGCGGCGATCCCCGAAACGGTCAAGAAGTTTATCGCGCTCGGCGCCTCGGTCTCGGTCGAGCGCGGCGCCGGCGAGACCGCAGGGATTGCCGATACGGAGTTTGAAGCGGCCGGCGCCACCATCGCCGATCGCGCCGCCGCGCTGAACGACGCCGGGATCATCCTGTGCATCACCGGCCCCGCACCCGACAGCCTCGCCGGGGCCGCCACAGGCGCGCTTCTGATCGGGGCGCTCGATCCTGCCCGCCGCGCCGACGACATTGCGGCTTATGCCAGCGCCGGGCTCGACCCGCTGGCGATGGAAAAGATGCCGCGCATCACCCGCGCCCAGTCGATGGACATCCTCTCGTCGCAATCCAACCTTGCCGGCTACAAAGCGGTGGTCGACGCGGCCAGCATTTATGGCCGCGCTTACCCGATGATGATGACCGCGGCCGGCACCGTCAGCCCGGCCAAGGTGTTCGTGATGGGGGTCGGGGTCGCCGGCCTGCAGGCGATCGCCACCGCCAAGCGCCTCGGTGCGCAGGTCAGCGCGACCGACGTCCGCTCGGCCACCCGCGAGCAGATCATGTCGCTCGGCGCCAAGCCGATCTTCGTCGAGAATGTCGCCGGGATCGAGGGCGAGGGGGCGGGCGGCTATGCCGGCGAAATGTCGCCCGAATATCAGGCGGCGCAGGCCGAGCTCGTATCGAGCCACATCGCCAAGCAGGATATCGTCATCACCACCGCGCTGATCCCCGGCCGCGCAGCGCCGCGCCTGATCAGCGACGCCCAGCTGGCGACGATGCGGTCGGGCAGCATCGTGGTCGATCTGGCCGCCGAAGCCGGGGGCAATGTCGAAGGCTGCGTGCCGGGTGAGAATGTCGTCAGGCACGGCGTCACGATCATCGGCGCGGTGCAACTGGCGCGGTCTGTGGCCGCCGATTCATCGGCCCTGTTCGCCCGCAACCTCTTCAACTTTCTGAGCGCCTTCTGGGACAAGGAGAGCGCCAGACCCGTACTTCCCGACGACGATGAGATCGTCATGGCGCTCCGAGTCGCGCCGAGTCGCAGCGCGGCGTCCTGACCCTCGACGGGCGGGCCGACCAGCCACCCGCGACCCCCATCCATCACGCGCACAAAAAAGACCGGTCAGGCCAAGCCTGCCGGTCTTTTCCGTTTACTTTCAGAGTGTTGGGCTAAATCAGCCGCCGCTTCCGCCGCCGCCCCAACCGCTGCCGAGCAGCCAGCTCCAGAAACCCTTACCATTCGGACGCTTGGTCATATCAAACCCCTGTTTAATCGGTGCGAATCGCATCGGCACAGGAGCATTATTAACCCTAATCGATATGGTTATCAAACGATTTACGATTCGCGCTCGACTCAGGCAGCGCTGCGCTTCCTTTCGCTGTTCAGACGGCGGACCAGTTCGTCGAAGCCCATCGGTCGGCCGACGATGAAGCCCTGGGCTACATCGCACTCCATCTGGCGCAATAGCTCAAGGCTTTGCGGATCCTCGACTCCCTCGGCGACCACGGTGCGGCCGAGCGAATGGGCCAGCGCAATGGTCGACTGGACCATGATCAGGTCGGATCGGTTGTCGCGCATCGTCTTGATGAAGCTCTGGTCGATCTTGATCTCGGAGGCCGGCATCTTCTTGAGATAATCGAGCGTCGACAGGCCGGTGCCATAATCGTCGATCGAGATCCTGACCCCCAGTTCGCGCAGCCGGCCGAGCAAGTCGATCCCGTTGCCGCAGCCCGTGATCGCTGCGGTTTCGGTCAACTCCAGCGTCAGTTTGCCGGCGCTGAGGCCGTGGCGACCGAGGACGGCGGCGACCCGCTCGGGCAAGCGGCGGTCATTGAGCATCCGCGCCGACAGATTGACTGCAATCCCGAAGTCGAACCCCTTTCGCGCCAGCTGCGCGGTTGCGCCAATCGCCTGGTCGAGCACGAAGTCGGTCAGTTTCTCGATCCGGTCGCTTTGTTCGGCAGCGGTGACGAATTCGGTCGGGCTGATCGGGCCTTTTTCGGGGTGGGTCCAGCGCGCCAGTGCTTCGGCGCCGATCGTGCGGCGGGTCTTGAGGTCGAGCTTGGGCTGATAGGCGAGCCACACCTGGCCATCGTCGATTGCCTCATCGAGTTGCGACAACAGCGACAATCGCCACGGCACTTCCTGCAACCGCGCCGGATCGTGGAACTTCCATTTGAGCGCCTCGCGATCAGCCTCGTCGGCGGCGACCAGGGCGCTTCCCAGGCGGCTCGATGACGAGCGGCTGCTGCCAACCTCGATGCCAAAGCTCACGGCGACGTCATAATTGACCCCGCCGACCCGGATCGGCGAGCGGAACAGGGCGTGCAGCGCCTCGAGGTGGTTGGCGAAGGCGCCGCCCTTGTCCGCGAACCACGCAAAAATCCCTTCGTCGCCCTGGAAAATGACCCGCTGGCGGTCACCCAAACCCAATCGCGCGACGATTTGATCGACCAATTGCTTTTCCCCGACCGCATCCAGGGTCGAGGCAATTTCAGCGAAATTGTGCACGCGCACCGCTATCAGCGGCAAGTCTCGTCCCTGCTTGTCGTCGGCCAAAGCGGCAAGGTTGGGCAGCCCGGTCAACGCATGGACCAGCCCGCGCGACCGCGACCGCGCCCATGCCAGGCGCGACGCCATCACCGCCAGCAGGAACAAGCCCGACGCGACGTCGATGAACACTAGCCGCGCTTCCAGCACCACCGGTAGCAACAGTAGGGCTGCCGCGCCCAGCGTCAGCGGGGTGAACTGGCGACGGATTAGGCAGGCGAGGCTGGCAATGAGCGCCAGCACCAGCGCCGGGATCCAGCCGAGGTTGATCGGCGGACCGGCTTTCAGCGTCTCAGCGCCAAGAATATGGATAAACACCCCGCCGCGCTTGCCGCGGCCAGGGATGGTATATTGGTCGCCGAGCTGGAAGGCAGTTATCCCGAACACCACGGTTTTGCCGCGCACCCTTGCCGGATCGACTCGCCCGTTAAGTAGGTCGGAGGAGCTGATCTGCGGCACGCTGTCGACATCGAAGCTGTAGTCGACTGGAAATTGACGGTCGACCGGCCCGTCGACGCCGGCAATGCTGGCGGCGAGTGACGGCATCGGCCGCCCATCGAAGCTCGACGCATAATTGAGTTTCCACGCGGCGCCCTGCCAAGTGTAGCGCACCGCGATCGACGCGACGGAGGCGTTTTTCGCCAGCAACGGGATCGGCAGTCCCTGGTTCTGCTTGCCGGCATATTCACCAAGCCGGGTCTGGGCGCCAAGTGTGACTTTGCCCGATCGTTCGATCGCCTGGGCAAGTGCGCGGTCGTCGGCCGCGTTGCTCGGACCGGTGTAAAGAATATCGAGCACGATGCTTTTCGCGCCCATCCGGTCGATCGTATCAATGATTTCGGCCTGTTTGGCCCGGGGCCATGGCCAGTTATCGATCTCGCGAAGGCTTTTTTCATCGACTGCGACCAGCACAATGTCGCCGCTGACCGGTTGCTGGTGAGCGCTGTTGCGGACGATCCTAAGCGTATCTTCTAGCGGTTCGCCGAAGCCGACGAATCCGAATGCGAGCGCAATCACCAGCGGCCACAGCAGCAGCTTGAGCCGCTGGCGGCGCGATTCGGTCGCATTGGGCGCATTTGCCGGCACAGCATTCCCTTCCTCCCGCCTCATGCGCGAGAAAAGGTTAGCAAATCGGAAACCTTGCATTAAATTAGTCAGATTAACGGCTCTGCGGCGCTCCTGACGGCGCCTTGCGAAAAGCCGCTGTCCTACAGCCCCAATGTTGTGCCATGCTGGCCGCGATGGGTCGCCTTGCTCTTTCCCGACATGTCCGAATGATACCAACCGGCGCGGAGCTTGGAGAAATGGTGCTTAACTCAGTGACTTTAGGGTCTTTAGTGACATTAGGGGCTTTAAGCGTGAGGGTGGGGGACTGATGGATTTCATTTCGATCCTGTCGATTTTCGTATTGGCCTGCTTCGTCGGCTATTTCGTCGTCTGGTCGGTGACCCCGGCGCTGCACACCCCGCTGATGGCGGTGACCAACGCCATCTCCAGCGTGATCATCGTCGGCGCGCTGATCGCGGCGGCGGCAGCGGGCAACCCGACCTCGAAATGGCTCGGCCTCGTCGCGGTAATGCTCGCCTCGGTCAACATCTTCGGCGGCTTCGCGGTCACGGCGCGAATGCTGGCGATGTACAAGAAGAAGGATCGCTAGGATGGACGAGGTCGCCGCGACCCCGGCCTGGGTGCTGATCGCCTATCTGATCGCCGGAATCTGCTTCATCGTCGCGCTGCGCGGCCTGTCGAGCCCGGTTTCGAGCCAACGCGGCAACCGCTTCGGCATGGCGGGCATGGCGATTGCCGTAATTACCACTTTGCTGGTTCACCAAGTTGCCGGCCTCGTCGAAATCTTCATCGCCATCGCCATCGGCGGCGCGATCGGCCTGGTCACCGCGCGCCGGATCCAGATGACCGCGATGCCGCAGCTGGTGGCGGCGTTTCACAGCCTCGTCGGGATGGCGGCGGTGCTGGTTGGCGCGGCGGCGTTCCTCAATCCCGAAGCCTTCGGGATTGTCGATTCGGCGGGCGCGATCCTGTCGGTCAGCCGGGTCGAACTCGGCCTCGGCGTCGCGATCGGCGCAATCACCTTTTCGGGCTCGGTGTTCGCGTTCCTGAAACTCAACGGCAACATGAGCGGCGCGCCGATCCTGTTGCCCGCGCGGCATGTCCTCAATCTTGGCACCCTTGTGGCGATCCTCGGGCTGATCGCTTACTTCACCCAGGACCAGGCGCCGTGGGTGTTCTTCGCCATCGTCGCGCTCAGCTTCGCCATCGGCTTCCTGCTGATCGTGCCCATCGGCGGCGCCGACATGCCGGTCGTCGTCTCGATGCTCAACTCTTACTCGGGCTGGGCCGCGGCGGCGATGGGGTTCACGCTGCACAATAGCGCGATGATCATCACCGGCGCCTTGGTCGGCTCGTCGGGCGCGATCCTCAGTTACATCATGTGCCGGGCGATGAACCGCAGCTTCATCAGCGTCATCGCCGGCGGGTTCGGCGCGGTCGCTTCGTCGGGCAGTGCCGAGCTCATCGACCGCCCCTACAAGCGCGGCAGTGCCGAGGACGCCGCCTTCCTGATGCAACAGGCCGACAAGGTGATCATCGTCCCCGGCTACGGCATGGCGGTGGCGCAGGCGCAGCATACGCTTCGCGAAATGGGCGACCTGCTCAAGAAGCAGGGGGTCGAGGTCAAATATGCCATCCACCCCGTCGCGGGGCGGATGCCGGGGCATATGAACGTGCTGCTGGCCGAGGCCAATGTCCCCTACGACGAAGTGTTCGAGCTGGAGGACATCAACAGCGAATTCGCGCAGGCCGATGTCGCCTTCGTGATCGGCGCCAACGACGTCACCAACCCCGCCGCCAAGACCGACAAGAGCTCGCCGATCTACGGCATGCCGGTGCTCGACGTCGAGAAAGCGCGGACCGTGCTGTTTATCAAGCGCTCGATGGGCGGCGCGGGCTATGCCGGGGTCGATAACGACCTGTTCTACCGCGACAATACGATGATGTTGCTGTCCGACGCCAAGAAGATGGTCGATGAAATTGTCAAAGCCCTTGGCTAAGCCAGAACTGTCCCAAAAAAGTTCATAATGAGCGTCGTTAACGCCTTGGGTTAACAGCTTTTTCCCATTAGGCTTCACGCATTGCATCTGGGTTGAAGCCCCCAGCCGGACCCGCCGGCTCGGTGCGTCCGGGGAGGGCTGATCGTTGAAGAAACTGGGCATCATCGGCGGCACGAGCTGGAATTCGACCGCGCTTTATTACCAGCATATCAACCAGGCGGTCGCCGACCAGCTGGGCGGACTGCACAGCGCGCGCCTGACCCTCGAAAGCCTCGATTTCGCCGATTATGCCGCCTGCCACATGGCGGGCGATTGGGATTCGGCCAACGCCATCGTGGTCGCCGCCGCAGAGCAACTGCAGGCGGCCGGGGTCGATGGCCTGCTGCTGGCGTCGAATACCATGCACAAGGCGTATGGTGCGGTGGCGTCGGCGACCGGTCTGCCGATCGTCGATATCCGCGATGCGACCGCCGATCGGCTGGCGCGCGATGGCCAGTCGCGGATCGCCTTGCTCGGGACGCGGTCGACGATGACCGAGCCGTTTGCCCGCGAGAAGCTCGAGGAGCGCGGCATCGCGGTCCAGCCGATCCCGGGCGAGTGGCTTCGCGAGGTCGACCGCATCATCTATGAGGAACTGGCGATGGGCCGCGTCGTCCGCGACAGCCAGCGCAAGCTCAAGACATTGATCACCGAGCTCGCCAAGGCAAAGGTCCAGGCGATCGTGCTCGCCTGCACCGAGCTGGTGATGGCGGTCGACGTCCGCGCCAATGTCCTGCCGGTTTACGACACCACCGCGATCCACGCCAAGGCGGCGGTCGAGTGGATGTTCAATGGCGAACAAGAACAGGCCCGCGCCGCCGCCTGAGGTCGTTCGATTGCAGGCGAGCGCTCAGATCGGGCGGTTGCGGTCGTCGATCAGCTGGTTGAGTCGGCGGATCGCCCGGCTGCCGGTGGTGGTGAACAACGCCGGCACCAAGGCGTGGGCGAAGCAGGCCAGCCCGCCGCCGATCGCCACCACACCGACCTTGGTCGCGAACCGCAAATGCTGGACATAGCTTTCGCCAGCGTCACCCAGATGTCGTTTCGATGCGCCGATCATAATTCCTCCATCCACTCGGCTGTTCCAGCCAATCGAAGCGGCGGCGTCAACTGCTTGGCGATGAAGGCCGGTGGATTTGCGACCGGCCCGCGACTACATCCTGGCGATGGACCGCACACCCGCCGACCGGCCCGATCACCCGCAGGCATCGAACCGCTTTAACGAAGACAAAGCGAGCTACACGCTGCGCGGGTCCGACGCGCCCGATCTCGACGCCGGGGTCGCGGCGATCCGCAATGTGCTGAAAACGCTCCCGGCGCGGCCCGGCGTCTACCGAATGCAGGATGCGCGCGGTGACGTGCTCTATGTCGGCAAGGCCAAGACGCTCAAGAACCGGGTCAACAATTACACCCAGGTGACGCGGCTGCCCAAACGGCTGCAGCGGATGGTCAGCCAGACCCGCACCATGACCATCGTCACGACGCGGACCGAAGCCGAGGCGCTGCTGCTCGAGGCGCAGCTGATCAAGCGCTTCCGCCCGCCCTACAATGTGCTGCTTCGCGACGACAAAAGCTTCCCGTTCATCCTGCTGCGCGACGATCATCCCTTTCCGCAGGTGCGCAAGCATCGCGGTGCGCGGCGCGCCAAGGGGCAATATTTCGGGCCATTCGCAAGCGCGGGCGCGGTCACCTCGACCCTTAACGCGCTGCAGAAACTGTTTCTGCTGCGGAGCTGCTCGGACAGTTTCTTCGCCAACCGCACGCGACCGTGCCTGCTGTACCAGATCCGTCGCTGCTCGGCGCCCTGCGTCGGACGGATCGACGAGGCCGATTATGCGGTGCTGGTCGAGGATGCCAAGGCGTTCCTCGCCGGCAAGTCGACCGGGGTCCAGGCGCGGCTCGGCAAGTCGATGGCCGAAGCCGCCGAGAAACAGGATTACGAGCTGGCCGCGGTGTATCGCGACCGGTTGCGCGCGCTGACTTATGTCCAGGGCTCGCAAACCGTCCATGCCGAGGGGCTAGGCGACGGCGACATTTTTGCGCTTGCCAGCCACAGCGGGCAGATGTGCATCCAGGCCTTCTTCATCCGTGGCGGGCAGAATTGGGGGCATCGCAGCTTCTTCCCCGCGCACACCAATGACGTGCCCGAGGATGAGGTGCTGACCGACTTCCTGATGCAATTTTACGAGGACGTCCCGCCGCCGCGCCGGATTCTGCTCGACCGCGCTTTGCCCGAGGCGGCATTGGTCGCCGAGGCCTTGTCCGAGCAAGCGGAGCGCAAGGTCGAGATCGACCAGCCGCAGCGGGGCCCGCGCAAGAAACTGATCGACCAGGCACGGCGCAATGCCGAGGAAGCGTTAGAGCGGCGGCTGGCGGAAAGCACGACGCAGGGCAAACTCCTGCGAGAACTTGCGGACGTGTTCGAGCTGCCCGAACCGCCGGCCCGCATCGAAGTCTATGACAACAGCCACATCATGGGCACCAACGCCACCGGCGCGATGATCGTCGCCGGGCCCGAGGGCTTCCGCAAGAACGCCTATCGCAAATTCAACATCAAGTCGGACATCACCCCGGGCGACGATT
>Ga0105046_10013781_pt1 | contig 12504 bp, 10 predicted proteins | sample MAT03_FD_78385 | JGI IMG/M metagenome (GOLD analysis project Ga0105046, IMG submission 78385) | Freshwater microbial communities from Lake Fryxell liftoff mats and glacier meltwater in Antarctica - MAT-03 (megahit assembly) | ecosystem: Environmental > Aquatic > Freshwater > Ice > Liftoff... | reverse complement strand
ATGCCGGTCAAGGCCTCGAAGTCAGCCAACTTGGCCTCGTGGGCCTTGAATTGCGGAGCCACGACGGTCAGAAGACTGAGCTCCGTTCCGGCGTAGGGCTTGCCGGGTTTCAAGGTTGACGCGGACTGGGCGCGACCCCACGGCTGGAAACCGAGTCCAAGCGCTGCCGCACCGGCTGCTACCACATCACGTCTTTTCATGGTTTGTCCCTTTGAGGGTGAATTTGAATTCAACAATTTACTGCAAGAGGACTGTATTGCATACGAATGCAACAAGATAATCAATAGCTAACAACGTTTTCCCTGATATGAATTCGATTTCACCATGAGACGCAAATTCAACGCTCCGACCTCGTACGACGTGGCCCTTCTGGCTGGCGTGTCGCAGGCCGTGGTGTCACGCGCGTTCCAGCGTGAAGCGCCGATCGCAGACACCACCCGAGCCAAGGTACTGGCCGCCGCCGAACAACTGGGCTATTTGCCCAACGCGGTCGCCCGCAGCCTGATCACAAAACGTTCCGGTCTGGTCGCCATCCTGATTTCACAGGATACGCAACGGGAGACGTCCGAAGTGCTCTTTGCGCTGAGCCTGGCGCTACAGGAGCAGGGCTTTCAGCCGCTGCTTTTCTCGGTCGCCCACGAGGCCGATTCCGAACGTGCGCTCAACCAGGCGCTGGCTTATGGCGTGGATGCCGTCATTTCCTGCCTTGTGCTGCCGCTCAGTGCGCTGGGGCGTGCGCTCCAACGTCCTTGCCCGGTGATCATGTTCAACCGCGAGGCACCAGGTGACCTCGCATCGAGTGTGTCCACAGACCATGCACACGCCGCGCGTTTGCTCGCAGCCCGGCTATTTGCAGCGGGACACCGGCGTTACGCGGTCGTGACAGGGCCGGCTGAAGCACCGGTCTCGCAACTACGCGCACGCGCGTTCATCGAAAGGCTGCACGAACTCGGGATACCGGACATCCTGCAGTTTCCGGGTGACTACCACTATGAGTCAGGCCATGCAGCCGGTATTGCATTGCTGGACGTAGGCATCCAGGAACAAAGGCCGGGTGTGATCTTTTGCGTCAATGACGCAATGGCCCTGGGTGTACTGGACGCAGCGCGATTTGCGCTGATGTTGCAGGTGCCACATGACGTGTCGGTGGTCGGCTTCGACAATATCCCGTATGGCCAAAGGCCTGCCTACAAGCTGACCACGATCAGCCAACCCTTCAAGGCCCTGGCCGAGAGCGCTGCCAGCGAGGCACGGGCGCGACTCGATCACGATGGCGCCTTCCGACAGATCATGCTGCCCGCCGAACTGATCGAACGGGCGTCAGCCTACCTGTTTCCACGCGTCGATGGCTGACCTCCTGCTCGCCTCGCCGCGATCCCGTATGCTCGCATCCCATGCGCAAGAACTCGCAAAAGCCGGATGGCGCCGCAAGCGCGTTCGGCAGCGCCACCTCCTATGACGTGGCACGGCTGGCCGGCGTGTCGCAGTCGGCGGTGTCCCGGTGCTTCGAACCCAACGCGTCGATCTCCGACAAGACGCGGCAGAAGGTCCTCGCGGCGGCGGCGGAACTGCGCTATTTCCCCAACGCCATCGCACGCTCCCTGGCCAAGCGCCGCTCGAATATCGTCGCAGTGCTGGTCACCGAGACTTCGACCCGGCACACGCCGGAGATTCTGTTCCAGCTCAACGTCGAGTTGATGCGCCGCGGCCTGCACCTGCTGCTGTTTTCGATCACCCAGGAGATCGGCGCCGGCGACGTCATTGCCGAGGTTTTGCGATTCAAGGTCGATGGCGTGATCGCCTGCACCACGCTGCCGGATGAACAGATCCGGCGCTGCAACGACCGGGGCATTCCGGTCGTTCTCTACAACCGGGTGGTCGCCGGTGGTAACGCCTGCAGCGTGGGTTGTGACCAGGTCAATGCCAACCGCGACATCGCCGACCGGCTCTATCGCAGCGGACACCGGCACTTCGCCTTCATATCGGGCGGCGAATCGGCACCGGTGTCGAACCAGCGCGAACTCGGTTTTGTCGGTCGATTGCGGGAACTGGGCGTCAACGAGGTCGCGATCGCGTTGGGTGATTTCGGCTATGAGTCTGGCCACGCCGCCATGCTTGCCTTGCTCCAAGGTGAACGCCGCCTGACCGCGGTGGTGGCGGCCAACGATGGCATGGCCCTGGGCGCGATGGACGCAGCCCGATACGATTGCGCGCTGGACATCCCGCGCGACCTGTCCATCGTCGGATTCGACGACGTCAGCAGTGCCCGGCGCCCGCCCTACCGCCTCACGACGGTCCGCCAACCGACGGAAACCCTGGCCCGCAAGTGTGTCGATCTGTTGTCCGAGCGCATCGAGGACCGCGCTCTGGCCCCGGAAGTGCTGCTGCTGCCCGGTGAACTGGTGATCCGCGAGTCGGCCCGGATCGACCGGGCCTGAGAGGCTGTGACCGTCGGCGGTTATTGATATTTTCGTATTGACAGCACAAAGGATTCCGTTCGCCCTGAGCCAGTCGAAGGGGCTTCGACTGGCTCAGCCCGAACGGGTTTTGTCATGTTTTCGAAACGCTCAATAATTCTCAGGCCTGCACCGGCACGTGCTCAACCAACAGCGTCTCCTGCGCGCTGCATTGCTCGGCCGTGAAGTGGATGGTGGTGTGCATCGGGTCAGTCCTTGTTGCGCGCCAGGTTGTAGGGCAGGCTGGGGTGGGTTCCATAGACTGAGTGGTAGGTGTCATGCCGAAAACCCTTGCCTTCCAGCACAATGAATGTCAGCAGCAGGCCGGGCAGGATCAGCCCCAGCGCAATCGCGATCGAAGGCATCCAATACTGCATCAGGCCGGAGGTCACCGCGCCCAGCGCCAGCACCAGCGCGAAATAGCCCGTGGTCTTGTGGTAGGCCTCGAACCAGCGCCGGCGCGGCGTCATGTCGAAGTGGTCACCATGCCAGGTGGCGGGATCGTCCGGGTTCGAACCCGGAACGTATCTGCCCCCATGCGTTCCCCTGAACCAGGTCGACACGATCTGCAGGCAGCCAAAGGCCACGGCGGCAATGCCCCAGACGGAGTGCATCGTTCCGCTAAAGCCGCCACTGACCAGCAGCGCGATGCCCAGACCGAGCAGCGACAAGGCAATCGCGCCGTACAGCGCGAAGTAATGGATGGTCCAGCACAACAGTTTCGGGTGCAAGCTGCCAATGCCGATCTTGTTGATGCCATAGGGTTGTGGCTTGGCCTTGAAGAAACGCACCGCGACAACGCCGATGGGCACCAGAACGAACCAGGCCAGCGTCATCAGGATGGCGTGGTACTCCCAATGGATGGGGATCGTGCGATCCAGAAACGCAAGATACACCTCCGATGGAATTGTGTGGTTCACATCAAACTCCCAATGGGCATTCCGCGCAGGTCAACATCACGCCGCGGCGTGTTGTCGCAGCGCTTCGCGGTTGAAAACCAGGGCCGGGTCCAGCGCGCCTTGCAGACCCGCGATCACATTGGCGGCCGCGACCATGCTCATGCGCCTGCCGGCCTCCTCGGTCAACGCGGCACTGTGGGGGCTGAGTACTACATTGGGCAATCGCAGCAGCGGCAAGTCCGGCGCCGGCGGCTCCTGCGCGAAGGTGTCGATGCCGGCCCCACCCGCCGACAGGTGGCCCGTCAGCGCCTCGTACAGCGCCTGCTCATCGACCAGACCGCCCCGGGCGGCATTGATCAGAATGCCTGTCGGTTTCATCGCGGCCAGCACACCGGCGTCGATGATGTTGTGCGTGGCCTGGCTCAGCGGCAGATGCACACTCAAGACGTCAACGCTGGCGAGCACCGCGCGCCAGTCATCGATCTTGCTGACCGACGCCGCCTTGGCCGATTCTTGCGAGACCAGGGGGTCATAAATGAGAACCTGCATGTCGAATGCGAGTGCACGCCGCGCGACCTCGCGGCCAATGCGACCGAAGCCCAGCAGCAGCAGGGTCTTGCCAGCCATTTCGGACACGCCCAGACTGTCCCGAATCGACCAGTTGCCGCTGCGCACGGCCTGGTCATAAGCGGCTGTCTTCTTGAACAGACACAGCAGCGCCGCAATCGTCTGCTCGGCGACTGAAACCGCAGTGACTGGCCCAACGGTGGTGACGGGGATGCCACGCGCCGACAAGGCATCGACAGGCAAGTTGTCGCAACCGACGCCATGGCGTGAGACCACGCGCAAGCGGCTTGCATCGCGGATGGCAGCTTCCGTCAATATCCCGTAACGGATCAGCACGGCATCCGATTGTTCGACCAGCGGCACCGGAATCGGCGATCCGGGGTCATTCAACATGGTGATGTTCAATCCGCCATGGTCCTCGAGCAATTGCAGCGCATCGCGATGGATCTTGCCAATCACCAGCACGTTTTTGTTGTTCGCGATAGACATCAGACACCTTCCAATTCAAGGATGTACAGGCCGGCATTGGAGTCGGTGCAATAAATCAGACCGTCTTCGGCAACGAAAACGTCGGTCGTATCGACGACGCGCGGGCGATCGGGTCGGTAATCCATCAACGCAAGCGGCGCGGGCGGCACCAGGGCGGCGATCTCGACCGGCCGGAACGGGTCCCTAATGTCATACACACGCATGCCCGCGTTCTGGTAAGTCACGTAGAGACGTTCGGAACTCTGGTAACTCTCCGGCCGGTTCTCGTGGATGTTGTGCGGACCGAACTGGCCACCCTTGTGCGCATAGTCGGCGTCGGACGGAATTGGCAAGGTTGCGATGCTGACCGGGTTGGACGGGTCCCGGATGTCGAACACCCAGTTGCGCTTGATGCCGTCTTTGCAGTCGTCGAACACCGCCTCCTCGACCACCACCATCAGGTTGCGGTCCGGCAGCGGCAGCGCGTTGTGGGTTCCACCGGCAAACGGCGGCGCGAAGTTGCGGTGCGCCAGCAACCTGGGACGGTGTCGATCGCTGACGTCGATCGTCGACACGCCGCCATCACGCCAGGCCGCGCAGGCCAGGTCGCCCTTGACGATGGCGTGGTGCAAGGCATAACGCAGCTTGGGGTCCCAATTTGGCTTTTCCCCGACCGCGCTGTTCATCCCGGGCAGCCACAGGCGGCTCACCGGTTGCGGACGTGTCGGGTCGGACATGTCGATGATGACCAGGATGTCGTCGGTGAACCCAGGCGGCAGCGCGGACACATAAGCCCATTGCCCGCCGGTGTACCAGATGCGGTGCACGCCGAGCCCGGGCAAGGGCATGAACCCGATCTCGCGCGGATTGGCGCGGTCACCAATGTCATAGACCCGCATGCCGGCCGAGTAGCTGTCGCTTGCGTCCGACAGATCGAGCTTGTCGCCGATCGACCCCGAGTAATACTCGCCCGCGCTGAGCTTCTGGTCCTGCAGCATGTCCTTCATGTTCACGACCAGCAGCAGATCGCCATGGGTCTGCAGGTGCTGGCTCCAGGTGCGCGGCGGCTGCGGGATGTGGCGCACAAAGGCCGGCGCCGCCGGATTGCGCACATCGATCACCGAAAAGCCGCCGGAAAAAACATGGCCGACATAGGCGTAACCACCGCTGACCATGACCTGCACGCCATCAGCCCGGCCGCCCTGGTCCGAATGCCCCACGATGCGCATGTTGCGCGCGTAATCCGGTGTCAAGACACTTGCTTGCGCCATCTTCGTTCTCCTCAGTCAAAGCTCAGCCGCCCCGATCGCTGGCGATCAGGAATGGCGTGCGAAATAAGAGTTATTGGCGGCGAGTTCCGCATCCAGCTGCAGCGGATAACGACCGAACTCACGCGCCAGGTCATACAGAGCCACCACGTTCTCCGGTGGAATGTCGGGGCCGATGTTGTGGCAGGGCGAAATGATGTAGCCACCGCTGCGACCCAGATCGTGGATACGTCTTGCCACCTCCCAACGCACCTCCTGTACCGTGGCATTGGGCATCAACTGCTGCACATCGATACCACCGTGATAGCCGAGCCGGTCACCGAACCGGTCCTTCAGCGCCTGCGTATCTTCCAGGCCGCGCACGGATGTTTGCACCGGGTTCAGGATGTCGATATTGATCTCGATGAGGTCGTCGAGCAGCGGCAATACCGCGCCATCGCTATGCATGATCAGCTTGACGTCGGCCAGGCTCTTGATGTGGTCATGCAAGTCCTTGAGCCAGGGTTTGATGCGCGCTCGAAACAGGTCGGGTGACATCAGTAGCGAGGTCTGGGTGCCCAGGTCGTCGGTCACGAAGGCGACCTGCACGTAAGGTCCGACTTGCTCCAGGTAGCGGGTCCACATCCGCTTGAGTCTGCGCGTGATGCCCTCGAGCAGCGCATCGGCAAAGTCGGTGTCGATGACCAGGTCCATGAAGAACTGCTCGTAGCCGCGCATCTGCAAGGCCGTCATCAGGGGGCCGGCCTTGATGCCGTCGGCGCCGATCACATAACCGGTGGTGTCAAACCAGTGTTTCGCCTGCTCGCGCAGACCCGCGAATTGGGCCGGGTCCTCGGTATCGGGCCAGGCGAACTTTGCCAGGTCGTCGATCGTGGCCTTCTTCAGCGGCGCACCATCGACCGCATAGTGTTCGCCATTGGCGGTCCCGCGAAACGGCACCCCCCACATGTCGATGTAGCCATCGACGTCGGTGCGTTCACGCACCTGCACCCAGTGCGGAACGACCCACCGGAAGTCGATACCCAGGCGCTGCAACAACGCCTCGTCGGGAACCACGTTTTGCGCCATCCGGTCCAGGATTCGATCCTGGTTGTGCATCGGCACGTTGCCCAGATGCTCGCGCAGCCGTACATAGGCTCCCTTGTGCAGGGAACCGACCTGTTTGCCCATGTCCAGCAGCATGCGTTCAGGCTTGCCGTGGTTGAAAGATGCAAAAAAATTCTCACGCGAGGTCATGGTCATGGTGCTTACGTCCTGTCATGGGGCGATTGCGCCCGTTGTTGCCGAGGTATGGCTTCTCGTTGGCTTCCGCCACTGGATTTTGAAGGTTTTGCATCCGCATGCAAACTAGCTTTTACGAGTTTTTCGATGAATTGCGTCATGGGTTGATGACGATCAAACGCTGATTGCGCCGCGCGCAGACGTCCAGTGGAAGGTTTGGGACCCGGGCCTTGATTCGGACGTCATGGCGCGACTGCCAGCAGGTATTCCCGCTGCGGCTCAGGCAGGTAGAGAGCGTTTATAAAATTGCCCTCGAACTCTGGCAACAGATTGAGTTCAACCACCTGCGGTACAACATGCAGCTCGCGCATGGCCGGTGCAGCACGCGCGTCAACCAGCACCAGAATCGCGCCGGCCAGAGCCGCATTGCCGATCTTCTCCACGCGTTCGATGGGCAAGCGTGGCAACAGGCCGATCGCCTGCGCATTTCCGACATCGATGTGGCGCGCGAATCCGCCCGCCAAAACAATGCGTGCCAATTGCCCGGACACCAGGCCGCAGGACCCGAGCAAGCTCTCGATGCCGGCGAAAACCGCTGCCTTGGCCTGCAGGATCTCGGCGATATCCGCCTCCGTGATCACAACCCGCCCCTGCTGCGCATCGGGGTCTTGCGCCACGATCACGCAGGCATGGACGAGGCGCCGCCCCTGCTCCACCTGGGCATGACGCTGGTGGCGCTGCAACATGGCGATGTCCATGCGGCCCGCCGCGTTGAGCAGGCCACAACGCCGACCCTCGGCGATGAAGTCGATCACCGCCGAGCCGCAGATGCCATGGGGCGCCACACCACCAATGGTCCGGATCGTGAATTGCAGGTCGGCGCCGATGCTGATGCGTTTGATCGCGCCCTCGGTCGCTCGGCAACCCTGCAACATGCCGCCGCCTTCGAACGCAGGCCCGGCCGGTGTCGCGCAGCACACCAGGCGCTCCCCCAGCCGCAGCACCATCTCGCAGTTGGTCCCCAGATCGACCAGCAGGCTGCGATCGGGCCCCGACTGCAAGCCGGTTGCGTGGATGTCGGCCGTAATGTCACCGCCGATGTACCCCGCGATCGCGGGCGCAATGTGCACCGGTGCCTGCCGGTTGACGGTGATGCCGATCTGCCCGGCCGACAACACGCCGGCATCGCGCAACACGGGATTGAAGGGCACCCGGCCGATATTGGTGACAGGTAGACCCAGCAGCAGGTGCACCATCACCGTGTTGCCGGCGATGGAAACACGGCAGATGTCGCCATGTGGGATGCCCTGCGCGTGGCACAGGTCATCGACGATCGGGTTGATCGTGTCGCGCACCAGCGTCTTGCGTAGACGCTCCAGATCGAGGTCCGACTTCGCGGCCGAGATCCGGGACGCGACATCGGCTGCGATCGATACCTGCTGGTTGTAACGCGCCGCTTTCTGCACCACCGCACCGGTGCCAAGATCCACCAGCACGGCGGCCACCGTCGTCGTGCCGATGTCGATCGCCAGGCCATGGAGGACAGCGGCGTGTTCGCCTTCGTGCAGCGCGATCAGATGCCAGCGCCCGTCCGTGGCCGCCAAGGTCGCGGTCATCTTGCCCGTGCCAGCGCCCATCATCCGCGCCATGGCGCGTGTTTGGGCTAGCGTCAACTGCAGCTGCGCGCAGCAGCACTGCGTGCGCACGGTGTCAAGCATGCGTTCGAGGTCGGAGCGGTGATCGACCAGCGACGCGGCGGGCACCGAGACAACAACGCGAAGCACCTGCGTATCCAACACAAAGGGCGGCAGCACGAAGTCCGATTCGATCCGCCCGCCGGCCTCGTAGCGGGAACGCTGCGGCAGCGCAATCACGCAGCCGTCGGTGTCGGCCCGCGTGCGGCAGGCCGGAACCTGCCGACCCGCCTGCGCGGTGACGGACACATGCTGCGTGCCAACCGTGAATGCACCATGCTCGAGCACGACCGCGCAACCACCGCAGTTGCCTTCGCCGCCACAACGCTGGTTCAGGCCCAGACCGTGCGCGTAGAGGATCTCGGACAGCAACCGTCCCGGCTGGTTGGGCAACAGGCGCTCGCCGTCCCCTGTCTTGACGCGGATCGTCATGGTTGTTGGCGCATGGTGCGGGCGGGTGAAAGGGACAACAGGGATTCAGGCGGCCAGACGCAGGCATTGCTTGACGGCGCGTACCGCGTCCGACGCGTCAGCGCCGAAACCATCGGCGCCGATCTCGGTGGCGTAGTCCTGCGTGATCACAGCGCCGCCGATGACGACACTCACGCCCTCACGGCCCCGGAAATGCTCGATCACGGTGCGCATTTCGTGCTTGGTGGTGGTCAATAGGGCGCTCAGGCATATGACCTTGGCACCACGCTGCACCGCCTGCTCGAATTCAGGTACATCGACATCGACGCCGAGGTCATCGACCGTGAAGCCTGCTCCCTTGAGCATCATCGCCACCAGGTTTTTGCCAATGTCGTGCAGGTCGCCCTTCACCGAACCGATGCAGACGTGGCCCAGCGGTTCATGGCCGGAGTCGGCCAGAATCGGCTCGACGATGTCGAGCCCGCCCTGCATCGCGCGCGCGGCCACCAGCATTTCGGGCACGAAGATCTCGTTGCGCGAAAAGCGTTCACCAACCTCGCCCATCGCTGGAATCATCGTGGTCTTGAGCAACTGCCCAACGTCTTGTCCTGCATCGACAGCCGCCTGCACCAGGCGCACAACGGTGTTCCTGTCGCCCTTGCAAATGGCGGCGAACAGTGCTTCATGGTCAGTCATGGGTGTTTCCCTTTATCGAATGGTTGGTCAGGACAAGGCGGGTTCGGGTTGCGAGAGCTGGCCGGCCCGAACCACCGCAGATGGACGGCGCAGGGCACGCGGGTCGTCGAATGGAGACTGATCGAACAGCACGAATTCGGCGCCACGGCCGGGTGCGATGTCTGCCGGCGCACAAGCCCACAGCCTGCGCGGCAGCGTGGTGGCAGAGTGCAAGAGCTTGGACAGCGCAATACCTGCGCCGACCATCAGGATCAACTCTTCCACGCAGGCGCTGCCATGGGGCACTCCCATGCTGCCCGCGTCCGAGCCAATCAACACCGGAACGCCGAGCGTATAGGCATGGTCGAGCTGGCGCCGATGGCTGTCCAGGATCCGCTCCAGATTGCCGACGGCCTGTGCACTCCAGCCGACGATCTCGGGACGCGACCATTGAAAGTGCACTGGAGAAAAGGTCGGAACCCAGCTCACCTGACGGTCCGCCATGGTCTGGAGTTGTGCGCGCGTGACGAAGAAACCGTGTTCGATCGAGTCGATGCCGGCGGCCAGTGCAAGGTCGATGCCCTGCGCACCGCTGCAATGCGCAAAGGTTCGCAAGCCATGCACCCGCGCCGCCGACACAATCCGGGTGGCCTGCTCCTGCGTGAACTGCGGAGCGCCCAGCACGGCGCCGGCCTCGAAATCGATGATGCCCGTCATCAGGATCTTGATCTGGTCAGCATGGACCGCCAGATCCGACACCAGTTGCTCCGGGCTGGTTTGCTCTGTCAACTCCTGCGCCATGAAACTGCCGTAGCGACGGGCATTGCGAATCGCCCGGCCGGCACACAACAGCATGGGCAACGCCTGCGCATCGTTCTGTTCCTCGCGCAACAGCAGGTTGATGCCATGGATATCGCCGGCATCGCGAACCAGCGTGACGCCGGCTGCGAGCGACTGCCGAACGGATTGGCGCCCCACCGCGAGCATCGCGTCGCGCGGAGCCTGCAGATAGGCCGCGCGCCTGGTCGGGTCGTGCTCGCCACCGTCCAGGAACAGGTGGCTATGGGCCTCGACCAGGCCCGGCATCAGGAAGGCGGCTCGTTGCAGCTGCATGCCCTCGCGCAAGGATTCCCCTCTGCGAATCTCGCTGATGCACCCATCCTGCACGGTCAGTGTGAACGGACCGTCCGGATGGTGCGTGCTGCCGTCGAAATAGCTGTCGACGACGATCTGCAACCCCGTCATGTCATGCGTCCTGATAGATCTGCTGGATTCGCAAGATCGCGTCGATGCCGTCGCAATCGAGCGACTCGCGTACGCCGCACAGAACCAGGTTGTCGTCGGTCAGCATGGCGTAACCACGCCCTGCGGTTCCCAGCACCGTGTCCAGGCCGTGTGGCACGGTCAGCGTCAGGAAGGCCGATTCGATCTGCGGCTGCAGCGCGCTGCCGTCACGTGCCTTCTTGGGCAACATGATTCCGATATTGGACAGGCCAACCGACATGTGAATGCCTTGCAGGGACGGGTCGGCGCCAATGGCATGGATCGAGTCGACGGCCATACGGGTCAAACCCTCCATGTCGGCACCGATCGGGCCAACCGATACGTCCACGAACAGGTCGTCCATGGTCAGGCCGTGCCCTCCGTCGACCATCAGTTGCGCCATCCGGCGCGTGGTCTGGTGCACATCGGATGCGGTCTTGTTGGCGACCCTGCGGCCGTCCTGATTTCGTTCGGAGGCCATCAACACGAAACGGCAGTGGCAGATCTTGAGCAGTTCGAGCATTTCCCAGCGCAACTCGGAGATCGAGTTGACGATCGGCGAAGCGCCACCGGCCTTGTCGCGGTCGTAGGTGCGCAGGCACATCGCCTGCACTTCGACATTGGGGAAATCGAAGGACAGCGGCACCGACACCACGTCCTGCACGGCCCGTATCACGGCGACCATGAACTCGGGCTTTTGCACCGCCAGGTCGCCGACATTGATGTTCAGGTAGTCCGCGCCCTTGTCCACCTGTTGCCACGCCAGCGCCTGGATACCGGCGACATCCTCGTTGTCAAACAGGGTGCGCGTACTCTTGAAGCCCGGATTGATCCGCTCCCCAATGATTTTCAACTTGTCGATCATGATCTTGCAGGCTCCTGAACTTTGTCTGTCTCGGGCCACTGGCCCCATGTCCGATGCCGGCCAACCGGCAGCAGCGGCAATTGAAGGTCCTCACGATGCCGCCAGGTCCACGTTTGCCGACAACTCGTGGCCCTGCCATCAAAGGCATCGGCATGAATAATAGGCATTTTGAATGCGCATGCAAAGTGTCTGAATGAACCGGATTTGCGCTACCTCAAAGAAGCGCCGTATCGGCCCGGCGAACTACGCGCGTGACGTGCCCGACCTGTTTCCGTACTGCGGCATGAGGCGCCGCGAGGTACTGGCGGCCGCCCGGCAAATGCTCACGGTGGCAGGACGAGCGCCTTGTTGAACTCGCGCATACGCGCCAACACGTCCACGCCGATCTGCCGGTACACGTGCAGCAGATCCACCAGTACCTCGGTGCCGATTCCCGAGGTTCCGTACCAGCTGAAACGCGGATGCCAGTACTATTCGAGTTCCATTGCGCCCACACCCCCAGTGACGAACTTTCCCAAGCCTGCAAGCATGTCCTGCACCAATTGCCGACTCGATCATGATGACGGTCGGCAACCTGCGCGGGCGGTCAACGCGGGTCGATGGCAAGTCTGCCTCCCGGACCGTCCAAGTGCACATGGTGAATCATGGCGTCTCCCGCTCACGCGCCAGATCGGCTCTCGACATGGGCGAAGATCTGCTTCCAGATCGATACCTCGT
>Ga0105046_10013780_pt1 | contig 12505 bp, 6 predicted proteins | sample MAT03_FD_78385 | JGI IMG/M metagenome (GOLD analysis project Ga0105046, IMG submission 78385) | Freshwater microbial communities from Lake Fryxell liftoff mats and glacier meltwater in Antarctica - MAT-03 (megahit assembly) | ecosystem: Environmental > Aquatic > Freshwater > Ice > Liftoff... | reverse complement strand
GCGAGTGCAGCAGGGTCTTGGCGGCAAAGCAAGATTCTGGACGTTCTTCACGATTGGAACCCTCGTCGCACTCACGCTCGCTCTCATTCTGATTCCGTATCCGCTCAAACTGGACGCTAAGGGCAAGCTGGTTCCTCTCGATCGCTTTCACGTCTTCCCGCCTCAGGATGGCCGAGTAGAGGCCTTTTTGGTGAAACCGAATCAAGATTTAGTGCCGGGTGCTCCAGTTGCCTATCTCTTCCGATCGGAATGGGCCAAGGAAATTACCAGCCTGAAAAAAGACCAGGCAGGCCTGGACGATGCGATTCGAGCCTTGTCACGCAATATCGAAGGGCTGCCACCCGACGTACGCGAGCAACGTAAGCAGGAACTTGGCAAAGCCCGCGTCGAACGACAAAAGGTTTCCGGTCAACTTCAAATTTACGAGGATACCTATAAGTGCGATTTGTCCAAGCCTGGACGGTTCACGCTGACTGCTCCAATCGTTAGGCCATCGCAATCAGCCGTCCCGACCTGGCAAGTGCTTACCCAAGATTTCAGTGAACTCACGGGTAAAACCGTCACTCCCCGGGATCCGCTGATTCGCGTCGGCAATGTGACTGGCGGCTGGGAAGTCGTGCTCAAGATTCCTCAGAAGCACGTCGGCAAGATGCACAAGGCTTTTATCGAAGCGGCGGAACAGGACGATGGTGGGAAGTATCTGTGGGTCGATCTGTTGGTAATCAGCGCCCCCACTCCCGGCTACCAAGGACGAGGCAAATTGTACTTGAAGAACGTGACGGCTCAGGCCGAGCCGAATCGGGACGACCAGAACGAATCCGAACCGGTTGTGATCGCCTATGTGCGCGTCAACACGGACGACATCCCCAAGAATTACCACCTCGTTCCGGAGCTGCTAACGACCGACGTGGAAGTCCGGACCCACATCCGTGGTGGCGATCACTCGATGGGCTATTCCCTCTTCTATGGCGTGTGGGAGTTCTTGTACGAGAAGGTGATTTTCTTCTTCTAACCAATTTGGCGGTCTTTTCGTAGGGCAAGCGTCTCGCTTGCCTTTGCTCTAGGCAAGCGGGACGCTTGCCCCACGTGGCAGAAGTCCTCGACACTGGAGTTTCCCATGTTCAATCGACGTGTTCTCGGGGCGATCTTTGCGATTGCTTGTCTCTCTCTTTCTGCATGCAACGATTCTAAAAAAACTTCTGCCACAACGGGCGGGGGCAACGATTCAGGTTCCACCGAGACCGTGGAGATTGGCAGCCCGCTGATTGCGGCCGCTGCCTACCGTCCCGTCGCCACTGCCAACTCAGGCGACGAAGCCATTACCGTTCCGCTTGCCAACGTCGTGATTCTGCGCAAGCTCGATCTGCCGAGCAAAATGGACGGCACCGTTTCTTGGATTGGCGTGGAGATCAACGAAGCCACGGCCGCCAAACTGAAACCGGCCGATGTCTTCCATCATCCGCGCGACAAGAAGATCTTCCGCCGGCTGATTCCCGGCGACTTCGTCAAACGCGATCAGGTCGTGGCGTTGCTCGATGATGAACAGGCCTTCCTGGAGTTCTCCGCTGCTCAGACCAAATGGGACGTGGCTAAAATTTCCGCAGCCGCTTACGAAGTGACGGTCGAAAAGCTCAAACAGATCGTGACGCAGACCAAGGCAGGCGTGGAGAAAGGCATCGTTCCTTTGCAGGAACTGTACAACTCGGAAGCGACGCTGGCCCGCTACAACGCGGAAATGGCCGACCGCAAGGGGGCCGTGGATGTCGCAGCCTCAGACATGAAAAAAGGCCGCAATATCTGGGACAAACACACGCTTCGCTCCTTATTTGATGGGCAAGTTCAACAGGTCATCAAGCACGAAGGAGACGGAGCCAAGGCCGCCGAGCCTATCATGGTGGTCCACGATTTCAGCACGTTGCGTGCGCTTGGCAACCTGCCCAAGGAATATGTCAACGTTGTGAGCCCCGGCGATGACGTGACAATCGAGATGCCTCGCGATCTTCCACCGGGTACGATCTTCGAACAACACACGACGAACAAGCCGATCGTGGCCGTCGCCGTGGCCATGTCGGGCGGCAAGCCGATCGTGGTCTCGGCCGCCGACGATGGCTGGGTTTACGCCTGGGACCGCGAATTGAAAGACCTCGGCTCCGTCCGGCTGTCGGGTGGGGTGCGCTCCCTGGCTGTGACGCGACCGGGTATTGAACCCGCCATGACGCTCGTTGGCGGTGCCGACGGAATTGCCCGCCTGTACAGCCTCTCGAATGGGTTGAGTGCAGTCCGCGAATTCGAAGGCAAGCACGATGGGGGAGTCGGTGCCGCGTCGTTCTCGCCGGACGGTCGATACTGTGTGACGGCCGACAGCCGGGGCATCTACATGTATGAAGCGGCGAACGGAAAACGCATGTATGCTTTCCCCGGCCGCGAACATCATAGTCCGGTCACATCGCTCACCTTCACGCCACAAGGCAAGGTGATTTCGGCCGGCCGCGAGCCTTCGATTCGTGTCTGGACCATCGGCGACAAGAGTGCGAAGGTCGATGGCGACGAGTTCCGCATCAACACGCGTTCCGGGGACGTGGCCATGCCGGGAGTGACCGACGATGGTTCACGCTTGCTGCTCGATGCGGACAAAACGCACTTGGATATCATCCATCTTCAACGGATGCGCAAGGAACGCCCACTCGCCGTGGCCGGTGAAGCCGTTCGCTTCAACACCTTCGCGATCTGGTCGCCCGAACTCGAAAAGAAGGCGGACAATCGTCTGATCGCGACGACGGGCGCGGCTGACGGCGTCGTGCAACTGTGGCGAGCCCCAACCGCTCAAACTCGCGGCTCGGAAGTTGCTAGGCTCGTGACCCGTGACGCCTCCCCCGCCACGTGTGCGGCATTCAGCCCTGTTGCGGACAATCCCTTCATCGTCGTTGGCACGCGCAAGGGGGAAGTATTCCTTTGGCCGCTGCCATCGTCCGAAGCACAAGCTGAATTCAAAACAAAGGTGACCTTCGTGGACCCGGCCATCGAATCGAGCGGCCGTACTGTGAACGTCATGGTCGACTTCGATAATCCAAAGGGCGAAGGCGACAAGTACCTGCTTCGACCCGGCTCGACGGTGACGCTAGTGATTCGGCCGAAGAAGTGAATGAGGTATCCGAAGGGAGGAGGCCGAAGCGAAGCGAGGCAGAATTTTCGCCTCGCTTCGCTTCGGCCTCCTGCGTTTAGGCACTGCGCGACTCCCGATAAACGCGCCACAACGCTCGCCAAACATACGGCGTTTCCAGGCCGCGAAAGCGGAAGTACCAGCGCAAGCCCGGCGCTCGCCAGTGGCGCGACAACTCCTTCGCCGTCGCCGGCAGACTTCGCAAGCCGTGCTTCTTCACATGAAAATTCAGCAGTTCCATTTGCACTCGGCGCAGGGCATATCTTCTCAGCCGCTTGCGTTGCAATCGCAACATCTCGAAGGAAAACTTTTTCGGACGATGAGCGATCGGCCCAATGCTCTCGACGATTCGGACCCGCGAGCGATCGTAGTTGCCGAAATGCTCGTCGAGATTGGAGTGCAGCAACGAGGCCATCAGGCTATCGTCGCCAATGAAGCCGACCGGAATGCGGATATTGTCGGCAACCACTCGACGCAGAAAATCGCCACTCAAGCCGTACATCGTTCCGCATGGCAGCGACCACTTGGTCAAGAACCCTCTCAATGAAGCAGACACGTTCTGCGGCAATGGTGCGACGCACAGCGGTGAAGCCCGTTCAAATTCGGCTTCCAGCACGTCGAGCGCACCGGCCGGCAAAGTGCAATCGCCATCCAGAAAATAGTGATTGCGATCGAACGCGATTCCGCTGTACACATAGGTGTTCCAGGCGTTCGCCTTATCCCCCATCGGAATAATTACCGGCTCAATGTTCGGGTGAGTTACGGCCCAATCGCGGACGATCTGCTCGGTTCGATCTTTCGAGCCGTTGATCAGTACCTTGACCTGCACCGAATCGGGCAGGCTCTTCAGACATTCGAGAATTCGTGCCTCTTCATTGTGAGCGAGGACGGCAACGCAAGGAGGAAGTGGCATTCAGATAGGATAGGCGAGCGGAACTCCGTAAGGAGTCCGATGAAGAAACAGCATCGGACTCCTTACGGAATTCCGCTCGCCATCTAACTCACCAGTTGCTTGACTGGTTTGCCTTCCGGGCACAGTTCAATCGGTCGGCCATCCTGGGCCTTGTACCACGTGTGCAACGGCACGCCGAGGCAATGGTAGATCGTGGCCGCGATGTCCTGCGGGCCGACCGGACTATCAGTGACGAACTCGGCAAGCGGATTGGTGCGTCCAACAACTTGTCCCGGCTTGATGCCGCCGCCGGCCATACATGCAACACCGGCCGAGGACCAGTGATCGCGCCCTGCCGACGGGTTCACCTTCGGCGTGCGGCCAAAGTCGCCGAACCATACGACGAGCGTGCTGTCCAACATGCCGCGAATCTTGAGATCTTCGATCAAGGCTGAAAATCCCGAATCGACTCGCGGCAGCAATCGTCCTTTCAGACTCTTGAAATTGTCCGTGTGCGTGTCCCAGCCGCCATCGGTCACGGTTACGAATTGCACGCCCCCTTCGATCAACCGGCGAGCAAGCAAGCAATTCTGCCCGAAGGACGTGCGGCCATATCGTTCGCGTGTCTTCTCGGACTCAGCCGAAATGTCGAATGCTTTCTTCGCGATGGGCGAAGTGATGATGCCGTGTGCCTTCTCGTAAAACGCATCGCGTGCCTTCACGGAACTGCCTTCAACGGCCTTCTGATATTTCTCCATATCGTTGAGCATAGTGTACCGGCGATCGAGCCGAGTGCGGGCCACGTCGTTCTCGATGCTCAAATCCCGAACGCGGAATGTGGCCAAGTTCGGATCCTCAGGCACTTCAAACGCGTTGAACTCGTCACCCAGAAAACCCGCGATCCCGCCGTTGAAGCGGCGATCGATGTTCCGGCCGAGTTGCACGAACGGCAACATGCCGTCGCGATAGCCACGCTCCTTGGCGGTGACCGAACCGAAACAAGGGAACGGCAGCGACGCATTAAACTTGTGCCCTGTCATCATCAAGTGGTCGGCCACGCCGTGACTGCCGTTCTTCGGGTCGTGCCCGCGGATGATGCTAAAATCGTTCGTCAATTTGGCCAATTGCGGCAACGGGTCGGCAAACCGAATTCCGGGCAACGTGGTCGGGATAGTGCCGAAGTCACCACGAATTTCGACCGGTGCATCGGGCTTGGGATCGAAACTATCAATGTGACTCGGTCCACCTTGCATCCACATCAGGATACAGTTGACGTTCTTGCGATCGGCCACCGGCGTGGCTTCGCGGGCTCGCAAAAACTCAGGCAGCGAAAGGCCAAAAGTCGCGAGACCGCCGACGCGAATGAACGAACGCCGCGACATGCTCGCACAATCGGCCGCTGGGCCAAGGGTGAAGTCCAACATGCGAATCGACCCAGAGGGGTGAAGGAGGCAGGAAATTCAGGCAGGTTATAAAGTTATCGTCCAGGAATCGGGTCGTGTCAATGAGAATTTCGAGACGAGAAGTAGAAACAGCTCATTCCTCTCAGTGCTTGCCGGCAATTATCCCGAGCACTTCCTTCACCTGCTCGTAGCCTTTCTTTAGCAGGAAGTTCGAGTCGCGGCCAAAGCTCTTCATGCCGAGGACAAAGTAGCCTGGCTCGGGTTGGCGAATGTTGCCGTCGGCGAATTCGGTGACGTGCAATTCACGGGTCATCAATATGTCGGGTAAGTAGCCGACGTTGCCGATCACGCGATCGACTTCCCACACCATCGATTTGCCATTGCAACGACCCACGACGCGAAAGCCCTTGTCGGGACCGTGACTAATAACCTCGTCGATCAATACATGTGAGCGAAACTCGACATTGCCATCACCCCGTGCCGCAAGATTATTGGCTTTCGCGGCCAGTCTGTCGCGTTCGCGCAAGGGATCGTTCGGCTTGCGTGGCAGCGGCGGGGTCTTGGCACTGCGTGCGATCCAGATGGTCCAGGTCGCGGCGTTCTCCTCGGCCAGTTGAGCCAGGGCGCAAACCGTCGTGGCCGCCGAGTAGCCCCCGCCAATCACGAGCACGCTTTTACCGGCATAATGAGCCTTGCGTTTGCCGAGTACATCGTCCACGCCATACGCGATTTGCTTTTCCGCCGCGATCTCGCCGATGGCCGGGATTCCGCCATCACCCAGCCAGGCATGTTTACCGTAAGTGCCGGTGCAATCCAAAATCACGTCGGCCTCGGCAAACGATTCGACCGACTGGGCGTCACGCAGCAGCAAGCGAAAAGGCGTCGCCGCTCGCTTGGGATCGTTGACGGGTTCGGTTCGCAAAGCCCCACCGCGTCCGATGCCGACGACCTGCGTTCGCGTCTTGACGGCATCCGCCAACTTGGCCGTCAGGGTGAGCGGGATCAAATACGCGTCGCGGAAATCGTGGCCAGTCAGCAGATCGTTCGGGCCGGGCAATTGATGTTGCGGGTGTTCCTTGGCAATCAGTTCGAGGCCGAGACTGCTCGAGTTCATGCTGAAGGGAGTGAAGAGCTTGACCTGCCCCCATTGGCCAAGCGATTCAGCGACATCGCCGCGTTCGTACACCGTGATTGGATAGCCCAAGTGCGCAGCCTGCAACGCGGCCTCCAGCCCGATCGGCCCGGCTCCAAGGATCGCAATTCGTGGCTTGTCGGACGGCATAAGGCCTCATCGATCTCCCGCTTGACTATAATCCTACGTGTCGTGCGAGAATCGAAGAACCTCTCATCGTTTTCGGGCTCTTCATGCCGCTCCTCATCTTGACCATGTCAGCGATACTGGCAGGCATTGCCTTCATTTCATTCCGCTATCAATTGCGAAACTGGCAGCGGCTGCGCTCCGAATCGCTTGCGAGCGACGATCGACGTTACCTGCGTGGAGTCTTTCAGCGGCGCACGCTCAATGCCGTTCTCCTTCTGTGCCTCGCGGGGATGCTTGCCGGCTCATATTTGTCGGGCGGGCTCGAGGAACTCGGCCGCCTGGACGGCGTGAAAAAAGAAGACATGACGGAAGACGATCGGGCAGCGCTGAAGTCGCTCGTCATCTACTGGATGATCGTGCTGGGGCTGGTGTTCTTCGTGATGGCCGTGGCCGTCTCGGACTATGTGGCCCTTGGCTTGTACGGCCGGCAACAGTTGCGTCGAATTCGGACCGAGCAGCGCGACTTGCTCGAACGCGATTTGGCAATGGTTCGCCAACAGAAACTTAACGACCGGATGAAACGGCTGGAGTGAATGCCTGCATCTCTGCGACGAACACACTAATCTGCACTGATCTTCACTAATAGGCCAAGAGAGGAGAGGTGCGTTCCGATTGATTAGTGAAGATGAGTGATGATTAGCGTTCAGAAGTTGGACCTCGCAAAGGGGTGTGACTCCTCGTTCTTCATGAGAATGTTGAGGTCCGTCTCCCACTTTCTCCGGGTTAGTGGTTGCTTTGCGATGCTAGCTCGGTAAGAATGGCTTCCACCAAGTCGCCCTTGTGCCGCAAGATCCACCCTGCCCGCGGCGCACCTCACCCGGAGACCGCACCTCATGATCCTCCGCCATACCCTCTTATTGCCTCTCTCGCTGTGCATGTTCCTTGTCCTGGATCGGCCAGCCGCATCGCAGGTTCCGCAAGATCAGCAAGCGGAGATGATTCTTACCAGCGCTCGCAAGGCACACAACGAGGCCAACTATCCGTTTGCCATTCAGCGTTACACGGAATTCCTGCAGAAATTCGGCGGGCATGCGCAAGCGAACGCCACGCGTTATCAACTCGCGCTCGCATATCTCGATTCGCCCGAGAAGAATTATGACAAGGCAATCGAAAACCTCAACCCGCTGGTGGGGAATGCTGCATTACCAGAACATCCGCATGCCCTTTACTATGGCGGGCTCGCGTTGCGTGGACAAGGCTTGAAAGAACTCGACGGCATGGCCGCCAAGCCGAACGAGGCGGCTCAGTTCAAGCAACGGGCCGACCAGAAATTCACCGAAGCGGCTCAGCGTTTCACCGGGGCGGTCGCCGCGTTTACGGCGAAACTTCCTAAGGAAGCCGCGAAGGAACCCCCGGCTGAACTCGACTGGGCGGCCCGCTCACGCTGCGATCAGGCCGAGATGGAACTGCGTCTCGCCAAGTTCAAGGAAGCCAAGACAACGGCAGAACCCTTTAGCAAGGACGAGCAACTCGCGAAGAGCCGATACGCGAAACTCGGTCTGTATTTGCACGGCTACGCATCGTTCCAAACGCAAGACTATCTAGTGGCCGGGCGCTCGCTGGCCCAACTCGCTCCGTTCGACAACCCACATAATGGCCTACACGCCCGCTATCTGATGGGCCGAATCTACCAAGTAACTGAATCGAAGGCGGAAGCGGCTCAGGCTTACGATGCCGTCATCGCCGGTTACGAGCAACAGAAGAAAGACGCAGCCGCGACACTGGCACGACCCGATCTATTGGCCAAGAACCCAGGCGAACGACTTCGCCTGGAGGGAATCGTGAAGAATCCTCCCCCCGATCATGTGGCCGCGAGCGTGTTCTACTCCGCATGCCTCGGCTACGAGTCGGGCAAGTTTGGCGAGGCACTCGGCAAGTTCCAGGAGTTCGCGAAAGCATTTCCACAATCGCCGTTGTTGCCGGAAGCTCAGCTTCGCGTCGGCTTCTGCCAGGCGCAGATGAAGCAGTTCCCGGAAGCCATAGCCACCTTGCAGCCGATGCTCGACAAGCAACCGCGACTTGCCGATCAGATTCAATTCTGGCTGGGCAAGGCTCAGGCTGGGCTCGCATTGTCGATTGTCGATCCCGCGAAAGCAGCGGATCGCGATAATGGCTTGAAGAACGCCATCAACACTCTGAAAGCGGCGGCCGACAAGGCCAACGCCCTTGCTGCCACTGATCCTGAAGCCAAGATTCGTCGCGGCGAGATGCTGCTGGAAATGGCCGACACCCAGCAGCTCGCCAAGCAGTACAAGGAAGCGGCCGCGACCTACGACCAGATTTTGAACGAGAAGATTCTACCGGCCCGCGTCGAGGAAGTTTCGCAACGCTTGATCGCGTCGCTGCACTTGGCGGGAGACTATGCCCGTTCCGATCAGGTCGCGAACCAGTTCCTTCAACAGTATCCCGAAAGCTCCTTGCGAGTTCCGGTACTCTTTCGTCTCGCCGAGAACGCGTACTTCGTTGCTCTCGCTGCCGAAAAGAAAATGGACCTGCCGAATCGCCAGGCCGAACTCGCGAAGCTGTTCGACGAGGCGGCCAAGCGATACTTGGCCGTCATCGAAAAGGGTGGTGAGTTCGAGAAATTGAGCCTGGCACGTTTCGGCCTGGCCATGTGCCACTTCAAGAAGGGGGAGTTCGAAAAGGCTCGCGAATCGCTGGACAAGATTCCGAATGGCGAACGCGTCGGCGAGCTGACTTACACTCCTTATCTGTTGGCCGATTGTTTGCTACGAGTCGCCCCAGCTTATGTGCAAGGTGCTGGTGAAACCCGCAAGGTTCTGGAACTCCTCGAATTGGCCGCGGGGCACCTCGATGGCTTCATCACCGCGAACCCGAAAGCACTCGAGGTGCCGGACGCGATGCTGAAACTCGGCACTTGTCAAATGCGCCAGGCGGCCTTGATCGCAGTGCCAGCGGAACGGGCTCCGATCATTCAAGCCGCTCGCACGACGTTTCAGAAAATCGCCCAGCAATTTCCGCAAGCTCCACAGGCGGCACAGGCGAAAATGGAGAACGCCAAGTGCCAGGCACTCGCCGGGGACAAGGGTGGGGCGATCAACGAACTGCGACAATTCACGGCAGACCCGTGGCAGAATAGCCCCGTCGCTCCATTCGCCGTCATGGCGATGGCCACGATGCTCCGCGAACAGAATCAGCCGCAGCCGGCTGCCGACGCACTGGCCGCTGCTCGCGCGAAGCACGAGCCGGGTTTGCAGAAGGATCCGGAACGAATCGCATTGCTCCGTTACCATCATGGACTTGCCCTGCAAGAGGCGGGCAAGTTCGCGGAGGCACGTGTGGCTCTCGACACAATCACGCAACTCGTGACGAACAGGCCGATCACCGCGGAAGCTGCTCTTCGTTCAGCCCAGTGCCGCATTGCCGAGGGACGCAAGACTATCGAGACCGCCCGCCAGCAACTCGTGAACACCGGCCTCAAGCCGGAACAGATCGGGGCCGCGAATAACATGATCGCCCAGGGGAATGCCGCGCTGAATGAGTCGGCTCAGACGCTCGAACGGCGATCCGACGAGTTCAAGCAATCGCTCGGCAACAACGAAGCTCGCGAGCGGATGTACTACGAGGCGGCCTGGGCGTACCGCAGTCTCGCCGAGCAAGAAGTCGCGGCCACGCGGCTTAAACTTCAGCAAGACAAGCAGAAATTGTTGCAGGCCGAAGCCGATAAGAAAGCCGCACCGGGCACAAAATCGCCGCAGGTTCCGCTGCCCGAAATCGCGCGCAGCGCGGTGCCGGTTCAGCCGAGCGAACAGAAGGCTCGCGGAGCTTATCAGAGCCTGCTCGCGAGCTTCAACGATTCATTGCTTTCAGTGGACGCCCGCTTCGAGTTGGCGGAACTCTTCACCGAACGCGATGAATTTGATCCCGCGATTAAGCTGCTGAAGGAAGCCAACGACGTCGAACCGCGTGGCGACAAGCTTCCGTCGCCTGAGTTAATTGACCGCATCCGCATTCGTCTAGGCACTTGCCTGGCCGCGAAGAAGGATTACGATCCGGCTCTCGCTCAGTTTGAAGCCGTTGCTGGCAATCCGAAGTCCACGCTCGTTGGACAAGGCCAATATCGGGCGGCGGAGGTGCTGCTCGCCAAGAACGAAACCGCGAAGGCCATCGAAAAACTCGTGCTCTTCCGCGATAAGGGAGAATTTCAGAACCTGCCCGGCGTCACCGATCGTGCATTGTTGCGGCTTGGCTACGCACTCGGGCTCGACAAGAAATGGGATGCCTCGCGGCAAGCTTACGAACTCATGATCGCTCGATTCGGTGCCAGCCCCTGGGTACACGATGCTCGCTATGGTGCGGGCTGGGCGCTTCAGAACGCCGGTCAATTCGACCCCGCCGTGAACTGGTACACACAAGTCGCGGCCGCCACCACGACGGAGTTGGCCGCGAAGGCCCATCTGCAAATCGGCCTGTGCCGGCTCGAACAAAAACGCTACGGCGACGCGGCTGCGGCATTGCTGATCGTGCCGTACACATTCGACTATCCCGAACTCTGTGCCACGGCCCTGTGCGAAGCGGCCCGTGCCTTAGTCGAAGACAAGAAGCCCGAACAAGCCGAGCGGTTGTTGAAGAAGGTCGTGAAGGATTACCCAACCACCGAGTGGGCGAAGGTTGCGCAGGAACGGTTGGAGAAGATGCCGAAACAATGAGTTGACACTTTGGAGAGCGGCGATGTAACGCCACTCTCTTTTGTTTTTCTGTCTTTGCCTTCAATTTGGACTGCGGCTATGCAAAGCCGCTTTCTTTGGTTTCTCTGTTTTTCACCGAGGTTCGAAGAAGCGGCGGTCACTTGCCAACGTTTCAGAAACAGAAAAACAAAAGAAAGCGGAGCTACATCCCCGCACTCCAAAATCGGAAGAAACAAAAGAAAGCGGCGTTACATCGCCGCAGTCCAAAGTTAAATATGGAGGACGAACGATGTGCATGAGATTGATTCGCCTACTCGCAATCGCGATCTTGATCGCGTCAAACTCCCCCGCCTTCGCCTACATCGAAGCCCCGATGACGCTGGGCGATGTCGTGAACCAATCGAACATGATTACGATCATGCGCGTCAAGGCCGTGGATAAACCCAAGAACCTCATCATCTTCGACAAGGTCGAGGACATCAAAGGCAAGTTCCCGACCGCGATCGCTCGGCACGTCATCACCGGGCAACTCAAGGAGGGCGAGGTCAAGACCGTGCTCGAATGGGCCGAGGTGGGCAAGACTGCCATCTTCTTCGCCAAGGACGGGGCCTGCGAGATGTGCCTTGATAACTATTGGTACCAAATTTACAAGAACGGCGAGGACCTCTACGGCATGAGCCACGGCGAGCCGTTCTTGCTTCGCAGCTATGCCGGCAAAGCCGATCGCTTGCCGCCCTACGTCCGCGGCATCATGGAAGGCCGCGAGATGATCGTCCCCGCGATGGAAGACAACAAGGAACTTCTGCACAAGCGTGCCGGCAAGATCATGCGTTTGAAAGCCAGTTTGAAGTTGCTCACTTACGACCCCAAGCGCGATTTCGTAGGCTTGGGTGGGGAAGACATTCGGCGGATTCCGGGCGGAACAGGCTTCAGCCACATCGGACCACTTGCCAAGATCGACGCCGAGGCACGACATACATCCGTTGTCGATTTCGATGGCGACGGCAAGCTCGACGTTTGTATTGCGTCAACGAGTGCTGTTCGCTTGTTCCAGAATCAGGGTGAAGCTTATAGCGAAGT
>Ga0105046_10013778_pt1 | contig 12506 bp, 9 predicted proteins | sample MAT03_FD_78385 | JGI IMG/M metagenome (GOLD analysis project Ga0105046, IMG submission 78385) | Freshwater microbial communities from Lake Fryxell liftoff mats and glacier meltwater in Antarctica - MAT-03 (megahit assembly) | ecosystem: Environmental > Aquatic > Freshwater > Ice > Liftoff... | reverse complement strand
TTCACCGACGACCACATTCCGCTGCTGGCGAAATGGTCGCTGCGAAGCCTGGCAGATTACCAGGCCGAACTCGCCAAACGCAGCCAGGTGGCTCACGCGGTCGATGCGGCCGTCTGGCTGGGCGGCGAGCTGGGCATGGGTGCGGCTGAACTCGAAGACGCGGGCAAGGATGCTGAAGCAGTGATTCGCACCGCCTTGCTGGTGCTGGCGATGGGCCGCATCGAGATGCCTGACTGGGTCGCGTTCGAGAAAATGATCGGCGTCTTGCGCAAAAAGCATGGGGCCGCTCCGGCTGCGCTGCCGCTCGCCGTTCCGAAAAGCCTGCCGGCCCACCTGCGCGGTGTGGTGGAAGTGCTGCGGCAATCTGTGATCGCCGACGCGCCAAAAATAGGCGATCCGGCTTTGAAGGTGCGCCAGCTGTTTGACCGGAGCCCGGCTTTCATGGGGCGGTATTTCTGGGTGGAAGATGGGCTGAACGAGGTCGACCACCATGACCGTCAGGCATCTGCGGCGTGGAACAAGGTTACCGGCAGCAATGCGGACGATGGTTCGCTGCTGACCCTGTTCCTGTGCGTGGCCGCCGGTTCCCCCCCAAAAACGATGTTGACTGAAAAAGCCGCCGCGACCCTGGTGCGCAAGATCTGGAAATCAGGCTTCAGGCCCGGACTGGCTCACCAGTACATCCTGGACCATGCGCCGGTGCAGCACCAGGACGCTTACGCCAGTTTGTGGGAAGCCTTTGTGGAAGAGGCGCAGCCCACGCTGCAAAGCGATGCTGTTCACGCGCTCAACGATGCTCTGGCGTTGCTGCGGCGGGAATGCCATGTGCAATAGACGGTTTCTGCCTGCGCTGGCGGAAACGCGCTTTTTAGAAGGTCAAATCGGGCTCCAGCCCTTGTCAGTCTTGCGCAATCAGCTATTGAATTGATAGCTCCGGGATCCCTGCGACCGTCATCCGGGCACTCATCCACCAAAGAAAGTAAGCAAAGAAAAAGGAGACCCGATGGTCTGGGTCCTTTCGCTTCGCTGCGGGCAGCCATAGCTGCTGGCACCTGCCGAATAAGGGCGGGCGAACGTTGGCAGGGGCGAATGTTGCCGGGCGAGTGTTCAGAACTTGGGCATGCCTTTCATGCCGCCCATGCGTTTCATCATCTTCATCATGCCGCCGCCCTTCATTTTCTTCATCATGTCCTGCATTTGCTCGAACTCCTTGAGCATGCGGTTCACGTCCTGAACCTGCACGCCGGAGCCGGCGGCGATGCGGCGCTTGCGTGTGGCCTTGATCAGTTCGGGCTTGCGCCGCTCCAGTGGCGTCATGCTCTGGATGATGCCTTCCTTGCGGCGGATGTCCCGCTCGGCCTTGTTCATATCGACCTGGCCGGCTTTGGCGGCCATTTGTGCCGGCAGCTTGTCCAGCAGACTCGACAGGCCGCCCATGCTTTTCATCTGCTGCAGCTGGCTTAAAAAATCATTGAGGTCAAAGCCGCTGCCGGACTTCATCTTGGCGGCGAGTTTTTGCGCTGCCTCCATGTCCACGCCGGCGGTGACCTGCTCGACCAGCGCCAGGATGTCGCCCATGCCCAGGATGCGTCCGGCGTGGCGCTGGGCATCGAAGACTTCGAGCCCGTCGATTTTTTCGCTGGTGCCGGAGAACTTGATGGGCGCGCCGGTGATCTGTCGCACGCTCAGCGCCGCGCCGCCGCGCGAGTCGCCGTCGGTCTTGGTCAGGATGATGCCGGTCAGCGGCAGCGCTTCCTTGAAGGCCTTGGCCGTGTTGATGGCGTCCTGGCCCTGCATGGCATCGACCACGAACAGGGTTTCGACCGGGTTCAGCGCGGCATGCAACGCCTTGATCTCGGCCATCAGGGCTTCGTCAATCGCCAGCCGGCCAGCGGTATCGACCAGCAGCACGTCGAAGAAGTGTTTGCGGGCGTAGTCCAAAGCAGCGAGTGCGATGTCTACCGGCTTCTGGTCGGCGGTGCTGGGAAACCATTCGGCGCCGGCCTGTTTTGTGACGGTCTTGAGCTGCTCGATGGCGGCCGGGCGGTAAACGTCGCCAGATACCGTCAGCACCTTCTTCTTGCGCTTTTCAATCAGGTGTTTGGCCAGCTTGGCAGTGGTGGTGGTTTTACCCGCGCCCTGCAGGCCGGCCATCAGGATCACCGCTGGTGGCTGGGCCGCCAGGTTGATGTCGCTGACCCCTTCGCCCATGGTCGCCGCCAGTTCGCGGTTGACGATGCTGACCAGCACCTGGCCGGGCGACAGCGAACTCATCACTTCCTGGCCCAGTGCCTTGTCCTTGACGCGGGCGATGAAGTCGCGCACCACGGGCAGCGCCACGTCGGCTTCGAGCAGCGCCATGCGCACCTCGCGCAGCATGTCCTGCACATTGGATTCGGTGATGCGGGCCTGGCCTCGCATTTCCTTGACGAGGCGGGAAAGTTTGTCGGTAAGGGCAGAGGCCATGAACAGGCTCCACAGCTGGAGCAAAAGGAAGTGAAGGAAGAAATACAGCCCTGCGTCGCAGGCAGCTACAGCTAAACTGTAGCCATGATTTTAACTTTGAGCGCTGGGTGGGGTCTGACGACGGCCATGGGCGCCGCGCTGGCCTACGCCGTGCTGGCGCTGGCCGCCCGCCGCTTGAGTCAGTCAGCTGCCCGCGTGGTGATGTTCCTGGCCTGGTTGCTGCACGCGCTCGCACTGGCCGACGGCCTGCTCGGAGAGCCGCCGCGCTTCGGTTTTGCACCCGCCCTGTCGATGACCGTCTGGCTGGTGCTCAGCGTCTACGCGATCGAAAGCCGCTTGTTTCCGCAGCTCAAGGCGCGCTGGGCGCTGGCCGGCCTGGGCAGCGCAGCCGTCTTGCTGGCGCTGGGGTTTCCTGGCACCAGTTACGACCGGATTGCTTCACCCTGGTTGCCGCTGCACTGGGCACTGGGCCTTGCGTCCTATGGGCTGTTCGCCGCAGCCGTGGTGCACGGCTGGCTGATGAACCGCTCGGAGCGCTCGATCCGCTCGGCCTCGCAGACCGACACCGGCGTGCCCCTGATGACGCTGGAGCGCCTGACCTTTCGTTTTGTGCAGGCCGGGTTTGTGCTGCTGACGGCCACGCTGGTGGTCGGCTGGCTGTTCGCCGAAGCCCTGTATGGCGCGGGCCCCGGCCTGGCGTGGGTATGGAACCACAAGACCGTCTTTTCCGTACTGGCCTGGCTGACCTTTGCCAGCCTGCTGGCGGGGCGGGCGCGCCTGGGCTGGCGCGGACGCCAGGCAGTGCGCCTGCTCTACCTCGGCTCCGGCCTGCTGCTGCTGAGTTATGCGGGCTCGCGTTTTGTACTTGAAGTTGTTCTGAAGCGCGTATAAACAAGCATGAAATACCTGATCGTCTTTGTCGTGGTGCTGGTCGGTATCTGGTTATGGCGCATCAACCGGCGTGCCGAACGCCGCGAGAAGCCACCCCGGCAGCCGCCTGCCCCGCCGGTGACCGGGCCGAAGCAGGCCACCGAAGTCGTGGCCTGTGCCGTCTGTGCGCTGCACCTGCCCCGGCCGGACGCCTTGCCCGGCAGCCACGGCATGTATTGCAGCGAGGCACATCGCCGTCAGGGCGAGGCCTGAATGACGACAGGCGCTGATTCGGGCAACTCCTGGTTCGACCCGGCCGTCGGTGGCGATGGTGCCTGGGACTCGGGTGCCAGCGGCGAATCATTCGGCCGCCTGTGGCGGGCCTTCATGACAGCGCGCGTGACCATTGCCAGCGTGCTGCTCGCCTTGCAGGCCTCGCTCTACGTGCTCGGGCAACCGGTGCCGAAGGCCATGGTTTTGCTGTGCCTGGGCTATTTCGCGGCAACGCTGGCGGTGCGCGTGTGGGCTCGCCCCCAGCGCCCGGGCAGTACCTTTGACGCTCAGTGGCTGTACACCGTCGGCATCGACGTGGTGGCGTTTTCGGCACTGAATTTCCTGCAACTGGGGACGCTCAACTACACCGCGTTGTTTGCCTTGCCGGTGCTGCTGGCTTCCGTCCTCGGTCCCATCCTGCTGGCGCTGGGCACGGCCGCCAGCGTGACCTTGCTGCTGCTGGCCGATGCCTGGTGGGTGTCGCTGCAAACGCAGACCGATTCGACCGCCCGCTTCCTGCAGGCCGGCCTGAGCGGCTCCGGTTTTTTTGCGGTTGCCCTGCTGGCCAACCAGCTGGCCCTGCGCTTGTCGCGGGAAGAGCAGCGTGCCTACACCAGCCAGTCCGCCGCGCGCATGCAGACCCAGGTCAATGAACTGGTGATCGACACGCTGGTCGAAGGTGTGCTGGTGATCGACACCAATGGCGTCGTGCGTGCAGCCAACCCGGCTTCCCGGCGTTTGCTGACGGCCCAAGGGGAGGCGCGCGCCGCCCCCTTCATGCTCGCCGCCGAGGTCGCCTGGCAGCCGCTGGCTGAACTGGCGCACCAGACCTTCGAGCGGCAAACGCCGCAACAGGCCGACGTGAGCCTGGAGCATGCCTCGCGCCACGCCCGGCGTCTGCAAGTGCGCACGCGGCTGGCCGCCTCGCGCGAGGGCTCACGGGAAAGCCTGTGCGTGATGTTTCTGGAAGACCTGCGCGAGATGGAGGCCAAGGTCCGAACCGAGAAAATGGCAGCCATGGGCCGCATGTCGGCAGCCGTTGCACACGAAATCCGCAATCCGCTGGCCGCCATCACACAGGCCAACGCCTTGCTGGAAGAAGACCTGCGGGAGGCCGGGCACCGGCAACTGACCAGCATGGTTGCGCAAAATGCCCAGCGGCTGGCGCGCATTGTCGAGGAAATCCTCAACCTGTCACGCGTTCAGGAACAGGAGCCCCGGATGCAGACGCGAGCCCTGCGGCTGGACGACATGGTGCAGCGCATCTGCGCGGACTGGTCGCAGCAGACCGCGTCCAGCCACCGGCTGCGCATGCACCCGGGCACGGGGCAGGCCGCTGTTTTGTTCGAGGCTGAACACCTGCGGCGCCTGATGGTCAACCTGCTGGACAATGCTTTGCGGTATGCCAGCCCTTCTGCCGATGCGATCCAGGTCTCCACCGATGCGTCGGCAGGGCAGTTGCGCCTGCTGGTGTGGAGCGATGGGCAGCCGCTCGAAAAGACCGTGCAGTCGCACCTGTTCGAACCGTTTTTTTCGTCGGAAAGCCGCTCCAGCGGATTGGGCCTGTACATCTGCCGGGAGCTGTGCGAGCGGCATGGCGCCCTGGTGGGTTACCAGCGGGTGGCCCGCGGGCAGGTCGATGGCAACGAGTTTTTTGTCGTTTTCAGGCCGGCGTCCGAAGAGATGGCGCTGCCGCCAGCTGCCGTCGATACCCTGTTTTGACGCGCGGCCGTCCTGCTGAAACTGCGAGACCCCATGAGCACTCCCCATCAGGCCCACATCCTGGTTATTGACGATGAGCCGGACCTGCGTACGCTCTACGAGCTGACCCTGTTGCGCGAAGGGTACCGGGTCGAGGCCGCCGCCGATCTGGCGCAGGCCCGTGCCCAGTTGCAGGAGCGACGCTTTGATGCCGTGATCACCGACATGCGCCTGCCCGACGGCCTGGGCCTGGAGCTGCTCCGCGAAATGGTCAGCCAGCAACGCGCCGAGCGCTGCGTCGTGATCACCGCGTATGGCTCCGCCGAAAATGCGGTGGAGGCGCTCAAAGCCGGCGCCTTCGACTATTTGACCAAGCCGGTGGACCTCAAGCAGTTCCGCAGCGTGGTGGCGTCTGCCATCCAGGGCCAGGCCAGCATCAGCGCGGCGTCGGGCCAGGAAAAAAGCAAAACCGACAGCGAGGCCAGCCTCGTCACCCCCAGGGCGGGCAAGGCAGCGGATGGCGCACTCACCTTGCAACGCCTGGTCGGTGAGTCGGCTGTGATGCAGGCGGTCAAGGCCCGCATCGTCAAGGTGGCAGGCAGCATGGCACCGGTGCTGATCCAGGGAGAATCCGGCACCGGCAAAGAGCTCGTCGCGCGTGCGGTGCACGACTGCAGCCACCGTGCGGCCGGGCCTTTTGTCGCCGTCAATTGCGGTGCCATCCCCGAGAACCTGCTGGAAGCCGAATTTTTTGGCGCCCGCAAAGGCGCTTATACCGGCTCGGCGCAGGACCGCCTGGGGTATTTTCAAGCGGCCAAAGGCGGAACCCTGTTTCTCGATGAAATTGGCGACCTGCCCCTGGCCATGCAGTCCAAGCTGCTGCGCGCTATCCAGGAGCGCGCGGTCCGGCCGCTGGGCTCGGCGCAGGAAGACACGGTTGATGTGCGCGTGGTCAGCGCCACGCACAAGGACCTGGGCGCCGGGGTGGCCTCGGGGCACTTCCGCCAGGACCTGTACTACCGGCTCAACGTCATCGAGATCCATGTTCCGGCGCTGCGCGAGCGCCGCGAGGATTTGCCGGCCCTGTGCCGGGACCTGCTGGGCCGGATCTGCAGAGAGTCGGGTCAGCCCGCGCCCGACATTTCTGGCCAGGTCCTGGCGCGCCTGCAGGCCCACCCGTTCAACGGCAATGTGCGCGAGCTGGAAAATATTCTGCATCGTGCCGTCGCGCTTGGCGAAGGCAGCGACCTGCACCTCGAGTCGCCGCCGCCCGAGCGGGTGGTGGTCCCGGAAAACCTGCAGGACTTTCTCGATGGGCACGAGCGCGGCATCCTGTGCAGGGTGCTGCAGGAAACCGGGTTTAACCGCACGGCCGCCGCCGCCAAGCTGGGCATCAGCCTGCGCCAGATCCGTTACCGCATCGCCCGCTTGAACATCGTCACCCCCAGCGGCGATGACGCCAGCGATGAGCCCTGACGACACGCCCGCCGGGCTGCCGCTCTGGCAACAAGGCTGGTACCGCTATGCCCGGGCGCTGGCCTCGCCGAATTTCGGTGCCCGCCCGGATGCGGCGCTGATCGACCTGATCGTGATTCACTCCATCAGCCTGCCGCCCGGCCAGTTCGGGACCGGCCACGTGCAACAACTGTTCAGCAACGCGCTGGACTGGGACGCGCACCCCTATTTCCAGAGCATACGGGGGCTGCAGGTTTCCTCGCATTTTTTTATCACCCGTGACGGCCAGCTTTGGCAGTTCGTCAGCTGCGACCAGCGCGCCTGGCATGCGGGGCAGTCGAGCTACCGCGGCCGCAGCAACTGCAACGACGACTCCATCGGCATCGAGCTCGAGGGCCTGGAAGGCGGGTGCTTTGAAGCCGCCCAGTACGAAACGCTTTCCAGCATCTGCGCAGCACTGCTGCGGCATTACCCGATCGGCCACCTGGCTGGCCACGAGCACATCGCCAGTGGCCGCAAGCAGGACCCGGGTGCGGGCTTTGACTGGCCGCAGTTGCAGGCTTCACTCGGCTTGCCGCCTAAGTATTTTCCCGCAAACGCATGATTCGCCGGCATGCGAAAACACCCCAACGGGGTGCGTGGCTAAAAAATGCATGCGCTTTCTGCAGGCCTGCTGCCTGACCAAAAAACCGGCAAAAGCCAATGCCACTGCGGGCTGCAAGCCGGTTGCGGCCTGTTCGTTTGCATGCGGGAGATGAAGAATCGCTAGCCTCGCCAGGGCCAGAGTTGTGCATTTTTTACTGACGGAAAAACGCTACACAACGTAACGCTCCCAAAAGCGCGCGATACACTACCTGTAGTGCTTGAAATCACTCCAGACACTAGGTATAGTGTCTGAGCCCTCTATTTCAATTTGATGCATTCAGGGCGCCGCAACCCCAAGGAACAGCAGCCAAACGTGTCCGCCACCGGCAACCGTCAGCCCTCCCTTTTTGCCCTGAACCCCATCAAGCTCGCCCAACAACAAACACAACGAGGAACCCATGCAGACAGCCCACCATGCAACATCCGCCGCCACCGGCATGCCGCTGGCCCCCCAGTCCAGCAACAGCAACGCGCAGCCCAGCCCCCTGGCCCACTACCAGATCATCCGCCGCAATGGCTCTGTGGTTCCCTTTGAGCCGAACAAGATCGCCGTTGCCATGATGAAAGCCTTTCTGGCGGTGCATGGCACCCAGGGTGCGGCGTCGGCCAGCGTGCGCGAAACCGTGGACGAATTGACCCAGGCCGTCATGCGCGCCCTGATGCGTTCACGTCCGGGCGGTGGCACCTTTCACATAGAAGACGTGCAAGACCATGTCGAGCTGGGCCTGATGCGCGGCGGCCACCACGAGATCGCCCGCGCTTATGTGCTGTACCGCGAAAAACGCACGCAGGAGCGCGCCCGCCAGCCGCAGCCAGCGGCGTCCCAGGCGCCGCAACTGCATGTGCTGGACGGTGGCAAAAAGGTCGCGCTGGACATCGGCAAGCTGACGGCGCTGATCGAAGCATCGTGTGCCGGCCTGGGGACCGGGATCAAGCCCGACCCCATTGTTCTTGAAACCATGCGCAACCTCTACGATGGCGTGCCGATCGACGAGGTCTACAAGGCATCCATCCTGGCGGCCCGCACCCTGATCGAAAAAGACCCGGACTACACCTACGCCACCGCGCGGCTGTTGCTGCACACGATTCGCCGCGAAGTGCTGGGCGAAGAAGTTGTCCAGGAAGACATGGGCACCCGCTACGCCGAGTACTTTCCGGAGTTCATTGCCAAAGGCGTGGCCAACGAATTGCTCGATGAAAGACTGCAGCAGTTCGACCTCGCCCGACTGGGCGCCGCGCTCAAGCCCGAGCGCGACCTCAAATTTGACTACCTCGGCCTGCAGACCCTGTTCGACCGCTACTTCCTGCACGTGCGCAAGCAGCGCATCGAGCTGCCCCAGGCTTTTTTCATGCGCGTGGCCATGGGCCTGTCGCTTGACGAGATCGACCGCGAAGCCCGCGCCATCGAGTTCTACGAAATCATGTCTTCGTTCGACTTCATGTCGAGCACGCCGACGCTGTTCAACGCCGGCACCCTGCGCTCGCAGCTGTCTTCCTGCTACCTGACCACGGTGGCCGACGACCTGGGCGGCATTTACGACGCCATCAAGGAAAACGCCTTGCTGTCCAAGTTCGCCGGCGGCCTCGGCAATGACTGGACACCGGTGCGTGCGCTCGGCGCCCACATCAAGGGCACCAATGGCGAATCACAAGGCGTTGTGCCTTTCCTGAAAGTCGTCAACGACACCGCCGTCGCAGTCAACCAAGGCGGCAAACGCAAGGGCGCGGTTTGCGCCTACCTGGAAACCTGGCATCTGGACATCGAGGAGTTTCTGGAGCTGCGCAAAAACACCGGCGACGACCGCAGGCGCACGCACGACATGAACACCTCCAACTGGATCCCTGACCTGTTCATGCGCCGCGTCATGGAAAAAGGCAGCTGGACGCTGTTCTCGCCATCGGACACGCCGGATCTTCACGACAAGTTCGGCACCGAGTTCGAAAAAGCCTATGTCGCCTACGAAGCCAAGGCGGAGCGCGGCGAGATCAAGCCTTCGCGCAAGCTGCAGGCCATCGACATGTGGCGCAAGATGCTGTCGATGCTGTTCGAGACCGGCCATCCCTGGATCACCTTCAAGGATGCCTGCAATGTGCGCTCGCCCCAGCAACACGTCGGCGTGGTGCATTCGTCCAACCTCTGCACCGAGATCACGCTCAACACCAGCGAAACCGAGACTGCGGTCTGCAACCTGGGCTCGTTGAATCTGGTCCAGCATCTGAAAGACGGTGCCGTCGATCACGAGAAACTGAAGAAAACCATCACCACGGCCATGCGCATGCTGGACAACGTGATCGACATCAACTACTACGCGGTCAAAAAGGCACGCGACTCCAACATGCGCCATCGCCCGGTCGGTCTGGGCATCATGGGTTTCCAGGACTGCCTGTACGAGCTGCGTATTCCTTATGCGTCGGACGCCGCCGTCGATTTCGCCGACAAGTCGATGGAAGCCGTCTGCTACCACGCTTACTGGGCATCGACCGAGCTGGCCAAAGAGCGCGGCAAATACACCAGCTACAAAGGCTCGTTGTGGGACCAGGGCATTTTGCCGCTGGACACCCTGGACATGCTGGCCAAGGAGCGCGGCGGCTATGTCGAAGTGGACCGGTCGGCGACGCTGGACTGGGATGCGTTGCGCAAGAAGATCGCCAAAGACGGCATGCGCAATTCCAACTGCGTGGCCATCGCCCCGACCGCCACCATCTCCAACATCATCGGTGTCGATGCCTGCATCGAGCCCTGCTTTGGCAACCTCTCGGTCAAGTCCAACCTGTCCGGTGAATTCACCGTCATCAACCACTACCTGGTGCGCGACCTCAAGCGCCTGGGCCTGTGGGACGACGTGATGGTGGTGGACCTCAAGCACTTCGACGGATCACTGCGACCCATCGACCGTGTGCCGCAAGACATCAAGGCCCTGTACGCCACGGCGTTCGAGGTCGATGCCACCTGGCTGGTCGAGGCCGCGTCGCGCCGCCAGAAGTGGATCGACCAGGCGCAATCGCTCAATATCTACATGGCGGGCGCGTCCGGCAAGAAGCTCGACGACACCTACAAGCTGGCATGGTTGCGCGGCCTGAAGACCACTTACTATCTGCGCACCATGAGCGCGACACATGCCGAAAAATCCACCGTGAAAGCCGGCAAGATGAATGCCGTTGCCTCGGGCAACACCGATGACACGGGCAGCATGAACGCACTCGACGCGGCCGCCGCAACAGCGCAGGTGCAGCTGAATGCATCGCCTGCCACCGACATCAAGTTTTGCGCGATCGATGATCCGGGTTGCGAGGCTTGCCAATAACAAAACGGATCGCGGCGCTGAAAACTTCGGTGCCCGATTCGATGTAATTGAGCAACACTAATTTATAGCGATGTGAATGAACACTTTTCATTTTGTATCGCTGCTTTCATAATCCAACTTATTGGAAACATCTATGTTGACCTGGGACGAAGAAGCTAAACCATCGTTGCAAAAATCTTTGAACAGCGGCTTGCCTGAAGGCCGCTCGATGGAGCTTCCGCCTTTTTCTTTGCAGTCTCAAGCAGCGCCCCGCATGCTTGACGACAGCGCCCTGACTTCCACGCAGACACGTGCTGCCGCTCCTGCTGCCGTCGCCCCCACTGGACACCGCGTCAAGGCCGCCGACAAACGCATCATCAACGGCCAGACCGACGTGAACCAGCTGGTTCCGTTCAAGTACAAATGGGCCTGGGAAAAATATCTGGCCAGCTGCGCCAACCACTGGATGCCGCAAGAGGTCAACATGACGCGCGACATCGCGCTCTGGAAAGACCCGAACGGCCTGACCGAAGACGAGCGCCGCCTGGTCAAGCGCAACCTGGGTTTCTTTGTCACCGCCGACTCGCTGGCTGCCAACAACATCGTGCTGGGCACCTACCGCCACATCACGGCGCCCGAGTGCCGCCAGTTTCTGCTGCGCCAGGCTTTCGAAGAAGCCATCCACACCCATGCCTACCAGTACATCACCGAGTCGCTGGGCCTGGATGAAAGCGAAATCTTCAACGCTTACAACGAGGTGCAATCGATCAAGGACAAGGACCAGTTCCTGATTCCCTTCATCGACGCGATCTCGGACCCGAACTTCAAGACCGGCACCCCGGAAGCGGACCAGACCCTGCTCAAGTCGCTGATCGTGTTTGCCTGCCTGATGGAAGGCCTGTTCTTCTACGTCGGCTTCACCCAGATTCTTGCCTTGGGCCGGCAGAACAAGATGACCGGCGCGGCCGAGCAGTACCAGTACATCCTGCGCGACGAGTCGATGCACTGCAACTTCGGCATTGACCTGATCAACCAGCTCAAGCTGGAGAACCCGCTGCTGTGGACCGCCGACTTCAAGGCCGAGATCAAGGCCCTGTTCCTGAAAGCCGTCGAGCTCGAGTACCGCTACGCTGAAGACACCATGCCGCGCGGCGTGCTGGGGCTCAATGCCTCCATGTTCAAGGGCTACCTGCGCTACATTGCCAACCGCCGGGCCACGCAGATTGGCCTGGAGACGCTGTTCCCGAACGAGGAAAACCCGTTCCCGTGGATGAGCGAGATGATTGATCTGAAAAAAGAACGCAACTTTTTCGAAACTCGTGTGATTGAGTACCAGTCCGGTGGTGCCCTCTCCTGGGATTGATAAGCGACCGACCAATGATTTCAAGAATTGCAATGACCAGCGACGCTACCGAAGAGTGCGCGTTGGGCTTTGCTCCTGTGTTCGCGGCGCTGGGCACGGTTATCCGTCAGCCCAACGCCGTGAATCGCTTCGCGTACTCCAACCGTGAAGTGCTCTTTGCAATGTGATCAAGGAGAAAACTATGGCAACTGCGAAAAAATCTGCGGCTAAAAAAGCTGCTCCGAAGAAAGCCCCTGCGAAAAAAGTAGCGGCGAAAAAAGCGCCGGCTAAAAAAGTAGCGGCAAAGAAGGCTCCGGCCAAAAAAGCGCCAGCGAAAAAAGTAGCGGCCAAAAAGCCAGCTGCGAAAAAAGCGCCAGCGAAAAAAGCCGCGGCTAAAAAGCCAGCTGCGAAAAAAGCAGCAGCGAAAAAGCCAGCAGCCAAAAAAGCTGCCAAGAAGGTAGCGAAGAAGG
>Ga0105046_10013777_pt1 | contig 12506 bp, 14 predicted proteins | sample MAT03_FD_78385 | JGI IMG/M metagenome (GOLD analysis project Ga0105046, IMG submission 78385) | Freshwater microbial communities from Lake Fryxell liftoff mats and glacier meltwater in Antarctica - MAT-03 (megahit assembly) | ecosystem: Environmental > Aquatic > Freshwater > Ice > Liftoff... | reverse complement strand
CACCGGGTCGAGGGCTTGCGGCGCTGGCGCGGAACATGCATAACCTTGAGTGTTGGCGAAGCGCGATGACGGTGCGCGCGCTTGAGGGGCAAGCCGCCCCAACCTGAATTGAGTGCCGCAATGGCGCAAGGAGCATCGAGCATGACGAGTGGGCAGAATTTGAAGCGCGCGGTCGGGGCGGCCCTCTTGGCTGCATTGTTGTCAACCCAGGCGCTGGCGGTCCCGACGGTCAGTGTCGTTGCCGTACCGAACCCAGCCGTGGTGGGCACCCCGCTGGCCGTGGACGTATTGATCGCCGGCGTCGCCGATCTCTTTGGCTACCAGTTCAGCCTGGCCTTCAACCCGGCCGTGTTGCAAGTCACCAGCACCAGCGAAGGTGCGTTCCTGCCCACCGCAGGAGCCACATTGTTCGATGGCGGCACGGTGAACAACGCGCTGGGCACGTTGACGCTGGCCTTCGGCACGCTGACGGGGCCGGTACCCGGCGCCAACGGCGGCGGCGTGCTGTCGCGCATCAATTTCAGCGTGGCGCAGGCGGGCAGCAGCAGCTTCACGTTCTCAGACGTGATCCTGCTCGACAGCAGCCTGGGCACGATCACCGCCCAGGTCAACAACGGCATGCTGACAGCAGTGCCCGAACCGGCCTCGGTGGCGCTGTTTGCGCTGGGTCTGGCCGGTCTGGCCGCATGGCGTCAGCGCAAGGCGGCCTGATTTTCCGGTTCTGCGACCCCGGCCGCTGGAGTTTGGCGCTGCCGTGCTCAAGTCGCTGAAGGACCTTTTCGACAGCCTCATGCCGGCGCCTGCAGCGGCCGGGCCGGCTGCCGCCGAGCACACGCTTCAGTTGGCCACTGCCGTGATGCTGGTGGAGGTGATGCGCGCCGACACCAGCTTCCATCCCGGCGAACGAGAGGCCGTGCGCGCCGCGTTGCGCGACAAGTTCGAGCTGACAGACGACGAGGCCCAGCGCCTGACCGAACTGGCCGAGGGCAAGGCGAAGGAAGCCACCGACCTCTTCGCCTTCACTTCGAGCATCAACGAACGTTTCGACATGGTGCAGAAGCTGCGCATGGTGGAGCACATGTGGCGCGTGGCCTATGCCGACGGCCACCTCAGCGAGCACGAACGCCATGTGCTGTGGCGTGTGGCCGACCTGCTGCACGTGCCGCAAGGCGCCTATGTGCATGCCCGCCTGCGGGCGCAGGGGCAGAAGCCGGCGCCTTGATCTGGTCCCTCGACCTGCGACCGACGGGTCAGGCGAACGCCGGCATCGCGCCAAGCGCGGACTGCAGATCAGGCGCCGCCAGCCGCGGGGCCGCCTGCGCTGTCAGTGTGCGCGCCCGCCCCGACCCTGCCACCATGGCCACAGCCCGAACAGCATCTGCCCAGCCAGGCCCAGCACCCCGGCCGGCGTGGCCAGGCCGGTGAAGAAGGCGCCCGCGGTGCCGCCGAAGACGGTGACCGACAGCGTGAACTCCACGGCCATCAGCAGCGCAAAGGCTGCCCCGCCCATGGCCAGCCGCGGGCCGGCGGCCGCGGGCACGTTGAAGTGGCGCACGACCCGTCGGCAGATGAACCACGCCGCCGTCAGCATCACCGGCAACTCCATCATCACCGCCAGCCACTCGCCCAGTCTGGGCACCAGCACAGTCACGCGAAAGGCGCCGAGCATGAAAGCGATCGTGAAGACGCTCACGAAGTACGCCGCTGCGGCCTTGAGCGTGTTGGCGTTCATCAAGCGGCCCTCATGCGGGTCGTGCTTCTGCCGCCAGCGGCGTAGGCCGCTGTCGCAGCGCCCACACCACGCCGGCCACCAACAAGGCCACGCCCAACAGCGTCAGGCCTTCGGGTGCACGGCCGCGCAGCAGGTAGGCGTAGGTCAGCGCGGCCAGAGTTTCGAAGACGATCAATTGCCCGGCGATGCGCGTCGGCAGGCGCTGGCTGGCTTCGTTCCAGCACAGTGTGCCCAGCCATGAAGCGAACAGGCCGATGGTCAGCATCAAGCCGATGAAGGCCAGCGGTGTCGGGCCGAAAGGCATGGCCAGCGGCGCCTGGGTCGCGATCTGCCAGAGCCACACGCCGGCATAGCCGACGATGGCCAGCGGCAGCGTGGCGATGCCCTGGGCGGTGGCCCAGGTGGTGGGTGAACGGCCCGGGTGTGCGCGCAGCCAGTCGGCATTGCGCAACGGGTACCAGGTCCAGCAGACCACGGCGCCCACCGCGAGCAGGGCACCCCAGGCATAACGGCCCAGGTCGGCGAGCGGGTCTTGCCGCAGGTGCTGCAACTCCACATGGTTGACGAGCGCGATGCCGGCGGCCAGCAGTGCCAGCGAAGGCAGCATGCGACGCCAGGGCAGGCGGCCGTCACGCCGCGCATCGCGCCAGTTGGAGCACACGGCAATCACCACCGGCAAGGTGCCGATGATCATGGTCGGCAGCGGCCCGCCGGCACGCTGGATCGCGGCCGACAGCAGCAGGTAGTACAGCACGTTGCCCACCAAGGCCAGGCGCAGCGCCTCCAGCCAGTCGGTGCGGGTGAGCTCCCGAATGCGGGCGCGGTCCAGCCAGGCCAGGGGTACGGCGATGAGGCCGAAAGCCAGGTAGCGGCCGAAGGTGAGCAGCGCCGCCGGGTAGTCGGCCAGCATCAGCGGCGCCACGAATACGAGACCCCACATCAGGCCGGCGGCCAGCGCGAAGAGGGTGCCAGTGAAAAGTGCGGTGCGGTCGGGCATGGGTGCGAAGTGTCGCCCAGCGGTGCGCTGGAGGCCGCCACAATGACGAGCATTTGGTTGCCGAGCTGACGCCGCGGGCGGCGGCCGACGGCTCGCAGACGCAGCACCGTCGAAGGCTTGAGCGCCGGCCGGGGGCGTCATGAAAAGGAGACACGGGCGATGAGCAAAGACCACTTGTTGGCGCTTGACCAGGGCACGTCCAGTTCGCGGGCCATCGTGTTCCATCGCAGCGGGCGCATCGTGGCGATGGCGCAGCGCGAGTTGCGGCAGATCTACCCGCAACCCGGCTGGGTGGAGCACGACCCGCTGGAGATATGGGCGTCGCAGTTCGGCGTGGCGCAGCAGGCTCTGGCGCAGGCCGGGCTCACGGCGGCCGACATCGCGGCCATCGGCATCACCAACCAGCGTGAGACCACGGTGCTGTGGGACCGGCGCAGCGGCCGGCCGCTGCACAACGCCATCGTCTGGCAAGACCGGCGCACCGAGCCGCTGTGTGCGCAGCTGCGCGAGCACGGTCTGGCCGACGCTGTGCGCCAGGCCACCGGCCTGGTCATCGACCCCTACTTCAGTGGCACCAAGCTGCGCTGGTTGCTCGACCACGTGAGCGGCGCGCACATTGCCGCCGCCCAGGGCGAGCTGGCCTTCGGCACCATCGACAGCTGGCTGCTGTGGCAGTTGACCGAAGGCCGTGTGCATGCCACCGACGTGACCAACGCGTCGCGCACGATGCTGTTCGACATCCGCCACAACGCCTGGTCGCCGGAGTTGCTGGCGGCACTGCATGTGCCCGACAGCGTGTTGCCCCAGGTCTTCCCGTCATCGCACCTGTTCGGCGAGACCACGCTCTTCGGCGCGCCGATTCCGATTGCCGGCATGGCGGGCGACCAACAGGCGGCGCTGTTCGGCCAGGCCGGGTTTTCGGCCGGTATTGCAAAGAACACCTACGGCACCGGCTGCTTCATGCTGCTGCATACCGGCGCGCAGATGGAACACTCGTCCCATGGCCTCATCAGCACGACGGCGGCGCAGATTTCAGCGCCGGCCGAGGCTGCGCCGGGCCGCCCCCCGGGGAGCGGGCTCGGCGGGCCGAGCCCTTGGGGCCGTCAATACGCGTTGGAGGGCAGCGTGTTCGTCGGCGGCGCCGTGGTGCAGTGGCTTCGCGACGGGCTGCAGGCCATACGCGCGAGTACCGAAGTCGAGTCGCTCGCCGCCAGCGTCGTCGACTCAGGTGGCGTGATGTTCGTGCCTGCATTCACCGGCCTGGGCGCGCCCTACTGGCAAGCCGATGCGCGCGGTGCCATCGTGGGGCTCAGCCGGGGCAGCACCACAGCGCATATCGCGCGTGCCGCGCTGGAGAGCATTGCCTTTCAAAGTGCCGCACTGCTGCAGGCCATGAGCGCCGACGCGCGCGCCGCAGGAGGTGCGGCGCCCACCGAATTGCGGGTGGACGGCGGTGCCTGCGTGAATGACCTGCTGATGCAGTTCCAGGCCGACTTGCTCGGCATTCCTGTGCTGCGGCCGGCGGTCACAGAAACGACTGCACTCGGCGCAGCTTATCTGGCCGGCCTGGCCAGTGGCGTGTATGGCGGGCTGGACGAATTGGCTGCGCAGTGGCGAATTGATCGCCGCTTCGAGCCGCAGATCCCGGGCGACGAGGCAGATGCGCGAATGGCCGCCTGGTCGCGGGCGGTGCGGCAAGCCACTGCCGCCTAATTCGCGAATTCACAGGGCCGGGCGCGGTGGGGTGCGCCGCGCCCGGCAGTCTTCACTTGACGAGATAGTCCTGCAAGGATTTGCCCGTGGCCAGCGCATCACGCAGCCATTGCGGGCGCTTGCCGCGGCCGACCCAGCCCCGGCCCTGATCGTCGCGGTACTTGATCGCGGCCGGTGCGGCTGCGGCTTTGGTCTTGAAGCTGGTCTTGCGGCGGCCCAGCTTGGCCACGGCCTCGGGTGCCTTGGCCGACTTGGCACCCAATCCCAGGTCGGCGGCCGTGAGGTTGTAGAACTTGACGGCCTCGCGAATGCGGGCAATGACGCCGTCGGCTTCCTGGCGGCGTGCTTTCTCCGCTTCGACCTTCAGGGCTTCGATCTGCTTGACGAATTGCGTATAGGTTTTCTTCATCGATGCTTCCAGAGTTAGTCGCCGCCTTGATGTCCCCCGTTGAGTCAGATCTGTGCCTGACTTTCAATCTGCGACATGTTGAGAGTGGTGACGCATTCACCGAAACGGGTTAATGCGCCGGGCAGAAATCTAACATGTTTCATTCATCCTCTCATTCGGCTGTTCAAAGTCCAGACAAATGAGCAGCGAATAACTTTCGCACACAATTTTTAACATTGTCCGGATTGCACGCGCCCAGCCACTCAAAGCTTGGCCAAACGTTGAGAGAACGGTTCGACTCCAGCAGTGCGAATTACCGGCACTTATCGAGCGCCCGCCGCCCTGGGCAGTCGGCTGTACGTGCTCAATGCCAGCTGAGCGGGTCGGTGGCGTAATACTGCGCGAATTCCTGGAACAGTTCCGGGTGGGCCGAGGCCAACGCGGCGGGTTGCTCGAAGAAGACCTCGCTCACCACGGCAAAGAACTCGGCCGGGTCGGTGGCGGCGTAGGGGTCGATCAGGCCGCCGTGGCCGCCCCGCACACGTTGCTGCAACTCTTCGAAGTGGGCCGCCATCACCGCAGCCCACCGGCTGCGCCGCGCGCGCGAGCCCAGTTGCGGGGCGCCATTGGCGCCGCCCGCCTCCTGGTCGAGCTGGTGGGCAAATTCGTGGATGACCACGTTGTGCCCGTCGCTGGCATGGGCCGCACCCTGCAGCACGTCGTCCCACGAAAGGATCAGCTGCCCCTGCTGCCACGATTCCCCGGCCAGCGCGCGACGTTCGCCGCGCACCAGGCTGCCGTCGTTCACCGCTCGGTCGACCACGAAGGCACCCGGGTAGAGCAGCACCTGGCGCAGGTTGCGAAAGTACCCGGCACGCCGGTTCAGCAGCAGCAGGGCAGCCTGCGCCGCGATCAGCACGCGCATCTCGTCGGTCACTATCAAGCCTCGGCAACCGATGAAGGGCTTCTCGGCCAACAACACCTGGGTGTGCTTCTTCAGCTGCAGTTGCAGGTCGGCAGGCAGGTTCAGGTAGCCTGGCCAGCGGCGCTGCAATATCTCGCGCCAGGCGCGGGGGAAAGGCTGGCGACGGATGCGCACACGGCGCACTTCAAGGGCCAATGGCGGCCCCCACAGCCAGCCCAGCGCGGCCAGCAGTCCGACCACGACAAAGATCAAGGGGGCAAGTTGTTCGACCACCAGGCCACATGGGCCTGTGTCGGACGGGTTTCAATCCCCCCGGGTCAGGCTGGCCGGCTTCGGTGTGGCTGACCCACACCCTGCAAAGCACGTGGATCCACGGCTTCTAGCCCGAGCGCATGGTGGGCGCTTACAACGAACCGCTGAAGCGCAGCTTTTCCAGGCGCAATGCAAGCTGTTGTCGCTTCTCGGCCAAGGCCTGGCGGGCGGGCCGGGCGGCCGCGTCATCTGCAGCGCCGGTCAGCGCGGCGCGCAGGGTTTCGATTTCGCGCATGAGTTCGATTTCAGGCGGCACGAAGCCCGAGTCCTTCAGCATCTTGAACGGCATGCGCAACTCGGCGGGTGTCTCGTCGTAACCATCGCCAAGGTTCAGCGGCTTGCCATAGCTCGGCGCCGCGCGCAGTTCACCGTTCTTTTCGGACTCGCTCAGCGAGCGGCCGATATGGTCTTCCAGAAGCCTCAGACGTTGCTCGCGCTTTTCCTCGGTGGCCATGGCGTACCTCCTTGCTGTGAACGGATATTGACGGCATCGACCTGTCAGGCAGCTCAAGCCCGCGCCGCTTCATGCAGACCTAACCTGTCGATCCAGTGCCGCGTCAGCGGCGTCACCGGCTTGGCCATCACACGCTCGTTGATGAGCGCGCGGCCCAGCATGCGGCGCCCGCCCTGGGCGGCTGCCGCCAGCAGGGTCTGGTCGACGAGGTCGCGCTGGGCATGGCTGCCGCCCAGGTGGCGCGCCACGCGGCGCACCTCGAACAAGGTGTCGGCGGCGCCATCGGCATCACCGCGGGCCAGGGCGAGCAGGCCGCGCATCAGCGGCAGGCCGACTTCGCGGGCCATGGCGTGGTTGCTGCGTCGGGCTTCTTCCGGGGCCATGGCACGCTCGGCGCAGCGGGCCAGCCAGCTCTCGGCCTGGGCCACCTCGCCCGCGCCCAGCAGGGCCACCACCACGTGCACGTCGTTGAAGGCGTAATAGCCGGCAGCGGCAGGGCTCATGTCCCAGCGTGTCAGCACCGACTTGCACTGTGCAGACACGTCCACGCCCAGCAAGTGCAGCCGCCACAGCGCGGCCACGGCGTCGATGCGGTGCAGCGTGACCTTCAGTGCCGCGCCGCTGAGGTGCGCATCGACCAGCCGCAACACACCGGCGGTGTCCAGGCCTTCCAGCCTGAAGAGCGCCTTGTGCCACCACAAATGCCCCGAGAAGCCATTGCCCTCGGCCCACACGGGCTGTTGCTGACGCAGCCAGGCGGCGCCTTCCTCGTAGCGACCCTGCATCTCCATCACATGCGCCACCGCGTGCACGGCCCAGGGCACGCGCGGGTTGGCGGCCAGGGCGCGGCGGCCGGCTTCCTCGGCTTGGGGGTAGAGGTTGCACTCCTCCAGGCCGAAGGCGTGCAGCGCCAGCACGTAGGGGTACAGCGGGTCGTGTTCGTCCCACTCCGGCAGCGCGCGCGCCGGTCGCAGGCGCAACGAGTTGCTGTCGCCGCGGTAGAAGTCCCAGGACTGCGCCCATTGCAGCGCCAGCGCATCGCGCGGGTACTCCACCAGCAGCGTGTCCCAGGTGCAGCAGGCACTTTGCCAGCGGCCTTCCAGTACCTGCTGCACGGCCTCAAAGTGGCCGCGCTCGCGACGCGTGGCCGACGCGCTGAGCGCTTCGGCCTGCGACAGGTGGGCAGCGGCCTGCTCGCGCATGCCGGGCTCGGTCAGGCTGAGCAGGAAGCCGGCCTTCATCACGTGCGGCAGGGCCCAGCCCGGGTCGGCGGCGATGGCCGTGTCCAGGTCGGCCAGGGGCACGTCGTAGAACGACATCATTCGCCACAGCGCCTGCTCGGCCGCATCTCGGGCCGCGGCGCTGGTGCTGCTGCAGGGGTTGCCACGCAGGTCGGGGTTCGACATGGGGCGAAATGTAGCCTGCTCGCGGCAAAGCGCTGAAAGAGCGCTGGTGCGGCCGCATCGCCTGGCTGTCGAGCGCTGCGATTGCGGCATAGAAGCGTTCGATGGTGGCGCGGCTTACAGCTTGGTGGCTGGCGGCGCCCAGCTCACGGCGGCCAGGTCGTTGGCGGCAATCGGCGAGCTGCTCCACAGCCCGCGCAGGCCGCGGCGAAACACTGCCACCTGCGCCGGGTTCCAGATGAACACGTTGACGGCATCCAGCGCCAGCTGGCGCTGGATGTCACGCCAGACCCTGCCCTTCTCGCGGTTGTCCTTCAGTGCGCCCAGCGTGGCCACCAGGCCGCGGAAGTGGGCACTGTCGTAGCCGAAGTAATAGTTCGGGTCGGCATAGGCGGTGGCGTAGTCCAGCGGCTCGACATGGTTGATCAGCGTCAGGTCGAACTGGCCCTTGAACGGGCCGGCCAACCACTGCGCCCACTCGACGTTTTCTATCTTCGCGTTCACACCCACCTGCGCCAGCTGCGCGGCCACGATCTCGCCGCCCTTGCGCGCGTACTGCGGCGGCGGCAGCGTGAGGGTCACGTTCAGCGGCGTGCTCACCCCGGCCTCGCGCAGCAGGGCGCGGGCGCGGGCCGGGTCGTAGGGCGTCGTCTTGGTGAGGTCGAGGTAGCCCAGGTCAGAAGGCGTGAAGTGGCTGCCGATGGGTGTGCCCAGACCTTCCTGGGCGCCGTCGATGAAGGCTTTGCGGTCGATGGCATGCGACAGCGCGCGACGCACCCGCACATCGTCAAAAGGCTTCCTGCGGTTGTTGATGGCCAGGATGCCCTTGCCGGCGGTGCTGCCGACTTCGACGGTGAAGCGGCGGTCGGCCTGGAACTGCTTGAGTGCCTGCAGCGCGCCCAGGCGCGGCATGCCGTCGACGTCGCCGGCCAGCAGGGCCGCCACCTGGGCGGCCGGGTCGTTGATGAAACGAAAGCTGACGCGGCGCATGCGCACCTTGGCCGCGTCGCGGTTGCCGTCCCAGCGCGCCAGCGTGAGGGCGCTGCCGCGGTTCCAGCTCTCCAGCTTGTAGGGGCCCGTGCCCACCGGCTGCGTGGCAGCGCTGGCTGCCGTGTTGGGGTGCAGGATGACGGCCGTGTTCTCGCCCAGGCGGAACGGTATGGCGCCGTCGGCCTCGGTGAACTCCAGCACCACCACGTGCGGGTCAGGCGTGCTGATGCTGGCCAGGTTGTCGAAGAAGGCCTTCTTCGCCTTGTTGCTGCTGCCCGCGGCGCGGGCGCGCTCGAAGCTGAATTTGACGGCCGCCGCGTCGAAGGCCGAGCCGTCGGAGAACTTCACCCCCTGGCGCAGGCGAAAGGTGTAGGTCTTGCCGTCTTCGGTGTGCCCCCAGTCCGCGGCCAACAGCGGCAGCACGGCGCCGCTGGGCGCGATCTTGGTCAGGCCTTCGAAAATGTTGTAGTGAACGACCTCGCCGATGGCCGCAGCGGCGGCCACGGTGGGGTCCAGGCCCGGCGGCTCCAGCACCATGGCCAGCACGATGCTGTCCTTGCGTTGCTGGGCCCAGGCGCCGGGTGCCACGCCCGCCAGCGGCAGGCCGGCAAGCAGCGTGTTGAAGCAGCGTCGATCAAGGCTCATCAAGGACTCTCCTGGCCGGGTGGGGCATTGTCATTCTGCGGCATGTGCCGGCGCCGCCTGGGCGAGTCCGGGCAGTGCGCTGAGCAGGCGCTGCGTGTAGGGATGTTGCGGTTGACGAAACAGCGTCTCGGGCACGCCGCGCTCGACGACGCGGCCGTGCTGCAGCACGATCACCTCGTCGCACATCAGGTCCACCACGGCCAGGTCGTGACTGATGAAGAGATAGCTCAGGCCGAGCTGTTGCTGCAGGTCCTGCATCAGGTTGAGCACCTGGGCCTGCACCGACACGTCCAGCGCACTCACCGGCTCGTCGGCCACGATCAGCCGCGGCCGCGTGATGAGCGCCCGCGCAATGGCGATGCGCTGGCGCTGACCGCCGGAAAACTCGTGCGGGTACTTCTGCAGGTCGGCCGCGCCCAGGCCGACATCGGCCAGCGCCTGCAGCGCGCGTTCGCGCCGTTCATCGGCGTTCAGCACGCGGCCTGCGCCCTGCAGCAGGGCCAGCGGCTCGGCCACCGTCTGCAGCACCGTGCGGCGCGGGTCGAGCGAGCTGTAAGGGTCTTGGAACACCATCTGAAAGTGGGCCCGGGCCTGGCGCAGCGCCGCCGGGGCCAGGGCCTGCAGGTCTTCACCGTCGAAACGCACCTGGCCCGCACTGGGCGCCTCCAGCGCCATCACCAGCCGCGCCAGCGTGCTCTTGCCCGAGCCGGACTCGCCCACCACACCCAGCGTCTTTCCGGCCTGCAGGGTGAAGCTCACGCCGTCCAGGGCCTGCACCTGCGGCGCGGGGACGAGCAGGCTTTGCCGCGGCAGGCGGTAGCGCTTGGAAAGCTGGTCAACCACCAGCAGCGCGGGGTTCACGAGGGCGCCTTGCTCGCTGCGCGCGTTTCAGCAGGGCTCGGGCTCGCATGCGGCAGACCTTCGTGGTCCACCGGCCAATCCAGGCGCACGCAGCGGGCTTCATGACGCAAGCCCGGACCCCCGCCCGTGCCCACGGCCACGGGCGGCGGCGGTGCGGCGCGGCAGATGTCGGCCACACGCGGGCAACGGTCGGCAAAGGGGCAGCCGGCGGGCAGGTCGGCCAGTGCCGGTACGCGGCCGGCCAGGGTGGCCAGCCGGCTGTGGCGAGGCAGGCCCAGGCGAGGGCGGGCGGCGAACAGGCCCTGGGTATAGGGGTGGGCCAAGTGCTGGAACACGGCGCCCGTCGGGCCGCTTTCGACCACCGTGCCGCCGTACATCACCAGCAGCCGCTCCACCCGGTCGGCCATGACCCCCAGGTCGTGGCTGATCAGCAGCAGACCCATGCCGTCTTCGCGCACCAGGCCGGCGATCAGGTCCAGCACCTCGCGCTGCAAGGTCACGTCCAGAGCCGTGGTGGGCTCGTCAGCGATCAGCAGGTCGGGTCCGCAGGCCAGGGCGATGGCGATCATCACCCGCTGCCGCTGGCCACCCGAGAGCTGGTGCGGATAGGCATCCAGCCGCGTCGCCGCCTGCGGCATCTGCACGCGCTCGAGCAGCCGCAAGGCCGCGGCCCGCGACTGGCTGCGCGACATCGACTTGTGCAGACGCAGCGGCTCGGCGATTTGCCGGCCCACCGTGTGCAGCGGGTTCAGCGCCGTCATCGGCTCCTGAAACACCATGGCCAGCCGGCGGCCCCGCAGGCGGCACCAATCGCGCTCGGCCAGGGTCGTCAGTTCGATGCCATCGAAGCGAATCGAGCCCGCCACCCGCGCGCGGTTCGGCAGCAAGCCCATCAGCGCCAGCGCCGTCAGGCTCTTGCCGCAACCCGACTCGCCGATCATCCCCAGCGTCTGCCCGCGCTCGAGCGCAAACGACACCCCCCGCAACGCCTCGGCCGGGCCGCGTGCGGTGTTCAGCGTGACGCGCAGGTCGGTGACTTCAAGCAAGGGCACGCGGCGACGATAGCGGGTGGCGCGAGCGGCGAAGAAAAGCCCGGCCGAAACCGGGCTGGTCGCGACCCCAGTCCCGCCGTCTTGCCGTCGCCGATCTTGACCGTTAGACTCGACCAGACCTGGCTAACTCCGAGGTTCGACGTGGAAGCAACAAAAATCAACATGCTGGAAGCCAAGTCCACGCTGTCCAAACTGGTGGCGGACCTGGAGGCTGGCGTCGTGGCCGAAGTCATCATCGCGCGCAACGGTCGCCCGGCAGCGCGCCTGCTGCCATTGGCCGCCGCGGCGGCAGACCGCAGTCGACGCATCGGTGTGGCGCGCGGGCTCTTCGAGGTTCCCGCCAAGCCCGGCAGCTCCGACACCGACGACGAGATCGCCCGCCTGTTCGAAGGCACTTAGCGTGCGCCTGCTGCTCGATACCCACATTGCACTGTGGGCTGTGACGGACAGCGCACTGCTGCCTCGCCAGGCCGAGGCGGCCATCCTGGCGGCCGACGAAGTGTTCGTCAGCGCCGCCTCGTTGTGGGAGGTGGCCATCAAGCATGCCCTGGGGCGCGGCGACATGCCCGTGTCGTCACCGCAGGCCTTGCTCGCGTTCATCGAAGCCGGATACCGCCTGCTCGACATCAAGCCTGCCCATGTCGTGCGCGTGGAGACGCTGCCGCCACTTCACAAGGACCCCTTCGACCGATTGCTCGTGGCGCAGGCGCTGGAAGAGCCGCTGACGTTGATCACTTCGGACCAGGTACTGGGTGGCTACAGCCCGGCCGTCGTTGTTGCGAGGTAGGGAGTGCGGTGGGGTCAGAGCGCGACGGGGTCAGGTCTCTCATGGGGAGTCCGATGGGGTCAGGAGTCCGATGGGGTCAGGTCTCTCATGTATCCTCCCCCTTCCATGTCCAGACCACTGCGCATCGAGTTCCCTGGCGCCTTCTACCACGTCACCTCGCGCGGCGACCGTCGCGAGCCGATCTATCGGGACGACGCCGACCGCCTGTGCCAGCTCGACGTGCTTGCGCAGGCACTGGCGCGCTTTG
>Ga0105046_10013776_pt1 | contig 12507 bp, 11 predicted proteins | sample MAT03_FD_78385 | JGI IMG/M metagenome (GOLD analysis project Ga0105046, IMG submission 78385) | Freshwater microbial communities from Lake Fryxell liftoff mats and glacier meltwater in Antarctica - MAT-03 (megahit assembly) | ecosystem: Environmental > Aquatic > Freshwater > Ice > Liftoff... | reverse complement strand
TGGTCCGGATATCCGATTGCCGACAAATATGTCGTCAGCGCATCGACCCAGACATACATGACATGCCCCGGCGATCCCGGCACCGGCACGCCCCAGTCGAAACTGGTGCGCGATATGCTCAAATCCCTAAGTCCGCCCTCGACAAAGCGGATCACTTCGTTCCGGCGGCTTTCCGGACGGATGAAGTCGGGATTGTCACGGTAGAGCGCGAGCAATCTGTCTTGATAGCTCGACAGGCGAAAAAACCAAGTTTCCTCGGCCGTCCATTCCACCGCAGTAGCTTGCGGAGAGAGACGTTCGCCGCCTTCCCCGTCAACAAGCTCGCTTTCGTCATAAAAAGCCTCATCACGCACGGAATACCAACCCTCGTAGCGATCAAGGTACAGGTCGCCATTCGCCTCCATCGCCTGCCACAGGGCAACACTTGCGGCATGATGATGCGGATCGCTGGTCCGTGTAAAATTATCATACGAAATGTTAAGTTTATCGCACATATCTTTGAAATAAAACGACATTTCATCTGCGAATTTCAAAGTGTCGCAGTTTGCAGCGCGGGCGGTCTGGACCATTTTCAGGCCATGTTCGTCTGTGCCCGTAATCATACGCACATCGCGGCCCATCATGCGCTGGAACCGGGCGATGGCGTCGGTCGCAATTGCTTCATAGGCGTGGCCGATATGGGGGCGGCCATTGGGGTAGCTGATCGCTGTCGTGATATAAAAGGGTTCGCTCATCTGGCGCGCTCTAACCGTTATGCACGCAGAGGGGAAGCCGCCCCACCTGGCCCCGCCCCGCCGAGCGCGGCAAAACTGTTGCCGATCTCAAACGCGACCATCGCCGGGTCATAGGATCCAGTCAAAGCGGTGCGCCCGATGCCTTGGACCTGGTCCCATGCTCCCAGCAAATCGGCGCGTCCTGCCCCCTCCCGTTCACGACCGATGCGCAGCAAAAGCCGGGGGGCAAGATCGAGCAGAAGCCGGAAACGATCCCGCCCTGCGATTCCTGCAACGTCACGTGCCAGCGCTTCTCGCAAGCGGTTGCCGGGATCGCCGCCGTTGGCAATGTCCATCAGTCGCTGTTCAAGCGCGGCGGTATCTCCATCGACCAGCTCAAGCGCACGCCCCGGAATCCCCGCCGCTGCGGTCACCGCCGCGCTTATCTGGCGCACATCCGCAAAGGAGCGCTGCGCCGAAAGCCAGGTCCGCAGGGCCGCATCCTCCAGCGGCTGAAAACGCAACACCCGGCATCGTGAGCGGACCGTGGGCAACAACCGCCCCGGTGAATGGCTCACCAGCAGGAACAAGGTTCGCGCCGGCGGCTCCTCTAATGTCTTGAGCAGCGCGTTGGCTGCGCCCGGTTCCAGATCGTCGATGGCATCGATGATGACGACCCGCCAATGTCCGATGGCAATCGTCATCTGCATCCGGCTGATCAGCCACCGCACCTGATCGACCGTGATATTGCGGGCAAGATCTTTACCAGCGTCCTTGAGCAAGCGTTCGAGCACCAGCAGTTCGGGATGATTGCCTGCCGCGATCAACTTGTCAGGAATTGGATCACCATCGCTGTCCAGACTGTTTACGCCTGCATCGAGCGCAGCAGATGGACGGGTCAGAAGAAAGCGCGCAACGGACCTTGCAAAGGCAGCCTTGCCCAATCCTTGCGGCCCAGCGAGTAACCAGCCGTGATGCAACCGGCCACTGTGCCAACTGTCCAAAAAGGCGCGTGTCGCGGGGGCGTGGCCGATCATCATGGCAGCAGATCCGCCAGCGCACCAAGCAAATCCCGGGTGACGACAGCGGGCGCTGTATTGCTGTCGATTACACGCCAGCGTTGCGGCTCGGCGGCCGCCATCTCGGCAAAACGCGCGGCCAGGCGGGTGTGGTAGGCGGCGGGTTTGGCCCCCATCCGGTCGGGTCGATCGCCATCACGCTGCGCCAGCCGCGCTGCCGCTGCTTGCGGCTGAACTTGCAACAATAAGGTGCGGTCGGGCAGCAGGCCACCGGAGCCGATGCCATGCAAGGCCAGTATATCTTCGTCCTTTATCCCACCGCCACCGCCCTGATAAGCGCGGGTGGAATCGAGGAAGCGGTCGCACAGCACCCAAGCGCCCCGTGCCAGTGCTGGTTCAATCAGCTTGGCCACATGGTCGCCGCGGGCAGCAGCAAACAGCAACGCCTCGCTCGCTGCGTTCCACCGGTCGGCCCCGCCTTTCAACAGCAATTGCCGGATCGCCTCGGCCCCTTCGGTGCCGCCTGGTTCACGGTTCGTAACGACGTCAAGCCCGCGCGCCTTCAGTTCGACGGCCAACCGCGCAAGCTGAGTCGATTTGCCTGCGCCCTCGCCGCCCTCCAGCGTGATGAAACGTCCGCGGGTCATGGCCTGTGCCGATAATATCGGGTCAGCGGTCACGCAAGACCCGCGCGTCGCTGAATCCTTTGGCCTTGGCCGCCGTCAGCGCATTGCGGGCACCTGCCTCGTCCTTGAATGGCCCAATGCGGACGCGCCACAGGTTGCCGACAGCGGAAACCTTTCCGCCCACTTTGGACGCAGCGGCCTCTGCGCGGGTCTGTGAGCTGAATGCCGCGACCTGTACAAGATAGCCGGGGTCGACAGCAGGCGTTGACGCCGCGGATGCCGGTCCGGGCTTTGCGGGTGTTATGGCGATGATTGCCGCTGTTTTGGGTTTGACCTGAGGTTCGGCCACCCGCTCGGGCGTTGCTGCAACCGCCGGGATGCTTGCCTGCGGGGGCAATGCCGCTGCCTTTGCACGCAGCACCGTCAGCAGGGAATCCGGTGTTGGCAGCCGTTCTGCGACCGCCAGTCCGGCGCGCAGCTGGGCGCGTTCCGATGCCGGTGGATTGACCCGCCGTACCCGCACCGCCGAAGGTTTGTCGGCAATGCCAAGGGCTTTGGCCGCGGCTTCGGACAGGTCGATCAGGCGGCGATTATCCATCGGGCCGCGATCATTAACGCGCACAACGATCGTGCGGCCGCCCACCAGCTCGGTCACTTCGACATAAGTTGGCAAGGGCAAAGTCTTGTGCGCGGCGCTAAATGTCGCCGGATTAAAAACTTCGCCATTGGCGGTTGGTCGCCCCGCGAACGCGCTGCCATACCAGCTGGCATAGCCGACATCATCATAATCGACGATATCGACAGGCGTATGGGTAACGCCTTCGATAACAAAGGGCGCGCCAAGCTTAACCGGCGTATCTGTGACCGTTACTGCGGGGGCAGTCGGCGTGTCCTGTACGGTGTACGCCGCCGCTGTCTCGCTGGCATTGCCAGCGCTGCCGCAAGCCGTCAGGCAGGCGGCCGCAAGCAGCATCGGGACGGCGCGTTCAACGTTCAATCTCATCGGCCAGCAATCCCACAGACAGCGCATAAAAATTCGAGCAATTATAGTCCAATATCGCGCGATAATTACCAGTCAGCAAATAAGCAGTATTGCCCGTGCCATCGGGTTCGATCAGCGTCGCCTGGACACTGTCCCCCGGCCAGCGTCCGTTTTCAGACGTTACGCCAGCACGCCGCCATTCGGCCATGGTGCGCCAGCGGGTGTGACGCGCAAAAACACGCGGGCAGCGGGTTGGCTGTAACCGGCTGGCCAGTGCGGCGCGATCAAGATTGGCAGGCACCCGCACCGCCACGCCCCACGGCTCGCCGCGCCGCCACCCGGCCTGGTGCAGATACCAGCCGATTGATGCAATGGCATCGGCCTCGCTTGACCAAATATGTGCTTTACCGTCGCCATCGCCGTCGCGCGCAACCTGCAGATAGACAGTCGGCAGAAACTGGGGGTAGCCGAACGCCCCTGCCCAGCTGCCAGTGAGGATATTGCGGGGAACACCTTGCTCAATCATCTGCATAGTGGCGATGAATTCGGGTTCAAACAGGTTGCGGCGGCGGCCGTCAAAGGCGAGCGTCGCCAGCGCCTGAGGCAAATCAAAATTGCCCGTCACCTTGCCATAGGCAGTTTCGTGGCCATAAATGGCGATCATTATTTGCGACGGCACACCTGTGTCCTGTTCAATCCGGTCGAGCAGCGACAGCAGCCGATCATGAACCGCGCGTCCGCCACCAATGCGCGGGGCATCAACATGCCGGACGCGGTAAGGTGCAAAGGATGGGATAGGTTTATCGGCCGTTGCCCCGCCTGAGAGATTGTCGCGATCCAGCGCTATGACACGGGCGTTATAGCTGAGGCCGTTGGCAATGGCGTCAAAGGTTGCGCGGCTGACACCCTTGGCCTGCGCCTTTGGCCACAGCGACTGGACATAGGCCGCGAAATCGACGCCCTGATCCTGTGCCACGCCTGGCTTGACCGATAACAGCAGCGCAGCGCAGCAGACCGCCATGGTGGCGCGCGCCCAACGATGCCGCAGCATCGGCCGACGGTTTAAAAGGTCATTCATTCTTTGACTGTGCCACGACACCCTGCGGCTTGGCTAGGGGAAAGTCCGGCATGATACGCCAAGCTGCACCCCTGCTGCGCCAGAATAGCCCTGAGCGGATGGGCACGTCGGTTTTTGCTTGTCGCGGCGGTCCTTGACGCTATGCGGGGAAAATTAAGGATAGGTGGCCGAGTGGTTTAAGGCAGCGGTCTTGAAAACCGCCGTGGGTGAAAGCTCACCGTGGGTTCGAATCCCACCCTGTCCGCCACGTTGGACTGTCACCTTCCGGTGGTGGAGGAGTGGGCATGTCAAGAATCATCGTTGGCGGCATCGTTGCTGCGGTAATTGCCCTGTTCCTGTGGTTCGACCTTGACAGCTATCTGACCCTTGACATGCTCAAGTCACAGCAGGCGCGCTTTGCCGCTGAATATGCCGCCAATCCCATTGCCATCATCGCACTGTTCATGGCGGTGTATATTGGTGTCACCGCCGCATCTTTGCCGGGGGCTGCTATCCTGACGCTGGCGGCGGGCACGCTGTTTGGACTGGTGACGGGTACGATTATTGTCTCTTTTGCGTCCTCCATCGGGGCGACGCTTGCCTTTCTGGTTTCGCGCCATCTGTTTCGCGGCGGGGTGCAAGCCCGCTTTGGCCAGCGTTTGCAGGCGATTAATTCCGGCATCGCGCGCGACGGCGCATTTTATCTTTTTTCGCTGCGGCTGGTTCCGGCCTTCCCCTTTTTCATCGTCAATCTGCTGATGGGATTGACTGCCTTTCGGACCTGGACCTTTTATTGGGTTAGCCAGATTGGGATGCTGCTTGGCACCATTGTCTATGTAAATGCCGGGACACAGTTGGCTCAGATCAACAGCCTGCGCGATATCGCATCGCCAGCGTTATTGCTGTCTTTTACCGCGCTTGGACTGTTGCCATGGCTGGCCAAGGCTGTGATGGGGGTCCTGAAACGCCGCCGGATTTATGCGCGATTCCGGCGCCCAAAATACTTCGACCGCAATTTGATCGTTATCGGCGCGGGTGCGGCGGGGCTGGTATCGAGCTATATCGCGGCCACTGTCCGCGCTAAGGTTACGCTGGTCGAGGACGGCAAGATGGGAGGCGATTGCCTGAACTATGGCTGCGTGCCATCCAAAGCACTGATCAAAAGCGCACGGGTGGCCAGAATAATCCGTACCGCCGACCGCTATGGCCTTACGTCTGCGTCGCCGCAGGTTGATTTCCGCGCGGTCATGCGCCGCATCGATGACGTCATCAAAACCATTGAACCGCATGACAGTGTCGAACGCTTCACAAACCTGGGTGTCGATGTTGTCGGTGGTTATGCGACGATCATCGATCCGTGGACAGTCGAAATCCGACGTCATGACGGCGCGGTTCAACGCCTGACCACCCGGTCGATCGTGATTGCGGCGGGGGCCGCTCCCGTCGTCCCCGATCTGCCCGGCCTTGCCGCCAGCGGCTATGTTACCAGCGATACCTTGTGGGAACGCTTTGCCGAACTGGACCGGCTGCCCGAGCGGATTGTTGTTCTGGGCGGCGGACCAATCGGCTGCGAACTGTCACAAGCCTTCGCCCATCTTGGCGCCCAGGTGACGCAGGTCGAAACGACTGAACGGCTGTTGCTGCGCGAAGATGATGACGTCAGCGCATCGGCATTGGAAAGCCAGCGCATGGCGGGTGTCACAGTGATGACCGGGTGCAGTGCACTGCGCTATGATGGTCAAGACGGCGACCGCCGCGTCATCGTCGACAGTGATGGGACTGAGGTCGCCCTGCCCTTTGATGCCCTGTTGGTTGCGGTTGGGCGGCAGGCGCGGCTTACGGGTTATGGGCTGGAGGCATTGGGCGTCGAGACAGCCAAGACCGTCGCCACCGATGATTATCTTGCGACCATTTTTCCGAATATCTATGCCGCAGGGGACGTCGCTGGACCCTATCAGCTGACCCATGTCGCCTCGCATCAGGCATGGTTCGCGACCGTCAACGCGCTGTTCGGAAGCTTTAAGCGGTTCAAGGCTGATTACCGTGTGATTCCAGCAGTCACCTTTCTCGAGCCCGAAATTGCGCGGGTGGGCATCACGGAACGCGCGGCGCGCGACGCGGGAATATTGTATGACGTCACAACCTACCCGCTCGACGATCTCGACCGCGCGATTGCAGAAGGGGCGACACAGGGTTTTGTCAAAGTGTTGACCGTGCCGGGCAAAGACAAGATATTGGGCGCAGTGATCGTGGGCGAACAAGCAGGCGAATTGCTCAGCGAATTCGTAATGGCGATGAAATTTGGACTTGGAATGAACAAGTTGCTCGCCACCATTCACAGCTATCCCACGATGGCAGAGGCCAATAAGTTTGTCGCTGGTCAGTGGAAACAGGCGCGCAAGCCCGAACGTTTGCTGGGGCTGGTCGAGCGCTATTTCCGTTGGCAGCGCGGCTAAACCATGGCCGTGATGCTTACACAGGTGCAAGGTCTTGTCGGCATCGCACTGATTTTGTTGCTTTGTTGGGGGGTCAGCGAAGCGCGTTCTGATCGGCCTACCTGGCGCTGGATCGCCGGGGCCTTGTTCATCCAGATATCACTCGCTGCATTGATCGTCCGCGTGCCGGTGATCTGGGACGCCGTCACCCTTGCCAATCATGCCGTCAGCGCCATCGAACGCGCTACGCTGGCCGGGTCGAGCTATATGTTCGGCTATCTCGGCGGCGCGCCCCTGCCCTTTGCTTTGCCCGACGGCACACAACCGCCGCTGATCATCGCTTTTCAAATCCTGCCGCTGGTCATTGTCTTTTCGGCCCTTTCCGCTCTGCTGTGGCATTGGGGCGTATTGCGCCGAGCGATTAGCGGGATTGATTGGGCGCTACGCCGCACCCTGGGGGTCAGCGGCCCGGTTGGACTGGCGGGCGGGGCGACGATGTTCCTTGGCGTCGTTGAAACGCCGCTGGTTCTTCGCGGGGCCTTAAACCGCATGTCGCGCGCCGACCTGTTTGCTGCGATGACGATGATTATGGCAACCATTTCTGGCGCTATTTTAATACTTTATGCAACCACGCTACGCAACATAGTGCCAGATGCGGTAGGTCATATGATTGCCGCTTCGCTGATCTCGTTACCTGCCGCCATTCTTATCGCACGATTAATGGTCCCCGGCCCTGGGACCCCAGCGGACGGTGGCAAAAGTGACGACGCGCTGCGCTATGATGGCAGCATCGACGCAATTGTGCGCGGCACGGCCGACGGCATACAGCTGTTCCTTGCCGTCATTGGCATCATCATTGTTGTGTTCGCACTGGTCAATCTGGTTGACCAGATGCTTGTCTTGCTGCCGCTGATCGATGGGGAAGCCATCACCTTGCGCCGCGCCTTTGGCTGGCTGCTCGCGCCGCTGATGTGGGCGCTGGGCGTGCCGTGGGATCAGGCGGTTACGGCAGGTGGTTTGATGGGGACCAAGGCGATCCTGAACGAATATGTCGCCTATCTTGATCTAGCGGCCCTGCCCGCTGGCGCGCTCGATGGCCGCGCGCTGCTGATCACTACCTATGCATTGTGCGGCGTTGCCAATCTGGCCAGCGTTGGTCTGCTCGTTTCGACAATCGCGACGCTGGCCCCGCAGCGCCGTGCCGAGGTCGCCGCACTGGGCATGAAAAGCTGGATTGCCGGCAATGCCGCATCCGCGATGACCGGTGCGATGGTCGGCCTGGTCACGCCAATCTAGCCGATGTTTGACGCCCGCCTTCGCCCACTGATCGATCCGCCGCTGAATGCCTGCGGGCGCTGGCTGGCGGGGCGCGGGGTCAGCGCCAACGCGGTGACTTTGGCAGGATTGTTCGTTGGCATTGGTGCCGCTATCGCCGTTGCAGCTCAGGCATTTGGCGTTGCGCTCATCCTGATCGGTGTAAATCGGCTGCTTGATGGCCTCGACGGTGCTGTCGCCCGCGCGCGTGGTCCCAGTGATTTCGGGGGCTATCTCGACAGCCTGGCGGATTTTGCTTTCTATGTCGCGGTGCCGCTTGGGTTCGCCTTGGCCAGCCCGGCCAATGCGCTGCCTGCGGCGGTGTTGATCGCCAGCTTTACGATCACCGGGGTCAGTTTCCTTGCCTACGCCGCCATTGCGTCCAAATACGGGCTAGAGAACAGCGCGCACGGCACGAAAAGCTTCTTTTATTCCACGGGTATTGCCGAAGGCGCGGAAACAATTGCCGTGTTCGTGCTGATGTGCCTGTTTCCGGCTTGGTTCGCAGTTATTGCTTTTGTTTACGCCGCCATGTGCGCGATCACCGTGGTGCAGCGCAGCCTGCTTGCCTGGCGCACATTTTCGGCAAGATAACTGGCGGAGAGGGTGGGATTCGAACCCACGGTGAACTTGCGCCCACGCCGCATTTCGAGTGCGGTGCTTTCGACCTCTCAGCCACCTCTCCGCGAGGGTTCCGATAGGAACAGGGGGTCGGGGCAAAACAGTCCCCGCCGGTCGAGGGCGCGCCTTAGCGGAACAAACCGGGCTTGCCAAGCCTTAGCCAAACACGGTTCGCCACTTGCAAAATTGCTGGGGTCGCATAAATTGGTCCAATGACGCAAACACCGCAGAATCCAGAAAATCAGGGCACGGCCGCGATTGAAATGCCGCTTGTTGAAAGCGCACGGTTCGCACCCGGCGAAATTGTCCGCCATCGCTTATTCGGTTTTCGCGGCGTCATCTTTGACATCGACCCGGTCTTTGCGAACAGCGAGGAATGGTATGAGGCCATTCCGGAAACCATGCGGCCGGCACGCGATCAGCCCTTTTACCACCTGCTCGCCGAGAACGAAGACAGCAGCTATATCGCCTATGTCAGTCAGCAAAATCTGGTCGCGGATGCCTCTGGTGGACCGGTTGATCATCCGCAGATAACGGAGATGTTTGAAGGACCAAAGGATGGGCGCTACCGCTTGCGGACCCGCCTGACCCATTGATGTTATCCCCCCACCGGCTTCAGGGTTTCAGGGCTTCAGCTTCCAACCGCTAGCAAGCAGGCGATAGGTGATGGTGGCCAATATGACATTCATGCCCATCAAGACCAGAACAGCCGTCAGTATCGGATTGGCGATTGAGGAATCCGTTTGCCCGATAAAGCCATAGCGGAAACCCATGATGACATGATAAAATGGATTTACGTGGCTGATGGTCTGAACCAAGGGCGACAAGCGATCGACTGCGTAAAAAGTTCCAGACAGCAGCGCTAGCGGTGCCACGACAAAATTGGTGATCGCTGCGGCATGATCGAACTTTTCGGCCCAGATAGAGGTGATCAGCCCGAAAAAGCCCATCATGGCGGCACCAAGCACGCCGAAAACTGCGACCGCCCAGAAATGTTGGGGCATCACGTCGACGCCGGGCCACAGCAGCATGACAAGCCACAGGGCGATACCAACAAGCACAGCGCGGGTTACTGAGGCTCCGACCATCGCCACCATCAGTTCGCCGAAACCAAGCGGCGGCATCAGATAATCGACGATTGTGCCTTGTATCTTGCCGACAAGCAGCGAAAAACTGGCGTTGGCGAAACTGTTTTGCAGCATCGCCATGACAATCAACCCGGGCGCGAGGAAATCCGGATAGGGTACGCCAAGCACTTCACCCTTTGCGCTGCCTAGGGCCACCGAAAAAATAACCAGAAACAACAGTGTGGTAATGGCGGGCGCCCAAATGGTTTGCAGTTGCACCTTGAAAAAGCGGCGCACCTCCTTGACATAGAGAGCGATCATTCCGGCTACATTGATCGTGCGGATCTGCGGAACACCCGGTTCCGGGAAGTTCGGCGGTGATTGGCGTGTGCCGGGCGTAAAATTTGGCTGGTCGTTCATGCCAAGCTCGCCTATCGCGTCGCTGCTCTGGCTGCAAGCCATGGTATTGCCGCTGGGTGAAATCGGGCGGGCCAGTAAGAAATAGGAATTCAAAGAATGTCATGGACCGATGAGCGCATCGAACAATTGCGCACCATGTGGGAAAAGGGGCTGACCGCCAGCCAGATCGCCGAAGCGCTTGGCGGGGTCAGCCGCAATGCCGTGATCGGTAAGGCGCATCGCCTGGGCCTGAAAGCACGGCCCTCACCCGTGAAAATGGTCGATACCGCCAAGGTGCCAAAACCCGCACCCGCAGCGCGCGCGGCTGCACCAGCCGCACCGCCTGCTGCCCCTCGGGCACCAGCTGCCCCGGCGCTGCGCCCGGCGGCAACAGCGCCTGTCGCCCGCCCCCAGCCTGCTCCCGCGTCTGTATCAGCGGTCACTCCGCCTGCAACGCCAGGTGTGACCTCCCGCGCCGATACCCCGCGTGTCGTTTCCATCGGTCCCGGCGGTTTTATTCGTCAGGGTCCGGGCGACCAGCAGCCGCCGATTCCCCCTGCGCCGCCGCGCCGCCTGGTTCCGGCCAAGCCGAGCGCAGGGATTGTCGGCAAAACCAGTCTGCTCGAACTCAACGACCGCATCTGCCGCTGGCCGATGGGGCATCCCGGCGAACCCGATTTCCATTTTTGTGGACAGGTGGTGAATCCAGGCTTTCCCTATTGCGTTGAACATTGCGGCCGCGCCTATCAGGCCCAGATGCCACGCGGAACGCGGCGTCCGCCGCCGCCGCCACCCTTTGGGGGGCCGCGCGTACGGTGAACCCGTTCGATCAATAGTTCGGTTATGCCAGAATGCTTGGCTTCGAAATGGGGCTGCGGCAAGACGGGTTTGGCCGGATGGAAATAGCCATTGATCCGGCACGGTATTTCAATCCGCAGGACGTGGCCCATGGCGGGGTAAGCTATTCGCTTGCCGATACGGCGGTGGGCGGTGCGTTGTCGACGCGCGTTCCCTATGGCCACTGGTGTGCAACCATTGAAATCAAGATGAATTATCATGTCGCAGTGCGTCTTGGCCGCCCGCTTGTTTCAAAATGATGTTCTGGTGGGCAGCGCCAACGGGAATTTTGCGATCTGCCCTGCCCCAGCGACCGCAAGCTGACGTTGCTGGACAGCGGAACGTGGCACCGCCTATAGCGGCAGCATGAGTCACGATTTGTTCGACACCGCCCATGCGGCCACCGAAAGCTATAACGCCTCGCAGATTGAGGTTTTGGAGGGGCTGGAGCCCGTCCGCCGCCGTCCTGGCATGTACATCGGCGGAACCGACGAGCGCGCGCTCCACCACCTGGCAGCCGAAGTTCTCGACAACAGCATGGACGAGGCCGTGGCCGGTTATGCGACACGCATCGAAATCACGCTCGACAGCGGCAACCGGTTGACGATCACTGACAATGGTCGCGGAATCCCTGTTGATCCGCATCCCAAATATCCTGGCAAATCGGCGCTGGAAGTCATCATGACCATGCTGCATTCGGGCGGGAAGTTTGAGGGCAAGGCCTATGCCACCTCGGGGGGCTTGCATGGCGTCGGGATCAGCGTGGTCAATGCACTGTCGAGTGAAACAATCGTCGAAGTTGCGCGCGCCAAACAACTGTTTCGTCAGGTTTTTTCACGTGGCGAGGCACAAGGCGGTATTGAGGAATTGGGGCCGACACAGAATCGCCGCGGGACCAGCGTCAGCTTTGTTCCCGACACCCAGATTTTCGGTGAACATGGCAAGTTTAAGCCCGCGCGGCTCTATCGTCTCGCTCGGTCGAAGGCGTATTTATACGCGGGTGTTGAAATCCGCTGGAAATGCGCCGCCGAATTGATTGGCGACGACACACCGGCAGAGGCCATGTTCCAATTTCCCGGCGGGCTTGCCGACCATTTGCGGGAACAGCTTGGCGTCCGCGAATGTGCGACCGCCGAACCCTTCATCGGACGGCACGACTTTCCGGATGATCAGGGCCGTGCCGAATGGGCAATTGCCTGGCCGTTGTGGTCCGACGGCAGTTACAGCTGGTATTGCAACACCATCCCAACGCCAGCCGGTGGCACCCATGAAGCAGGCCTGCGCGCCGCATTGACCAAGGGTCTGCGCGGCTTTGGAGAGCTGATCGGGCAAAAGAAGGCTGCACAGATTACCGCCGACGATGTGTTCAACGGTTGCGAACTTATGCTGTCGGTGTTCATGCGCGAACCGCAATTTCAAAGCCAGACCAAGGATCGG
>Ga0105046_10013774_pt1 | contig 12507 bp, 10 predicted proteins | sample MAT03_FD_78385 | JGI IMG/M metagenome (GOLD analysis project Ga0105046, IMG submission 78385) | Freshwater microbial communities from Lake Fryxell liftoff mats and glacier meltwater in Antarctica - MAT-03 (megahit assembly) | ecosystem: Environmental > Aquatic > Freshwater > Ice > Liftoff... | reverse complement strand
GTAAAAGCCGCATTGCCCAATCCGATAACTAATGTGCCCGATAGCCTTGCTGTTCAGAAACGCCTCCAGGAATCAGATGCTGCTTCGAACCGGTTTGTTGTATTCAGTTCGGCTGTACCTGGTTCCTCGCATGGACCATTCCTGTTGAATGACAGCAGTTTTAACATGGAGCGGATTGATTTTACAATACCCGTGAACCAAACCGAAATCTGGACGATCCATAACCAGACAGTTGTTGCACATCCGTTTCATATGCATGGTTTTCAATTTTACATTCTGGACCGATATGGAAGTCCGGTTGGGCCAGAGGAAATGGGAAGGAAAGATATGGTAATGGTTGGAGTGAATGAGTCTTTGCGAATCATTACCAAGTTTTCTGATTTTGCCGACAGTATAATGCCATATATGTTTCATTGCCATATTCTTACACACGAAGACGAAGGAATGATGGGCCAGTTTGTTGTTGCTCCATTAACCTCTTCTCTTATTCAAAAAGGAACAGATTCTTTTAAGGTTTGGCCAAATCCACTTCGGGATGTTTTAAATATTTCAGGTTCAACCCATAACACAGAAATCTTCAATTTCCTTGGCAAGAAAATCGGGGAGCTGAAAATTGGAGTGAATTCAATGGAAACCAGCCATTGGCCACAAGGTCTGTATAGAATTAAATCCGGTCATCAAATGATTACCTTGTTAAAATGGTAGGCCAAAGGCAAGGTTATTCATGTTGTGCGTCTGGTATATTATAAGGAAACAGAAAAGCAGATTTCAGAATTTTCCTTTAAACCAGGTATCGAAACGTTTTTTTTGTTTTGGATTGTACTGGATGGACCACCTGATTTTGCTCAGGACTGGTTTCAGAAATGGATAAAAATCCTACATTTCTACTTCCAATCGTACCATATTTTCCATGACAACGCTTTTCATCCTCTTATTCCTATTGCCATTCGTTTTGGTCCCTCTATTTTTTGCATGGCTTTATCAAAAAAAGAGAATGATCAGCAGTGGGCAATCGTACTTATTTAATGCTCTTTTTATGCTGATATTTCCATTAATATGGTCTGTATTTCAGGTTCCTGTCCAGATTTCAAATGAGGTACCCCTGTTTTCATCTGTCTCCATTTTTGTGCTGGCAAACCTCATTTTCGGGATCCCAACCAGCCTGATCAATCAGATATTATTCAATTTTCTATTGTCGCCTTCTTCAACAAAAAAAGCTGAAACAGCCTGAGCCTTTCAGAAATTTACGTTTTGGTTTAAAACGCTCTTTCCTTATTCTAAAACCCAGATGCGTAAATCTTTTCCTGGAACCTGAATATCCTGTATTTCACCTCCTTTAATCGCCTGGCCTTTCACTCCAAGTGGATTTGCTCCCTGGCTTGTGGCAACCAGTTTCCATTTTCCTTTTGGAACAACGACATTTGAAAAGGCATCGTTTTTTTCGCCAACATTTAACAACACCAACACTTTACTTTGTACCAGGTAGCCTAGCAGTGCCTGATTTGAAGGTTCCATAAATTGGTAGTATCCTTTTGGCAAAGCCAGATCCTGGCGGAACAATTTACCCGTCCCGCTGTTCCGTAAAGCAATCATTCCTTTCCAGAAATCCAGCATGTTTTTATAATCGCAACGGATTGCCGCATCTGTTTTTGTCTTCCCTACATTCTCCCACACAAACTGATTGGCAAACCGGAGATTGTACGTATCCCGTTTTCCATGGTAATGAAGATTTCCGGAAATGGCGGTTTTCTTTATGATTTCCTCCAAAGGAGCAATGCCTTTGGATCGCATAAACTCCGTTCCTCCGTTCAAAACAAGTGCTCCTGAGCAGGTAAACAGCAAAGTGGCAGCCAGTTTGAAAGCTCTTTCATCTACGCCCTGGCGGCCATCCCAATCCTTCTCCGCAAACTGATCGGCCAATGCCCAATTGTCGTGAATATCAAGGTACTTAATTCCTGACAAGGGACTTTTTTCATCCGGGAAAGTAGAACTTAAACCGTGTTTTGCATTTTCTCTTTGCGATGTATTTCCTCCCGCATAACCCCGATCCGTTTTTTTATCTTTCGGATTCGAAACCGGACCTTTGAATGCGTTCCGGGCATCGTCGTTGAAATAGCAGATCGGCGCATCGGCCTTGTACCAATCCCAATCCGGATTGGCCTCGTATTCCGGATCGTTTGATGCAATCCAGGGCTCACCATAGATTATAATATCCGGTCCCAAAGCCGCACGAAGTGCTATTAAGGTTTGCTCATCGGTTTGTCCGGCAAGATCTATCCTAAAACCATCCACCCCAAATTCCTCTATGAAGTGCTTAAACTGATCGATGATCCATCGTTGAACCATGGGTCGGTTTTCTGATTTGGTTTCATTGCCATATTCCCCGATCAGATTGTGATTACGGGTCCGGTAATAATATTGCTGATCAATTCCGTTAAAATGAAAGAGATATTCCCTCTCCAACATGCTGGACATGGTGTGATTAAAAACAAAATCGACAATCACAGCGATCCCCTTGTTGTGGAAATTCTGAACAAGATCTCTGAACTGCTCCCTTTGTGCACCGTGTTCCGATTTCCGATCCCGGTATCGGGATTCAATGGTGAAAGCATGGCTTGTCATATAACCCCAATTGTAGTCCGTTTTATTGATCCCTTGCTGCTTCATATAAGGATCATTTTCAAACGCTTTCTTCCATTCGTCGTCCGGAAAATGCCAGTATTCCTGCATAGGCATAAGATGTACAGCATTGATTCCCAAATCGCATAGATGATCAAACCCGATTTTTTGTCCCTTTGAATTCTTTAATCCGGCCATTGTCATTGCCGGAATAGTCCCTTTCAAATTTTCAGAAACGGGCAAAAGGCTGGTAAAATCTTCAACATGTACTTCATATGCAATAAGATCTTTCAGTTTTGGAATTCCCTTTGCCAGTGGAGATGCCGGTTTGGTTTTGTGCCAGATCCGCCCCTTTCCATTGGATTCTTCCACTACCCTTGCATACGGATCACTGATGTGGTAAGGATGGGTTTCGAAAAAATAATTTCCCGGATCCGGATAGCCATGAACGGTGTAATCATACCAGGTTCCATGCAGGTCTCCGGGCATGGTCGCTTCCCAAACGCCATCTTTATCTTTCTCCAGCTCTTTTATTTCGAAAGGAATGGTATCGTTCGATTTGGAAAAGAGATATAAAATTACTTTCAATGCCCTTGGTGCAAAAAGCCGGAAGTCGGTCGAATTTTTTACGGTATTCACATTGGCACCAAGCTCTTTATCGGAATATAAATCCCGCATCCAGCCATCAAAAGAACAATGTGCCTTCAATCCGAAAGCAGGGATTTCCAGATAGTAAACCCGACGAATATCCAATTCAATCGCAGGTGTTATGAGTGTCCGGCTGCTGTCGTTCGGAAGCACAGAACCAATCGGGATTTCAACGCCTTTTGCATCCGTGAGTTTATAAGCCGATTTATTGAGAGGTCGGGCCAGGCCATGGCCACTCACCCAGGCCCAGATTGTTTTTGACCTGTAAATTTCTGCTTTGAGAGTGGGTGCTTTTAGTCCTTTCATAAAAATGAGATTTCCACCTTCGGTATTCGTTGCTCCGGCAGGCGGGTCGAGCCAACGACCGTCATTGATCCGGAATTTAAAGGGGCAAGAAACCGGAATCTTTTTAAATTCCGGATTATAGACTTTAAGTTTCCATACAGAATTGGGTCCTTCCTTTAATTCCCAATCCGGATTCTGGAGATTCTGGTCCCAATTGCGGAATGCACCTGTGACCACAACTTTGGTTGCATTCACCTTATAGACAGAAGGATCAAAAATAAACAGGGTGGTATCTTTATCGACAAAATATCCCTGCCGGCTATCCTGTGCGTAAGACAGAAACGGCAGGACAAGAAAAAGAGCAAACAACCTTTCCAATGAGAGTTTCATCATAACGGATTAATAGAAATGCAAGGATAGGGATGAGAACCGGATATTTCTCTTCCAGATGTAAAAAAGGAATAGGTAGTTTTGTCTTTTACCAATCCAAACTTATCAGACTGCTTGAAATATCTGTTCACCGTTCTATTTCTGATTTTAATGCCTTGCAGTGGTTTCCGGATGCATCCGTTTTATGTGAGTATGACGGAAATCTCGTACAACCAGCAAGATAAAAAACTGGAAATGTCGGTCCGGATTTTTACAGATGACCTTGAAAAAGCCCTTGCCAAAAACTGCAATTGCAAAGCCGATCTGTCCAGAAATGAAACGAAGGAATCCATGAATGCCATCCTTTCAAAATACCTAGAAAAAAATCTGAGGATTTATCCGGATGGGAAATTGATGAAATTTGAATTTATAGGTTATGAAAGGGAAGAAGAAAGCACCTGGAGTTTTCTTGAAATAGATTGCGATAAATCTCCTGAAAATCTGAAAGTTGACGATCGATTGCTGTACGATGTTCAGAAGCAGCAAAGCAACCTTGTGCGTTTTAAAAAGACGGGCTTTGACAAAACTGTACAGGTTACGTATCCCGATTCGGAGATTACTTTTTAAACCGATGTTCAGGCAAACGGCCTTTCATAGAAAAACCGGAAGATTGCTTTCGATTCTTCCGGTTTTTCTGTGAGCTTAAGAGCGATCTGATCTTTCAAATCGCTTTCAAAATACAATTACATCACGGCATCTTTCACCTTTGCAATTGTTTCATTGTTCCTGGCCTTTCGCGTTTCGATAAATTCCCCGGCTTCTTTTTTCACAGAATTGATCTTATCATCAGCCAAGCCAAGGAAACGGTCCAGTTTTGATTTCAGTTTTTTTCCTGATTTCCCTTTTAATGGATTGAATTCGTACCCTTTTCCTTTTGTATTAAGTTCCAGGTAAACTATCCCTAATACAGAAAGGACAGCCGTTCCTGCCAGAAGACCAACAATCAATCTATTCGATTTCATAATGATTTCAGAATGAAAATTAATTGCTTACCCGACCACCCTGTATGACTCTTAGAATCACAGCGATTACTGCAATTACTAAAAGTATATGAATGATGGATCCGGCGTTATACGCAAAGAAGCCGAGAGCCCAGAAAAGGACAAGAAGTACAGCAACAAAATATAGTAGGTTATTCATAAAATAGGTTTTGTTTAACAGTTATTTAAAAACAGAATTTGTTTTACCAAACCTACGAATGGAATAGAACCGGGTTGTTATATGATCGAATGAAATGATTACAGATTTTACGGCAATTTAGAATCGATCATTCAACTGATCTTCAATCCGATCCCGTTTGAAATCGTTTGTTAAATGAGCATTTGGAATGCTCCAGATAAACGAAGCTGATTTTACGCTATGGAATTACCTTCGAGTTGTAAATCAGCTGTTCCTGCGGTATGGAATCGTGGAGGATTGGAATTTCCTGCAGGTCTGGATTAATAATAAAAAGGGCATGTCGGCTGATATAGCTTCGTGCTAAAACCGGATGCTGGTATTCGAGGGAAATTTGGGTGAAAGGAATCGGATACTTTGTAACCGGAGTGGAATCCGAATCCACATAAAAATATTTGGCAGCCGGGTGCTTCTCCAAAAATCTTCCGGCTTGGGCGTGGATCGAAAGGTAGGAAGCGGGTGTTTTAAGAAGAAACCCGAGATTAATGAAAAGACTGAGAATTCCGGTGACTAACGCATACCTCCAGAATTGAGAATACGTTCTGCGGAAAAGAATAATAAAAACGAAGTAAAGAATAAACAAGGCGGGAGCTAACAGTCGGGGACCGAGGTTCTCTATTCCTGCTGCCATGGAGGAGAAAAACATCAGGCTCAGGAACACCACTGAAACTAAAAGAACCATTGAATAAAACAAACTCGTGAACGGACGAAACCTTTTGATAATAAACCAACTATACACTCCCAGTAAAAGGAGATCGATCACAAGAACAAGATTTACCGGCAAAGGATTGGCATTAGGAGAATTGTGTTGAAAGATCAGGGTGAAAAATGGATTGAACCCATTTACCAGCCCTTTGAAATTCAGAATCAGGTGGTTCATTGTTTCTTGCTGAGTAATTGCTTCGGGTTCGCCCCGGTAATTCTCTCCAAAGACAGAACCAAAAATAAAATACGAAGCAGTAAGGTATGCCAAAAGCATGCAACCGGAATTAACCAAAAATCGATAATAATCCTGGTATTTATAATAAGCCGTACGGCCTGTTTTTAGAAGAAGAAAAACGCCGGCTACCAAATACCCGGCAAATACAAACACACCGATGTGCCGCACCAAACATAGTCCCAGCATCAGAAAACTCATTTTCCACACCCAATTTGAATTCTCCGTCGGATTGTTGAAATAGAAGTGGACAAAATAAATCTGGACGTAAAACAGACTCAGAAAAAGAGGCTCGCTAATTGAAAAGGGCCACAAACCGATGCCTATTTTGGTCGCCAGAACCAAAAGCGTTTCCTGAAAATAGAATTTTTTTTCCCAGGAAAACACCAGAATAAAAATAAGGCAGAGAACATTCAGAATTTTGGATGACCAGAAATATTCCTTCGTAAAAAACTGCATGATTTTCAATGCGCAGGGGTATCCAATGGGGAATACATTCGATTTCACAAATGGAAACTGATCCGAAAGCCTGACATATTCAATCGTATCCAGGTTGACTCCACCATCCGAGCGAAACAGAAAGCCCAGCACCATAAACACAGCAAAGAGCAGAATGAGTGACCAAACCAAGATCTGGTTCAGACGATTATTGGATTCAGTATTCATGGTTGTATTATATGGAACTTGAATTCAAACCGATAGATTGATATGTTTGAGAGATGTCCACAACCAACTAATTTCGAAATCCTCTTTAAATCACGCATCCTACAAATCGATTCAAAAAAAGTATTTTAAGCCTTATCTCTACAGAAGCATATTGCTGAAATCTTTTCGTTCCATTGTTTTCAAATCGATGACTACGAATTTTCGCACTTCATTGAAAGAACCAATTCCCGAATCGCTGTTGATCAGTATGGCGCCAAACAAAATCAGGTATCTGCAATTGTACTTCGTTTTAGCAACTAATTCTTCAATGCGTTGATCGATGGCTTCATAAATCACTTCGGTTGCTTCCTGGATGGGAATGGCAGCTGCAAGAACTCTCTCTTTTTGGAGGAGTAAAATTTGCTCGATGGTGTTCATCTGGTAATCCATATCGGTCATATTTCCCGGCTCAACCGCATTTTGAATCAATTTACCCAGGGCACCTTTTGCGGCTCCACAACAACCCGAATTATGGCTTTGTCCATTCCTGTGGATTTCTCCGATCTTTCCTTCAACAGAAATACCGATGTGTGGCCCGTAATAAATGCTGACTGCGCCTTCATCCGGAACGTGACTTGCAAAAGCCGCCATTCCTGTGAGTCCTGTGAAAGGAAATCCATCGAGACCACCCATTTTAAAAGGCCCCAAAAATTCACTTGCCCTTGCCGGATATTGAATGCTGTTGACATCGTCGCTGCAAATACTGTCGGCCAGCATCACTTGAGAGGGTTCCAGATCAAGTACACCTTCCACAAAATCAATAAACAGATTAACGCTATCGATGGTCGTGATGGCGTTTGGATAATACCTGTGAATAAGAGCCAGTTTGTCTTTCTTTTTCATTATTGAAATCAGGGATGTTAGAAAACGCTTCCTTTAAATAAGTCCTTTTCAGCAAATAACCACGTTTCCCGAAGGTTAAGGTTTGATTAAAACACATTAATTGAGCGCTATTTTGGGCCAAATAAAATACAAATCCCTTTAAAACAAGATAGGATTGTCTAATTGAATCTGGCGGAAGATTCGAAATTGGACTGGCAAAAACGCAATCAACTTCTATTTTAAGATCCATTTCCAAAGCTATTTTTGCAGGTATGCAATTTCGCTATCAACTTCGCTACGTTCTGATCCGGATTTTGCTGTGCAGTCACGCAGATGCGGATGCTTTTTGCATAAATGGTCAGGTTGAAATCGATGGAAAAACGGAAACGAATTCCAGAAGGATTGTAGGTGACAGTGAAGAAATTAAGCTGAATTCGTTGGTTATCCGGAATGGCATCGACCTTATGTATGTGGCCTTTTATAAACCGAATCTTTACGAATGCACGACAAACCGGGCCGTAGAAAATAATATATACGAGCTTCTTCCAGCCGAATACCAGGATCTTTTTTCTTTGGGAAGACTTGATAAAAATTCAGAAGGATTGTTGCTGCTCACCAACGATGGGCAGATTTACCGTAGGATGATGCATGTGGAAGCCGAAGTTGAAAAAGAATATCGGGTACATACCCATTTCCCCATTTCCACCGGACTTGAAAAATCGTTTTCAGAGCCCTTTCTTTTGGGACAACGATACACATTGCCGGCTCGTTTTGAAAAGGTGGATGATTTTTGTTTTAAAGTGGTTTTAAAAGAAGGCATCAACCGCCACATCCGTAGAATTTGTGCTAAGAATGAGAATCAGGTAAAACAATTGGTGAGAATCCGGTTTGGGGATCAGAAACTGGAATACCTTTCACCTGGGGAATGCCGAAAACTTACTGGCTTGTAGGATTCAATGAAGATACACTTATCATTTCAACATTGACTTACCAAATGAGTAAAATGTTTACTTTTGTTTTCTTTATCCCTCAAATCCATGCGATTTTTTCTTTTTATGTTTCTCATTCTTCCTTTGGTTTTATTTGGACAGAATCAAGGAGACATCGATTTATCATTCCGCACCCGAATCAACTATGGCTTGAATGCAGAAACCAAAAAGGCGGTGATTATGGCGGATGGTTCCGTTTTGCTTTATGCCCCTGCTGCACTATTTTCCGGAAAAAAAACCGGTCCGCTTATTAAAATCACTCCCCAGGGAGAATTAGATACTACATTTAATTGTCCTGATTTTTCATTGCTCTGGGAAACATTTTGTTGTGGACCAGCATTTTGCGAAAACTACTCCGATCTGTTTTTGACTCCGGCACGGGATGGTTCCGTTTTCTGTATGCCACACAACCGGCTCGATTTTGCGGACGGTTTAATGGAAAGAAACCTGATTCGATTTAAAGCGAGTGGAGAAGCAGATACTGCTTTTAACAACAAAATGAGGCAATTAACATTCGATATGTTTTGTGAGACTATTGATCACCAGATTTTTATTCGTTTAATCGGATCCCCCATAAAAGCTGTATTACTTAATTGGGATGGTACTTTGGATACAACTTTTCACCACCCATTTCCGGAAGAGATTCCACTTACTATTTTACCGAACAACAAAGGAGAAATTTTAGGAGAGTTTCATACTTCAACTCAGAAGTATTACCGACGATATGATCCTGCATTGCATCGCTTTACAAACTCGTTTGGGCATCAAACATTTGATACTCAGTCCATTAATTGGAGGAATCTCATTGGGCATAACCGAAATGGGAGTATCTGGGAAAATTTGTATAATTTACCCGATCATCCGTACAAATATTGGATTCAAAAGCGCTTTTCTGATGGAAAATTGGATACGAGTTTTTCAAGTTTTGAAACCAGTTATAATATCACGCCAAACCAGATTGACAGTTCGGGTAATTTATTCATTGAAACAGGAAACCCGTATGAGTCTCCATCCTGGCTCATTCATTATGATTCTACCGGAATTTTTCAGAATTCAATTAAAATAAAATCCCAACAGTTCAAACTCGCTTTTCGCGATACATCTATTGAAGTTGGACTCAATGAAAACCGGCGTTGGGCTTTCACCCGAAAAGGCCCGAATGGTCAGATTCTGATGACTAAATCCACACGTTATGGATTAAATGGTGAAGTGAGACAGCTTATCGTAACGCCATCGGGCAAATTGATTGCAGTAGGTGATTTTACCGAATACGACAGTCTTCCATGCAGAGGATTGGTGCGAATAAATCCAGATGGCATCGTTGATGAAACGTTTCAGCCTCAGGTTTATGAGCAAAATGACGAAGTTGATCCCGTTCATTTAAGTTTAAAACCCAATGGAGATTTGATTTTAGCGAATTCAGTGAAAGTCGGGACCGGATCGAAAAGATTTCTTTATCGCATTCTCAATGATGGAACCGTGGATACGATTTTTGGCAACAAAATGATCCAGGATTTTGGAGATACCTTTTCCAGGGTTAAAGGCATCCAAATTGATTCTTCTGGGAGAATCTGGATCATTTATTGCATAAATTCGCTGGACCATTTAATCCGGATTCTTGCGGATGGTCAGCGGGATTTTACTTTTTCACCTTTTTCAGTATTGGCAATGACATCCAATGAGGGCATTGGTTTGGTGGATTTTGCAAAACAAGGCAATGATTTCTTGTTATTTGCTGTAAACACTTCTATTTCAGACCCTATGGGAAATCATTCTGGAGTGCAATTTGGAAAACTGTCATTAAATAATTCGGTATATGAATATCAATATTTAATTAATGCAGGTGGGGAGATCAATTCTCCAAAAAGCATTCGAATTTTAAGCAGCGGAGAAAAAACCATCATCTCCATAAATGGCTACGTCATACGTCATTTATCGAATCTCAAAAGAGATTCGACATTTGGAATCCGGATTTTCAAAGCACCTTTTATCCATAATTTTGGAATCACAGGACAAACAAAACAAGGAGATTTAATTCTCAACCGGCATACCTTTTTAAGGAGAGGAGAAGAAAATTTCCATAAAAAGAATGGAATATTAAAAGTAAACCAGGACGGAATACAAGATACTTTATTCAAAGAATTGTCTATTGTTGGCAATCCATCTATGATGGCAGAACCCGACAGCCTCCACTTGTATCTTGCCGGAAGTTTGATTCAATATGGAAATCGTCCGGTCAATTATCTTTGCCGGATACATGATAAAAAATCAAACGTCACGCTTCCTATTAAAAATCGCCTGACCAAGAGCAAATTAATTTTGTATCCCAATCCATCAGAACAGGAAGTCCGTCTCCTTCCCACTTCAGAAACACCCAGGAAATTAGTATTTTACTCAATACAGGGAAAACCGCAAATGGAATGGAATCCTGTCCGTCAACCGGTATTATCCGTTCAAAACTGGCCTCTTGGAATCTACTATTGGCTTAATCCTGAAAACGGCGAAACAGGTGCTTTTCAGAAAGAATAGAAGGATTCACTCTGAGACTCATTTGATGTAAAACGATCATTTTTAAGCGATTGAACTTATTTTCCTATGGGTTCGTTTTAACCGTTTTGCTTTTGATTCCAATTCCATTATTGAAATTACTTTCTATGAAAAATCTCTGTTCGATCACTTTTCTTAGTTTGTTTTTGCCCGCAACAATTTCCTGCAAAAACGAATCGCGAAATGATTCCGGCTTGCTAACAGCTGCATTTTATGATTTAACTGAGCCCGGAATCCAGAACGGAGGCGTAAAAATGATCGGGATCCAAACGCCTAAAGGAAAATATAAAGTCTGGACCAAACGAATCGGTAACAACCCAACCTGTAAACTGCTCCTGGTAAATGGCGGCCCCGGATTGACCCACGAATATTTCGAGTGTTTTGAAAATTTCATGCCTAAGGAAGGAATCGAAATCATTTACTACGACCAACTCGACTGTGGAAATTCTGACCAACCAAAAGATACTTCATTATACGATCTCGACCGGTATGTGGAAGAAGTGGAACAGGTAAGACAGGCTTTGGGTTTGGATTCGTCCAATTTTTATCTGCTTGGCCATTCCTGGGGTGGTATTCTGGGAATGCAATACGCATTGAAATACCAGCACAATATGAAAGGATTGGTGATTGCCCACATGATGGCCTCCTGTCCGGCGTATGGAAAATATGCCAACGACGTGCTCGCCAAACAAATAGATCCGAAAATATTGGATACCATCCGCACTATAGAAAAGAATAAGGACTTCTCGAATCCAAAATATATGGGTTTGCTGACACCTCATTTTTATCAGCAACATATTTTGAGAATGAAAGAATGGCCGGAGCCCGTGAATCGTTCCTTTGCACACATCAACCAGAACTTGTATGTGAATATGCAGGGACCAAGTGAATTTGGGATTAGCGGCAAACTGACTCATTGGGATGTAAGCAAGCAGCTAAAGAATCTGAAGCTGCGAACTTTGGTGATTGGAGCCACCTATGATTCGATGGATCCGAAGTACATGAAATGGATGAGCGGGCAAATTCCGGGAGCCAAATTTCTGTTGTGTGCGAAAGGAAGTCATATGAGTTTATACGACGACCAGGAAACCTATATGAAGGGATTGATTGGATTTTTGAAAGGGAAATGAATTTGGGTTTAGTTGATCCAAATGAAGGACAAACCAAAATCCAGCACACTTAGCTGAAATGGTTTTTGTAAACACCCAACAAAAAAACGCCCTACTGTTTACATTTTTTGTCAACACCTTTCCAAAAAACACCGCAGTGTTGACGAATTAAAATCTTGAATCGGGTCCAACTTTTTGAGAATTCCTGACAATTGAGCAACCTATTCCGGAATCTTCAATT
>Ga0105046_10013773_pt1 | contig 12508 bp, 11 predicted proteins | sample MAT03_FD_78385 | JGI IMG/M metagenome (GOLD analysis project Ga0105046, IMG submission 78385) | Freshwater microbial communities from Lake Fryxell liftoff mats and glacier meltwater in Antarctica - MAT-03 (megahit assembly) | ecosystem: Environmental > Aquatic > Freshwater > Ice > Liftoff... | reverse complement strand
AGCAGTTCTGCGTCAAGCAGTTCTGCGTCAAGCAGTTCTGCGTCTGCCCTTCTGCGTCAAGCAGTTCTGCGTCCGCAGTTTTGCGTCAAGCAGTTCCCGTCCCCTGAATGAGACAGGCTTTCCTGAGACAAGCGGGCGTCGCGGTCAGGCCTGACACCGTGAAGGTGGCCATCCGCCGTGGGCCCAGCGCTGCTGACACTGGGCGCCACCGCTAAATTGGACGATTCGGCGGCGGGTGAAACGATTGCCGCAGGCTCATGCGTTAAAGGCCGATAGTCCTCACATTACCGATTTTCGGAGCTCATCCGTGTCCCAACTGCCTACCACCCTCGGCGCGCTCAAGCGCTCGTCCTGGGGTGAGCCTGCCCGCGCGAAGCGCTCCGTCAAGGACGAAATCCGTGCCAATCTCCTCACCCGCGTTCGCGCCGGCGGCACCCTCCTTCCCGGCGTGATCGGCTACGAGGAGACCGTCCTGCCCCAGCTGGTGAACGCCCTCCTCAGCCGCCACAACTTCATCCTCCTCGGCCTTCGCGGCCAGGCCAAGAGCCGCATCCTCCGCGCGCTCACCGCGCTGCTCGACGATGAAATGCCGATCGTGGCAGGGAGTGAGATCAACGACAGCCCGTTCTCGCCGATCTCCAAGTACGCCAGGACCCAGCTCAACGAGGGCGGAGACGACACCCCCATCGCCTGGGTGCATCGTGATGAGCGCTTCATCGAGAAGCTCGCCACCCCGGACGTGACCATCGCGGACATTATCGGCGACGTGGACCCCATCCGCGCCGCTCGCGGTGGGCACATGCTGAGCGACGAGCTGACCATTCAGTTCGGCATGCTCCCGCGCGCGAATCGCGGCATTTTCGCACTGAATGAGTTGCCGGACCTCTCGGGCAAGGTGCAGGTCGGTCTGTTCAACATCATGCAGGAAGGCGATGTGCAGATCAAAGGCTTCCCGGTGCGCCTGCCCCTCGATGTGATGCTCTGCTTCACCGCCAATCCCGAGGATTACACCGCGCGCGGCAAGATCATCACGCCGCTCAAGGATCGTATCGGCAGCGAAATCGTCACGCACTACCCGCTGACCGTGGAACTCGGCGTGTCCATCACAAAGCAGGAAGCGTGGACGACGCGCGAGACGGTCAAGATTCACGTGCCGTCGTTCATGTCGGAGGTCGTCGAGCGGATTGCCTTCGAGGCACGTGAAGACAAGCGCATCGATCGCCGCAGCGGTGTGTCGCAGCGGATGCCTATCTCGGTGTTGGAGAACGTTGCGTCGAACGCTGAGCGTCGTGCGATCCAGACTGGTGAGGATATCGCGGTGCCGCGGATGAGCGATGTCTACTCCGCTCTACCCGCCATCACCGGCAAGATCGAGCTCGAGTACGAAGGAGAGCTGGTCGGTGGCGACAAGATTGCGCGCGAGCTGATTCGACGCGCCGCCGATGCCACGCTGTCCAGTGTCGGCAAGGAGTTCTCGAGCGACGAGATCGTGATCTGGTTCGACGAAGGCGGCGCCTTGCAGGTGGCAGACGACGTTGCCGCCAGCACGATGGTGAAGGCATTTGAGACCGTGCCGAGTCTGTTGAACATCGTTCGCGCACTGCGTCTGGCTGACCCCACCGATCATGGCACGACCGCCGCCGCCTGTGAGCTGGTGCTCGAGGCGTTGGTGGGCCGCAAGAAGATCAGCCGCAGCGATGCGGGGCAGTACGGGCGGGCGGTCCCCGAGAAGCGGCGCCGCCCCAGCGACGACTTCTAGGACAGAGCGCGCGCCGGAGTCTGTCGTACTCCGGCGCGCGACGCCGATGTACTAGCTTTGAGATCGAGCCGCTGACATTGGCTCTCGGTTTCTGGCACCAATCATTGCGCGAGACTGACCCCCTGTGACCTCTCTCCGTCTTCGCCTGCTGGCCGTTGTCGCAGCGACGGTGTCACCGTTCGTGTTTTATGCGTTCACGAACGCGCAACGCGAGCGAGCGGCGGCGGGCGAGATGCTCGCGGAGCAGTCGTTGCAGCGTGCGCGCGCTGCGGCCGGACAACTCGATGCACAGCTGACGGTCGTCGATCGGCTGCTCGACTCTGCCCTCGTCATTGCGCGACAACCGATGCGTTTATCATCGCCAAACGCGTTGCCAGGTGACAGCAGTCGCGCAGGCGTGAATCAGTTCACGCCGACCATCGGGGCGCTGGGTATCGCTGGTGCCGTCGTTGGAACGGTCACCGGCGACCGCTCCCTGCTCGACCAGCTGCCAGTGACTCGGCGCGCAAAGCTGGCGTCGGCGGCAGCTGGGCCGTTCGCGGATGACGGCGAGGCTCCCGCCTCGACGCTCGTCGACGACGGCGAAGGGCGCTCGACGAGCGATTCCGTCGCCATGATCGTCGCCCGGACCGTTCCGCGCTCCGGCGGAGCGTGTCAGTGCCTCGCCGACAGCGCGGTGGTTTTGGTGGCGCTGCTCACCGACATCGATGTCGAGCGCCTGATTGGAGGCGACACGCTTTCGAACGGCGCCGTTGCGACGGTGATCGGTGGGCGCGGCACGCAGGTCGGACGGCTTCCCGCGCGCGAGCGCTGGATCGCTGATACCAGCGCCGGTGAACTGCTGCGGCCGACGGCCGTCGAACGACAGGGAACGTTCGAGATGCGCGGCGTGGACGGTGTTGCCCGCAGCGTCGGCTTCGCGGCGATCGGCAAGCTTCCGTGGCGGGTATACATCGGGGTGCCGGCGGCGGCCGCATTCACGGCCGTCGAGCATCGGCTGAACGATCTCCTGCTCCTCTCGGCACTGGCGCTCGCGATCGCGGTGATCGGAGTGGAGCTGGCCGTGCGCAGCACAGAGACTCGCACTGTCGTCAGCCCGGTGCGTGACGCAGTGCCCGGCCACTCGGCTGGCGACGTCTTGCCGGCCGTGAGTTCAGCGTCGCAGGCGCCACCTGCGGTCATCATGTCAGAAGAAGAATTGCTCGAGTTCGGCGATGACATCGATCGACTCGTTCAACTCAGCCACCCGCCCGCGACACCGCACCTCGAAGCAGCAGGTAGCGATCGCCGGTGATCTCGTCGCGCACCTCCCCGTCACCGGTCAACGGCAGCGCGAGCTGCTCACCATGCTCGCTCATCCACCCGATCTGTCGCGCCGGCACGCCGACCATCAACGCGTAGTCGGGCACATCGTGGTTCACCACCGCACCGGCACCGACGAAGGCGAATGCGCCGATCGTCACACCACAGACGATGGTGCAGTTGGCGCCAAGCGTCGCGCCGCGCCGAACCAACGTGTCGCGATACTCGTCCTTCCGTGACACCGCTGACCGCGGGTTGTACACGTTCGTGAACACCATGCTCGGCCCGCAGAACACGTCGGCTTCCAGCGTCACGTTGTCGTAGATGGAGACGTTGTTCTGCACCTTGCAGTTGTCGCCGATCACCACGCGGTTTCCGACAAACACATTCTGGCCGAACGAACAGCGCTCGCCGATCCGCGCGCCGCTGCTGATGTGTACCCAGTGCCACACGCGGCTGCCAGCACCGATCACCGCGCCCTCGTCGACGATCGCGGTCGGGTGAATCGTGACCGTCACCTCAGTACTCCAATGGGAGGGCCACGCGCTTGCCGTCGCGAGCGCTCAGATAGGTCGCGATCAGCAGCTCCAGCGAATGCAGCCCTTCACGCCCATCCGTCTCCGGTTCCGCTTCACCGCGCAGGGTGTTGATCACGTTGTCGTAGTACAGCGGATGTCCGAATCCATACACTGACGTCGTATCGTAGCTGGCTTGCGCCACCAGCTCGTCATCCGGGTCGCTGTCGGCGAATTCCCAGTGCTCGATCTTGTTCACCGCCACACCACCCAGTCGAACCGTCCCCTTCTCGCCGAGGATCGTGATCGACCCCTCGAGGTTCTTCGGATAGGTGAGCATCGTGACACTCATCGACCCCAGCGCACCGGTGCGCCAGCGGATCGAGAGCACGCCGGTGTCTTCCACCTGAATGTCGCGACCGAGTGTGGCCGTGTACGCCTGCACGCTCTCCACCGGCCCGCCCAACCAGTCCAGCAGATCCACGTAATGGCTGGCCTGATTCATGAACGCGCCGCCGTCAAACTCCCAGGTGCCGCGCCACGCCGAACTGTCGTAGTAACTCTGCGGCCGACTCCAGAAAACGTTCACGTTCACCATGTACACCTTGCCGAAGCGGTGCTTCTGCATCGCCCGCTTCACCAGCTGCAGGGTGGGATTCCGTCGATTCTGCTTCACCACGAACAGGTGCACGCCGGCGGTGTCGCAGGCGGAGACCATCGCCTTGCCATCCAGCCAGCGCGTCGCCATCGGCTTCTCGGTGACCACATGCCGCCCCGCCTTCGCACAGGCGATTGCCTGCGATGCATGGATGCCGCTCGGCGTCGCCAGAATGATCGCGTCGACCGGGGGCTCGTGGAGCAGCAGCGCCTCCAGCGAGTCGTACGCGGCCGCTCCCGTCTCTTCCGCCACGGCCCGCAGGCGATCCGGCGAGACGTCGCAGACCGCCACCAGCTCGGCCCGTTCGCTGTGCGCCGCGATCGCGCCGATGTGATTGGCCGAGATACGGCCGCAACCGACCAGCCCGAAGCGGATCTTCCGCCCGGTGATCGGTCGCGCGCGTGAAGGGATTACGAGGGACATGTAAGCGGGGGCATGAAGGGGTGAGGAGGACGGAAAATAGCCCGCGTGGCGGATTTTGGCTCGGCGCGGAACGAGACGCCCCCCGCCAATTGGGGCACGACCACCTCCCTCTCGCTGTTATCATCAGAGAGCGGCGCGCATCGGGCGCTCCGCGTCGCCGTCGAAGGGGGGAGCATGAAGTCGCACACCTATACGAAGTACAACCCCGAGCTGGCCGACGCCATCGACCTCCAGTCGCTGCTCGATGGGCTGTCCGACTTCCTGTTGCAGAGCGGCTTCGCCCAGCCTGGCGGCTACACGCCGTGGGGTGGTGACGAGGAGCCCGCCGACAAATCGATGGATGCGCTCAAGGAAGCCATCCTCAACGCGCTGATCGAAAGCGGGCAGTTCACCCCCGAGATGCTCGAGGCGCTGCGCGGCGATGGCGACGAGGATTCGCAGCAGAAGCTCGCCGAGCTGCTCGATCAGATCGTGCAGCGTCTGATGAGCGAGGGTTTCATCAACGCAGAGACCTCTCCGAAGACTGTCGACAACCATCAGGCCGTGACCGGCAAGGGCGGCCTCGCCCACGCTGCGAGCAAGGATGTGAAGTTCAATCTGTCGCAGAAGGGCATCGACTTCCTCGGCTACAAGTCGCTGCGCAACATCCTCGGCAGCTTCGGCAAGAGCACCTTCGGCAGTCACGATACGCCGTACCTCGCCACCGGCATCGAGAGCGATGCGTGGAGCCGTCCGTACGAGTTTGGTGATGTGCTGAATCTGGATGTGAACGAGACGCTGAAGAATTCCATGCTCCGCACCGGTTCACTGGATGTGCCGATGGATCTGGAGTACAGCGATCTGATGGTGCGCCAGTCCGAGTATCGATCCAGCTGTGCCACGGTACTCATGCTGGATACGTCGCACTCGATGATTCTGTACGGCGAGGATCGTTTCACTCCCGCCAAGAAGGTGGCGCTGGCGCTGACGCATCTCATCCGAACCCAGTTCCCCGGCGACACAATTCGCGTCGTGCTCTTTCACGACAGCGCCGAGGAGATTCCGTTGGCCGCGTTGGCCGGCGCGCAGGTCGGGCCGTACCACACCAATACCGCCGAGGGGCTCAAGCTCGCGAAGCGGATTCTCATGTCGCAGAAGAAGGACATGCGGCAGATCGTGATGATCACCGATGGCAAGCCCAGTGCGTTGACGATGCCCGACGGGCAGATCTACAAGAACAGCATGGGGCTGGACATGAACGTGATCGGCCAGACGCTCAAGGAAGTTGCGGACTGTCGTCGCTCGGGGATCACGATCAACACCTTCATGCTCGCGCGCGATTATGCGCTGGTGGAATTCGTGAAGCGTGTGTCGGGGATTTCGCGCGGCAAGGCGTACTTCACGAACACCATGAGCCTGGGGCAGTTCGTGTTGATGGATTTCCTGCGCAAGAAGACGAAGCGCGTCAATTAGGGCGCAGCACCTGGCCCGATCAAGGCAGTCCGCGAAGAAAACATCACCCGCGGTTCGCAAGGCCCCACGCAAGCGAACCGCGGCGAGTCGCGTGACCGACATCGAACTTCGCCGGTTTGGGCGCCTGCTCCGCGCCTGGTACCGGAAGAACGCCCGCGATCTCCCCTGGCGGCGGACGCGTGATCCGTACGCGATCCTCGTCTCTGAGCTGATGCTGCAGCAGACGCAGGTGCTGCGTGTCGTACCACGCTGGCACGAGTTTCTGGCGCTCTTCCCAACGCTGCACGCCGTCGCCTTGGCGCACGTCACGCAGGTCGAGGAGGCGTGGGAGGGGCTGGGGTACTACGCTCGCGCGCGGAATCTGCATCGCACGGCGATTCTGGTGACTCGTGACGGTGCGGACGTCAATGCGAATCTGCCCGCTGATGTGGAGTCGTTGCGTGCGCTGCCTGGGATCGGGCGGTACACCGCGGGAGCCGTGTCCAGCTTTGCGTACGGGAAGAGGGCGCCGCTGGTGGATACCAACGTCGCGCGGGTGCTGCAGCGTGTGTTTCTGCCGAAGGCGAAGCGGAAGGTTGCCAGTACGGAGCGGGCGCTGTGGGAGCTGGCGGAGCGGTCGTTGCCGGTGACGTCAGAGGCGGTCTGGACGCACAATCAGGCGCTGATGGAGATTGGGGCGCTGGTATGTACGGCGCGGGTGATGCGGTGTGAGCAGTGTCCGGTACGGTCGATCTGCAGCACGTATGATGCGCCAGCTCGGCCTACTCAAAGGAGCTGAGCACTCACAGATCCTGTTTCACGAATAGTGTCGGGGCTTGCGTCATCCGTGACTATGGGCAGCTCGCGAACACTCACGCATTGCCGGCTCACGCTCTCGAGATTACGACACGGCACGCACTCGATGAAACAGGCGAGACATCATGCGTAAAGAGAGCCAGACGAATGGTGGCAATGAAGTCAGAAGCATGAACAGTCGGTCGTACAGAGTCGGCCTTTCGCCTGGGATCGTTCGTGCGACCCGTCGTGCGGAAGTGAAGTCGTCACCGTTGGTGTACGTCGAGATGAGTTCGCGGCGTGCCTGTCTCAGCCGGGACGCCAGACGCCGTCCGGTTCCGGGAGGATAGAGCGCGGGATCGGCTTCGACAAACCCTCCCATGCTCAGCCATCCCTCCGAGATTCCGACCCAGTCGCGAGAGTTGTTCCGTGTGTGCTCGCGCCAGATCCAAAGCGGTTCCTTCACGACGACCAGCGATGTTTTCGCCAACACGCGCAGGAAACACTCCAGGTCCTCACACAGGCGCAGATTCTCCCGGAACATCCCGACACTGACCATCAGTTCGCGTTCGACGAGAACGCCGCTCGGGAACAGGAAGTAGCCCACATCGAGAATCTCCTCCCCGGCGCTTGTACAGACCGACGCATGTTCAGTGAGCGCGCGCCTTGTCAGTGACTCGAACCGGTAGGCTGGATCATCGAGCATCGAGACCGGTTGAATCGCCCCATTCCGTCGACGCACGAAGTCGGCGAAGACGAGCTTTGCGTCCTCACTTGCAACTGCAGCCTGCCGCTCGAGCTTGACTGGCAGCCAGAAGTCATCATGATCGAGCAGGGCGATCCAGTCGCCGGTGGCCGCCAGAATCCCGGCGTTCCGTGCGGCGCACACGCCACTTTTCGGCTGCTCGATGACTCGAACGCCGTAACTCCTTGCGACGGCGACCGAATCGTCGGTGGAGGAATCGCTGACGACGATGATCTCGTGTACTGGCAGAGTCTGCGCGAGAACACTCTCGATTGTTGAGCCGAGGATGTCCGCGCCGTTGTAGACTGGTATGACGACCGAGATCTTCATGCTGTCAGGCGATCCTGCCCACCGAAGGTTTCAGCTACCTGCGCGTTGTTGCGTCGGCGCTGATGGAGATTGAGGCGCTGGTTTGTACGGCGCGGGTGATGCATTGCGACCGGTACCCGGTACAGGGAGTGCGGGACGTATGCGTTGGCAGCAGTCACTGCACCTCAACGCGGCGTCTTGCGAAGTTCGTAGACCAGCCAGTCTGCTGACTGCGCCACGAGCGCATACCGTGTGCGCAGCAGTTCATCAACCGCAGCGTATTTCGGTGGCGTACGCGACGCGATTTCTGGATTACGTGTTTCCACTTCCAGGGTCGGTACCAGCCAGTAACCTGGCGGCGCAGCCTGCATTTCACGCTCGAATTCGGCGCGATAGCGGGCCCGGAATGCTGTACCTTCACCGTCGAACAACGGCCGCATGACCGCATACCGCGTGGGTATCACGAGGCCCGCGACAATCTGCGGAGCGGGGTGCATTGCCCACACCATGATCGAGGGTGCCGGCACCGGGAGAGTACGCAAGCTGTCGACTATCGCATACAACGATCCGGGATGGCGGCCGTAAAGCTTGAACTCACGGCGTTCATACAGTGCCTCAGCATCGGCCGATCGCCGCGAGAGCACGAAGCGGAAGACTTGCTGCAGAGGCGCCATCGCCGACACGGCCAATGCCAGCCCAAGCGCCACCCGACTGAACTGGTGGGCGGTCACGCCAGCAAGCGGCAGCTGCAACCTCGCGAATCCGATACCGGCCAGCAGCGCGAGGTAAGGCAGGATGGGTAGCCAGTGATAGGTCCAACCCTTGCCCTGGAGTATCACGCCGGCGACCGCGCCGATAAATCCAACTGCCAGGGCCGCGATTGAGCGCCACGATCGCACGTCGAACTTAGTGGTCACGGCAAAGAGGGCGAACGGTGCGACGAGCCCCCATGGCAAAGCCAGCGCACCGCGAATACTGGATGGGATCCGCGTAAGCCAGGGCCCGCTGAGACCCGCATATACGTCTCGATTCCAGCGCTGCACCTCGAGGAAGGCATCGAGGCTGCCGGTCAGGGAGAGAAAGGCATACATGGCTGCGGCGAGGAGCAGACCGCCCAGAGCCACCAGGCAGGCGGAGCGCGCGCGTGCTGCCGCGCTCAGATCCCGCATTGCCCAGATCAGCATCCAAAGCACCACGAAATGACCAGCGTAGAACGGCTTTGAGAAGGCGGTGAATGCAACCAATGCACCAGCAGCGACGGCACCCGCGCCACCACCGGCGACTGTCAGCGCACAGGCAAGCGCCAGCCAGGCACCGACCCAGCCGTCCGGCTGCACGCTCGTCTCGAAATCGAGATTCGTGTACCAGAGCGCATAGAGCGCCACGGCAATGCGTGCAGCCGCGGGCTCACCGATGCGCCGCGTGACGGTACGCAGCGACATCAGCGCCACGAACACCATGGCGATGTCGAAAAGGCGGATCGCCCACGCATTGCGACCTGTGAGCGCCTGCATCGCCAGCGAGGGCAGCCACGCGGCAGGCCCCTTCGTGTCCCAGGCGACGACGTACGCGGGGTTGCCTCGCCAAACACTGTCGGCCATCCACGCGAAGACGCCGGCGTCGCCCGAGAGCGGCCATGTGAAGGACATTGCGCTCCACACACCCAGTGCCGCGGCGACGAAAACCAGAAGACGGTCGTGCCACCATCGCTCCCTGCAGGATGGGACGATGACGGACTTCCTCATCCAGTCGGACGCTGATAGTTGGTATCGATCCACTCACGATAGCTGCCATCCATCACGGCTCGCCACCAGTCCTCATGGTTCAGGAACCAGTGCACCGTCTTCCGGATACCGCTCTCGAACGTCTCCTCCGGCACGAAGCCGAGCTCCGTCTCGATCTTCGTTGGATCGATGGCATAGCGGCGGTCGTGGCCAGGCCGATCGGTGACGAATCTGATCAGGCGTTCCGATGATTCGCCGAGCGACGCTGGACATGACGGAAAGCGGGCAATCAGAGCCGAATCCTCGCGCACCATCTCGTCCACCAGACCGCAGACGAGGCGAACGATGTCGATGTTGGCCCACTCGTTCTTGCCGCCGACGTTGTACACCTCGCCTTCGCGCCCGCGCTCGATCACGGCACTGATTGCGCGGCCATGATCGCGTACGTAGAGCCAGTCCCGCACGTTGCGGCCGTCGCCGTACACGGGCAGTGGCTGGCCGCCGAGAATGTTCACGATCAGCAGTGGAATCAGCTTCTCGGGAAAGTGATACGGCCCGTAATTGTTCGAGCAGTTGCTGGTCGTGACGGGTAATGCATACGTGTGGTGATATGCACGCACGAGATGGTCCGACGCAGCCTTGCTGGCGGCGTACGGCGAATTCGGGGCGTACGGCGTCGTCTCGAGGAACGGGGGATCATCCGATCCGAGGGACCCGTACACCTCGTCGGTTGACACGTGGTGGAAACGATGCGGCCCCGGTACTGCCTGTTCCACCAGCCACACCTGACGCGCGGCCTTCAACAGTTCGTGGGTGCCGACAATATTGGTGGTCACGAACGCATCCGGGCCGACAATCGAGCGATCCACGTGCGATTCGGCTGCGAAGTGCACGATCGTGTCGAGGCGATGGTCGCGCAGCAATTGCGCTGCAAGGCCGCCTGTGGTGATATCGCCATGCACGAAGGTGAACCGTGGATCGCCCGCCACCGCCGCAAGGCTGGCGAGATTGCCGGCGTAGGTCAGAGAGTCCAGCACCACGACGGCCGTGTCTGGGTGCGTCTCGAGCCAGTGGTGCACGAAGTTGGCACCGATGAAGCCGGCGCCGCCGGTGATCAGGAGTCTACGCATGTTTGAGTTCGTGGAGCATCTGGCGAAGGCAAACACGCCAATGACGTGGAGTGACGCGCAGCGTGGCGATCGCGTCACGCTTGTCGAGCACACTGAACGCGGGACGGCGGGCGGGTGTTGGATAGTCGCTCGTTGCGATCGGCATGATCGGGATCTGCCGCGACAGCAGTCCTGCCTCCAGCGCTTCCTCCTGGATCGCAACCGCGAAGTCGTACCAGCTCGCCACACCGGCATCGGTCCAGTGAAGGCAGCCCGACACATCGCGTCGGGCCACTGCCTCCCAGACTACCTCGGCCAGCGGATGCGCCCACGTCGGCGTGCCGATCTGGTCGACGACGACACCGATCGACTCGCGCTCCCGCATCAATCGCAACATCGTCTTGACGAAGTTCGTACCGTGAACCGAGTACAGCCACGCGGTCCGAATGACGAGGGCATCAGCGCCCAGCGTCTCCAGCACTGCGAGTTCGCCGTCGCGCTTCGTGCGACCGTAGACCGACTCCGGCTGCGTCGCGTCGGTCGGCGCCCACGGGCGCGATGTCGGACCGCCAAAGACGAAATCAGTCGAAAGCTGAATCATGCGCGCACCGTGACGTTTTGCGAACTCCGCGAGGTTGCGAGCGGCCGCAGCATTCACTGCCTCCGCCTTCGTGGGCTCATCCTCGGCACGGTCCACCGCGGTGTACGCCGCAGCATTGATGATCACCGACGGTCGATGCTCCGAAACAAACGACTCGACGGCACTACGATCAGTCAGATCCAACTCCGCGATGTCCACCGGCAGCAAGCGCGTTCCCACCGGCGCCGTGCGCTGCAGCTCGAATCCAAGCTGGCCTGCGGCACCCGTGATCATGATCGTCGCCGCCGTCATGGCAACAGCGGTAGCGCAGAAAACGGAGTGCCTCGCTGATCCTTCTCGGCGAGCAGCGCCGCCACCCCATCGGGTAACGGCCAGGGGATGCCGAGTGCGGGATCGTTCCACTGAAGCGTGACTTCGCTCCCCTGATCGTATCGATCCGTCACCTTGTACTGCAGGTCTGCAAGCTCCGACAGCACGAGAAAGCCGTGTGCGAACCCCGGTGGAACCCAGAGTTGCCGATGGTTGCTCTCCGAAAGCTCCGTCGACACCCACTGGCCACATGTCGGCGACGATCGGCGCACATCCACGACCACGTCCCAGATGCGGCCGAACGGGCAGCGCACGAGTTTCCCTTGCGTGTGCGCCGCCTGAAAGTGCAGTCCGCGAATCGTACCGAGGCGTGACCGGCTCTGGTTGTCCTGCACAAACGTCACATCGGCGACGTCCCGCCTGAACGCATCATCCTGCCACGTGGACACGAAGAACCCACGCACGTCGCCGAACACCTGCGGCTCGATCAGGCAGATATCGGGTATCGCCAGGCGCGTGATCTTCACCGGCCTCTTTCCTCAGGCACTAGCGCGCGCAAGTGGTTTCCGTCTCCGGCCTTATGCAGAGGCGGCAGCTGCTCGCTGTCATACCAGCCGAGATCACACGCGTTACCCTGATCGCGTCTATCGTCACTTCCGGATACTATCCTTGTATGTGCGTGGGAACTTGTTCGTCAGCGGATCCGAATACTGACGCTCCCCGTGCCCGATGTAAATCTGCCTGGGCCGCGCGATCTTCTGCTCCTTGTCATCGAGCATCTCCTCCCACTGCGCCAACCACCCCGCCGTTCGCGCCACCGCAAACAGT
>Ga0105046_10013772_pt1 | contig 12509 bp, 11 predicted proteins | sample MAT03_FD_78385 | JGI IMG/M metagenome (GOLD analysis project Ga0105046, IMG submission 78385) | Freshwater microbial communities from Lake Fryxell liftoff mats and glacier meltwater in Antarctica - MAT-03 (megahit assembly) | ecosystem: Environmental > Aquatic > Freshwater > Ice > Liftoff... | reverse complement strand
GGCGGGATTTTCGACCGCCGCGCCCGACCAATTCCGGGCGCCTCCGTGGCCGACTATTGCGGCGCCGTTCTCAGCTGACCGGCCAGAATTCGGCGTCCTCCGAAGAGGCTGCACGCAAACTTCTCGCGCTATTGTAGCAAGGTCTGGCAGCCGGGCAAGCAAAGGGAGCCGCAGGGACCCGTACAGCGCCTATGCTCGTCCGGATTCTTTGCGGAAAATTGACGCGTTGGCGCGAAGGGCGAGACTACCCCGTGGTGGACCGGTTGCGGCCCAGCAGGCCGATCGCAAGCAAAACAAGCGTCACGACGCCGATGATCGCCAAGGTCAGATCCGGCAGATAGTAGGTGGTGTAGACTTCCCACCCAAAACGCCGAAGCAATTCGCTGACTTCGGTATAATTGCCGACCAGATGCCCGCCTAGGGTGCCTGTGATGCCGACAAGAACCACACCGATTCCGGCAAGCAGAAACATGATCCAGCGCGAAAGCCCCTGCCAGATCGCCGGACCATGGCGATACCGGATGAAGGCCAGCAACGTAAAGTAGGCCAGCGACCAGCTTGCCATCAGCATGTGGTTGCGTCCCAGCGGCGTCGAGGAGAGCGTCTCCCACGGCCAGACCGACAGACCGACCAGATAGGCAATCGCGCCCATGATCACCCCCAGCACAAGAAACACCGGCAGAGCGCGATCCATCGCCTGGCCCAGCACACCGTCATCGAAGGCGCGGATGAAGATGCATAGCGAAGAGACCATCCACAAAGCGATAGGAAAGTGTATCAGAACGACGTGATAGGCGGCCACGATCAGGCTCCTTTCCGTGAAACGATGGTTGCGTTCAACGCCACGCCGAAGGCCCCGATCAGCAATATCCCGGCCAGAAGCGTCATCAGCCACTGGCGGCGGATTTCGGTTCTGAACTCATGCTCGACACCGTAATACGCCAGTTGCTCGGGGCTGTGGCGCGCCCGCACCGGAACACGATCGGCAATGCTGCTGGCGCCGCCATGGACCGCGCTGTTGAGCGACGGCCAGGTGACCTGCCCCGGATAGAACAGCGTGACGTCGCTCCAGGTATCGCTCCACTGCGGCATGGTCCCGATAAAGCGGGTGGCCATGATATCGGCCTCGCGCGCCAGTCCCAGGCTGAAGGGCAACGACACATAATGCCAGCGCCCTCCGGTGGCATTGCGGTGAATGGCAAAGGCCACATCATAGGTGCCGAGATCTTGCAGGATCTTGTCATCCACCGGATTGCCGGTGTCGAGCGCGCGCGCCAGCGTGACATCCCAGTATCCGTCTGCCCAACGCCCCTCAGCGCGGATATCCCCGCGCGAGCTGGCGCCCGGCCGGATGACCCGGCGTGGCAACAGATCGCCGTTCTGCCAGCCGGCATCGGGGTCATAGGGCACTGCAGCATCGGCGATCAGGGCATAGGTCTGCTCTTGCGAGACGCGCCCGGCCTGCACATCGTCCCAGTTCAGCGCCCGATACCCGGCCGAGGCGATATCGAACATCACGCGCGGCTGGCTGATATCGGAATCCCAGTTCGTGGTATAGCTTGCTTCTCCGGCGTCGCCATCGCGCCCGGCGCCGACATTCTGGTCGTCGGCCTCGTTGACCGGATTCGAGCGCGCGCCGCGCCAGTGCCACAGATCAAGGAAATAACCCGCAGAGCGCAGTTGCGCCAGTTCGCTGTCGGGCGCCATGTCATCCCACTGGCCGAGCGTGTTGCGGGTCATGGGCAGGTATTTCGTAACCTCCTCCGGGGCCTCGTCGGTCAGACCGGCCAGACCATCGCCGATGGTGATGTAGCCACCATAGCGGCCGAATTCCGGCACGCTGCCGTCATCGAGCATCATCGCGACGCGGTCTTCGTGGACGCCGAAGGGATTGGGGCCGGGCATTCCGCCACCCTCGGTGATCCAGCTGCCATCCTCGTAGCGAAGGATGTCGTGGAAGATCCCCATGCTGGCTGAGGGCCAGCGATAGCGAAAAAAGATATCCTGATCGTTGTAGGAGGCCTGCACCTGAAGCGGGACTGTCAGCGTGTCGGGGATGCTTATGTTTCGTTCGGGATCATCGCGCACGACACCCGTGCCATGGGTCACCCATGAAACGAGCAACGCACCCGAAAACAGCGCGAATGCACCGGTCAGCTTGATATTCTGCATGTGTTTGATCCCGCTTCATCGCAACTCAGGCATCAAGACCCTGGCCACTCCGGACTTCTAATCGAACCGTCCCTTTCGGGCACTGATCGAAATCAACACAGTCGCGGCGGCCCCCCGCAAAATAGCGACGGGTTTTTTTCAGGCAGGTTTCAAAGATCACTTCTGACCCTTCCACTGCAACCCGACGCGACCGATCGCACCTCGGCGCCGAACGGGCAACGCTAACCCCCGTGGGTCGCGTGCCGGTCAGCCCTGAAACCGGTCGCCCCACAGGTCGCGCCGGCCACCGCGACTTGCCGGCGGCGGGGCAGGCCGCTAGGGTTCGCAGCGATTTTTGATGCGAGGAGCCGCCCATGGATAACGTGATCGAGGACGAGGGCGCCGCCCGGCAATACGAGGACGAGGGCGCCGCCCAGCAATACAAGGTCACCGCCGCCGAACTGCGCCAGTTCATCGAGCGGTTCGAGCGGCTGGAAGCCGAAAAGAAAGACATCGCCGACCAGCAGAAGGAGGTGATGGCCGAAGCCCGCGGCCGGGGCTACGATGTCAAGGTATTGAAAAAGCTGATCGCCCTGCGCAAGCGGGAACCCGCAGACGTCTCCGAGGAAGAAGCGATCCTCCAGCTCTACCGCGAAGCCCTCGGCATGTGATGCTTCCGCCCGATCCGGTCCGCTCGGCGACGATGCGCGCGGTCAAGAGCCGCGACACCGGCCCTGAACGGGCGGTGCGCCGCCTGCTGCACGGTCTGGGCTACCGCTTCCGTCTCCATGACGCGTCGCTGCCCGGCACGCCCGACATCGTCTTCGCCGCCCGGCGCAAGGTGGTCCTCGTCCACGGCTGTTTCTGGCACGGTCACGACTGTCCGCGCGGCGCGCGCACCCCCCGCCGCAACGCCGACTACTGGCGCGCCAAGATCGCGCGAAACGTCGCGCGCGACGCTGCCGCCGATGCGCGACTGACGACCCTCGGCTGGGGCGCTTTCGTCGTCTGGGAATGCGCGCTGAAGCGCGCGCCGACACACGATCTCGCCGCGCTCAAGGCCGATCTGCGCGGTTTTCTCGGCGCGACCGCCGCCGCCGAACCGAACCGGCGCCCGCCGCGCTGACGACCGGGCGTTCGCCTGCGCCCGGCTGCGCGATCCTCCGCGCAGCCGGGTGAGCAGCCCCGGCGACGGTGCCCCGTCGCGGGCCCGAGCGGCGATCTATCAGATGCCGGCTGGGCGCAGTGCAACCATTTGCGCTACCTGAGGTTGAGAGGAGCCACGTCGCGCACGCCGACCCGCCCTTTGCTTTGACCAGGATAAGACCTGACGATGGATGATCGACCGAACGAGAAGGCGATGGCGGCGCTTCTGCGGCTGTTGCAGGCGCAGGCGCCCGAAGCGCAGGCGGCAGTCTATGCGGTGATCGGCGGCGAGCTCCGGTTGTGGTCGATGACGCCCGGTGTTCCGCTGACCACGGGGGCGGACCCGGCGGCGTGGCGCCCCGTCGATCCGGCCATCGCCGCAGCGCTCGCGCGCGGAGGCTGCGTGGTCGTCGATCCCGTGGCGGTGGGTCTCGACGCGCGCTTCGCGGCGCTGCATCCGCTGCCGGGCGCCGACGGGGCGCCGATCGGCTTCATGCTCCTCTGCGATCCGACGCGACGGCGCCGGTTGGGGCCCACCCTCGCGCAGGCGCTCACGGACGCGGCGCTCGCCGCGGCGCCGCTGCTGTCGTCTGCCGGTCCGCGCGCCCCTCCCGGCTCCGCGCTTCCCCCGGCGCCGACAGGGCGCCTCGCGCCGCCGGCCGCGGTTCTGTCGCGCGTGGCCGCCACGCTGATGATCGAGGAGGCCCGGGCGCAGCGGAACGCCGGCTGGTCGCTCTATCTGATCGATCTGGACCGGTTTCACGCCGTCAACGAGGCGCTGGGCGATGGGGCCGGCGATGCGCTGCTCGCGGTGCTCGGCGCTCGGTTCGGGACCTGCCTCGGGCTCGGCGACCGGATGGCGCGGCTGGGGGGCGACCGTTTTGTCGTACTGGCGGCTCGTCGGCCCCAGGCCGCCGCGAGCTACGCCGCCGGGCTTCTCGTCGCGGCCCGTTCGCCGTCGATCCTCGCGGGACGCTCGGTCGTGATCCAGGCCAGCATCGGCGTCGTTGCGCCGGTGGACGAGCAGACCCCGACCGCGGAAATCCTCAAGCGGGCCGAAGCGGCGCTGCGGCAGGCGAAGGTCGAGGGCGGCAATCGCTACGTGCTGCACGATCCGGGCACGGACGCGGCGACGCGGGACGTGAGCCAGCTCGAACTCGATCTCGCGGAAGCGCTCGCCGGCGGACAGATGCATCTGGTTTATCAGGGCTATGTCGACCTCGTCAGCGGGGCGACGAGCGGCGTGGAGGCGTTGCTGCGCTGGCGACATCCGACACGCGGAGATCTCGCGCCAATGGCGTTCATCCCGCTCGCGGAAGCGACCGGGCTGATCCTGCCGCTCGGCGCCTGGGCGCTGCGCACGGCGCTTGACGCCGCGCGGCGCTGGCCGGAGACGATCGCCATTTCGGTCAATGTCTCGGTGCTGCAGTTCCACGAGCCCGATTTTGTAGCACAGGTGGCGGCCGCGCTCGCCGCCTCCGGCGTGAACCCGCAGCGCCTCGAGCTCGAAATCACCGAGACGGTGCTGATGCGCGACAACCCCGAGACGACCGCGCAACTCGAAGCGCTGATCGCGATGGGGGTCCGCATCGCGCTCGACGATTTCGGCACCGGCTACAGCGCGCTCGCCTATCTCGGCCGCCTTCCGCATCACCGGATCAAGCTCGACCGCTCGTTCGTCCACGACCTCGGCAACCCGGCCACGGTCGAACTGGTCGGCGCGATCATCGCGCTGGCCAAGAAGACCGGCGTCAGCGTCACCGCCGAAGGCGTCGAGCGACCGGACCAGCTCGCAATTGTGCGAAAGCTCGGCTTCACCCACGCCCAGGGCTTCATAACCGGCCGGCCGGTGGCCGACCCGTCCGCGCAGTTCGCCGCGCGCCAATCGTCGCTCGCGGACGCGCTCGACGCCATGTCCCGGCCGGGCTGGGTCACCAACATCGGATGATCCGACGGACGTCAGCCGCCCCCTCCCCCGTCCCGCCGACCGGGTCCGGCGGCGGCGGACGGCGCGGACCGGGTTTGACCGCACCTGGTCGCGGCGGCCCTGTGACAGGCCCGATCGCCGCCGTATCGCTATCCGCGCGGTGGCGGCGGCCGCACCGAAACCGCGCCGGGACGCGCGCCCCGGCAGCGATCCGAACAGTACCGCAACCGGTCCCAGTCGCGCGCCCATTTCTTGCGCCAGGCGAAGGGCCGTCCGCAGGCGGCGCAGATCTTGTTCGGCAGGTCGGACTTGGCGCGCATCTTCGGCATGGCGGGATCAGAAGTCGAACATCAACTGGCCAGCCGCCGGCCGGGCCCCGCGCGCCCGGGCCGGCTCGCGATCGTTGGGCCGCTTGCGCGACGCGTGGCGGGCGACGATGCGCGCGCCCGTGTCGCCGAACGTCGCGTCCGCGCGGCGGGCGGTGGCGAGACGCGCCCTGGCGTCGCGGGCCGCGGCCACATGATCGACGATCGGCGCCGGATAGTCGCGGTCGAGCACGCAGCCCGCGGCGCGTTGCGCGGCCCCGTCCATCCGCCATGGCTCGGCCAGAAACGCCGTCGGCGCGTCGGCGAGTTCCGGAACCCACCGACGCACGAAGACGCCGAGCGGATCGTGGTCGATCTGCTGCTTCACCGGATTGTAGACGCGCGTCGCGTTGATCCCCGTCGCGCCGGCCTGCATCTGAAGCTGCGCCCAGTGAATGCCCGGCTCGTAGTCGGTGAACATCCGCGCCAGCGGCGGCCCATAGTCGCGCCAGTCGAGCCACAGGTGATAGGCGGCCACGCTCGAGACCATCGCCCGCATCCGGAAGTTCAGCCAGCCCGTGGCGCGCAGCGCACGCATGCAGGCGTCCACCAGCGGCAGCCCGGTCGTCCCGGTCACCCATGCCGCCAGCCGGTCGGGATGCTCTCCGCGAACCCGCAGACGTTCAAGCGCGGGATGCAGGCACCGGGTCTCGATCGACGGCTCGTCTTCCAGCTTCTGCATGAAGTGACAGCGCCAGTGCAGCCGCGCGATGAAACTGTCGATCGCGCCGACCCAGCCATCCCTCCGACCCGCGACGCGGGCCCGCATGGCCCGGGCGGCCTGCGCCGCCTCGCGGGTCGACACCGTCCCCCAGGCCAGATGCGGCGACAGGCGCGAGCAGGCGTCGTAGGCGGTCACCGGCGAGGACATCGCGCGGCGATAACTCTGGCCGCGGTACGCGAGAAAACTGTCGAGCAGCGCGAGACCTTCACCGCGGCCGCCCGGCTGGCGCTCCGGGCAGGGATCGGATGCGCGCCCCGCCGCCACGCCGGACGGCGGCGGCGCCGGGGCTGCGCGCAGCGACGCGACAGGCGAAACGGGGACTGCCATCCGACGCTCCCACGCAGTCGCCCATCCGTCGCGCGATGCGAGACGCCGCACGACGCCCGCGGGCGGAAGCTCGACCCAAGGCGCTCCCTGCGCGCGCGCCCAGGCCGCGACCCGGCGGTCGCGGGCGAATGTCCAGGCGTCGCCGGTCTCCTCGTGGCTCCACAGCGCGATGCGGCCATAGCGGACCCGAAGCGCCTCTAGCACCGTCACGGCGTCGCCAGCGAGGCGGACGAGCCCGGCGCCGAGCCGCGCGAGTTCCCGGTCGAGCGCGTCGAGGCTTTCGGACAAGAACGCCCACTGCCGCCCGGCCATCGTCGGTTGCGCCCAGAAATCGGGTTCGAAAACGTGCACCGGCAAGACCGGACCTGCCGCGGCGGCGCGCGCCAGCGGTGCGTGGTCGGATGCGCGAAGGTCACGCTTGAACCAGACGATCTGGACGGTCTCACGCATGGCTTGCGAAATCGCGCGGGCGCCGGTCAAGTCAAGGGCGCCTCGGGCCCGCCGACCAGCAGCGCCCCGCCAGGCGCGTCAGGTCACGGGCGCCCCGTCAAGCTCGGCGCCCCGGCGGCGTCACCCGGTCTCGGTCATCAGCTGCTTTTTCGCGACCGCGAGGAACTCGTCCATCCTGGTGCGGATCGTCGTCTCGTCGGAGCGATGGTCGAGATCGGCGGCGAGCTTGGCGAACACGTCCTGCTGCCCGGCCCCCTTGAACTGCGCCTTGACCACCTCCATCGCATAGGCCGCGGCGTCGTCGCCGGTCTTGTCCAGCAACTCCGCGGCCCAGAGCCCGACGAGCTTGTTGCGGCGCGCGAGGGCGCGGAACTGCATGTCCTGATCGTGGGCGAACTTGTTTTCGAAACCTTTTTCGCGGTCCTTGAAGCTGTCCATCACGCGTCTCCCGGGCGGCTGTTTTCAAAACGGACATAAGCATCCGACAGGCCGCCCGACAAGCGCCCGGTCGGGCAAAACGCGTGTCGGCGGCGGAACGCGCGGGACCATGTGCTCACGCCCTTGACATCACGGCATTTTCCCTGGCTGCGGGAGCGACCGCGCGCATGTAGGAGCCACCGTGCGCGCGACCGGCGCACGGTGGCGATCGGTCAGAACCCTTGCTTGCGACCCGGCCTTTCGCATATAGAGCGTTCAACTGGGAAGGGCGGGCGCCTCGCCCCCTTTTCCTTTGCCATTTTTGGAGACATCCATGGCCCGACGCAGGCTGGTTTACGAGGGCAAGGCGAAGATTCTGTACGAGGGTCCGGAGCCCGACACACTGATCCAATACTTCAAGGACGACACGACCGCGTTCAACTCCGAGAAGAAAGCCACCATCGAGGGCAAGGGCGTGCTGAACAACCGCCTGAGCGAACATTTCATGACCGGACTCAATGCGATCGGCGTGCCGACGCATTTCATCCGCCGGCTGAACATGCGCGAACAGCTGATCCGGCTGGTCGAGATGATCCCGCTCGAGGTCGTCGTGCGCAATTACGCCGCCGGCTCGATCTCGAAGCGGCTCGGCATCCCCGAGGGCCAGCAACTGCCGCGCCCGATCATCGAGTTCTACTTCAAGGACGACAGTCTTGGCGATCCGATCGTTTCCGAGGAACATATCATCGCCTTCAACTGGGCGAGCCAGCAGGACATCGACGACATGATCGCACTCGCGCTGCGGGTGAACGACTTCCTGTCGGGGATGTTCCTCGGCGTCGGCATCCGGCTGGTGGATTTCAAGATCGAGATCGGCCGGGCCTATGACGGCGACTTCCAGCGCCTGATCGTCGCCGACGAGATCAGCCCGGACAGCTGCCGTCTGTGGGACATCGAGACCGGCCGCAAGCTCGACAAGGACGTGTTCCGACAGGATCTCGGCAACCTCGCCGACGCCTACACCGAGGTCGCCAAGCGCCTCGGCGTGATGCCCCGCACCAACGGCCGCGGGACCGGTCCGAAGCTGGTCAACTGATGGCGGCCCCACTTGAACGGTCCTGAGTTTAACGACCCCGGATTTAACGCACCGGGATCGAGCGACGCCCGGTCGGACGGTCCGCGCCTGAAGGCGCGCGTTCACGTCATGCTCAAACAGGGCGTGCTCGACCCGCAGGGCGAGGCGGTGCGCCATGCGCTCGGCTCGCTCGGCTTTCCCGGGGTCGGCGACGTGCGGATTGGCAAGGTGATCGAGCTCGACCTCGACGCGACCGATGAAGCCGCCGCGCGCGTGCAGGTCGACGCGATGTGCCGGGCGCTGCTCGCCAATCCGGTCATCGAGACCTACGTGGTGGACATCGCATGACGCTGCGGGCGGGCGTGCTGGTGTTTCCCGGCTCGAACTGCGACCGCGACCTCGTCGTGGCGCTGCGCCGCGCCGGGGCGCAGGTGTCGACGGTCTGGCACAAGGACGCGGCGCTCCCCGTCGGGCTCGACCTCGTGGCGGTTCCCGGCGGGTTCTCCTTCGGCGACTACCTGCGCTGCGGCGCCATCGCCGCGCGCGCGCCGGTCGTGCGGGCGGTTGTCGCGTTCGCGCGCGGCGGCGGGCTGGTGCTCGGGGTCTGCAACGGCTTTCAGGTGCTGATCGAGGCGGGCCTTCTGCCGGGCGCGCTGATGCGCAACGCGGGCTTGCGGTTCGTCTGCGCGCCGGCGGATCTCTTTGTCGGCACGCCCGACAGCCCGTTCACCAACGGCTACGCCCGAAGCGAAACCGTGACCTTTCCGATCGCCCATCACGACGGCGCCTACTTCGCCAACCCGGAGACGCTGGCGCGGCTGGAGGGCGAAGACCGCGTCGCCTTTCGCTACCGCGCTAACCCGAACGGCTCGTGCGGCGGGATCGCCGGCGTGCTGTCGGAAAACCGCCGCGTGCTCGGCCTGATGCCGCATCCCGAGCGCGCCGTCGATCCGGCGCACGGTGGCGTTGACGGCGGGCGGGTTTTCGCCGCTCTGGTCGAGACGGCGGCGGCAGGGGCGCTTCAAGGCGCTTGAGCGTGGCCCCCCCGCAGCGTAATCCTGCACGATGTCCGATGCCGAACAATCGACGCGCCCGCGGACGGCGCCGTCCGCAGTCTGGTTGCGGTTGGGCGTCGCGATCTGGCTGCTGGTCATGATGATGACGATCTGGGGCGGCCAGATCTATCTGACGCGCTTCTTCAGCGAGGACCAGAACGCCGACGCGACGGTGCGCGCGACGCTCTATGCGGGATCGCTCCAGAGCGCGATGCAACGCCACTCGATCGTGCCGTTGCTGCTGGCGCGCGACCCGATCCTGATCGATGGGCTGCACTTGGGCGAGTTCGCCGAGGCCGACGCACGGCTCGCGACGTTTCGCGAAGAAATCGGTGCTGGCGCCATCTTCCTGCTCGACGCCGACGGGCGGGTCGTCGCGGCCAGCGACGACCGGCCGCGGGGCGAAAACAACAGCGACATGAGCTATTTCACGCTGCCGACCGGCGACGCTGCGGGCAACACCGCTTTCTCGATCATCGGGGGCGAGAACGCCGGCTACGGCTTTCACTATTCGCGGCGGCTGGTGGAAGGCGAGGCGGTGCTCGGCGTGATCGTCGTGACGGTCGACCTCGGCCTCCACGAGGAAAGCTGGCGGCGGGCGCGGGTCAAGGTCGTGGTCGCGGACGGCGAGGACATCGTCCTGCTGGCGTCCGAGCCGAACTGGCGCGGCAACACGCTGAGCAACATCCTCGCGAACGTCGGGTCCGACACCCGCGTCGCGCAGGCGCTCAACGAGGCGCGGCGCACGCTGTCCTCTTCGAGCTACGTATACATCGTCGGGACGCCGCATCTGCGCAACGAGGTCAGCGTCGGGTTCCGCGGGTGGAACCTCACCTATTTCCCGACGCTGGAGGGCGTGCGCGCGCGGGTGAACGCGGTTCTCGCGCTGGTGTTGATGGCGCTCGCGATGGTGATCGCGCTCGCGTTCTACCTGCTGTCGCGAAGGACCCGCGCCGAGAGCCGCCGCATCCAGCGCGAATCCGAGGAACTGCGCCTGCTGAACCGGCGGCTCTCGGTCGAGATGGCGGCGCGAAAGCGCGTCGAGCGCGACCTCAAGGACGCCGAACAGAGCCTCGAGCAGACCTCGAAACTCGCCGCACTGGGCCAGATGTCGGCGGCCGTCAGCCACGAGCTGAACCAGCCGCTGGCCGCGATGAAGACCTATCTCGCCGGCGCGCGCCTGCTGCTGCAACGCCGCCGTCCCGACGAGGCGCTGAGTTCGTTCCAGCGCATCGACGACCTGATCGACCGGATGGCCGGCATCACCCGCCAGTTGAAATCCTATGCGCGCAAGGGCGACGTCGATCTCGAGCCGGTCGACCTGCGCACGAGCGTGCGCGCGGCGCTCGGCATGATGGCGCCGCAGCTCGGCAAGATGGCGGTGACGATCACGACCACCCTGCCTTCCGAGCCCGCGGTCGTCATGGCCGATCCACTGCGCATCGAGCAGATCATCGTCAACCTTCTGCGCAACGCGCTCGACGCGGTGAAGGGCCAGACCGACCGGCGCATCAAGATCTTCCTCGTCATCGGCGAGACGATCCTGCTCGCCATCGAGGACAACGGCCCGGGCTTCACCAATCCGGGCAAGCTGTTCGAGCCATTCTACACGACGAAGAAACCGGGCGAGGGGCTGGGGCTCGGCCTCGCGATCTCGGCGGGCTTCGCGACCGAGCTCGGCGGGCGGCTCCTTGCGCGGAACGCACCCGACGGCGGCGCAGTGTTCGAATTGCTGTTGCCGCGCGAACAATCGCAGACGCGGCCCAGGGCGGCGGAGTAGGGTATGATCGCAATGACTGGTTTGACCGCAAAGCCCAACGTCGCGATCATCGACGACGAGGCGGACATGCGCGAGAGCGTCTCGCAATGGCTCCAGCTCTCGGGGTTCGAGCCCATACGCTTCGACGGGGCGGAGGCGGCGCTGAAGGCGCTCGGGCCGGAGTTTCCGGGCGTCGTCGTCACCGACATCAAGATGCCGGGCATGGACGGCATGGCGCTGCTGCGCCGGTTGCAGTCGGTCGATCCCGGCCTGCCGGTGATCCTGATGACCGGCCATGGCGACGTGCCGATGGCGGTCGAGGCGATGCGGATCGGGGCCTTCGACTTCGTCGAGAAGCCGTTCGAGCCCGAGCGGCTGGCCGAATTGTGCCAGCGCGCCTCCGAGGTCCGCGCCCGCACGCTGGAGACCCGGGCGCTGCGCCGCGAACTGTCGGACGGCGCGGTCATCATGCGCCGGATGATGGGCGCAAGCCCCGCCATCCAGAAGCTGCGCGAATCCATCCTCGACGTGGCCCAGGCCGACGGCCACGTGCTGATCCTCGGCGAGACCGGCTCGGGCAAGAGCCTGATCGCGAGCGCCCTGCATGCCTGCGGGCCGCGCGCGACCAAGCCGCTGGTGGTGATCAACTGCGCGTCGCTCGCGCCCGAGACGCTGGAGACGGCGCTGTTCGGCGGGCCGGACTGGCCGGAAAAGCCGCTGATCGACCAGGCCGAAGGCGGCACGCTCTGCCTTGAGGACATCGAAGGTCTGGCCGCGCCGGCGCAGGCCCGCCTGCTCGAGACCATCAACGCCACCGATTCCGGCAGCGCCTCGACCCGGCTGCACAACATCCGCGTCGTGTCGTTGTCCAGCCGTCTCGCCGCCAGCCCGCCGCCGCCCGACGTGATGCGCGACGATCTCTATTTCCGCCTCGGGGCGCTGATCCTAGAGGTTCCGCCGCTGCGCGTCCGCGGCGAGGACATCCTGACGCTGTTTTCGCACTTCTGCGTGCAGTTCGCCGAGGAGTACGGCTGCGAGCCGCCCAACCTCGGCGCGGGCGACGCCGCGAACCTCGTCCAGGCGCCATGGCCGGGCAACATCCGCCAGTTGATC
>Ga0105046_10013769_pt1 | contig 12510 bp, 10 predicted proteins | sample MAT03_FD_78385 | JGI IMG/M metagenome (GOLD analysis project Ga0105046, IMG submission 78385) | Freshwater microbial communities from Lake Fryxell liftoff mats and glacier meltwater in Antarctica - MAT-03 (megahit assembly) | ecosystem: Environmental > Aquatic > Freshwater > Ice > Liftoff... | reverse complement strand
TAGCTTTCATGTTTAATCTTCTTGGCATTCAAGAATGGCATCATGCCGCGCAGATTGGCACCGACTTCTTCGAGCAGCAAATCATGCTCGCTCTGGCGACGTTTCAAGAAATTCGGTTTGCCAATGCGATTTTCTTCGATCCATTTTTCGGCAAATTCGCCGCTCTGGATGCGATGCAGCACGCCGGACATTTCTTCTTTGACGAGGCTTTCAAGCGTATCGCCTGTGACATAGCCGCCATGCTCGGCGGTATCGCTGACGCTGTACCACATATAGCTCAGGCCGCCCTGATACATCAGATCGACGATCAGCTTGAGCTCGTGCAGGCATTCAAAATAAGCAATTTCTGGCTGATAGCCTGCCTTAACGAGCGTCTCAAAGGCCGAGCGTACAAGGGCTGTGACGCCGCCACACAAAACAGCCTGTTCGCCAAAGAGATCGGTTTCGGTCTCTTCTTTGAAGGTTGTCTCGATAACACCAGCGCGGGTACAGCCAATGGCTTTGCCATAGGCCAGCGCCAATTCTTTGGCGTGTCCGCTGGCATCTTGCGCCACAGCGATCAAACCAGGGACGCCGCCGCCTTCGGTAAAGACTTCACGCACGCGATGACCCGGCGCTTTCGGCGCAATCATGGTGACATCGACATTTTCTGGCGGGACAATCGTCTTGAAATGGATTGCAAAACCATGCGCAAACATGAGCATCGCACCCGCTTTCAAGTTCGCAGCCACGTCGTTGGTATAGATTTCCGCTTGCTTGGTGTCTGGGGCCAAAATCATGACAATATCCGCCTCTTTGACAGCGTCCGCGACTGAAAGAACGCGCACCCCATCCGCCTCAGCCTTGGCCTTGCTCTTGCTGCCTTCGTGCAGCCCGACAACGACTTTAACGCCGCTGTCCTGGGCATTGAGCGCGTGGGCATGTCCCTGACTGCCATACCCAATCACGGCAATGGTCTTGCCTTGAAGCAGATTGAGATTGGCCTGATCGTTGTAGTAAATTGTTGCCGCCATATGGTGATCTCCGTGTGTGGCGTATGGGGCAAGTCATTCTCACCCCTGAATAAAAACGTTTAAAACATTACCGTATTCATCAAGCGCTGTCATGTGGACAGGCGAATCAATGACCTGATCGTTTGCCCTACAAGCCATAATGGGATTTATACCCCGTAACGTTCCAACCCGGCATTCGCGCTGGAGGCTGGCACACGCGGCTCATAATCCGAGTCCAGAATGCGCGTGCCACGTCCCATCGCGAGAATGCCCGTGCGAACAAGTTCTTGAATGCCAATCGGACGCAAATCCTCGATCAGGGATTCTACGATGTCTTCATCAGCAGTGATTTCGATAATGGCGACCATTGGCCCAATATCGACAATACGGGCCGGATAGCGATCACACACCTCTGTCACACCATTGCGTGAGTCCACATCATCCGTACGCACCTTGATAAGCGCCAGATCGCGGCGCACATGCGGTTGCTCCGAGACAATTTGCACGTCAATAACGTTGATCAGCTTGGAGAGGTTGGCCGCGATGAGGCGTCCATCGGTCTTCTGCGTATCGACGACAATCGTCATGCGCGAAATATGGGCCCTGTGGGTACGCCCAACAGTGAGGCTGTCCACGTTGAAGTTACGGCGGCGGAACAGGCTGGCGACACGATTCAGGACACCAGGCTTATTCTCCACGAGCGCGACAATCGTTTGCTTATTCGCAGGGTGTGTCATGCTTTCACCTCACCAGGCTTAGGACGGCGAATCATATTGTCCAGGTCTGCGCCAGCGGCAACCATTGGATACACCATTTCCTCTTTTTCGATCACATATTCAATCAGCACCGGCCCATCGTGGCGGCGGGCAAATTCCACCGATTCGGCCATTTGATCGCGGCTCGTCACACGCATGGCGGGGATGCCATACGCTTCTGCCAGCTTGCAAAAATCAGGATTCACCATCGGTGTGGATTGATAGCGCTCTTCGTAGAAGATTTCCTGCCACTGGCGTACCATACCCAGGAAGGCATTGTTTAGCACAGCTATGTTAACCTTGCAGTTCTCCTGAACGGCAGTCGCCAATTCACACAGTGTCATCTGGAAGCCGCCATCACCCACAATGGCCCACACCTCTTCTTCAGGCCGTCCAAATTTCGCGCCAATCGCAGCGGGCAGACCAAAGCCCATTGTGCCTGCGCCGCCGCTGGTGATGAGCGTGGCCGGACGTTGATGCGGGTAATACTGTGCTTCAAGCATCTGGTGCTGACCCACATCAGTCACTGTGATCGATTCGCCGCCTGTATAGCGCCACAAATCATTCACCACCTGCGCACCCAGCAGTTTATCGCCAACGTAGTTGCTCACGATGTCGCGTTCACTGCTGTCTTCCTGCCAATCGCGGATTTGATTGAGCCATTCGGGATGAGTCTTGGGCTTCACACCGGGGATGAGCTGTGTCAGTACCGTGCGCAGATCACCATTGATCCCCACATCCACCTTCACATTTTTGTTGATCTCCGAGGGATCAATTTCGACGTGAATTTTCTTGGCGTTCACAGCGTAGGTTTTCAGGTTGCCCGTCACGCGATCATCAAAGCGCATGCCCAGGGCAATCAGCAAATCCGCATTCTGGATCGCGTGGTTGCTGGCCGCTGCCCCGTGCATGCCCATCATGCCCACCGTCAGCGGATGATTTTCCGGCATCGCGCCTTTGCCGAGCAGAGTCAGCGTCACCGGAATTTGCGCCCGTTCTGCCAGTTCGCGCAGTTCCTTACCTGCCGCGCTCATCATGATGCCATGTCCGGCCAGGATAATCGGGCGTTTGGCCTGCTGGATCAGTTCAATCGCACGAGCAAGGTCGTCTTCACTGGCCCCTGTGGGGATTTTATACCCCGGCAGATACACATCTTCTTCGGGATACACAAATTCGATCTTCTCGTTTTGCAGGTCCTTCGGAATATCGATCAAGACCGGGCCCGGCCGGCCTGTCCGCGCGATGTAAAACGCCTCTTTGATGATGTACGGCAGTTCGTGAATATCTGTCACAAGGTAATTGTGCTTGGTGACAGGGAGAGTGACGCCTGTCACGTCTGTCTCTTGAAAGGCATCAGTCCCAATGGCGGCACGCGGCACCTGCCCGGTGATGGCAATAATGGGCGATGAGTCCATCATGGCTGTGGAAAGACCTGTCACCAGATTGGTCGCCCCTGGCCCGCTGGTCGCAATGCACACACCCACGCGGCCTGTTGCCCGTGAGTAGCCATCGGCCATGTGCGATGCGCCCTGCTCGTGCCGCACCAGCACATGATGAATCTGATTGCGATATTTATGCAGCGCATCATAGACCGGAAGAATCGCGCCGCCCGGATACCCAAACACCACATTCACCCCTTCGCGGAGCAAACATTCCATCACAATTTCTGCACCTGAAAGCAACATAGGAATTCCTTCGTCTCGGACTAATTTGGGCAGAGCTTAGGGGTTCACGGAAACAAAAGCGCCTGTCAATTGTGTTTCGGTTTCCCGGTTGTACACATTGACAAGCGCCTCAAGGGTGGGTTGTTCCTCCTCCGCACACATGGGTTGCATACTGGAGGCAACCTCTGCACGGTCAAAGTGCATGGCATACGCTTCAGTCCAGGGACTGGTGGCGGGTTGATAAGAAAACGAATTGGGCTGCGTGCTCATGATACGGTGTCCTTTAAACGTTCTGTCTCGTTATGTGTTTTTCAATCTGGACAATCAAAAAGGGCCTCCCGTTTGGGAGGCCCTTGTCGTTTGCGCTGCTGTGCAGTCCGCCCGAACCTTACCCAAACACCATCGTCACACCCGTAATAATTACGAGAGCAAGTACGAGGCTAAGGCTAAGAACGAGATTGGACTTCTGCATGATAGGTTCCATAGTGCATGTGTGTGCATCTACTGCACATCTCAACTTAGGTTAACGCTGAAACAAACGTCTGTCAACCAATTCCCTGCCGATATGAAAAGTTCATAAGAGTTGACTATGCCGCGTTGTGCATTCTGTACAAACCTGTGCACCCTGCATAGGAATATGAAGGTTATACAAGCCTCCTTCACAACTCTGCGTAGGCGTTAGGTAAGTTGGCTCACAATATCATCATGCGTCTGCTGCGGCGTCTTGCCTTTGTTGTAGACCGTGAATTTCGCCAGTTTGCAATTGGCCTCACTTGTGACGAAATCTCGATTCATCTCTGGAAGACCGCTTTCCATATCATCGAGATCACGCTGATTTAGAATTTGGAGCGCCTCTTCCGTATCGTCGCATGGCGTCAAAAAGAAGACATAAGGGAAAGGATTCAAGCGCTGTCTGGACACGCTCAAACAGCTTTGCATCCGCATAGACAGAATGCCCCGCCCCAAAATCAATGATGGTCTTATCAGGATATTCATGCACGATGCGCTCAACAAGCTGCGCCTCAAACGGTTTTAAGTACCCAAACAAGGCATCAAGCCCACCCTGTTCCCGCAACCGTAGGGCATGGGCTTTGTCGTATCCCATCTCTTGATAATATTGATCGCGCACTTTGTCGAGCGAGACTCGCGGATAGTTCAACGTCTGAGCCAACAGCGTGCCAATGGTCGTTTTACCGGCCCGCATTGGGCCAATCAAGATAATCGAAGATGGCATAATTACCCCCACCCCTCCAACCATGCCTTCGCCTGTGCGATTTGCTTCGTGACCGCTTCTGGCGCGGTACCTCCTGGGGCCTTCCGACGCCCCACCGAGGTGACAAAGTTAAATACCTGCGCGACATCCTCTTGAAAGAGAGGTGATAAATCTTGCAAATCGGTGAAAGGGATTTGGGACAGATTCACACCATCATCAGACGCCATCGTCACAATCCGCCCAATCACATGATGCGCCTCGCGGAATGGCATGCCCTTATTCACGAGATAATCGGCCAGATCCGTCGCCAGCATATCTTCACCCAGAGCTGCCCGCATCTTATCGGGATTCAGGCGCAGCGTGCGCATCATCGCTGTGACGACGGGCATCAGCTTTGTCAGGTTATCGACGGTATCAAACAGGGCTTCCTTGTCTTCTTGCAGGTCTTTGTTATAGGTCGATGGCAGCCCCTTGAGCGTCGTCAGGAATCCCGTGAGATTGCCGATCAGACGCCCCGCCTTGCCGCGTGCCAATTCCATTGGATCAGCATTGCGCTTTTGCGGCATCAGGCTGCTGCCTGTGCTGTAACGATCATTGAGCGTGATGAAGCCAAACAGCGGATTGCTGTAGAGAATCACATCTTCGGCAAGACGGCTGAGATGCGTGTTGTGCAGCGCGAATACGAAGAGCGCCTCGGCCACAAAATCGCGATCACTCACCGAATCGAGGCTGTTTTCGCTGATTCGGGCGAATCCGAGCGCCGCTGCCAATGTCTGCCGCTCGATAGCAAACGGCGTACCAGCCAATGCGCCCGATCCAAGCGGCAAAACGCTGGTGCGCTGGCGCGATTGGCGCAGCCGTTCGCGATCCCGTGTGAGCATCCAGAAGAAACTCATCAGCCAGTGAGCCGCCGTAATCGGTTGGGCAGGCTGCAAATGCGTATACCCTGGCATGATCGTGTTCACGTGCTTTTCGGCCTGCTCAAGCAGGGCACGCTGCAATTGATCCATCAACACATCAAGCTGGAGCAGAGCTTTCATCACCCACAGGCGAAAATCCGTCGCCACCTGATCATTGCGACTGCGACCCGTATGCAGCTTGCGCCCTGGCTCTCCCACCAATTCAATCAAGCGGCGCTCAACGGCGCTGTGAATATCTTCATCGTTGGGTTGCGGCGAAAAGCCCTCTTCAAATTCGGCGCGGATTTGTTCAAGTCCCGCGATAATTTGAGCGGATTCCTCCGCGCTAATCAGCCCCGCACCCTGGATCGCCCGTGCATAGGCGATGCTGCCTGCAATATCTTCGGCATAAAAGCGCACATCAAAGCTGATGCTGTCATTCAATGCCTTCAAATCGGCATCGGTTGGCTCTAGGAACCGTCCACCCCACAAAGACATATGTCTCTCCTCAATGAATCGTAGGGGCGGGATATATCCCGCCCGTGACTTTGAAATGAATGAGAGGGCGCGATGCATACCTACGGTGGCTATGCTCGCGCCCCTACACTTTGACCTTCCAGATTACTTATTCAGCGACTGCTTCAACAGCGCTTCGATCTTGATGGGCAGGCCAAACAACTGGATGAAGCCCTGGGCATCAGCCTGGTTGTAGACTTCTTCTTCACCGAAGGAGGCATAATCCTGGCTGTAGAGGCTGTACACACTCTGGCGGCCTGTGCAGATGATATTGCCCTTATACAGCTTGAGCCGCACTGTCCCTGTGACATTGTCCTGCGTCACATCGACAAAGGCATCCAATGCTGTGCGAACGCGGGTGTACCACTGGCCGTTGTAGACCAATTCCGCATACTTGATCGCCAGCGTGTCTTTCATGTGCATCGTCTGCTTATCCAGGCAAATGCTTTCAAGCAGTTGATGAGCGCGATGCAGCACTGTGCCTGCAGGCGTCTCATAGATGCCGTGACTCTTCATACCGACGAGGCGATTTTCAACAATATCGGTGCGGCCCACGCCATGCTCACCCGCCAGTTTGTTAAGACGGACGAAGAGATCAACCGCGCTGAGAGCCTCGCCATTCATGCCAACAGGGATGCCCTTCTCAAACTCAACCGTGATCTCCACAGGATCATTGGGGGCATCCATCGGGCTGCGCGAAAGCTTGTACATGCTCTCTTCCGGTTCGTTCCAGGGGTCTTCCAGCAGGCCGCCCTCATGCGACAGATGGAAGATGTTACGATCACGGCTGTAAATATCGCGCGTGGTCTGCGAGACAGGCACGTTGAATTCCTGGGCATAGGCCAGCGCGTCCTCACGGCTGCGAATATCCCACTCGCGCCAGGGAGCAATCACTTTGAGTTTAGGATTGAGTGCCATGACGGTCAGTTCAAAGCGCACCTGATCGTTGCCCTTGCCTGTGCAGCCATGCGCCACCGCGTCCGCGCCTTCTTTTTCGGCCACATCAACGAGATATTTGGCGATCAACGGGCGCGCAAACGATGTGCCCAGTAGATACTCGCGCTCATAGACAGCCCCTGCACGCATCGTCGGGAAGACAAAATCGCGCAAAAACTCTTCGCGCAGATCGGCAATATACAGTTTGCTTGCGCCGGATTTTTTGGCTTTCTCATCAAGGCCGGACAGTTCTTCTTCCTGGCCCAGATCGGCAGTGAAGCACACCACCTCACAGTTATAGTTGTTGCGCAGCCAGGGCACGATCACCGAGGTATCCAGCCCGCCGCTGTAGGAGAGGACGACTTTTTTGACAGACGCTTTTTTCGTCATGATGAGAACTTTCTTCAATTCCATTTGAATCAGCGAGGGCTAATCTTACCGTAAAAGCGGAAAAGCAGGGTGTGTGCATATTAACCCGCTTCTTCGTTTATTTTGGACAGGATAGATTTCCCATTAGAAAAGCTCTGTGTCCAATCATTTTGTGAGATGATACGGGTAAGATCGTTGCTTGCAACCTCTTCTAAGCCGCAATTGAAACCCGCGTGTTTTGCACTCATCTCGACAATCACGGAAAGACCCTGCGCGTGAACGTTCAAATCCTGACACATCCCGACCTTTTTGAGGTCTTGCACGACGAATGGAATACCCTGCTTCAGAACAGCCATACCAACACGGTCTTCGGAACGTGGGAATGGAACTCTCACTGGTGGCAGGCGTACCAACCCGGCGACCTCTGGGTCATCACCTTCCGCAACAATTCAGATGAATTGATTGGCATTGCGCCGTTCTTCATCGACCATGATGACGAGAAAGGGCGCGTGGTGCGCTTCATCGGGGGCGAAGATGTGACCGACTACCAGGATGTCATTGTCAGCTGTCAAGACTCAGATGCTGTCTATTCCTGTTTGGCCCACACGCTGGGAGAACGCCACGACGCCTTTGACGTCATCGACATCTGTAATATCCCCCAGGACTCGCCCACCCGCAGCAAATGGCTCCCCTTCCTCGAAGAAAATGGTCTCACCGCAACAGTCGAACAAAATGAGGTGTGCCCCATCATTCCCCTGCCAGAGACATTTGATGCCTATCTCGATAACGTGATGGACAGCAAGCAGGGCCGCGAAGTACGCCGCAAGATGCGCAAGGCCGAGGGCTACAGTGCCCAAATGGGCTCGCTCTCATGGTATATCGTGGATGACACACATGACATCAACGCCGAATTGAAAAAATTTATGGCCCTCATGGCGTCAAGCCATCCTGAGAAGGCTGCCTTTTTGCAAGACCCGCAGCATGTCAAGTTCTTCGAGTCGGTCATGCCCGCTCTACGCGACAAAGGCTGGTTGCAGCTCAATTTCCTCGTCATTGATGGTGAACCCGCCGCCACATACCTCAACTTTGATTACGAAAACATGATTCTCGTCTACAACTCAGGCCTCAACCCAAATAAGTTCTCGCACCTCAGCCCTGGAATTGTTCTGCTGACGTACAACATTCAACATGCGATTGAGCAGGGCCGCCGCGTCTTCGACTTTTTGCGTGGCAACGAGAATTATAAGTATCGTATGGGTGCACAAGATGCTCCCATCTATCGCATCACAGCGCAATAAATTTATTTTTCTCAGGGGCAAGCAAGAGGGGGTGCATTGACACCGTTCTTTTGGCTTGCCTCATAAAAATATTTTCAGGGGGATAAATGCCCATCCAACATCTGGCGATGATTAGCGTGCATACCAGCCCCCTCGCGCCAATGGGTGGCAAAAAAACCGGCGGCATGAACGTCTATATCCGTGAGTTGGCCCAGGAGATGGGACGACGCGGTATTCATGTTGATATTTTTACCCGCCGCAGCTATGCCGATGAGCCGCAGATCGATCATGGGCTGGGGCCGAATGTGCGCGTGATCTACTTGTCAGCGGGCCCCGCGCAGGCGCTCTCGCCCGATGAGCATTTTGAGTATCTGTCGGAATTTACAGCCAAACTCATCGCATTCTCGACACGGCACAGCATCCATTACGAACTCGTCTATAGCCATTACTGGCTCAGTGGATGGGTCGCGGCCAAGCTGAAAGAGGTGTGGGGTACACCCTTTGTGCAGATGTTTCACACCCTCGGCCAGATGAAGCAGCGCATCCTCTCGCATGATCATTTGCCCCTGCCAGACCGCCGCATCATCACCGAGACAGAATTGATGGGCAAAGCCGATGCCCTCATTGCCGCGACTCATGCCGAGCATACACAGTTGGTCTGGTTGTATCGCGCCAACCGCCGCAAGATTGAAATCGTGCCACCGGGTGTGAATCCGGAACGCTTTCACCCGCTGCCGCGCCAGATTATTCGCGAGCAAATGCGTCTGCCTTTAGATAAACGCCTGCTGCTCTTTGTGGGGCGTATTGAACCCCTGAAGGGCGTTGACACCATTTTGCATGCGCTGGCGATCCTGCGCGATCAGCAGCCCCAGGCGCTCGAAAAGCTGTGTTTCCTCGTCATTGGCGGCGACCTCAAAGACACTCATGATCCTGAGATGATAAAACTGCGCCAATTGACAAGCGATCTGCGCCTTGATGAGCAGGTGTGCTTTCTCGGCGCGAAAGAGCAGGCGCTTTTACCTTCCTACTATGCCTCTGCCGATGCTGTTCTCGTGCCCTCAGATTACGAATCGTTTGGCATGGTCGCTTTGGAAGCGATGGCCTGTGGCACGCCTGTCATTGCCTCAGAAGTGGGTGGATTGGCCTATCTCGTCAAGGATGGCGAGACAGGCTATCTTGTGCCTGTGCGCGATGCTGGCGTGTTGGCCTCACGGATTGGCCTGCTGATCAACGACCCACAGCGCAGCGAACAGATGGGCCGCCGTGCTGCTGAACACGCCAAAACGTATGCTTGGTCCAGCATTGCCGAGCGGCTGCTCACCTTGTTTGCGGATGTGCTGAACGAACGACGTCCGGGACTCAATCGGCGGCACAGTCGCTGAAAATAAGCAAAATTGTTATGTGAGGAGAATCAAAAGGCCACGAGAATTTTTCTTCGTGGCCTTCATGGTTCAAATGTTTAAAATTTACCCGCCGTAGGCGTTGGGCATATCTTCGTTGATGAGGCTGATATAAGGGTCTTTGCCCGCTGTCATGTCAAGTGCCTCATCTTCACTCAGGCGCGTTTGTCCCTTAAAATAGAGCGTATCATTGAAGGCATCGTAGCGATAGCGGCGTGTCACCCACGCAGGATCGGCCTGATCGCCAGCGGTTGTGTGGAGAAAGAGCACTGTGAACTGAATCGCCTCGTCTGTCATCAGCATCTTTTCATCGGTGATCCACAGGGGTGCGTACTGTACCAGATGCTCCTTCACCTTTTGATCACGTTTGGTGAGAAGCTGCTGCGGTGTATTGTAATCATTATGCATGGGAACTCTCCCGTCGTAGACAATTTCTTGACGTTTCAGGCGCGGATTGTAACATTTCCCCTGGCGAAAAGACAGGCGACCGCCTAGGGATTTCAGGGCGATTGCATCTTAAATTTCTTGGCTCACGAAAGCTCACAGAGGGTATTTATGTAGCGGCGCAGCGTGCTGCGCCCAGGGCATGATACATCATGCCCCTACAAGAACCGTTGTGAGTTCTTTAATTTCACTGAATTACGTTTAGATGCAATTGCCCTGCTAAGGATTTTTGTCATTATGCGATTTTTTTCACGAGTTATATTTCTTCTGGGCTTGTGCGCCTGCCTAATACAGGTTCGCGCCCAATCGTTGGGGGCGGGTATGGCTGATCTGCTCGATCTGGTGAATCAAGCACGCATTGCGGAGGGAGTCTCTGCATTAGCTCCATCGACTGTGCTGACGTCTGTTGCTCAGGTGCACAGCAACGATATGGCGAAGACACAAAATCTCTCGCATATTGGATCAGATGGCTCGGAGTTCTGGCAGCGAATGCAGACCGGGGGCTATAATCTCACAACAGGAGCCGAGAATATCCTCTTTCGTTATGACACTGAGGCCAAAGGCACATTTGAGCAGTGGCAGGGTAGTCCTTCGCATCTTGCCAATATGATCAACCCGGCGTACCACGAGATCGGCATCGCCTACACGCAGTCCGACAATGGCACATATTATTACACGATGATTCTGGGGGCACGGGCGGATTCAACTCCGCAGCCTTATGCATCCCCCACGATGACCGCAACAGCGACGGCCTCGATGACATTGCGGCCCACACTGACGCCTATAATACCGTCCATGATGCCGACAACCACCGTTGTGCAGCCAACCGCCATTCAACTTACGCCGATGGGTCAGGCTGTGAGTGCTCAGGTGCCGACAGCCACATCAACCCCGCGTGTCTCCATCAACACGGCTCCCTCGCAGCTTATGATGACTTATGATGATTCGACGATGATTCTGCAAAATATCGCCCAGGAACCAATCAATGTAAACTCTATAATTTTTGCAGGGCCAGGAGGAACATTTGCCTCCTCGCGCTGGAGAGATGTTGGTGCAAGTGGTCTGAATTCTTTGCAGCCTGGCGACTGCCTGCAAATCTGGACGACACAGATTGACACGTTCCTCGAAAAACCTGATACCTGTGCAGTTCGTCAGGCCTGGGTGACAACAGGGCCACCAGGCCAGTTCTGGCGCGGCGAGGGCACATTTACTGTGCAAAAAAATAACCGCATCGTCGCTGAATGCACGATTGCCGCTGGCACATGTGGATTCAACTTCAGAGGGGCAAATGATCCCGTGCTACTGCTCACAAAAGCCTATAACGATACAGATGTGCGCCTCTTCGTTGACTCGGACGGCGTCACCATCATGAATATCTCAGGAGTCGACATTGATCTGAGTACGATGATATTGGTGGGAGAGACAGGCACATTTGACCCGGCGGATTGGAATAATCGACAGGTCGAGAGACCTTTTGAGCATTTTCCGACCGGCGTGTGTATGCAGGTCTGGGCTTTTGAGGGTGAAGAAGAAGAACCGACCAAGCCAGCAGAGTGCGAGTATCGCTTTGCCTGGCTTTTACTGCCACCTGAAGAGCAGTTCTGGCTTGAGGACTCCTTCACTGTGATGAATATGGGTATCGATGTGGCCACATGCTCGACCTCAGAGCGAATCTGCAATGTGATCCTGCCTCCGGAGCAACAGTAAAACGGGGCGTGTTTCGCTCAATATAGGGTAAATGTCGACAGGGTACAGGACACAATAACGTAGTGAACCTTTGGGACCCATAAAATCATGGGTATGTAGGGGCACGATGCATACCTTCGGTGGCTTCGCTCGTGCCCCTACAAGGACACCACGCGATTCACTACCCCTCAAAACCGTTTCTTACTCACTCACCTTACGCAGTTTGCGATTTTACCCCTCCCTAAATCCCTCCCCACGTTGTGGAGAGGGACTTCAAGTATTTTGCTCGCTCTCTGTGAACAGTGTGGAGGGGCTGGGAGGAAGGGTTTGACGGTCATTCCAGCGTTCTCGGCATCATT
>Ga0105046_10013766_pt1 | contig 12512 bp, 9 predicted proteins | sample MAT03_FD_78385 | JGI IMG/M metagenome (GOLD analysis project Ga0105046, IMG submission 78385) | Freshwater microbial communities from Lake Fryxell liftoff mats and glacier meltwater in Antarctica - MAT-03 (megahit assembly) | ecosystem: Environmental > Aquatic > Freshwater > Ice > Liftoff... | reverse complement strand
GGGCTCGTTCATCGCAGAAGTTTAGGCTTCGCAGAAAACGAAGCGTTCAATCGCAAAAAATTTCGGTGGACATCGAAATCCCGCCACGGCCGAAACTTCGCGTTGCGGGCAATCTTGCAGGCCGGCTGCGTTCAATCCACCGCTTCAATCCCCAGTTCCTTTACCTTCTTATTCAGAGTATTTCGATTGATCCCCAGGAAATCCGCGGCCTTGGTTTTCACGCCCCCGCACTTGCTCAATGCGCGGTCGATCAGCGCGCGTTCGATCTGATCGACCACCAGCGCGTAGATCTCGCCTTCGCGCAGCTCGTAGTCCTGGATCGCTTGATCCGCCAGGCGGCGGGTGAGGGTTTCGATCGATTCGCTCGACTGATTCTGCCGCCGCTGCTGTGCGAACATGCGGATGCTCAAGGGCAGCAGGTCTTCAGTAAAATCTTCGTCGCGGCTGAGGACGACGGCGCGTTCGATCGCATTTTCCAGTTCGCGGACGTTGCCCGGCCAGGGGTAGCGCATCAACACGTTAAGCATCTCGCGGCTGATGCGACGCAGCTTGCGGTCGTTCAGCTCGTTGTATTTGTCGCGGAAAAAATCGATGAGCCGGGGGATGTCTTCCCGGCGGTTGCGCAGCGGCGGGAGATACACCGTCACGACATTGAGCCTATAAAACAGATCTTCCCGGAATCCGCCTTTGGCGACTTCTTCCTGAAGATCGACATTCGTCGCGGCGATGACGCGCACGTCCACCTTCAGGGGCTGGGTATCGCCGACGCGTTCGAACTCGCGCTCCTGGAGCACGCGCAGGAGTTTCACTTGCAGTTGCGGCTCCATCGTGCCGATTTCGTCGAGAAAGATCGACCCGCCGTCCGCGGCCTCGAAGCGGCCGATCTTGTCTTTAATCGCGCCGGTGAAACTGCCCCTCACGTGCCCGAATAATTCTGATTCCAGCAACGTCGAACTCATCGCGCCGCAGTTCACGCGGACGAACGTTTTATCTTTTCGCGGGGAGTTGTAGTGAATCGCTTTGGCGATCATCTCTTTGCCCGTGCCGGTCTCGCCGAGCAGCAGTACGGTCGCGCGGCTGTTGGCAACCTGCCCGACTGTCGAGAACACTTCGTGCATCGCCGGGGAGTCGCCGATGATGTTTTCGAAGCGATACCGGTCGCGCACCTGCGCCCGCAGCTGCGCGTTTTCCTGAAGTAGCTCTTCCTTCTGACGCATCACCATCCGGTTGATTTCAATCGCCTGAGCGAGGAACGCGGCGATGATCTGGCAGAACGCGGCGTCGGAGCGGAGTTGATCGTCGGAAACATACGGTTTGTCGATGCTCAACGCCCCCGCGGTTCGACCTTCGATTTTGATCGGCACGCAGATGTACGACAGCGGCGTCGCCGTCGTCTCGAGATTCATTCGGCCGGTCCGGTTCAGGAAATCAGGATCTTTCCGAACGTCCGGGATGATCCTCACCCGACCCGTCGCCACCACGGTGCCGGTCACCCCTTCCCCCAGAGCGTATTTGCCACGTTCGATATCTCCGGCAGTCAACCCGATTGCCGCCTCGGTGCGCAGTCGGCCCGTGGATTCGTCGAGAAGCACAAGCGTTCCCCGGTGCATATCTAGCCTGTCAGAAATGATTTGCATCATTTTCTGAAACGCGTCTCCCAGCTCCAGCGTCGACGAGAGCAACGCGCTGATCTCCGTCAAAGTGGCTAAGCCGTGATCAACGGTACGATTTTCCGCCTGCGGATTGGGCGTAAGGGCCGATTCCATGCCTGAATTATACGCACCGCTCATTTGGGCCGCAATAAAGATCCGGAAGGCTCGAACATTTAGCCATTCCCTTGATGAGTCTGCAAGCGTTTCAAAGCCCGCAACGACGAGACTTTCAGACGTCGCCATTATTTTCCAGATTCTTTCGCGCAATCACGACTTCAGTTGCCCTTCCATCTCGACGATACCGAACTTAACGGATGGGTGAGATCTCACGGGCCTAGCCCGAAGTGGACGTGCGTCATGCGCGAGCTCTGGATCAACCGGTCTGTTCAATCGAAAGTGATTTTCATCACCGCCGCTGCGTTTGCGCTGATTCTGGCGGTGATCGCCTCGGCCCCGGTGATCGACCTGCCGCACACGGTAGCGCTGGTGCTTGCCTCGTCGTTCGTCGTTCCGGCGCTGCTGATCTTTCTTCACCGCACGCTTCAGCCGATCGACCATGCCATCGTCACGCTTCGGTCGGAGCGAGATCAATCCGCCTCCAACCGCGCGGCGTTGGAATCGCAAAGTCGGGTCGTGAATCGGCTGCTCGAATTCTCTCAGACGATCCAGGGCGCCGGCAAGATCGATCAGGTCTATGCCGGTCTTTCGCACTTCCTCTCCCGGGAGCTTCAATTGGCCGGGCTCATCATCCTTGCCAACGCCCCCGACGCGGTTCCTCCGATGCAGATCAAGGCGAACTTTCCGGACGATCTGATTCGTACCGGCTGCAACGCCACCGAGATGGAAACCGGCCTCTGCCCCTGCCTCCGGCAGAACCTGCCCAGACACTTCCGCGCCGACGGCTCGCCGGTTCGGTGCTCGGTCGATTCGCTCATCCGCCTCGACGCAACCCACGCCGCGTACTGCGCTCCATTCAACGTCGGCGCCCGCACGAGCGTGCTCGTTCACATGCTTCTCCCGCCCGGCGAGGTCTGGACGGAAGAGCGCAAGCAACTCGCACACGCATACATCAACACCGCCCATTCCACGCTCATCAGTCTGCATCTGCTCAGTGAAGCCGAAAAGCAGAGCATGACCGACGTGCTTACAGGGCTGTACAACCGCCGGTCGATGGAATCGCTGATGGATCGCGAAGTGGCGCTTTGTGAGCGACACAGCCATCCGTTGTCGATCGTGATGATCGACATGGACAGCTTTAAACAGGTCAACGACGAATTCGGTCACGCCGCCGGAGATCACCTGTTGCGCGCGTTCGCGGACTGCGTGCGCATCACCCTTCGCAAGACCGATCTGGCGTTCCGATACGGCGGGGACGAGTTCGTCATCGCGCTGCCGCAAACCGCGCTCCTGCAAGCCCAGGCAGTGGTACAAAAACTCCGCCAGGCCTACGCGAGTGTCGATTTCGGACACGCCATCGCGCGACTCGACAAGCAGCCCACACTCAGCATCGGCGTCGCCGAGCGAAGCAAGCCGATGAACATCCTCACCCTGCAAAACCTCCTCGCCGCCGCCGACCAGGCGCTGTACGACGCGAAAAACAGCAACCGAAACTGCATCCGGGTGTACCAGCCGCCGAAGGCGGCGTGAAATCCTCGATGCGTTCTGCGCGTGTCGATGTATAATTAAGACATGTTCCGAACGAATCCGTTTCCGGGAGTTAATCCGTTTTTGGAGCAGCGGTGGGAAGACTTCCACGGCGCTTTCATTATCGCAATTCGCGACTCGGTTAACTCTCGCCTTCCTTCCGACCTCGTCGCGCGAAGTGATACCACTACGTACGTTGACATCTATTCAGAAACGCGACCAGAACGCTCCACTCGCCGGCGACCCGACGTGCGCATCACCGAGACGTCCGACCAAGGCGGAGCCGTTGCGGTGTTGGATGAAGTTTTCGTCGCCGACAAGCCCACCCGAGTCATCGTCACCGAGCCCGACGCCAAGCACCGCTACATCGAAATTCGCGAAGCGACGCCGGGAAATCGCGTCGTAACGCTCATCGAACTGGTCTCGCCGACCAACAAGCGGAGCGGCAACGGACGAAAAGAATATCTGAAGAAGCAAAAGCAGTGCGTCGAAGCGAATATCAATCTCGTCGAAATCGACCTGATCCGCAGCGGAAAGCCCGTCACCATGTGCCGTCGGTTTGCTGAAGAATCGCTCCCGCCGTATCACACCTGCGTCACCCAGTTCACGCCGAAGAAAGAAAACACCTATTGGGGCCACGACCTCACCGAGCGTTTGCCGACGATCTTTATCCCGCTGCGAAAAAAAGACACACCGCTCGTGCTGCCCCTTCAGCCGCTCTACAACCGCTGCTTTGAGGTCGGGCGATACATCGACATCGACTACGCCGTTTCGCTCTCCCGAAACCTCGACGACGCCGAGCGATCGGTCGTCGATCAAACACTTCAGTCTCAACCCAAATGATCACGCCCCCGTCAGCCCCTTTTTTTGATACTCCGCGATCCGGTATTGCAACGTCCTGCGGCTGATGCCCAGTTCTATCGCCGTCAGTGTGCGGTTGCCGTTGTTCCGTTCCAGCGCCGACAGAATGTGTCGCCGTTCAATATCTTCCAGTGTCTCTTCGCTCCCCAAAGGCGCGGGTGATTCACTGTCCGTGTTCGAGGTAGTCGGAGACGCCCGCTTCCGCGCCCGATCCACCGCCCGCTCCAAGTCCCCCATATGAAACGGCTTGGTCATGAAATCGACGACGTCCAACCGAATCGCCTGCTTCGCCAACTCCAGATCCCCGAATCCCGTCAGCACCACCGCCGCCACTTTCGAGCCCCGCGCGCGCAGCGTTGCGAGCAGCTCCAGGCCGCTCATGCCGGGTAGATTGATGTCCAGAATCAGCACATCAATCCGCTGAGTTTCGACGACCCGCAACGCCTCCTCCGCGGTCCGCGCCGTTACCACGCCCATCTCCCACTGCCCGACGGCGCGTGCGATCAACTCGCGCAGCCGGGGCTCGTCTTCCACGATCAAAGTCACCAAAGAATTCGGAGATGTTACGCTCATCCTGTTCACGCCGAGGCACCGCTGCGGCTCTCCGCGGGAAACTGTACAACAAACCGCGATCCCATCCCCTCTCCGGCGCTGGTGGCATCAATCCGGCCGCCATGATTCGTTACGATCGCGTGCGTAATCGATAGCCCCAGCCCCACGCCCGAAGACGCGCTGGATCCGTCGCGATGCTTGTCCGAAAAGAACGGCTCGAACAGCCGCGTCAAGGTTGCCGGCGTCATCCCGCGGCCGTTGTCCTGCACGATTAATTCAACCCATTGTTCGGCGCGACGAACGGTGATATCAATTCTTCCCGACCCCGATTGCACCGCCTCGGTTGCGTTGATGAGCAGGTTTAGAATCACCTGTTTCATCTCGCTTTCGCTGGCGAGGATCTCCGTGGAATCCGGGTCGGGGCAATGAATCTCGATCGTCTTGCCGTCGTACTGCTTCAGCCCCGCCAGCGAGCCGGCGACGACCTCCACCACGTCCGCCAGCGCGATCGGCTCGCGTTTCTCGCTGCCGCGCGAGAGCGTCAGAAGCTTCTCGATAATCCGCTTGCACCGAAACGCTTCCTCGGCCACCAGCTTTAATGTCTGCGGCGCTTCGCGGGCAGATTTCTGCGGATCTTTTTGATGCTCACTCAGCCACAATTCCGCATGCCCGGCGATGATGCCCAGCGGGTTGTTGATCTCATGCGCCACGCCGGCGGCGAGAAAACCCACGCCCGCCAGTCGCTCCGAACGCACGAGCTGCCGGCTCTTGGCGGCCACGTTTTCTTCGAGGTTCTTGTAGAGCGTTTCCAGGCGGGCGGCCATCTGGTTGAAGTCGCTCGCCAGCGCGGCGAGTTCGGCGGGGCCGGTTTCGTCGGCGCGGGCTTCGAACCGGCCACCCGCCATCGTGCGCGTCGCGCGCTGGAGCGACGCGAGCGGCCGGACGATCGCGCGGTACTGCCCCAGCGCGATCGCGCCGGCGACCAGCAAAACGATCGCACTGAGCGCGCCGACCGCCGCCATCGTCGTCAGTCGTTTGCGGTTGGCGGCTTCCTCGACGGATTGAATCTCCCCGCGCACGGCATCGACGACCGCCGCAAGTCTCTCCAGCGCCGCATCGAGCTGCTGCCGGTCCAGCGCCTCGCGCACCGGCGCGACCGGCCGGCGGACGGAGTCCAGCTCAGCCAATTTTCTCGATGCGGCCTCGACCTCGGTGTGCAGAAATTGCCGATACGGAACCCCGAAACTCTGAATTCTCCGCGCCTGCGCGATGTGATAGCCCACTTCATAAACGTCGCGCAGCTCGTTGTAAGCGTGCCTGGCGACGGAAAAATCCTGCCGCAGCCCGTTGAGCCCCCACAGCGCCGCCAGCGCGATCAGCACCATTCCGACGAGCAACGCCACGATCTGCCCGATGAGCTGTCGCCGAAGCTTCATGCCCTGTTGTCCCTGAAAGGATCGACCCGTGCATAATTTTCGCGAATTACCGGGGTTTGGCAAAGGTGCGACAGAACGGATCGAAGGCAAACATCCTAAAGATTGGCACGCGACGGAACGTGTACGCCCGTGATGCGGTTCTGCCGCACATCGACCGCTCGACTCTACTTCGCCGCCGGCAACGGCAGTTCGGAGATCATCGCCACCAGCACTTTGTCGGTGCGATTTTCCGTTCCGGCGTGGAGAATCTCCGCGGATTTCGGGAGTTCGAACGGGACGGGAAACGGCGCGATCAGCAGCGTAGGTTTTCGATCCTGCATCAGCGCAGCGAGTTCGGACGGATCGTGCAGCCACTTCGCGCCGGGGATGAGTTTGAGATGAAACAGATCGCGCATGCCTGTTTGTGAGGGGTCGGCGAAAATCACGCAACGCATTCCGCGGTCGGTGAAGAAGGGTCTGAGGGTTGCGTACAGATCGAGCGGGACGTAGCGGCGCTGGGCGTTGGGGATGTCGTGGGTGACGAGCCGCGCGACCCGCCAGGTGAGCGTCGCCGCGACGACGCCGACGATGAGCGTTGCCGCGACGTGACGGGCGACGGGGCTGCCCAGTCGGGCGGTGAGCCAACTCGCGATCGCCCGGACGAGTTCTGCAATCGCGATCGCGATGAACGGGAACGCCGGGTAAACATAGTGGCCCATTTTGCTGCTGGAGAGGGTAAACGCGCCGACCCAACCGAGCGCGAATACCGCGAGCAGCCGGCACTCGCGGCGCCGGTCGCCGGCGAAGCTGGCGACGACCACCAGCAGCATCGCCGGACCGAATAGCCAGAACGCCTCGGAAGATTCTGTGATCGACCGCAGAAAATACGCCGGGCCTTCGAGATGTCTCGGATCCACACCCACCGTCGCGCGCTGAACGACATTCTTCGTGAACATCTCCTCGAAAAGCTGCCCGCCGTAACGGGCGTACCGGGCTGCGTACCACGGCACGGCAACGACGAGGCAACTGACGAGCGACACCGCCGCCCCGATCCACGCGGCGCGGTCGCGCCGGTGCAACAGAATCAACAAAACCCCTATCGCGATGAAAAGCAGCCCGATGAACGGCTTGAGCAAACTCGCCAACCCCGCGCAAATACCCAGGCCGATCCAAAGCGCGATCTCGCCGCGCGCACGCGCCGGCGACGTGTGGTCGCGGGCCCCGCGGCTTAGGATCAGCCAAGCAAAGCAACCGACGCACAGGTAGAAGAACAGGATGCCCGCATCGAACGCGCCGCTACGGGCTCCGTGATCGACAAGGAATTTTCGGTTCGAGAGCAGGAGGAGGCCGGCGAGCAGTCCGACTTCGGGCGCGACCAATCGCGAGCCGAGCCACGTCGTCAGGAGGATCGCAGCGAGCGCGAAAATGGCGCTCCAGATGCGATATCTGGCAAAGTCGGTTTTGTCGAACCAACCTGCCGTGGCGGCAGTGAGCCACATTTGCAGCGGCGGTTTTTGAAAATAAGGCTCGCCGAGGCGCGGTGTGATGTGGACGAAATCGCCGGTAGATTGGATGTTTTCAACGCAGAGCGCGTACAAAGCCTCGTCGCCGCCCATGGAATCGGCACGGAGATTGAAAAAAAGCACGGCCCCCGAGAGCAGGCCGACAAGCCCGAGGTAAATCACAAAACGCATTCGGGAGTTTTCTAAGGTCACCTGCCAGCCGAGCGTAGTGAGATTGTTGGCTCGATCAAGCCGGCGCGGGCGCTGCGGCAAATTCTGGCAGAGAAAAAAGCTGAAGTTACCGCCTATGATTCGTCGATCCAGTATTCAGAATGTGATTGAGAAGTGCATAAGTCAGATTAGAATTGACTTGGCTACTTTGGCTTGTAGGATAAGATAGGTAACTTAAAAGGTTCGCGCCAACGGCGCATTTTCTCCCCTCCGGAAGACACCGTACCGAAAGGTCGGTGTCTTCTTTTTTCCCTAAATCACTCTATATATAATGTCGTCCGGCGCGATTGTTGCCCCGCGGGTATGGTTTTGGCAGGCCCGGGCGCGCGTGCTACACTCCCTGCCCCCGCCGGTCTTGCGGGGCGGAGGCTGACATCTCGTTTCTTGATCGACATTTCCGATTCGTGCTCCCGGCGATCCTTCTCGCCAGTCTATTGCCCGCCGCGGCGATGGCAGAGGGAGATTCGTTCGGACTTAGCGTCATCCCCCAACTCGGGCCGTACTATCCCCCCGATCGATGGGTGCCCGTACGGATCGACGCCCGCAACATGACCCGCGAGCTGGTCGACGGGTATGTCGAACTGCCCGTGAACAACGACGTCGGGGGGGTAAAAATCACCGTCCGCATCGTCGCCCCCGCTCGCAGCAAGATCACCGCGCCGGCGTATGTGTATCTGCCCGAATCGCCACCCAACACACTCCTAGACACCACCAAGGTTCAGCCCATCACCATTGGCGAGTGGCGGTCGCAGCAGGGCGCGACGCTCGCGCGGTGTGAGATGCTCGCCAAGCCGATCAGTTCCGTACCCTCGGAGCCGGGTGAGACAAGTGAAGACGGTGCCGGCGGACTGATTTTTTGTGTCGAAGATTTAGATTCTTCCGAATCGCGCGAATCGTACTCCGCTTTCGATTTCGGGCGCGGGGGAGATCTTATCCACGGCATGCGGACGCTGCCTGCGTTCATGTCCGCCAACTACGTCCCGCGGCTGCGCGTCGGGTACGACGCCGCGCGGTGTGTCGTCATCAACGGCAGCCGGCTCGACGACATGGACCTCACGCAGCGCGAAGCACTGACCGACTATCTCCTGGCCGGTGGGCGCGTCGTCGTCTTCTGCCCGCGCGGCTCGGCCAACCCCGCGGGCACGTGGTTCGAGCCGTACTTTCCCGTGCAACTCGTCGGCGAACGTTACGCGACGAAAATCTCCGGCACGCGCGCCGACGGGCGCGTGAGTTCATTCGATTTCAAGGAACCCGCCGATGTCGCCGAAGCCGTCGCCGGCGACGGCGTGGTGGTGTGGCAGGACAAGCACTACGTTCACACTGCCTACAAGCGGGTCGGGCTCGGGCGCGTCATCTTCGCCAGCTTTCCGCCAGGCGGAATAGACCTGAAGAACGAAGACTTCGCGCAGATCTGGACGGAACTGCTCGCGTACGCTGAAAACAATCGTGACTGGAACCGAACCAAGCTCGCGCAGCGAAGCCAGGCAGTGCTCGACTCGCTCGTGGGCCGGCCCACCGTGCCGTGGTCGCGCGCGGCGATGCTCTGCGGCATTTACGTCGTCGCGATTCTCGGCGTGCAACTCGTGGCCTCACCGGAAGCGCGGCCACGCGCGTTCCTCATCACCACCGCGCTCTCGGCGGTAAGTGCGATCGGGCTGCTCGGATTCACTTTCGTCGGTCAGCGCGATGAGCTGCTCGTGGAAGCAAGATTCGTAACGCTCGACATCTGCCCTGAAGGTGGCGGTGTGCAGCGGGAAGTGCTTACCTTCCTCGGTCAGAATGATCCCGATCTCACGCTCCGCGCCGTCCGCCCGGACGTCAGCCTGCGACCGCTGTTGGCGAAGGACACCGCCCCGACCATTCAACTTAATCCGTTCACCGCCATCAATGCCGGTGCCCATGCCGCCGAGCTGAAACGCGCGTGGCAGGTGGAATGCGCCCTCCCCTATCGAATGCGGCTGCTGGCAACAGGAAGGTTCGACGAGCAGGGACTTTCGCTGCAAGTCGACAACGCCACCGACCTCACGCTGGACGCGCCGCTGCTAATCCTCGACGGTAAAAGTTTTCGGCTGTCGCAGATTCCTCCGGGCCCGCAAATCGTTCGGGTGACGGAATCCTCCCGAAACGTTCGCGGCGATTTCACCAACGCGTCGTTGATCGCTTCGACCAGCGAGAAACTGCGCGGCACGATCGTGCAAAGCGCACTGACACCCGCTCAACCGACAGCCGGATTTACGAAGCAGGAGCAGCGCCCGATGTTCATCGCCTGGCTCGCCGGCGAAGCGCCGCGCTTGCTGGAACTCCGCAACGCCCAGCCGGGCCTGGCGCGCGGCGAGGCGATGGTGCGCGGGGAGATGCGCATCGAAGCGTCGCCGGTAGGATCAAGAATCCTTGTGCCCGGCGCGATGACGATCATGTACAACGGCGGGGCCGCTTCCCTGCCGTTCGATCCGATGAAACGCGAGTGGCTACGCACACCGCAGGAAGGACCGTTCCTCGTCGGATTCGGCGTGCCTCCTGAGGCGGGCGTCGTCCGGCCGACGCGCGCCACCCTCCGCGCGTCGATCGACGCGCCGCAGTATCAGATCGTCGTGCGCAAGCAGCAGGTCGCCCGGGGAATGGGAAACATCAACCCCGCCGGCGAAGCGATCGCCACGTGGAACAGCGCCATCGCCGAAGAGCAGGTGGAGATTAATCTGACCGACGAAGACTTCGACGCCGACGGCCGGGTCTGGCTGGCGATCCACGCACTGCCCACCAGCGCCAGCGGGCAAGGGCTCGTGCCACAGTGGAACTTCCGCGACCTGGAGCTGAGCATTGAAGGCGAAGTGGTCTCATCCCCCAAAACACCTGCGGCGACGAGACAGGTTCTTACCCCGGTAGAAATCGACCCGGAGAACTGAGCGATTTTTGATTTTTGATACTCAATCTGATGCGCGGGCTTGTGACGAACACAGATCGATCAGAATTTAGAACTCGAAAAATCGAAATTTTCAAAATGCCGATCGATAAATCTAAACCCATCCTCCGCACCGAATCGCTCTCGCGAAAATTCGGCGAGCACGTCGCGCTGAACAACCTCACCCTTACCGTGCATCGCGGGGAGGTGTTCGCGTTCATCGGGCCCAACGGCGCAGGAAAAACCACCACTTTCCGCATTCTGTGCGGCCTGCTCGACCCGACCGGCGGACGCGCCATCATTGACGACAAAGACGTCACCGGGAACAAGGATCTCATTAAGTCGCTCGTCGGATATCTCCCCGACAACTTCGGCGTGTACCCCACGCTGCGCGTCTGGGAATACCTCGATTTCTTTGCCGCCGCTTACAAAATTCCCAAGGCGAAGCGCGCCGATCGAATCGAAACCTGTTTGAGAATCGCCAACAGCATTGAGTTTAGAGACAAGCTCATGGGCGCGCTGAGCCGCGGGATGAAGCAGCGCGTGGGTATCGCCAAAACACTGCTGCACGATCCGGCGGTGCTGATCCTTGACGAGCCCGCGGCCGTCATCGACCCGCGCGCCCGCGTCGCGATGCGACAACTGCTGCGCGAGCTGGCCGACCTCGGCAAGGCGGTGCTCGTCAGCAGCCACATCCTGCCCGAGCTTGCCGACGTCGCCGACACCGTGGGCATCATCGACCGCGGCAACCTCGTCGCCTGCGGCCCAGTCCAGGAGATCATGCGAAAGGTCCGCCAGAAACGCCTGATGGAGATCTCCGTCCTCGGCGACACGAACCGCGCCGTAAGCGTCATCAAAAAAGCCCCCGGCGAATGGTCCCCCGTCACCGAAGGCGCCGGCGCCGGAACGCTCCGCTACGAAGTCAGCGCCGACGAACAACAACTCGCCCAGGCTTTACAGCTTCTGCTGCAAAGCGGCGTAGCCGTAGTCAGCTTCCACGAAGTGCCGGCGGACCTGGAAGATGCGTTTATGCGGCTCACGCGTTAGCAGATCGACCACAGAGCACACAGAGAGCACATAGGGAAGAATGAATGATGAACAGATCGATCTGGAGGATGGCATTGAACCCGGCGAGGCGCTCAACGCCATCAGCTATACAATCATCGGCGCTGCCGTTGAAGTGCATCGGGTGCTCGGCCAGGGATATTCTGAATTGATTTATCAGAAAGCGATGGAAGTGGAACTGCGTCTTCGACAGGTCGGGTTCGTTGCCCAGGCTTCAGTGGGCGTAATGTACAAGGGCGAACATCTCGGCGAAGGCAAGTTGGATCTGCTCGTTCAGGATCAGGTAATCGTTGAGTTGAAAGCCGTCGACGAGCTATCCCCGATTCACAAAGCGCAAGTGATCTCGTACTTCAAAGCAACGCGAATCAAACTCAAACTTCTGATCAACTTCAACGTCCGCAAACTTAAGGACGGCATAAAAAGAATCGCGCTGTGATTTCTCTCTGTGCTTTCTGTGATCTCTGTGGTCGATCTTCAGCTTGGGCTTTCATGAATCCGGTACTCCAAAAAGATCTCCTCGCCATGCTCCGCCTGCGGCGGATTGCCGCTATTCAGGTGTTGTTTGTTCTTGCGCTGGCGTTGATCGTCCTTCTGAACTGGCCGCAGGGGGGCGTGCTTTCGCTGGCTTCGGCGGGGCAGGATCAGTTGCTGCTTGGGCTGATTGTCGGGCAGCTGGTGCTGCTGATTCTTT
>Ga0105046_10013764_pt1 | contig 12513 bp, 9 predicted proteins | sample MAT03_FD_78385 | JGI IMG/M metagenome (GOLD analysis project Ga0105046, IMG submission 78385) | Freshwater microbial communities from Lake Fryxell liftoff mats and glacier meltwater in Antarctica - MAT-03 (megahit assembly) | ecosystem: Environmental > Aquatic > Freshwater > Ice > Liftoff... | reverse complement strand
CGGGCGGGGCAGGCCGCGCTGGCGCTCAGGGGGAAGCAGGGCCACGATCCGGTCGAGCAGGGCGTCGACGCGGCCGGCGTTGGGCAGGCTGCTCTCGCTGAAGTTGCTTAGCAGGAAGGCCAGCGCCTCCAGATCCTCGTCGGGGAGGTCGAGCAGGGCGAGGCGGCCGAAGTCGGCAATGGCGTAGCGGCCGTCGGGGCCGAGGCTGATCGCGCACTCGAACTCATCGCGCAGGGCGGCGAGGTCGTGGCGCAGGGCGGCGCGGGCGTCGGCGGGGTAGATGTCCTCAGCGTCGTCGCTGTTGTTGAAGAAGCCGCGGGTGCCGGTGATGAGCGTGGCGGCGTCGGCGGGGCCGCGTACGAGGCGGCGCACCAGGAAGAGGCGCCGGTGGAAGGTGCGCCAGGAGTTGCGCTTGGTGCCGCCGCCGCGGCGGGGCGGGTTGGTGGCTGTCATACGACTGCCCATGGGTGCTGAGGTGCGGAGCTGTGAGCGGAACGATGCGGGCACGGCTCAGGCCGAGCCGGGCTGGATCTTGGCCAGCAGCTCGGGGATGCGGGCGCAGACCGCGCGCACCTCTGCCTCGACCGTGGCGGCGGGGCGGGGGTCGCGGCGCATCCCGGTGTGGCTCAGGTCATTGCGCAGGTCGCGGGTGTCGCGCCAGAGTGACTGGAGCAACTGGCCCTGGGCGGTTGACCGCATCACGGGCGGGATGGTCACCTCGCGCTCGGCCCGCAGGCGCCGGTCATAGATCCGGGCCCGCTCGTTGCGCGGCCGGTTGATCGCGCTCTCAGCGAGGGCGCGGTCGTCTTCGGCGAAGAGGTCGCCGCCGCCGCTGGCGACAACGAGCGAGACCAGCCACTCGCGGGCCAGGGTGATTGCCTGGACGTAGAGGCCCTTCTGGATGTACCAGCCGACGATCGCCGCCTGGCCGCGGAGCACCTCGCTGGCGCGGTCGGGGGCGGTGGGCGAGGCGTGGCCGAGGGGCGTGTACTCGGCGCTGATGCGGTCGAGCAGCAGATTGATCGGGGCGGGGGTTGCGGCGTCGGCGCGGGCGCCCGCGACCAGGGCGGACAGGCCGGCGGCGGAGCGCTGCACCTCGGTGGGGCGCGAGGTCTGGAGCCCGGCCGTCAGGGTGTCGAGGCTCTCGGCGAAGGCGTCGAGGGGGCCGCCGTCATCGCGGCGGGCCAGGGCCACGAGGTCGTCGGCGCGGCCGTACTTGAGGAAGGCGTCGGTGGCGGTGGTCCAGTCCATCAGCTCCAGGAGCTTGCTCAGATCGTGGACGGGCGCATCGTGGACGCCGAAGTTCACCTCGGCGTACGTGAGCGCGCGCACGGAGATCCCGCGCGCCACGCGCAGCAGGTTCGCGGCGAGCAGGGCGAGGATGGGGATCGAGCGGAAAGCCAGGGTCACATCGAAGATGATCTCGTCCTCGGCCTGGATGATCTCGGTCACGCGCTGGAAGAAAGTCCAGATCTCCTGCTCATTCGTTGGGGCCGGGATCTCCACCTGCACGGGCTCAATCCTACCATGTAGACGCCCGGCCAGATTGTGGAAGTGGTTAGCGAGCCCTTCGCTCGTCGAGAGGGCGAAGAGCGCGTCGGGCCTATAGAACTCGACGATCGCCTCGGCGACGAAGGGCGAAACGCACTGCGCGCCGTCGGGGCCGAGGTAGCGCTTCTCCTCGTACCCAAAGGGGCGCTGTTCGGTCTTGGGCGGATTGCCAAGAAAGGTGATCGCCTTGAGGGTCATGGCTGGGCGTCCTTCGGCTTGGGGTTCCACTTTACGCGCAGGATGCGGGCGGGCGCCGTGCGGTCGGCGCAGCGCTCACGGAAGCGTCGCGGCTCTTCGGCGAACTTCAAGGGGGATCCCTCCTGTACGATGCGGTGCTACAATTGTACGGCAGCGTACTGGTATAGCGTGGACGAGAGGTCAGGATGAGCACTGAGACAGCGGCCCCGCCCGATTTGGTGACCCGCTCGCCCGACGCGAGCTGGGATTACGCGCGCTAGTCGCAGCTGCCCGCCGACAGCAATCGCTACGAGGTTATCGACGGAGTGCTGTACATGACCACCGCGCCGATCTTCTTCCACCAGTGGGTGGATCGTCCGGCAGATTGTGCGGTCGCTCCTTGGCCAGATCGACGACCCCGGCGTCGGGCTGACCACCTAGGCGCCGATCGGGCTGCTGATGCCGGAGTGCGACCCGGTGCAGCCTGACATCCTGGTAGTGCGCAGCGAGGGCCAGGGCATGATCTACGACCGGCGCATCAACGGGGTGCCGGCGCTGATCGTCGAGGTGCTCTCGCCCTCGAACGCGGCGCAGGACACCGAGGTCAAGCGGGCGGCCTCCGCGCGGGCCGGGCTGCCGGAGTACTGGATCGTGCGGCCGGTAGAGCGCGACGTGCTCGTGCTGAGCCGGCCCGCCACCGCCGCCGGCCGCTACCTCCATGCCACGGTCGTCGCCCCCGACGGCGAGCTCGCCTCGCCCACGCTGCCCTTCCGCGCGGCCGTCGCCGGCTTCCTCGTCGGCTCGCCGGACGAGACGATGTAGGCAGACCACGGGCGCCGCACGTCGTTGGCGGAGACGGGCCCGTCGGCGCGCCCGAGCACTTTTGCAGCTCCAGGGGCGCTGTTCGATCTTGAGCGGGTTGCCGAGGTAGGTGATCGCCTTGGGAGTCATGGCTGGTCGCCCTTCGGCTTGGGGTTCCACTTCACGCGAAGAACTGTCAGCCCATCCCGCTCGCGGACCCCTATCACCTCGACGCTCGCCTTGTCCTTCTTCGGCCTCCAGCGTGGCGTGGCCTGATCAACCTTCAGCAGGGCAATAGCTTTCTGGCGGTCAAACCCGGGCACCTCGATCAAAACGATGTCGGCATCGCGCTCCAGGACGAGCCCGGTGAAGGGCTCGCCCACGGCGGGAAGCTTCGGCTCGATCTTGGCTGGCGGGGACTTTTCCAGGCGGACGGGCTCGGACACCGGGCGCGACACGAGTCCGCGTGGCGGGCCCTGGGGCGAGCGGAGGCCGACCGGGCTTGACGGTGGGCCGCCCTGAGTGCGACCGGCGCGCTCGCCCGGGGGCTCCTCGCCAGCTACCCGGAGCGGCCTCGGGAGTACCGGGCGATCCTTGTACTCATTCCGCTTATCCCTGCCAACTCGCGGTGTTTGTGTCTGGACCTGCATGTAGCCTATAGCGCCACGCTCGGGGCCGGGCCAGCTGAGCAGCGACAGCAAGCAGCGGAGGCGCAGGGTTTCGGCGAGCCTGCCGTAGCGCTCGCCCTCCCCGCTCTGCGCGAGAACGTACTGCTCAAACTTCGCCACACAGGCCTCGGCGTCAAGCGGTGCGGCACCCGTGACCCAGCCGACTTCGTCCACCAGGGTGCCGTAGCGCTCCGCAGGGCGGTGGGCTGTGAGCTCGCCGATCGTGACTTTCACCGAGCCCATGCCCAGGGGCTTGCCCATGCCCAGGGCCAGGCGGTATTCCTTGTCGCCTTGGGCCGCGCTGTCACAAAGCCGTAGTACCCACAGCAGCGCCCCCAACTCTTCGGCAGTGAGGTTCTCGAAGCCGATGGTGAATTGGAAGCGGACACCCGCCGCCACCGGGCGAAACTGTGTGCGTTGGCTGTCGATATCGCCAGTGCCGCCCGTCAGGTCGCCAGCGCCGACGCCGATATGGCGCCAGTAGAGCTTGTGGCCCCTGATGGTCGTCGCGTCGCTGTCGTAGTGGGCGAGCTCGTCCTTCTGGTCGTGTGCCTGTACCAAGTAGTGCTGGAAACATGTCGGCTTCGGGCCGCTGAGAATTCGGGGCGTCACCGGGGGACTATTCGGGTCGACGAGCCAGAGCGGGCCCTCGTGGCTCACTAACACACCGTCACTCACAGAAACCCTACCGGCGATCACGGGCCGAAGGTCGTCCGGCTGCTGGGGCACAAACCCGAAGATCACCTGGGTGAGGTCGAGCCTCTCGTCGCGCAGTTGTCGGGGAACGAGGTCATGGGGCGAGCGCGTGTACGGCAGACGGAACATCTGGGCACGCCCAAAGAACTCGACCTGCCCTTCGGGCTCATCATCGGTGATGAAAAAGACCGGCTGCGGGTTGGCCCGGTCGAGCGTCCCCTTGCGGGCTCGGTCTGCACCCTGCGGCTGGCGCGGGGGGAAGGCCTTGCGCTGCCAGAGGCTAAGCTGGTCGTCATTGTGGAAGCGGCTAAGCGTCTCCTCCTCGACCTTGTAGGTCGCGGGATGTGGCTCGCGCACGAAGACGAACTCGTGCTTTTTGCCCTGCATGCCGCCAGTGATCACCAGCGTACCCTCAATCCAACCCTGTTCCGCCGGCCGCTGCAGTCTGACGTCGTCGGCACGACCAAAGCCGGTGGAATAATCTCGGCCCTTGATCCAAACCGTCTGATACTGTCGTGCCCAGTCGGGGGTGCGACTAGGATTGGTGGGGCTTTTCGGTCGCTGTTGGTCGCTACCGTAAAGCAGAATGTCTGGATCCCCGCCATTCGGGACGAGTTGGTCGCGATTAACTTTATAGACCCGGCAAGACTCAATGTTGGCAGTGCGACCGGTGACCGTAAGCCAACCGCCATGCACCTTCCCATCGCCCATTCGCCCGCGGTAGGCACGCCCGATCGATGTGTCATCCACTGTACGGAAGAAGAGGCTGCGGTCGGTGACCCGCTCGATGTTGGCGTAGGAGGCAATCTCCACGAGCGAGCGCAGCATACCGCGCAAGCTGCTGCCGGGGATGACGGGCTGGAGTGGGTCGGAGGTGTAGAAGAACTCTGGAGTGTTTTTGGGCAGGGTGCGGTAGTCCTGCTCCACGTCAGCTCCGCGCATGCGGTCGGCCTCGGCGAAACGGCCCTCAGTGAGGGCACAGCGCACATAAAGTGGCGACTCGGTGCGCAGCTCACAGACAATCTGGCCGGTGTGGCGCCCCTGGTGGTAGACGTCGCGCCGCACAAGCTGCGCGAGCTCGGGGTTCGCCCACTGTGTCTCCGAGAGAGTTGGCGCCTCCACTACCCTGTCCGGTAGCGGGACGAAATTATAGGGCGCGAAGGCCTCACGCGAGAGGCGGGCGTCGTCGCTGTAGAACGGGTTGCGGTGCTCGGGGAGCCGCTGATCGCTCATGGGATTACCTCCAGGCCCGCGAGGCGGCTGCGGGCAATGCGCGCGTTGCCGTAGGTGTCGTACTCCAGGTAGTGCCGCACCACCAGACGCACCGGGCGCCGGGCGGGCTTGTCCTTGCCCCTGGGCGCGAAGGCCGCCCCGGGCACAGCGACTGGGGGGGCATGGCGCAGGCCCTCGCTGCCGTCGGCCATGAGCGTGAAGCCGTCGCGGCGATCCTCCGCACGATCGCCCCAGAGCATCTGCCGCTCCTCGATAACCGTCGGGTCGAGCCGGCCGCCGTCCCTGGTTACGCTGACAGCCCAACCACCATCCGCGTGCCAGAGGTGAACCTCACCAAGGGGCCCAAAGAGGCGCAGCTCCCAGAGCAGGGTGGGGTCGAGAGTGGCGGCGCCAGCCCTTGAGCCGAACACCTCGTGAGAGAGGAGCAGCGCCGCCGCACTGGTGCCTGCTTCGGTGAGCAGCCCCCAGACAACACCGCGCTCAGTATGGGCAAGCAGATTACAGCGCCCGTCGGCGCTGAGGCCAGGCGCGGCGAGGATCAGCCAGCCCTTCGGGTCGGTCGTAAATTGCGCGGCAGGCAGTATCGTCGGCTCAGCGGTCGTCATGGGATCGCTCCTCCATCAGCGCTCGTAGGGCAGTCGGGATGGACGCGACACAGTCGTTCAGGACCTTGAGGTCGCCGGCCGTCAGCGTCACGGCCGCGCCGTCACCTGCGAACGTGGCGAGTGTGTGCTTGCCAACCGTCAGGTCGGCGCTGAGGCCCCGCAAGCGCCCGCGGCCCACGCTCTGCTCGCCGCCTACTGCCAACTCCCCGGTCCACAGATCCTTCAGGATCAGCAGCAGCATGCCGATCTCTGCCACGGCCTGCGTTTCACCGAGTGATCGGCTCCCCGGAGCCAAAGCCTTCAGGTTCACGCCCTCAGGTGGATATAGGTCTATGCGCAGGGTGACCCGGGTGGTCGGCTTTGCGAAGGCCGGCTGCTCGCTGAAGAGCGCGCCGTCGAGGGCGCCGCCCGTGAAGCGGTCGATGCTCACCCGGCTCTGCACGAGATCTGTGCGCGCGTCGACGATCACACTTTCGTGAACTGCTACACGGCTCGCCTGGCCGGGGTCGCCGGTCTTCCGTCCCGACTGCCCAACTCGCCCGAAGAGCTGATCGACAAAGGTGAGGCCGCTCCCCGCCACCAGGGTATTTGCGATGCGCTCGGCCTGGTGGCGCAGCACGCCGGCGAGGGCGGTGCCGGAGATCACGGGCCGCTCGACACCGTCGGGCTGGAGCGCGTGGAGGTGGCGCACATCGGGCCCGAAAGCGCCGACGTCCTGGCCGGAGCGGATGAGCACCGACCCCTCAAGGGCGAAGGTTGCGCTGAGCCTGATGGGTGGGGCCGCCTCGGCCCGGGGCTGGGAGCTGTGCAGGAGCGCGCCCAAGTCGGCGCCGGGACGGTAGTAGCTGTCGCCATAACCCCGCTCGAATGCAAGCCAGGCAACCACGTCGTCCGCGTCGCCCATGTCGAACTCCCAGACCTGCCAGTCTTCAGCGCTACACCTGCCGAAGCCGCGGCGCTTCTTCATGCCGAGACCGATCGCCCCGGCACTAAGTCCCTGCAGGGCGATCATCAGCGCCTCGCGCAGCGCCGCCTCGTATGCGGTGTGGGCCGTGAGGTCGCCGCCCACAGCGCGGGGCAGGTCGGCCACCACAAGCTCGAAGTGGAGCGTGAAGCGCGTCCCCGCGGGCAGCAGTTCAAGGTCGTACTTGCCCTGAGGGTCTGGCGTGCGAGTAGTGCCGTTAATGCGCACACCATCGCGCAGCTCGACAGCGGGCGGGGCCCCGCTGAAAGCGTCGGCGACGATAAGGGGGCTCTGGTAGCCATCATCGTCTCCCTTCCGGCCGCCGAAGAGCAGCTCCGCGAGGCCCTTAGAGGTGAAGCTCGCCTGGGTTTGCTCCTCGACAGCGTGCCCACGCTCGTAGGCCCGCAGGTAGCTGCGCAGAGCGCCCGCAAGGCTCGCGCCGGTCAGCAGGGCGTGCTCGGAGACGCTGTCACGCAGTAGGCTCATATCGGTCGGCCCGTCGCTGTCGCCGCTCCCCAGATGGGCCGGGGTTTGAAGTACCAGGTCGCCCTGGACGCAGATGCGTCGGCGGACGACGCGCTGCGTGCGAGGGGCGCGCTCCACGAAGGCTGTCATCAGGCTACCTCCTTGACCTTCAGGCGCGCCACGGCCATGATCAGGCGCAGCGTGAAACGTGTGGCGAGATCTTCGTCGAGCTCGGCGCGGGCCCCGGCAATCTCGACTCTGAGGCGATCGCGGTCCCAGTCGATGAACGGGTCGCCGACGCGCTCCCTCAGCCAGCCATAGAGGCGCGCCGCTCCGCTGCCGATGCGGGCCCGCCCGAACTGCTCGCGCGCGTTGGCCGGCAATGTGCTCAGTAGCTCGTCGATGCGCCGCATGCGCTGCGCCGGCTCATCGCTGAGGGCGCGGCGGGCAACGATGCGGAGCCGTGAGAGCTGGGTGTTGGCGATCATGTCGCCGTGGATGCGGTAGGCATCACTGAGGGTGATCAGCTCAGACTCGAGCCGCTGCTCCAGGAGCCGCTGCGCCATCTTCAGGGCCAGGCTCGCACTGGCCGATGTGAGCTTGGGCTGCTCCGGCACGGCGGTCGGGGCGACCGGGCTGACCACACGGCAAGTCGCGCCTCGGGGCGGGCCGGCGATCACGAGGCGCCCGAAGCCCTCGGACCGTCGCTCGCCAAGGCCGCGCCACTCGAGCTCGGCCACCGCGTCGGGCGTGGGTGCCCGGTCGCAGGCGAGTATAAAAACGCTGCCTGCGGCGATGGCGGGACGCTGCGGCAGCGGCAGCCCCCAGGTGCGGTTGAAGCCGCCGTGGGTAATGATGGCACGAAATGAGCGCTCGGCATTGACCTGTGTCACCTGCACGCCTAGCAGGCGTGAGAGCTGGTCGAGGGGTGGCTCAAGGGCGGGCTCACCGCCGGCCCCGCGCGCAAAAAGGTCGCTTATAAACGTCAGGCGCAGAGTTGCGCCAAGGGCGCGCCCGCCGGGCGGACCGCCCGCCTCGTGCCAGCTGTCGTGGAGCCCCACCTCAACTACCGAGGCCTCGCCGTAGCCCGCATTCCGCGAGCCGCCGAGGCGCAAGGTGGCGCCGTCAAGCAGAGACTTGACCGTCGTGGCATCCTGCTCATCATCGCAGAGGACGGCGGCACCGAAGCGCTGCCCCGGGGCGATAGCCTCGTAGCGGAAGAGCGCGCCGCTGCCCTCGACGCCCCGCCCGCGTTCCCGATCACGCAGGTTATGGATCTTCATACGCCGGGCGACAGTGACAGGGATCACATCGCCGCGGCGGTCGAAGACTCCGTAGGCGAGCGCGGCGGACGCCGCCGTAATCTGGGGACGCGACTCAGCGCTCAGATCGTGCAGCAGCCCATCATCTGCATCTTTGTCGCGGGCCAGCGAGCGCGGCATCGGCAATGACCTGCCGCCATCAGCAGCAAGGATGTAGCCGTTCAGGTAGCGGGTGCTCCCATCAAAGAACAGCCGCTGCACCTTAAGATCGGTGGGGTCAAGCGGCGCACCCGCCAGGGCTATTTCCTGATAGCGGCCGATCAGTGCGCCGCGGATAACACTGCCAGGGACGTAGTCAAACGAGACGCTGCTGTTTGGGTCGCCCTGGAGCGATGTCAGCAAGAGCGGCTGGCGCGCCTCGAGTACAAAGGTGATCGTCTTCATCGAATGGCCCTCTCGAAGCTCAGCAGACCCTCGCGCGTGATCGTCTCGCCCTGACCGTTCACCAGATCGCACCGCACGCGTCCGCGCCCGCGACTGCGGCCTGATCCGAGCTGGCGCAGGGCCAAGGCCCCGGCGGCGAGCAAGGCTAAATCGTCGGACTCGGCGCTGGGGGCCGTCAGCCGGCTGGCGAAGGTGAGTTCGCGCCGCACCACCCGCGCGGCGCGCAGGCTGCCCTCCTCGGGTGTGCCGCTGCGTGTGTCGATGGCGGTCTGCTGGCGGATCGTCGTGAGCGAATCGAGGACCATGGCTGGGGTCAGCGATGAGGGGCCGCCTGCTCGAGCCTCGTGCTGCTGCGCTGCCACCACAGCGCGCAGATCGTCCGGGAGCACTGCATCGCCGAACGTCCACACCCCGGCGGTGGTGGGGCTGCTCCCCGCGCTGCCGAAGAGCCGCTGAAGCGCCGCCGTCCATCGACCGGGTGCGGGGAGGGCCGCCGTCAGGCTGTCACACGCCTCGCTCAGGAGGCCCTTCAGCGTGCGCCCATGCAAGTACGGGAAGCCGTGCGAGTCATGCTCCACCTCCTGATCGACGACGCCGGCCATGCCGTCGCCGCGCCCAAAGGTGGCATCGCTAAGAAGCACGATCTGGAAGGTGTACTGCTCCATGGCCTCCCTCACAGGCTTATATAGAAGTCGAGCAGCTCAATCGGGTCGAAGTAGCCGCATACGCCGTCGAGCCAGCCCCGCTCGTGCAGGGTCGTCGGGGCCAGACTGTAGCCAGGCAGGCGGCCAATGCCGTACAGGCTCAGGAACTGCTGCGTGCGTGAGCCCCCATCGCGCAGCACCTCGCGCAGCCGCTTGACCTTGTTGCGTCTGCCGGCCCACTCGGCGCTTGTCTGGAGCGCCTCCACCGTCTCGCGGAACTGCGCCCAGGAGCGCCAGGGGGTCTGAGTGCTATGCAGGGGTAGCGGGCGCACCGTGAGCGAGCGCGCCACGCCTTCATCGTCGGTGGTGTGATACTCGCGGGTGCGTAGCGTGCCGATGTCAGCGAGCAGACCGCTCATCGCGACGTGCCAGTCCAGAGATGAGGCCGTGCGCCCAACAGTGTCCTTGGCTCCCTTGCAGAGCTCTTCGGCGAGGTCGTAGGCGCGCCGAAAGGGGTAGTGGGTCTTGACGATCGCCACGCCGGCCGCCGAGGTGACCGGCCCGCCGCCGTCGGGCAGGCTGGCCGTTGCGCCCTCCAACTCCTCGACGAAGGCGGCCGCGAGGCGCACTCCCAGGCGACCGTCGCAGGCAAACGTGATATCGTCCCCGCCGTAGATGATCGGGCGCACGGGCAGATGCTCCTGGCCATCGAAGGGCGCCTTCAGGCCACCCTCACGCGTGATCAACGGAGCCAGGGCACGCCCGAGGGCAACCATCCCTGCCTTGTGCACGGCGTCTGACAGGGCGCGCACCTGTGTGATCGCCTCGCGATTGGAGCGCGCCGCCCAGGCCGCCTTGAAGCGCTTGCCCAGGCCGTTCCCATCGGCGTGGACCACCGCGATGTAGCTGCTCTCGCCCATTGAGCGCCCGAGGTCATCGAGCTTCGAGGGCCGCTTGAAGCCTAGGCGGTCACGACCTACATAGTCGTGGAGCATAGCGTCAAAGCGTTGGTCGGCACGCGGCAGAGCTGCGAGGCGGGCCTCGATCTCGCGCGAGATCGGCTTATCGCCGTCGGTATCATCGATGTCCACGGCCGGCAGGCCGGTCGCACGACACTCGGCACTGACCCCAAGGCCGAGCAGGGGCGTCGACGCGGCGCGGTACTGCTTGACATGGCGCAGCTCGTTGTCGAGCAGTTGACCGATGCGTGCACTAAGATCGGCGCCGGCGGGATCCCAGCCAAATGGCTGTGAGTAGACACAGACGATGCTGAGTCCAGGGGCCTCGACGAGGACGCGGGTCGAGAGCGCTGCAGCCCACTGTCGGGCGAGCTCCTGGTCGCGCACCAGGGCCACAACATTGCCGCCGCCGCTGTAGAGCAGCTCAGCCACCATATCGTCGTCCTCATAGCGCACGCCCGGGGTGATGGTGAGCCGCCCGTGGCGACCCACGCCAGTGCAGTTGGTCGGGCCAAGAGCGTTGAACGCCTCTGCCGCCCATACGCCCGTCGCGCGGGCGACGAGTTCCGAGGCCCCGACATTGTCGCGCAGCCGGTTGCTGCTGAACACGTAGCTCTGGATGCCGGTGACATCGGCGATCACCAGGACTGCATCGCGCATTGGGCACTCTCCATTGTTAGCCGCAACGTTTGATCCACTGCTTCAGGGCGGCGCCAAGGTCGTGGAGGTCGGCGCGGTCAAAGACCTGGTAGCGCTCGCTCGGGAGAATCGTCTCGAGCTGCGCACGAATGTCGCCCGCATTTGGGTGATCGCACACAAGCGCGAAGCGCGCCTCATCGCCGCCAAGCTGCGCGGCGCGGAAGCTGGCCTCGAACAGCTTCTCCTTGCAGACCGACGGGTCATCGCTTGTGGTGCAAGAAAAGACAAATATCTGGTGGCCGCGCATCGCGATCACGTCGACCTCGAACCACTTTCTGCCCGTGGGTCGCCGAGTGATGATTGAGCATGCGATCGTATCTAGGCAGATGCCCACCTCCTCAGCGTGTGTGATCAGCTCGCCCAGCACATAGTCTTCAAGCCAGTCACCCTGGAGCCAGCTCTGGCCACGGCCACCAATCGTCTTGATATCCCCGACAGTAGTTGTCGCCGGGTGCTCTGCTAACATCGCCTCAGCGACCTCGAGGAAAGGCAGTGAGCTCAGGGGCGTGGCGTTGCTCTTCGGCGCTGCGTGCCAGCTGCCGCGCTCACCGTTTGAGAAGCGCCTGCCAAGCAGGCGCGCAGCCTTCGAGTAAACTGGCGTGGTTCGAGCATGAAACTCGTCGTGGCCAGGCGGCAGCGGCTCTATTCCGTGCAGCGCCCAAAGATCATCCAGGGTAAGTGCACATGCAGCGCGCACGGATGGCTCGCGCAGCGAGAGCGCTGCGTCGCGCTGGGCGTCCGGCCGCTCGATGAGTAGCTCAAGGCGCGCGGCATCGAGATAAGACATCACAGCCTCAGGCCGTACCGCCTGCACCGCCCGATGGGCGTGAACCGACATAACTTTGGTTCCCCCTGTGTAGTGCAAGCCGATCCTGGCATCTCTGGGGAGCTCGGCAACGTAGCGTAGAACCCGATCATAGACTGTATCAGAGTCCCGCTCGAACTGCTCAAGCGGGATCGCACATGTCTGGTCGGCCTTGAGTGTGGAAAAGATCCGGCTGGCTGCTCGCTCGCTGGCCGTGCTGTACACCAGGTGGATTATGCCGCCAGGCTTCAGGAGGAGCTTCGCCGCAACCGCACAAGGAAGCGGGTTTCCCCCGACGGTGAGCAGCAAGTGCTCAACCTGATAGTCTCCCAGATTTACCACTATTCACCTCTGCATGTGTGACCACAATGCTTTCAGCTTAGCACGCGGGGTCGTCACAAATGTGTCACCCCCACCAGCCCGTGCCCAAATACGCTCGCCTTGCCGACGTGCAGCACGCTGGCAGCGAGCAGGGCGGCGCGCACTTCCACCGGCACCTCGCGCAGGGCGGCGGTGCCGATCAGGCCACCCAGGGTCATT
>Ga0105046_10013763_pt1 | contig 12513 bp, 8 predicted proteins | sample MAT03_FD_78385 | JGI IMG/M metagenome (GOLD analysis project Ga0105046, IMG submission 78385) | Freshwater microbial communities from Lake Fryxell liftoff mats and glacier meltwater in Antarctica - MAT-03 (megahit assembly) | ecosystem: Environmental > Aquatic > Freshwater > Ice > Liftoff... | reverse complement strand
TTTTCAAGAAAAGTAGCCTATCAAAAACTGAATTATATTCACAATAATCCTCTCAGAGAAAGGTGGAATTTATGCAGACGTCCAGAGGATTATTTTTATTCTTCTGCATCCTACTATGAAAAGGAATTGGATCGATTCCGTTTTTTAAAGGATATTCGGGCCGAGTATTGAGCAAGAGAAACGAAACGGAGCTTATGTGAATAAATATGCCTGTGTTATAATAAACAGACTGTTGATTCGTGACACACCGAACCCGGGCGGAGTCTCCACCCAGCAGCGATTACACCTTTGCCGAAAGAAACTGATTGAACGTATCTCCCCGTAAACCAAGACGAATGGTTTCAAGAGGTATGACTTCGTTCGGGGCAATGTTTCCTAAATTGACGTTGGTTCCCAAGAGTTTGATAAACCAAACCTGCTGGGACTTTTGCGGAGCCTCCCAGATGATTTTTTCAAATGGAATCTGGGTGAGAATTTCATCGACCAATCCTTCCCTGATTTCACCGTTCGACCGGAATAAACCCACATTTCCACCTTCCCGTGCTTCTCCAATCACCTTCCATGCACCTGCTTCAAGCTCCTTATTCATCAATTGAATCCACTTGTAAGGAGGAATGATCTTTTCTGCATCCTTTGACCCAACTTCTGAAAGCACAGTTACTATTTTGGAAAGTTTATGAATATATTCACACTTTTCGTCGTGGGGTAGTTCAATGGAACCGTCACTCACTTCTGCATAGGTAAGTTTAAACTCATCCAGGATCCGGAGGTATTCTTCAAACTGATTTCGGACTATAAATGCCTCAAGAAGAGTTCCTCCTAAATAAACCGGAATTCCGACATTGTGGTAAACCGCAATTTTCTCTTTCAGATTTGGGGTTACATAAGAAGTAGCCCAGCCCAGCTTTACCACATCAACATACTCTGCACTCACCGACATAAAATCTTCTGCTTCCCTTAAACTAAGGCCTTTATCCATGGCCATTGTCATGCCTGAGTTCCGGGGTTTCGGAGATCTGTCCGGTAATTGGTTTATGGTATAATTCATTCTTTATCTGCTTTTCCGTTGTTTCGAATGTCTTGAATAATTTTATAAATCGTCTTTTGTGTTTTAATGTCCTCAAAGAAATCATACAAAACGGCATGGCTGTCATAGTCCAGTAAAATCCCGTTTTCCAGGTACAAAAGTGCATCTTTAAACTGACCGGATGAAAATTGATACGCTGCCGCTCTGTAATACAATAGAGCTTCGTCGGGCATAATGGCAATGGCTTCATTCATCATATTTATGGCTTTGTCAACATGCCCTTGTTCGAAATAAATATGAGACCAATCCAGCCATAAAGCAATGTTTTCAGGGTCTAGTTCATACACTTTTTCAAAGGCAGTTTCAGCGGAAACCACATTGCCTAAACCATATTCTGCTATAGCTTTACTCAACCAATAGGCTGAATTTTCTTCATCAAACTGAATCGCTTTGTTGAAAAAATGGATACTTTCTGAAAACTTTTCCATTTCTAAAAGGCAGGAACCAATTCCAAAATAGGCATCGTCCTGCTCAGGATTAATTTTGATTGACCGCCGGAAATAGTGAATTGCCAGATCGTATTTTTCCTGACTTTCCATGGCAGCACCCAATCCTACAAAGTATTCCGATTGTTTCTCGTTGATGTCGATAGCATTTTGAAATGCCAGGACCGCCTCTTCAAACTGATCCAGATTCATCAGGATATTGCCTTTTTGAAAATGCGCCACATGAAGTTTTTCTTCCAGGGCCAGGCAATAATCAACGGCTTGAAGTGCTTCTTCGAACTCCTCAATTGTATTCAAAACGTTTGCATAGCTAAGCCACAGTACGGCATCAAACGGATTTGCATCAAGGGCTTTTTTGAAATAGTCAAGCGACTCTTCAAGGCGTTCTACTCCGTTCAGGCAAATGGTGTATTCTTCCAGGCATTCGGTTGAGGCAGGCACCAGGTCCAATGACTTTTTAAACCAGTAAAGTGCATCATCCGTGGCCTCCAATAGGAAAAAAGTACTGGCTAAAGAATGGTATAACCGATCTTTTTGTTCAACAATGGGTTCAAGTTCTGTCAGATAATGAATCACTTCTTTATGCCGGCCCTCGTAATTCATCAGAGTACACTTCAGTACAATCAGGTCAATATCGTAGGGGAAAAATTGTTCCGCCTTGGAAACCATTTCCATTGCGGTATCATTTTCTCCGCAGTTTGCCAGCACATGGGCATAGTCGAGTAACAATTCTGAGGAATATGGAAATGTTTCCATGGCCCGTTCGCAGGCGGTGCGGGCCTTTACCGGTTCGTTCTTTTGGACGTAGTGATAAATAATGTATTCGTAAGCCTCAAGATCAAGAAAGCCACTCTTCTGGCTTTCTACCATAGATTCATATTGATGAACCCACTCTTTACCCTCTTCTTCTGATTGAAAATCTCTTGGCATGTAGTATGTAGGGATTCTTGTCCTTCTTCACCTTTCCAATGTTCAAATGTACGGAGAGTGAATGAAAAAAGTTAGTGGTTCTTTCCCAGTATCCATTGAAGAGATTCATCCAATGACCGGTATCGAAAATCAGGCCAGAATTTTTCAAGCGCTTTTCCTTTGTAAATTAGACGTTTAGAAGAAGAAGCTGCTGTAAACCGGGTGAGTAAAGGTTTTGTACCAGTAAAAAAAGAAACCAATAAATCTACTCTCCAGGCAATTCCGGTGATCCATTTTGTAGCAGCAATGGAAGGCGGTTTTTTCACTATGATTGCCGCAACCTTTGAAAAGAACTCCTGATATGCAATGTGGCCTGCACTCATCAGAATTCTTTCCCCGTTTTCGGGCCCTTTTTCCATCAGCTCAAGCACGACTGTGGCTATGTCTCTGACATCCACATAATTTAACCAGCCTGTCGGATAAAAGGGCCTTTCTTTTTGAACATAATTAAACAGTGCCGAACTACTCTCTTCTGCCGATCCTGCAGAAAGAATGATGGAAGGATTAACCAGAACCGCTTTCAAACCCTCTTCTACACCACGAATTACTTCCAGTTCGGCATTGTACTTTGAACAGGCATAGTCGGAGGTAGATGAATCCGGATTAAATCCCTGGCGCTCGTCTATTTCTGCCGGCATGGGTTTGCTGGGAGACATGGTGGCAACCGATGAAATGTGAATTAACTTCTTCAGTTTCGGACTGGTAAGACTCACGTTCACCATATTGGTGGTGCCTGTCACATTCACATCGTTCAGCAGATTTCTATCTCCCGGATTAAACGAGACAAGGGCGGCTGCATGGATTACGAAATCAACCTCATCAATTGCTTTCCGAAGGACCAAAATATCGCCCAGATCCCCTTCAACCCATTCAATTTTCTGATAATCCGGAACCTTTTTTACACGATCAGACTGAAGGTTTCGGCACAAGCAGGAAAGCGCATATCCTTTTTCCAAAAGTTGCTTTACAATCTCTCTGCCTAACAAACCGGTTGCCCCGGTTAAGAAAACCTTCAATTCTTTTCCATTTGATTAAACCGCAAAATAATACCTTTTAAATCACTTCCTTTTCCATAACATAATCGTTCAACCAGAAAGGTCCAAACACAATGTCTACCTGTTCCCGAATCCGGAAGCCCGACTTTTTGTAAAAAGCAAGGCTGGGATTGAAGCGATTGACATTCAGAATCAGAAACGATTTGTTTTTTTGGATGCAAATTTCTTCGGCCTTCCTCATCATTTTTTTTCCAATACCGGATCCTCTGTAGTTTTCATCCAGATAAAGTTTGTCCAGTTTCATTTCATTTTTGCCTTTTTCAGAAAGGCCCATAAAACCAATTGCTTTCAGCTTTTCCCAAACAAGGTAAAACGATTGCCCTTGTTCCAATTGCTTTTGAAGCGATTCCAAAGAATATAATTCACGAAGCATGTATTCTACCTGTTCCATAGAAATGATAGAAGAATAATAGGTTGGCCAGATTTGGTAGGCCAATTCCTGAATCAGGTTCAATTGCAGGCTGCTGGCTTCGGAAATTTCAAATTTTTGTTTCATTCCGGTTTTGAGAAAAGCACTCCTTCTTTTAATGAATAGGTAGAGACAAGGATATGTTCTGATTTTATTTTCTGCAAGATGAGCCGTATTAAAATCAGGGCAACCACCATCATTCCAGCCCGGAGAGGAATCATTCCTGGCAATTTCAATCGATCTTCCAAAGCGAGTGGAATCATTTGCTTAAAGATTTCATAGAATTCGGATGGCTCAAGTACATGAAATGGTTCTTCCTCAACTGCACCAGGATTGATTTTTTTGGACGAATTGCGCATATCAATCAGTGTATCAAATGAGCCGGAGCATCCCACCAACGAAAGGTTTGAGCTGTTCCCTATAAGTGACCAGAGCGGTTGAAGTTGGTCGAACAAATAATTTTCTAAAAGAATGATATTTTCTGCCGGGATGGGATCTTGCCTATGGAACAACTCCTTCAATCGAAGGCCACCGGTTTCAAAACTTCTTTTCCAAAGGGCAGAATTTCCATCCGAAAGAATAAATTCTACACTTCCTCCACCGATGTCTACAATCAGGGAAGGATTTATTTCTGTTAAAACTCCCGATGCCAGAACACCTCTGAAAATATATTTTGCTTCCGATTCTCCGGAAATGATTTGTACTCTAAAACCGGTTTTCTCCAGGATCTTGCTGACAAACGCATCACCATTGACTGCATTTCGGAATGCACTCGTTCCAAAAACGCTTGCCTTTTCAACCGGAATATTGAATTGTTTGAGGTCCAAAGCAAATTCATGAAGTGCTGCAAATGCTCTTTCCATTGCATCCGGATGTATTCTTTTTTCTGACATTCCTTGCCTGCCAAGTTCAACCCCCGTTTTTTTTCGGAGCAAAACTTCCATTTTTCCATCCACAACCCTTGCGATAATCAACTGGAAAGTATTTGTTCCCAGATCAGCAACTGCCCGCCATCCGGTATTTGGATCGTTTATCAAGTTCATTTTCTTGTTTCTGTAAAGTTAGTCTTTGGCGAATAGCAGCTTTGTCTACTTTTGCAGACCAAATTTTTGGTGTAGAATATTCAGGAGTCAAATAATTTCCTGATTTCTGCCACAAAACAAAGACAAGCACATGGAAAGCAAAACAGAAAACTGGACGATTCCGGAAAATAAACAACCCTTAAAAAAGAAAGGTCAGATTCGGGAATGGCTCGATGCACTCGTTTTTGCACTGGTTGTAGCCACGTTGGTTCGCTGGTTTTTCTTTGAACCCTTCACTATCCCGACTCCTTCTATGGAGAAATCTCTTTTAGTTGGAGATTTTCTGTTTGTCAGTAAGCTACACTATGGAGCACGCACACCTAAAACCATTCTTCAGGTGCCATTAACCCACCAGAAAATTTGGGGTACAGACATTCCATCTTACCTCACCTGGATTCAGCTGCCTCAGTTTCGGCTTCCCGGATTTTCTGAAGTAAAAAAAGGAGATTGTGTGGTGTTTAACTGGCCCGGTGACAGTACCTATCCTACTGATCTTAAAACCAATTACATCAAACGATGTGTTGGAACAGCCGGTGATGTACTTGAAGTGCGTAACCTTCAGGTCTACATCAACGGGAAACCAATGGAAGAGCCCAAAATGATGCAGTTCCGTTATTTTGCGGTAACCGATCAGGAAATCAATCCAAAACATTTTAAAGATCTGGATATAACAGAATACCATCCCGGAATCGGGGGTTATATTATTTTCACTACGCCGGAAAGAGCAACGAAGATGAAAGAAATGGGGATTGTCAAAGACGTTATACTGGAGTCCAGTCCGGCAGGTAAAGGCAATCCGGATGTGTATGCCTACGACCCTAAAACCCAATGGAATGAAGATCATTACGGGCCTATTCAAATACCGAAGGAAGGGCTTACTGTCCCGATGAATGAGGATAACATCCGCAAATATTTTCCCATGATAAAACAATATGAGGATATTGATTTGGCAGAAGTGAAAGACGGAAAGTTATGGCTGGAAGGAAAGCAGGTTGATTCCTACACATTCAAACAAAACTACTATTGGATGATGGGCGATAACAGACATAATTCACTGGACAGTCGTTTTTGGGGTTTTGTTCCGGGAGATCATGTTGTGGGCAAAGCCTGGATGATCTGGCTTTCCATCGATCCGGACAACAATGCAGTTCTGGATGGAATCCGTTGGAAGAGGCTGTTCAGCATCATTGATTAGGAATTAATGTTGTTTAGTTAAGATTTTGCATCCTTCTTTCATTGGGGAAGGTGGCGCATGGCATCATGGCGACAGAAGGGATGAGGTAAATAAAAAAAGCGTAACTAAACCACTTAGAATTAAGAGTCGCATCAAACCAGGAGAATGCTGATGGTTCCACCAAGCATGATCCATTTGCACCATAAGCTCAATTCACTAAATGCTTTTTGGGTATCGGCTTTCGTAAGTTTAATATAAAAAACAGTTAATGGAATTGCCAGAACCAGAGCAACATAACGCCAGACGGGAGGCATTGAAAAGGACGACCAGAAAATTGTAATCAGGAACAGGATGCCTAAAATGTACAGGACCGATCGGGTTTTTGGTATACCAAGTACAATTGGCAATGTTCTGCAACCATGCCGTACATCGCCCCGGATATCTTCCATATCTTTCACAATTTCCCGAATAAGGGAAATCCAAAAAGCGAACAGGCAGAATATCAATAGTGTACCTGAAGATGGAGGACTCACTTTTGAAGGAAGATAGAGGGCAACTGCCGTTAAAACAGCAATGGAGAAATTACCGATAAGAGGCAATCGTTTCAATTTGTTGGAATACAACCAAAGCCAGGATGAAGAGAAAAAAACCACTGCAGCCACCCTCAAGCCGGCAAAAAATCCAAAACAAACCGCAGAAAGGAAAAGGAGAAAATGGGCGATAAGTGATTTTCTTCTTGAGACCAATTGTCCAACAATCACTCGTTTTGGCTTATTGAGCACATCAATTTTAACATCGTAATAATCATTAATGATATAACCACCTGCGGCTGAGGCGAGTGTTGCCAGAAATACAAAAACCATCGCTCTTGTCTGAGTCGGATTCAACCACCAGTCTGGTTCCAGGAGGCGGAAAGAAACCAACACCTGGCAAAGTAAAATCATGAGTAAGTTCGGTATGCGGATCAGACGGAAAAGACCACGGATTTTGTGTCTTCTTCTGATTTTTTGGAACCGACCTCCAGGTTGTGCCATAGGCAGCAAAGTAACTTTATAAACGTAAGATGCCGAAACAAAGGCCACGGCCGTTTCGAACTTTATTCATCTATTAATTCGGGTTTGGATAAAGATCAAAGTATACCCAATCTACTAATCTATTGAATGTGTAGGTTTTATGGGGTTGATTTTCAACTTCTTAAATCTCGTTTTTGGCGAAAAAAAAATCTCAAGTTTAACAACGGAGAATCCACATAAGCCCTATTTTTGCGGACCAATTCAACAGAAAAATTCTGAAATTATGAAAGTAACCGTTGTAGGCGCCGGAAATGTGGGTGCCACCTGTGCAGATGTACTTGCTTACAAAGAAGTAGCCAATGAAATTGTTCTCCTCGATATCAAAGAAGGCTTTGCTGAAGGGAAAGCATTGGATATCTGGCAGAAATCTCCAATTGATTTATACGACAGCCGAACGGTAGGAGTAACCAATGATTACAGCCGGACTGCAGGTTCTGATGTAGTTGTGATTACATCCGGCCTTCCCCGCAAACCAGGAATGACCCGCGACGACCTGATTGGCATCAATGCAGGCATCGTAAGATCCGTAACTGAAAATGTAATCAAATTTTCTCCGAATGCCATACTGGTAATTGTTTCCAATCCATTGGATGTGATGACCTATTGTGCACATGTCACTTCAAAATTTCCAAGAACCCGGGTTTTAGGAATGGCTGGAATCCTCGATACAGCCCGTTACAGAGCATTTTTAGCCGAAGCATTGAATTGCTCTCCGAAGGATATTCAGGCAATGTTGCTTGGTGGTCATGGAGATACGATGGTTCCACTTCCTCGCTATACCACCGTAAGTGGAATACCGGTTACTGAGTTGATTTCTAAAGACAAACTCGATGCCATTGTGGACCGTACCATTAACGGAGGTGGAGAGTTGGTAAAACTGATGGGCACATCGGCCTGGTATGCACCGGGTTCTGCTGCTGCACAAATGGTGGAAGCCATTGTACGTGACCAGAAAAGAATCTTCCCGGTTTGCATTGAGCTTCAGGGAGAATACGGTATCAAAGATTGTTACCTTGGAGTACCGGTTGTTTTGGGTAAAAACGGGGTAGAACGGGTGATTGAACTTCAATTAAATGACGAAGAGAAAACACTCCTGGAAGTAAGCCGTGGAAAAGTGAAAGAAGTGATGAACGTTTTGGACAATATGCCTGCAGCGGTTTAGTTGCCAAAGGACATATAAACGAGAAAAGCCCTGAAATTCAGGGCTTTTCTCGTTTATATTGGTGGTGAAATCTCTTATTCCACTATCAGTTTTTTGCTTTGAATCTGTCCATCTGCTCCAACTACTTTCACAGTATATAAACCCGATGGAATCGACATTGCGATTTTCGCTTTCGAACTTTGAACTGACAATTCTTTTGTAGCGACCAATCTTCCCAACATATCCTGAATCTCAATTTTACCGGTTGTGATGCTGGTTTCAATTGTGATCTTTCCGTCTTTCGCCGGATTTGGATAAATATTCAGATCCTGTCCCTTCAGAAGTCTGGTTTTGGTAACGCCATTGGTTTTTGAAAAAATCAATTCAAACCGGCTATCTCCAAAACTGGAAGGATCGGAAGTGGTTGTAAAAGAAATTGTTTGTCCTTCAGCTACTTCTGAAATCTGACTGAGGTAGTTATCTTTCAATAACAGCGTTATTCCGGCATCCAAAGTAGAGATCCCTGAAAATTTGAACTGATTGTTCCCCGCACCTCCTGTTGAAATGCCCAATGGAAGGATTTTATCAGTCTCAACCTCTTCAATACCATTGATGGAATATTTTTCATTGTTGAGAATTGAATATAAATTCAAGGTAGGATTTGGCATTTTGGATGCATCAAAATCACCATCAAATGCATCGGTGCTTCCTGATTTGAAGTGAACAACCATTTCATCCGAAATTGCATTGGAGCCTTCAAGCGTCATTCTAACAACCTGATCCTGAACCGAAGTTCGGTACATGGCTCTTATGGTCGCTATTTTAGCTGCTTCATTTACAGATAAAGAAGGTGCCGCGGAAGTTTTAACCAGAAAAGCCTGACCCAAAGGGATGATGTTGTCCACTCCATTGGTTCCAATACCTGAGACATAGGAACCATATTGACCAGCACCTTTCCAGATGTATATTGCGTTTAGGATATTAGACTTGGACCAGGCGCCTGCACCTGCATCCCAATCAATATTGCTTGGGAAAGGATTGGCTACAAGATTCCAGCCACCACCACTGTATCCAAGAGCATTAAATGTAACAGGCAATGGGGTAGAACCGGAATTCATTGTACCTGTATTTTTAATAGTGCTGGTTCCGATGTCGAAGAAACTCGATTTAAGAAATACCCTGTATCCTTCTCCCTCATTTACAGAGCAACTTGCCGGAGATCTCCAACCATTGGTTTCATTTGGATAGATCCCGTTGATTGGAACTGCATCTCCTGCCAGACGGAAAACGGTATTGCGATCCATGATATCAGTGAAAGTACCTGGGCATGTCAGTGGTGTTGTGATGCTAAAATCATCTCCCCAATTGCCCAGAGTTTGAGATTTAACTGGCGTTCCCAAGAAATACCAGCCCTGAACTCCCCCATTCACAAAGCGTTCCATTGTCCAGTTGCTTCCACCGATCGATCCTCCTAAGATAGAAGCAATCCGGGCCGTAGCTGAGTTTGTAGAAACCAGCGTAATGTTGCCTGTTCCAGTATTTACAGCGGCAGCATTAGAGATCGGTAAATTCAAAGTTCCTGTCACTTTCACTTTACCTGCGGAGGCTGTTACGGCACCTCCGGTTTTGTTAACTGTAAGATTATCAAAGGCAAAACCTGTAGCTGATCCTGTGAGGCTTTGCGCATTTGATCCGGTTAAGGAAACGGTAGAACCCGTAAAGTTGGTTGTTCCTGCGGTTGCACTGAAATTTCCCTGGAAAGTAGAAGGGTTTGTAAGCCTGTTGAAATTTCCTCCTGTTTGGATATAATTTCCTGTTACTGTAACAGAACCTGAGTTGTTCAAATTGATGGTTCCACCCGTCAATGAAACAGCACCACTGGAAATTACTGCAAGATTCGAACTTCCAGACATTTGCAAAGTTCCGCCGGTTACATCTATCCCACTTACAGCAGCACTACCCGCGGTTATGGTTCCTGATCCGGTATGGCCAAAGGTTCCATTGGATACAGTAATCTTTTCAGTTACAGTAAGATTGGATGCTGCTAATAAATTTACGTTGGCACTGCTGCGGTTAATGGTCAGATTTCTGAGTTGAGAAACAGCTGCGAAAAGATCGCCTGAAATGGTTCCGGATCCACCGATGGTGATATTTCCCTGGTGTATGGGTGCTCCATTATTCTGAATCTGATTCAACCCGGTAATGTCGCCAAGAAGCGTAAGATTAACGGCTGGATTGACTGTGTTTGTACCAAACCGGATGGTTCTGTTTACTCCTCCCGTGAGATTGTTTGCAAAAAAGCTTCCATTAACAGTAAAACTCATTCCAGGCAGAAATACCCATCTGCCATTGATAGGCGATGACACAAGACTAAAATCTCCAAATCGGCTTCCAATAAGGGATTCCATAGCAGGAAAATCCCAATTGTTGGTGTGGTCAAGCCATGCATCAAAATGAATTCGATCGGTGTTCGAGCTTCCCCATTTCACATTGTAAATTCCGGCTAATCCAGCAATCGGAAAGTTTTCCCAAATACCTCCCAGTGCAGAATTGGAATTTAGTGGAATAAAATAGCTCATTCTGGAATTGTGGTTAAACTGCCAGATCGATCCTAAAGCTGCTGCCATTTTAACATGGGGTCTTCCTCTGTATTGTCCTCTTATTGTGATGGTTCGGCCCGGACAATTTACATATCGGGTGATGTCCGTATTTGCGCCCACCCTTGTGTCTAGCATGTCTAGTTTTGAATAGGTAGTAGCAGCAATGGTCTGATCAGCATTGGAGTTGTTGTAGCTTACTTTGCTTCCATCAATAAAATTGGTAGAAGCTGTTCCACTTGGTACAATTACAGAAGAAACAAGATAAGCCAGATTGGTGGCATTTTGAAGAGAATTGTTTACCAGCAACAAACTTGTACTGCTTTGAACGATAGAAACAAAACCAACCAAAAGATTGGCTCCGACATACAAAGCCCGGCCATTTAATGCCGATGTGAAACCGGTTCCTGCGACCACTGGACTTGTGTTTGTGGCCGTTAAATTACCACCGCCGGCCGATATTGTGGGAACAATAATGTTAAAGGTGGAGCTATCTGGTATATTTACCGGTGTACTGCCTCCAATGGCATGGAGAGTGAGTGAAGAGTTTGAAGCTATGGATTGAACCGCTCCAATAAAACCTCCTTCCGTAGTAAAAAGAAGAGACCCTCTGATGAGTTGCGTTAAAAACTGGGAGTTATTTGTCCCGGTTAAGGCCAGTCCCGTTTGAATCAAACGACCAACGCCTGCTGTTGTAAGTATAGGAGCATTGAAACTGTAATTTCCTTTCACATTAAGAATGCCATTGTTCTGAATGGTTAATTGTTTTGCGTCATGAAAAATGTTTTTAACACTTACAGAATCACCTGATTGGAGTATCGGATTGCCGCTACCACCACTTCCGATAATCACATTGTGCCCAATATCATCCGGCCAGTTGCCCGCTCCGGATGGGAATACATTCCAATTACCCGTTTGTTTCCAATTGTTATTTCCACCTCCGCCTGTCCATGAAAATGTAGGATCATCCGGAAGTACACCACCAGTCTGTCCTAAAATAAAGGTTTGAACTCCTGGCATGGTGTTTACAGAATTTCGTCTGATTTGGGTATTGGTTGGTACTCCGCCGGGTCCTACAAAATCAGCAGCCAGCTTTATCCAAAATGCCCCATTCCATCTGAAAAATGAATATTTGGCATCGTCAATCGTGGCGTTAAAATCATTGCTTAATAAGGCTTCAGTCCAAATGGCAGAGGTTGGAAATCCACCTGTTGCTCTTATTTGGTAAATAAAATTTGTCCTTCTGTTAGATGGCACATTTGGAATATTGGTTCCAGATGTAATTATTCCACCACTGTGGTTTAAAAAACCTATTTCCAAAGAACCATTTGTAACAGGAGCGGATGGAATGATGGTAACTGGACGATACACCTGAACCAATCTAAAAGTAGCATTTGCGGGAATAGCCACCAAAGCTCCAGGTGCTCTTAATGTCAATCCAGTATTTGAACCAAGGGCCAATATTTCACCCACAATTGTT
>Ga0105046_10013755_pt1 | contig 12519 bp, 8 predicted proteins | sample MAT03_FD_78385 | JGI IMG/M metagenome (GOLD analysis project Ga0105046, IMG submission 78385) | Freshwater microbial communities from Lake Fryxell liftoff mats and glacier meltwater in Antarctica - MAT-03 (megahit assembly) | ecosystem: Environmental > Aquatic > Freshwater > Ice > Liftoff... | reverse complement strand
TCCAAATCACAGGAATGAGGTATTTAAGAAAAGCTGGAATTTTAGCATTGCTCCACTTCTTGTTTAAAGAACGATCCGCTAATCCGATTTCATAACTGCCTGGCGGCAGATTGATAAAAATCGTCCCACCCCAAACGCTTTCCCAGTCTTGAGGCCCTTCTCCATGCTTGATTTGCCAGGGCCCAAACTTTGAAGAAAGAGGCTGTCGCGCTGGAATGTCAACTTGACGCAAGACAAAGACGTAGCCTCGATCAATGTACATCTTTTTCTCTCCCATTAAAACCTGGCAATTTGTTTGTTTGTCAAGGATGTGTTGACAGGCTTGATCAATCAGCGGGTGGGAAAAAAAGACATTTTCACGTTCACATAACTTCCTCAACAAAAAGCGGATTTCAAAAGGATGCAAAGTTTGAGGCCGATTGTGGTATAGTTTAATGTACGATCCTAATGGACCTGATCGAATGGTGTAATCACTTAACTTTTGCGACAAATAATCATGCAATTCACAGGATTCTTTACTGAGCCTGGTGAGTGTATTCTGAATATTTTTGCCAAACTGCTGCGATAACTCAGGCAATAGGGATCGCAAGCGAGTACGTAAATATTTTGGATCAAAATTAGTGGAATCAATAAATGGTTTTAATTCGTGTTGTCGCAAGTATTCTTCGATTTCTCTTTTTGTTACCGAAAGCAACGGACGCCAAAGAGTCATCCCCTTAATCAGGGTTTCTTCACGCAACCCTCGCAAATGCGAAAGGGTTGTTCCTTCCAATACGCGCTTAAATACTGTTTCCGCATGGTCATCCGCATGATGGCCCAGAATGACGGCCTGAAAATTCTTTTCATCACACAGTTCCGCAAAGAATGAGAGGCGTTCCTCACGGCAAGCAGCTTCTAAATTACCCGAAAGCTTGCCCGGATCCAGGGTTTTTAAATAAAATGGGAGATTTAAGGACTCACAAGACTGAGAAAGCTGTCTAGCCTCTTCTCCGCTTTCAGGCCTCCAACCATGGTCGACATGAGCCACCGCCAACTGAAAGAATCGTCTTTTCTGATACGACAAAAGCAAATGTAAAAGAACAAGGGAATCCGGTCCACCTGATAAAGCCAATAAAACAGGACGGTGAAAAGAATATTTTTGATCTAAAAATTTTTCTATTAATATATACACTAGTTCAATCTTTATTGGGTATAAGATAACTTTGATAAATTTTTATTACAACATTTTAATTAATAGAAACCTCCAAATAAAAGATTGCTTTGAAAGTTTTACGAAAGGGCTATATCAGAGACCACTGCATTAAAATAGCTAGAAGAGCTAGCAAAATAAAAATATACCAATAGTAAAAATGAGGGGGTTCCTGGCGCATGTCCAGTGCAAGTTCATCCATTTGCATGCGAGTTGCAGGAAAATCTTTGTCTTCTTCTTCCTCCTTAGGTTCATCATCTTCAAAAACAACCTTTAGTTCATGTACTTGACGAATCGGAACCCATTTTGTAAACCCCTTTCTCCAAACGAGGTTATCGGGTTTCACACGGGGGTCGCGCTTAAGATCGCGAACACTATAGGGTCCTTCTTGGATTGAACCGAATCGTATGTACCAAATTTTTTCCATTTCATCACCGCTCATAAAACCTTTATTGAATCAAATCGGAGATTTATAGTATTATTACTTTTTATTGAAATTTCTAAGTTCCTGAATATTCAGAGAGAAAATCAGCGATGCCGATCATTTGGCGCTTTTTACTTGGTCAATACTTCAAAGTGTTGGTATTAGCAGCCGTGTCATTCATCGCCGTTTTACTTACCACGCGATTAGACGAAATTGCCCATTTTGCCACACTTGGTGCGGAAGGGGTGTATGTTCTGTGGTTTACACTTTATCAAATTCCCTACATTTTACCGATTGCAATTCCGATTTCCTGTTTGATTTCGGTGATTCTATTGATTCAACGTTTGTCTATCTCTCATGAGTTGACAGCGATGCGAGCGAGCGGTTTATCACTTAGACAAATCTTAGCGCCGATTTTGATAGCAGCCGCATGGCTTTCTCTGTTGAATTTCTATTTAATATCCGAAGTCGCCACGGATTCACACTTAGCAACAGGGCTACTTAAAACAGAATTGCGCTCGATGAATCCGATGCTGCTTATGAACAACAAGTATCTGATGAAGATGAAGGGATTCTATTTTGATACCTTAGGTTCATCACGCGCCGGCGAATCGGCTCAGCATGTGGTAATTGCCATGCCGAACAGACACAATACACGTATTAATCTGATGCTAGCTACTGGTTTAGAAGTTGATACTGATATGTTTACAGGTAAAGGAGTGACGCTTTTATCAAGTTTGGGAAATCTGGATAAAAACAAATCCGATCACTTGATGATTGAAAATATTGGTGAAGCAAAAACAACTCTGCGCGATTTTTCGCAAATGATTGAAAAGAAGGTTTGGTCGGTTAACAATGATCATTTAAGAATGCCGTCATTAATGGTCCGTTTAAAAGACGACCGGGAAGCTCTAAAGGAAGCTGTTGATCAGGAACGGCCGATGAGCGAGCAAAAACAGATTAGGCGTAGTGTCAACCGCGATTATGGTGAAATTTTTAGACGGGTTTCTTTGGCTATGGCGGTATTTACTTTCACATTAATGGGTGCTGCCTTTGGGGTAACTATTAGCCGGCAAAAATCAAATAAAGGGATGATCTATACCATTTGTTTGGCAACGTTGTTTCTTGTCACTTATTTTGCCGCAAAAGGAATGGATCATGTACTGACGGTCCCGGCAATCTTATATTTTGCACCCCATGTTTTGATTGTAGCTTTATCGATCTGGGCTCTGCAACGTGCCTCTAAAGGAGTAGAATGAGTAAAATTTGGGAACGTTACTTTCTTTCAGAAACATTGAAATCCTTTTTATTATTCATTATGGGGTTTTACGGTGTTTTTACCGTTATTGATTTTGCATGCAACGCAGCCAGGTTCCATGCCCACCAAGTCAAATTCAGTGTCGGTAAAATTTTACTCTATTACGCTTATCAATTTGTTGACATAAGCGAGGTATTAGTCCCGTTTGCGTTGATGTTGGCTACAATTAAAACATTATGTCAGCTTAATATGCGCAATGAGTTAGTGGCTTTGTTATCTAGTGGTGTTAAATTAAAGACGTTGCTCAAACCTTTTTTGATATTAGGATTAGTCTTTACGGGGCTTATGTATTTCAACACGGAAATTTTGGTTCCCCATGCGATGCAGTCGATGACGCGCATCGACAACTCCCGTTCCGGATTGCGCAATAAATCCAATGTAAAATCCCCTGTCCGTCATCTTGTGTTAGAAGATAAGACTAGGGTGTTATTTCAAAATTACGATGCGGTTCAGCAAGTCTTTTTTGATGCTTATTGGATTAAATCGATCGATGAAGTGTACAGGATGAAATATCTATCCCCATATACGCCTGTTCCTACAGGACAATATGTCGATTATTTGGTCCGCAATAAGTCGGGAGATTTGGTCGAACAAGGATTCTTTCCTGTCAAAACGTTTCCTGAATTAAAATTTAACAAAAAAACACTGTTTGAGACAATTACTCTGCCGGAAGAGCAGTCTTATACGGGATTGTGGTCGCAATTGAATTTGGACGATTCTGTTCAGAGTGAAAAACAGGCGGAATCATGGACAATTTTTTATCGCAAGCTGGCGATGCCTTGGTTATGTTTGTTGGCGGTGATCGCACCCATTCCTTTCTGTGTCCGTTTCACTAGGGACATGCAAACTTTCATGATATACGCAACTAGCATATTTGGTTTGGTTACATTATTCTTGGTGATGGATGCGGGTATGGTTCTTGGAAAGCGGCAAGTGATCTCGCCATTTTGGGCATCGTTGACACCGTTGTTGTTGGTTAGCAGTTTCTTTAGCGCGCGTTATGTCAGATTGCGGTAGTTAGTCATTTATAGCATATACTTCCCGTGCTCGTGCACGCATCCTGCTATGTGAATTGGGCAAGAAAATACAATTTTGTAGCCTCGAAATTCCCTCCGACATAAGATACAGACAGCACAGGAATATCCATGGAATCTTTCGATCTACGCCAATGGCACGGTTTCTCACAAGCAGGCGGTGATACCACTCATCCTTCAATCATCGACCAAATTGTTATCGATTCCCGACGGGTAAATTCCAAAAATTGTTTATTTGTAGCTCTACAAGGTGCTCTGGACGGCCATAAATTCATTTTCAGCGCAGCCCAAGCGGGCAGCAAATTCGCCCTAGTCAAAACCGATTGGCAAGGGGTCCATACGGGATGTCAATTACTGCGTGTTCAAGATCCTCTTCAAGCGTTTCAAGAAATTGCTCATAGTTACCGCAAAAAAGCACGAGCTAAAGTCATCAGCATTGTGGGATCATCAGGAAAAACGATGGTCAAAGATCTTCTTCATGCCATGCTAGCCACCACTAAAAATGTAGTCTCCTCACCAGAAAGTTTCAATAGCCAAATTGGTGTGCCGCTAAGCTTGCTAACCATAAAACAACAGCACGAAATTGCCTTAATCGAAGCTGGCGTTTCTAAAAAAAATGAAATGGATCGTCTCGCCGATATCATTGCACCCGATTGCGCTATCTTGACCCACGTCGGCAAAAAACATTCCGCGACGTTGGGTGATTTTCGCAGCAGTGCCGCAGAAATGACAAAAATGCTCTGCAAGGCGAATGAATGGGTGATCATCCCCAAAGATCCCTGGCTGAACCTGGGTGCCATAACCACCGACTATCATTTTTGGAATACCGAAAATCTTCCTTTTGCTAAAACTGTCAACTCAGATCACAGCGCAAAAATTCCCTATCAAGTGGATTTTCCCAATGGTTTTCAACATTTAGGCCAAATGACTTTTGGTTACTATTATTACTTAGATTTAATCAATATCACAGTCAAAGCAGCTTGGTTGCTAGGTGTTCCTGCTGAATCCATTTCCTATGCGTTAAAACATTATACTCCTGAACCCATGCGGACTGAAATTTGGAAATCCCCTGTGGGATCCACATTCATTAACGACAGTTACTGCTCCGATCCGCAATCGGTTGACCAAGCGTTACGGTATCTGGATCAAGCCGCGAACCAAGCCCGCAAAGTATTTGTTTTTGGAGGCATGCGCAATCAAAAGCAAGAGCATTTAGACAATGACTATCGCCGAATTGGAAAAGCAATCAATCGCAGCCAGCCACAAATGCTTATGCTAGTCGGGAAACACGACTTTAAACCATTAATTGATGAAGTCAACACTCATTCTCCTCTAATGGAAATTTCTCACAGCGCAAACTATCAAGACGCTTTGAATTTAATGCGCGCAAGACTCAAACAAGACGATGTCGTGCTAATAAAAGGCGAAAGAAAAGAGTCGCTAGATACCATTACCGAAACCTTTAACGATAGCCTCTGCAATAACCAATGCATCATTAACTTAGCTGCGATCAAATCAAATATTGATACCTTAAGGAACAAGCTGCCAGCAGAAACCCGCATTATGATCATGGTAAAAGCTCTAGCATATGGTACGGATGACATTAGGATATCAAAATTTTTAGAATCGTGTTCAGTCGACATCTTAGGTGTTTCCTATGTAGATGAAGGAGTGGCTTTAAAAAGAGCCGGGGTGAACCAAAATATCTTTGTCATCAATGCTGCTATCTACGAAGCCAATAAAGTCGTGAAATGGGGGCTGGAAGTTGGGATAAGCGACAAATTATTATTAGAAGCAGTCGCTTGTGAAGCAGCTAAACTGAATAAATGCATCAAAATTCATCTGCATGTAAATACGGGAATGGGCCGCTTTGGCTGTCGACCTGAAGAGGCTCTAAGTCTTGCAAAATGGATTATTGACTGTCCGTTTCTAAAGCTTGTAGGAATTATGACGCATTTTGCTTGCGCCGATAATCCTAATGACGATGGTTTTACTTTGAATCAAGCCTCTATTTTTAATACCCTCATTGCTGAATTAGATTCTCACGGCATCTCAATTCCATGGAAGCATGCGGCCAATTCCAGCGCCGCCATGCGCTTTGAATTTCCCGAATACAATATGGTTCGCATTGGGCTAGCTGTTTTTGGACTCTATTCCTCTGAAGCTACAAAGAAAGCGATGGAGCTCCGTCTGGCTTTGTCATTAATTTCCCGTATTGTTGGAATCAACGATTGCAAGGAGGGAGAAACTATCAGCTATGGCCGCACTTACAGAGTTGAAAGAGATCAGCAGCGCATTGCAGTTTTGCCAATCGGTTATTTTGATGGTTTGCATCGCACCTATAGCGGTAAAAGTCATGTCATTATTAGGGGTCAAAAAGCCCCCATGGTAGGCAAAATTTGCATGGACTATATGATGGTGGATGTTACAGACATCCCTAATGCAATAGTTGGGGATACGGTTCTTATTTTCGGAGAGGATGAGTATGGTTATTATCTTTCCCCAGAAGATTTGGCTTTAAAAGGAGAATCCATCGTCTACGAATTAGTCACCTGTCTCGGACCCCGCATACAGCGCATCTTTGTTCATGAAGAAGCCCATCATCTGCGGGGCTAATTAATTCCTAATTAACTCCTTATTGAAAATTAACAATTATTAATTTATAATATTCAATAATTAATATATATTAAATTTAAGTTAACCAAGTGGTAGTAAAATGGCTTTTTCTATTTCTAATTCCTGGGGTCCACCGGTTCCTAAATCACTGTCAGGTTCTGATGAAAACGCTGTTCCGACACCGGATGAAAAACCTAATACCGCTATTAAAAATACTCTTAAAACATCTGGTGAGAAGGATAAGGAACCAAGTAAGGTTTTGAAGATAAGCCGTGAAAATTTTCCTGCAGCGGCGCATTCTATAAATCAACCTGTTATAACCTTACCTTTCCCAAGCTACCAAACGCGTTTTAAGTTATTAGAATCAACGACCGATCTTATGTTGACGGGTATAGAAATGGCACCCAACTTTGAAGTGGATGCTCGTTTTTACAATATTCCTTGCATTCATTCGTCCAGACCAAAAGATAGGGTAACTCAAAAGCACAGAAAACTACACGCTAATGAAGTGAATCTTTGCGGTCTTAAAATCATTTGCACCCAAGCCCCCACACCCAATACTTATTCTGAATTCTGGAATACTATTTGCGACTTGAATGCAATGATCATTGATTTAACTAATGACAATGACCGCAAGCCAGAATCATTTAAAGGCGACCTAAAGGTGACTGCGCTTCCTTATTATCCACAAGAAGTTAATGAGGGTATTGAGAGAGATGGTATAACGGTGACTTTAAAAAAAATCGAACGGTTATCTATTGATCCAGCGGTTCAGTTCACCTGCAATGAGTATCTGGTCAAAATAAACGATTTGACACAATCGGTTTTTCGGGTAAACTTTTCAACCTGGAATGATTTTCAAGGGATTAAATTGATTGAATTGGTTGGTTTAGTAGAGTGTATTGAAAAACTTAAAGAAAAGTATGGCGAAAAGATATACGTCATTCACTGCCGTGCAGGCATGGGAAGGACTGGGACGTTGTCCATTGCTTTGGCTATGTGGAAAATGCACCAGACCAATACACTTAAAGCTTATTTCAACACTGCTTCCGAGAGCATAGAGAAAACTGTTGATCAATTGATCCTGTTAGGTCGGGTCAAACGGGGAAAATTGTTTGTAAGTTCCCTTCCTCAATATATTTTGCTGCACGAGTATTTGGCTTGTTTGCTTGCAAAGCCAAGTCCATAAATCGTGGTCGGCTCCAAACTTTTTCAAACCATGTAACAGACTGGACAGACTAATGGACAAAAGCATGAATCTCCCCTTTCTAAACAATATCGTTGTTGAATGTTAAACCAGGTTTATTTCCCTAACATATGGTGCAAGGCGGCTTCGAGATCAGGAAATAGGAATTGATAATTTGTATTCTGCAGTACAGCAGGACGCACACGTGTACTCGACAATAGAGTTTCCTCTGCCATCTCTTGCCCAAAAACAAGCTTCGCAATGGTTGCAGGCATCGAGAAAATCGTCCAACGTCCTAAAACCTTTCCTATCGTCTTCGTCATTTCACGGTTAGAAACCGGTTTGGGAGATACCGCATTGACAGGTCCCGCAATGTCCTTCGTGGCTAATATATGATGAATGATCGATAACAACTCATCAATCGCCACCCAGCTCACCCACTGATTTCCCGTACCGATGATTCCGCCTAAACCCAATTTAAAAGGTGTCGACATCTTAGCAAGCGCCCCGCCTTTTGGTGAAAAGACAACACCTGTACGAAGGGTGACCACGCGAGTTTCAGGTCGTTCCGCTTCCTGCGCCGCTGCTTCCCATTGGCGGCATACATCGGCTAAAAAACCTTTACCGTTTGGACTTTTTTCATCAACCCAACTATCCCCGCAATCTCCATAGTATCCAATCGCCGAAGCATTTAAAAATATCTGAGGAGGGCTTTTCAACTGCTTAATCGCCCGGGCAAGTGTTCGTGTAGATTTCAAACGACTCTGCAAAATCGCGGATTTTTTTTCATCTGTCCAGCGTCCGCTAGCTAAATTATCACCTGATAAATTGATGATGGCATCAAATCCTTCTAAATCGGCTAAATTCACTTGCTCATGCTCGGGATCCCAAAAGAAAGTGTCTGCGTTAACCGAGTCTTTCTGACGTGTAATTGTTTTGACTGTATGCGTTTGTGCCGTCAAAAAGGGAATTAAGTCGGTTCCTACCAAACCCGATGCACCTGCTATTAATATCTTCATCGACTTTCCTCCGGTTTTCAAATAATTTTGTCTTATATGCACATCATTTTTGGTCACTGTATGGCGATAACGAAACAACCGCTCCAACTCTTTGATTATCCACCGGAGATATACCACGGTTTTGTAAAGCTAAACGAATCATTCCAAAGAGATTCTTTAATTATCTGAATGGGATTCAATGGAATGGGTCTGTTCCCAAAAGTTAAAAGAGCCTTTAATTTTATACTGAACGTGATTCAAAAATTGGTTTGTGAATCACGTTCGGTTTATTTTCATTAATAGAACATTCAGGAATATTAAGTAATGTTAATTATCAACTTCCCCGAACTTCTTGGAAAGCTTCTAGTGCTTTTGTTCTAGCCGTTTTATGATCAACAATCGGATGAGGATACTCTCTTCCTAAAGTAACGCCCGCTGCTCGAAGGACTTCGGATGGAGCTTCCCATGGTTTTTGTATCCATTCATTAGGCAGGGCAGCTAATTCGGGCACCCATTGACGGACATACTCCCCTTCTGGATCAAACTTTTCACCCTGGGTGATAGGATTAAATATCCTAAAATAGGGAGCTGCATCTGCTCCGCATCCCGCAACCCACTGCCAACCAAGCGTGTTATTAGCCAAATCGGCATCGAGCAAGGTATCCCAGAACCAGCGAGCTCCTTCTATCCAATTTATCAATAGATCTTTAACTAAAAAAGATCCCACAACCATTCTTACCCGATTATGCATCCATCCGGTTGTCCACAATTGCCGCATGCCGGCATCGACAATCGGATATCCCGTCTTCCCTTTTTGCCAAGCTTTTAGTGCAGCTGAATTCTTCATCCAAGGGAATTTCTTAAAATCTACCCGTAAAGGAGAATTGGGTGTTTTGGGAAAATGATATAATAAATGATGAGCGAATTCCCGCCAACCTAACTGACGGAGGTAGGGTTCGACATCGATAAAGGAGTGTTTTTGCAACGCGGCATGCCAAATCATCCGTGGACTGATTTCTCCAAAATGCAAATAAGGAGATAAATGAGAAACGCCAGGATGATCCGGCCGGTTGCGTTCTTCGGAATATACCAACACAGCAGCTTTATTAAACCCCATCAAAACTTCTTTGGCGTGTTTAGCTCCCGGCTTCCAGTGGGTGCTAATCCCCTTATCCCAATGGATCGTAGGCAACAGCGCTAAACTTTCCAAGTTCTCAGATTCCACTCTTTGGGAACTTTTTTGCATTTTTGGAACGTGCAAAGGCTCTGCAGGTGCCGGCAGTGTCAGTAAATGTTTCCAAAACGGAGTAAATACTTGGAATGGTTTTTTCTGTTTATTGTGGACTGTCCAGGGTTCATACAATAAGTTAGCGTTGAAGCTCTGAACATCGATTTCAGCATCTTTCAAATAAGATTTAATGTGCGTGTCGCGTTCAAGAATAGCGGGTTCATAACGGCGATTCCAATAAACCGCTGTGGCACCTGTTTCTTTGATTAAAGATTGCAATGTTTTCAGGGTATCCCCCTGGCGAATGATTAATTGCAATCCCCGTTCTAAAAATTCCTCAGCAAGATTTTCTAAAGAATGGTGAAGCCACCATTTTGAAGCTCCTCCATAGGACCATTCTCCTTCTTCATAAGGTGCATAAATAAAAACAGGAACGATTCCCCCTTTCGTTGCTGCAGCTGTCAGCGCAGGATTGTCTTCTAATCGAAAATCCTGTCGAAACCAAACAATCGTTGTCATGCAATCCTTCCGTGTCCGTATGATAGGACGGCTCCTGGTATTTCTCCACGTTCCACATGTGTATGGAAAACGGAAGGTAAATTATTGGTACTATTCTTACAAAATTTGCTTCTGGAAGAGGATTTGAAGGAAATAAGAATAAATTCGTGATCCTCTTCTATCACCGTTTCCTTGACTGGTAGTGTGCGCCATGTCCCCAACAAGGCAAAACACATCTCTTCATATGCAGGTTTTACAAATGGAAATTGACATACCTTATATCCTTTTTGAATAGCAGCAATAAAAGAATTATCTGCCCGCGCTTCTAAGAAAGGAATTTTAAAGGTCCGTTTCTTGATAGTTCGATGGAGGTCGTTTTTCTCCTCTATCACTTTAAGCAACAAATTTTTTGCGTAATGACAACAATTTTCCCAGGTCCACATGAACCATCCTCCGTTTAATCTTGTTGCAGCAATGTATCCCATTTGCATTTCAAGTTGTTGTGGGCTAATTTCAACAGCAATCGATGCTTTTTGCCGGGGATAGGCGTAATTGGGATCTGGAAACACAATTTTTCCGGGCACCGTATCACCAATGAAGCTCGCATTTTGAAAGCTGTTTGTTGGGAACGTAATGGCATAGAGCCCAAAAGGAAACACTTTGTAAGTGACCCCATCGCCTGTCGGAACGTAAAAAATCGTATACCCATGACCCTCTAAGCTAATACCCAATGTAAGTCGCGTGGACTCGAGTACTTGAATACTCGAAGCCGTATCTTTGATGTTAATTTGATATTTCTGCTCGATGTGCTCTTTTGTGGCAATATCGCAGACTGGCAATTTTTCCCAAAAACGTGGTTGAGTGACATCAAGTGTGTCATATCCTGATGCCCCTTCTTTTTTTGGACCCCATTCATGACCGTTCCAAAGATCAAGTCCATCATAAAAAATTTCAAACTCTCCAGAAGTAGGTTGATAATTTAAGCTGCGGTAAGAATCAAAAATGGTTTGCAAAGCAACTTGCCGGCCGTTTGAAAAAATATGCACCCGATCACGCTCGAGAATATTGACCCATCCGTGATTTCTAAATAATAATTCCAGATTTTTTTGAGAACCTGCACCGCTTACCTTCAGTTGCTGTTTTGCAAGCGAACCGATGCGACCTGTGAGATGGCACCTGTATAAAAACTCGGTAACTTGGTGATTAAATTCAACCAAAGAGCGTACATCAATATTGTCACGAATAGCAATTTTAAATTGGTGAGCAGCCTGCCTAGGATGATCGATTAAGAACTTTGCAAACTCGGGATAGTGTATAAATTCTTCTATTTTTCGAATATCATGACGGCTCAGTGTTTTGTCGGGGAATAGGGGTTCTTGCTGTTTCCAATGAACAACCGCTTGTTTCAGACTATCTCTTAGGTAAATCTGATCATGGCCGGTATTATTGATATTCATGCGGTATTTCAATGAAATGATTTTCAGTTTCATTACATTGAGAGCATTCGATGTTTTTGGATCATGCTTCGTATAGTCTTCAATGGCTTGGGAAAGGGTGACAAGATTTTCAGCCGTTATTTTCTCATCTAGTCTATTGTGGAAAGGAATAGATTCTTGATCATCAAGAATTTTATTAAATACTTGAATGATGCTTTTCAGCCGGTCAGTTTCCCATCGGAATAACCACCGAACGAAACGAAGGATGCAATTGTTAGCTTTCCATTGCCCCTCCCGGCAAGAGATATATTGGTTTTGTAAAAGGGTTTCAGTAAAGAGAGTATAGTTATCGGAGTTTATCGGTTGCATAGTGTTGTGTAAGGTAAATTCAAAAAGACTCTTCTTTTAACAGGAAAGAGCTGGCTTTTCAAGTACTTTGACGTCATTACAGCAATTCCCGCTGAAAGCAGAAATTGCTGCTATTGCAAATAAATAATTTTAAATATTTAAACAAATATATCCCCTCCTGATAACTCTATAAAACAGCTCTAAAACTATGCTAGCATTTATTCACACTCAAAAACCATGGATC